>NFZD01006727.1_pt1 | contig 81101 bp, 110 predicted proteins | sample 1095381 | NCBI WGS metagenome assembly NFZD01 (sample SAMN03609891, study PRJNA323583) | gut metagenome | isolation source: feces | host: Rattus norvegicus | place: Denmark: Riget | collected 2013 | reverse complement strand
TTATTCAACGAAAACAAGTCGTATTTGATTTATTAAAGCAGCTATATGAAAATTCAAAATATCATTTAGATAGAAAATATGAAATTTTTTTAAAAGCGCAAAGGGCGTATGAAAAGTAATTTTTATATGAATCACATCTAATTGACGGGAAAAGGCTTAGAGTCTTTACTACCAAGCAAAAACAGAAATGTTCTTGTGGCAAAGTTAATAACTAAGGTACGGTAAAAAAGTAAAGAATTGCTCAACCCGCAACCAAGTCTCTATAAAACAGAGAAAGGTTCAACGACTATCGGGATTAGCTCCGATAGGGCCAAGTGGCTCGAAACGGTGTGCGTCCTCCTTTTTTGAAGGACGAAGATATAGTCTGAGCTATGGGGAAATCCCATAGAAGGAGAGATTAACGACCTCTTCGCAACAAAACTGGAAAACCTCGGTACAGCCTTAAAAACAGTCATCGCAAGATTTAACGAGTTAAAGGAATCAGAAGACGAACTCGATGACGGCGGAAGTGCAAATAAAGTTGAAGAAGCTCTTGCGTCAGTAGGCGTACAATTAAGAGATACAGCGGGACAGTTTAGAGATTTTGACGACGTTATTTTAGACCTATCTAAAAAATGGGATACCTTAAGTGTAAACTAGCAACGTTATATCGCTACCCAAGCAGCTGGCTCGCGATAGCAATCGCGCTTCATTGCTCTTGTTGAAGATTATGATAGAAATATAGAATTAATAAATGCGGCCCATGATAGCGCTGGTTCTTCTGCATAGCAGTTTGAGGTCTAGTTAAGCGGTATTAACGCCAGTATAAATAAGCTAAAGAGCGCCTGGGAAGGCTTATATACTTCTCTTGAATAGGGGCCAACTCTTTTCTCTGGGTTAATCAATACGTTAGCCTCAATAGTGTCTAGTTTAGCTGATCTAGGAGTCGGAGGAACTACTGCGGCGGCAGTAATCACTGCTTTGACACTAAAAACTGCTATTTGGGCGGGTTCACTAGCTGCCGCATCAACCGCTGAAGAAATACTCAGCGACAAAGAATTGGCCAGCGCAACAATTGGCGAGATACTCTCTAAAGTGAAAGGAAAATTAACTCTTCAAAACTTTAAGCTCGCTGTTTCGACGGCAGCCGCGACACTACCTTATGTCGTTTTCGCAGCAGCAGTTACAGGAGTTATAGCACTCATAGTTTATTTAGCCACTGCAGAAGAAAGGGAAATAAAAAAATTAAATGAGTCTATAACTGCTCACGAGAATGCTGCAAACACGTACTCAAAGAATGCAAAGTCTATTGAAGAACTCCGTAAGTAGTATAATGAGTTATATGAAGCTGGTCTTGATGTTACTAACGTTTCTCAGCAACTTATTGACAAATATAAAGATGAAATTCCTGGTATAGAGGGGTTAGTTGACAATTATACTGCTCTAAATAAGGCAATTGATGATTATATAAAAAAAGCAAAAATTGCCGCAGCGTCAGAAATTGCTAGTGCTTACACGGATGAAAAAAAATTAGCGCCAAAAAACTATTCAAAAGCTTTAAAAGAGGCGATGAATGGACAAGAAGCCGCTCAAATGGGTGATTACCACGTAAGCAGAAGCTGGAAAGGTTTTGAAATATCTGGTAAAGAAGGAATTATTGCTGAATCCTTGTCAGCTGACGAAGCCTATAAGGAATTGAAAAAACTTGGTATAAAACTTCCTGAGGTAACCGAAGCAATTTTAGACTATTCTGAAGCAACTACCGTCGCTGCAGGAATGTCCGAGCTTTTAGGAGAAGATATTAGCGGAGGTCTTCTTTCGGCTTTTTCGGAAGTGCGTGATATCGAGATTGATCCTGAAACTTTATAGATAGATGACCCTAAATTGCGAGAAGAGTTTCTTTCGCTGAATAAAACCCTTTAGTCTGAAATCAAAACTATGACTAAAGATGATGCAGACCTTTTTTAGGATTATATAAACGGCAATTTTTCAAGTCTTAATCTTGACCAAGCACAAGAGTTTTTTGAAAAGTTGGCCAGTTTTGGTGGTATCGGAGAAGAGATTGCAAACCTTCGTAAACAACAATATGAGGAAGAATCTGCTCGCTTAAATGAAGCTCTAGAAGGTTTCTTTGACCCCCAAATTTTTGATAAGTTTACTTTGGAGCAGAAACAAAAATTTGCAGAGAGGATGAAAGACCTTGCTGATTCTGAAAAAACTGCTTTTGCAAATTACTATAATGAAATTTCTAAAGTAAGTGGCGAAATCGATGGTTAGAAAATCGCCGACCTCGGTATGCAGGTTGATGCTTCTGATTCCAACGCACTATTTTAGTTTCTTTTAAAGATAGAAGAAAAGGCTCCTGGCGCAGTAGATGCAATAAACGCTATTAAAGACGCTATAAATCTTTTGGATGTTGATGTAATTGGTCAATTCTCTGGTATTTCTGAGGGGATGAAATCTGGATTAGACCAGATTGAAAACGCATATAAAGACGGCCTTGAAAAATTAACGGATGTTCAAGCTTTAATTGAGACTTCCAACGGAACCTTAACTGGAAAAGATTTTAGCATTGGTCCTGATGATAAGTATTACATTAATACTTAGGAAGCTGCTGAACGTGCGGCTCTAGCTGTTTAGGAGCTAAAAAGAGCTGAATTTGAACGTTCAGCTAACGTAACTCTTAATTTACTTGGAATTGATACGGCTCTTACAGAATCAAATAGAGAGTATGTTAAATCGTTAATAGAAAGAAAAGTAACTGAAGAACTTTTAAATAGTGCAGAGTTAAACACTCCGGCGGTTTAGAAAGTCCTTTCAGAAAATAACATCACTCTATCAGCGACAACTTATAAACTAGCAAAAGCATAGCTCGAATTAGCAATAAATACCCTTGAAGCGAAACAAGCAATGTCGGGGCTTTCTGCTGATGAACTTATATAGCTATCATACTTAAGAAGCGCAGTTGCCGATTTAGAAGCATAGAGTGGCCAACTTGACGCAGCTAGTGATTTAATTACTACTCTTGAAATAACTAGCGATTAGTTTTATGACACAAGTCTTGCAACAGATCGTTTTAAGGACAAGAGTAATGACGCAAAAGACGCCGTAGACGAATTAGTAAAGTCTTTAAATAAAGAAAAAGAAGCGCTTGAAAAACTTCGTGACACCACTAAAGATTCAGCTAATACTCTTTATGACGCAATGAAGAGTAGATTAGAAGCTGAATTAGAATATTATCAAAGTGCAGTAAGTAACTATTATGATGCTCTCGATTAGGCTTTAGAAGAATTAATAGATAAAGCTTAGGCAGGACTAGATGAACTAGAACAAAAAGCAGATAATTTGTCTTCTATTGCGGAAGAAAATGGTGATGATTTATAGTCTATTGCAGATGCAGTAATAGATTATTATGACTCTGAAATTAATGCAATCCAAGCAAAAATTGATGCTTTGAATGATGAATCAGAAGCAACTGAAAGATTACAAAAACTCCAGGAAGCAAGAGATGTATATGAAAAAGCTAAACAGAAAACTCGTCTAGTTTTGACTAATGGTGGAGGCTGGAGATTTAAAACAGATGCTGCGGCTTTAGAAGAAGCTGGAAGTGAATTAGCTTCTGCAGAACAAGAATACTAGGTTGATTTATTAGAATAGCAAATTGAAGCTCTCGAATAGATAAAAACTTAGTGGGAAGAGATCGCTAAAAATATTGGTAAAGCGACCTCTGAAATAGAAAAAGAAGCGAATTTCCAGGCTTACTTGAATGGGCTTAATCGAGACCAGTTAGATTCCTTAAAGAATTAGTTCGGTCAGCAAGTCGGAATCAATAGCGTCCTTAATGAGTAGGCGCTATAGGCTCAAAATAAGTACGAGCAAGAAAATAATGCCTCGGCGCAAGGAACGCTCGCTTGGCAAATTAGCCAGTGGCAAAATGCATAGCAATAGGCTCAATAGGACCAAAATTAGTTTAATGTTCTAACTGACCCCAATGCAAAAGCTGTTGCCGACCTGAAGGCGCAGTTATTACAATAGCTTGGTGAAGCAGGAGAAATGAGTATTAGTCAGGCGTTATAGTCTGGCTTAAATATAATAACTGATAGCGCAGAAAAAGTAAATGCAATTAATAGTGCCTTAGATAAATTAGAATATTTAATGAATACTATTGATATGACTTCTGCTGAAATCAAGGATTATAACTCCATCATCTCCGAAGTAAATTCTGCATCTCTTGAAAGTCTATTAGAAGATGGAACTACCTATAATCAATTATTAAGTCAATGGGAAGAAACTATTGCTTTAAATGATAAAATTTTAGCTTTATAGACTAGAATAGATGAAATAGAAGCTTCTGAAGACGGAGAGACTAATACGGGAACAATTGCTGCAAAAACTTCTTCACTAACAAGAAATATAGGCGGCGGAGACGGAGGAAGCGGAGAAGATACTGTTTATGGACAAAATCAAGTTCAAAATACTAATTTAGAGAGCTTAATTGATAGAGTAAAATTAATTCTATCCAATTTACAAACTTTTGAAGCTGGTCAAACCATGGAGGCTTATGTTTCACGCATAGTTGCTGTAATTGAATAGGTTGTAGATGCAGTTAATTCTATTGAAATTAATGTAGGCGGCGCAAGCGCAGGCGGCGGATTAGTTGGCTCTACTGGTTTATGGGCAGTACACGGAACCTAGACCCACCCAGAAATGATGCTTAACGCAAATCAGTCGGCAAAATTGTTCTAGTGGATAGATTCGCTCCCTAACCATTTACCAAGTTATTCAGTTCCTACCTTTAATCAGGGAAATTTGTCAAAAGATCAAACACAAAAAGAGGATTTACCTTAGTTTATGAATTGTGATTTTAACATAAGTTCTTCGGCTGATTCTCTTGATGATTTGATTGCAGACATAAAAAGAAAAGTACCTTTAAGATAAAGAAAAAGGTTAGAGGGAAAAGAATTTCCCTCTAACCCCTTATATGAGGAGAAAGAGTGTTATGATTAGAGAACCTTATCAAGTTTTCCCTTATAATTCAGTATTATTGAATACCGACATATTAGATGGTAATTATATTTTTTCTTTTGTCTTTAGCGGCGACGTAGGAGAAAAGTGTAGTTATTAGATTTTACAAAATAATAATAAAAATAATATTTATATTGATTTTTCAGAATTTCAGCCTTTGAAAGAAACAGGTGAAAAAGTATATAATAATGCGCCAATTTCGATAAGGGTTCCATCTCAAGAAATCCCATTAAGTGGAGACTTAATATGGAAATTAAGGTTAATTGAAAACGATGGCGATTGGTCAATGGGAAATATTCCGACAATGGCGATTCAGAATGGGGAAGTTTATGAAATACTTAGTGAAAAAGTATTGAAAAGTAAAGTTGCCGGACTATTAGAAGAATTAAAAACTGAAGATTTTGAAAAAGTTTACGTTAGTATAAAATCAAATGATAACGTTTATAAAGTTAAAAATTATAAGTCCGTTTACGTTGAGCACTTACCGCTATCGAAGGGCGGCTACTACTTGGGAAAAGTTTTAAGAGAGGAAGCTACTCCCAAGACTTACTACTGGATTCGGAAAAAGGTTGGAAATAGTTCCTCAATCATTTCACGTTCTGATGTAGGTTTAAGCGGCGTTCTTTTAAGAGACGCCACAGGAATTTATACTTCCCAAGGACTTCTCACCGACGAGGAATTTGCGACACTAGAAAATAGCTCGGTAAATTACACGACCTCTCTATATAAAGACGCAGTATCGGTTCTAACAAGTAACGGCTACACCGAGGCAACAGAAAAAGTTTATAAATTAATAAGTCATACAACGGTCGGCGCAAAGAAGTTTAATAACGAGATGACAAGAAGTTCTTTGGGTCTAAGTTAGTACTTATACATAAAACATGGTAGCGGCGAAGCGGAGAAAACTGAACAGCTAAAAAACGTCTTTACAAAAGACGAGATTCTTTCCATTTGTGGAGACTTTAAAGAGCCTTCAACTGCATTTGGGCAGTATAGTGTAGTTTATGAAAAAATTGAAAATGATGAGTAGTATAAGCCTGTCTCTTGCTATAAAATTTTGGAAACTTCTTTTGAAGAAGATTCTGAACAAATACTTTACCAAATAACTCAAAATACGACTTCAGTAGGTAGTTTAACCAATAACGAAGAGGTTGAAGAGTCTAAGGAATTATTAAGAAGCCAAGTAAAAGACCTTGATGGGTTCTTACTTGCCAGAGATTAGGGCGGCAACATCTTTAGTACCTACAACCTATTCACAGAGGAAGAGAAAAATAAGATAATTGATTCTCAAATAGATTATGGTTTTTATGAAGTTGATAAAACAATTAGTGAAGATTTATTAAATAAAGATATAGTCATTTATAAAAATTTTTATGACAGTAATTATTACTTTTTTAAAACTAGATAGGTTCCTCAAATAACTTTCATTAATGAATTTAATGAACCTATTATTGAGGATGGACAAATTTTAAATAGCAGATATAGTAAATTTTCTATTTTAGAAAAAGATAATATTAATACAAAATGCTTTGAATGGAAGTTATTCAGAGAAGATAGTAATATTCCTGAAGCTTGGTCTGGTAAAATATTTAGTAGAGATATTTCTTTTGAATATGGAGATTTTCTAAATAATTTTTCTTATAGATTAGAATTGAAAATTGAAACTCTTGATGGCGCAGCACTTCAGTATTCTTTGACTAACATAACAGCAGAATATTCTATTAATACAGCTGTTAAATCAACTGCTGAATATAACAAAGAAAGCGAATGTATTGATATTACTTGGCCTATATAGAAATTAAGCGTGCCTGATTAGATAAAGATGGATGGCGAAAATTCTTTTACTTTTGATTAGGATTGGGGCGCGACAAAAATAGGAAGTAGTTCAAGTTTAATTTATAAAACAGTTTCTGGAGAAACTATTTAGATAGATCCTGAAACATTTTTAGCAACCTTATTTTTCCAAATAAATGAAAAAGTAAAAAATTCAATAAGAGAAAAAGAAATAATTCATTTTTATTCCAACTCTCCTGTCAATAATTCTTTTAGTTTATTTAAAAAATATAATAATTTGTTAATAAAATGTCTTGATAAAGAAATTTTATTAGGAAAGGTAACTAATTTAGAGAATTTTGAAATAGATAATTCAACTCCTTTAAGTCTTTTAAAAGAGATTCCTAAAATGGACGTTGAATCTTTTAAAGAAAATAAATATAATATTTATTTATTACCTGATAATGGTGTACTTTCTTCAAATACTTTTTTAGCTCCTGAAGAAGCAGATTTAAGTTATACTAAATTTAAAGTTTTTATTACTCAAAAAAGAATATTAATTTCAAGGTTTAGAAAAGTTGGTGATTAGTGGAATTATATTGACAGTTATGGAATTAATAATGAAAATAATGAATATTTTACATTACCTAACTACTATTTTAATAATGTTCAAATCAACGGTCCAATCACTATAAAATACTTAGAAGTTTTTGAAGAAAAAGACTTGTTAGAGTTCTTAAAAGAACAAAATCAAGAGGGACTATATCCTAATGACTATCAATGGGAACCTGATTATATTAATTCAATTAATAAAATTATAGCTGTAGATTTTTCTAAAGGTTATAATTCAACATTTGATATTGATGAAAATGATGAGATTATTGGATATTAGATTTATAGAGATGAATATGATAGCGATTAGAAAAAGTATTTAGTTTCAACTCAAAAAATTGCAGATGTTCTTACTACTGATTTAATAAAAATTAATAATAATTCAAGATTAAGAATAAAGGATTATTCTTTCCATAATAGAGGATATTTTGAATATGAAGTTATTCCAAAAGTTTAGAGAGAAGAAGGTTTGGAAATAAAAAATTATCTTGGTAAAGCAATAGTAAGCAATTTATTATATGTAAATAATTATTACTGGTTATTTACTGGAATATCAAAAAGAGAAAATGGATTTTATAAGCCTAATCAGACTTGGAGATTTATATTAAATTTAGGATAGGGCGCAATAGTTCATAATTAGCAAAAGGTCTTCCACACTGGAAACAGTAAATATCCTAAAATGTCTGTTAGTGGATTAAATTATATTACTACCACCCTGAGCGCACTGATTGGTAATTTTAAAACTGTTCAAGTTGATAAATATGATGGGGAATTATTGATCAGTGATAAAGTTACCTATTCTTCAGACACGAATAATTTGAGAAGAATCTTTATTAAAAAATCTCTTTCCTTGGAAAATGCCAATTTATCGAACGATAGCGCTGTTTTAACTATTAAAGGACAGAGTAGTAAAATTATAAACTACAGAGAAACTTTAATAGATGGAATAAGATACTATTATGTTGAAATAGAGACGCCTTTCAAAGATTTAATCCCTTACAAAGGGTTATAGTATGACATAACACTTATAAAGGACAAAAGCAATCCAAACAATTATAAACATTTAGGAGAATATAATACTTATGAAGATACAATAAGTATTATAAATGAATGGAATGACTTTACCGTTCAACAGGATACAATACTAGTCAAAGACATGAAGGGCAACATCTATATTGCCTCGATATCTAATAATCAAGAAAATTATAACTTGTTAATAGACCAAATGCCAACAACTGTTAATTTTTAGATTACTTAGATTGGCGCAGCGATAGATTATCCTGTATTTGATTATTAAGGGAAGTGATAAAATGGAATTTTTAAACATTGTAAATCAGAGATATGATGAAATTGTTTCTGATAAAGTTATTTTCCCTAAAATAAAAATTGAATTACTAGACTAGTATGAAAATGCTTATTTAGAAATCATAGAAGACATTAGTTCATAGAGTGTTGGCGCGATTTCTTGTCAATTTCAACAGGGGATAAGGAAAACTATAAGCTTGCAGTTATTCGACCCAGAAAAGAAATATCTTCCCAATCCCAATACCCAATATTTTTGGATTGGGAAAAAAATTAAAGTCTATGTAGGTGTTGAAGATAGAGTTTTTAAAACTGACGAAATTTTATCTATTTATAAAAATAATAGTTTTATTTCAACTACATAGCCTATTATAAAAAATGATAATTTATTAAAAATTGGTAATTACCATATTCAAGATAATGATATTTACTGGTTTTCAAAAGGGATTTTTATTATAACTGCTGTATCAGTCAATAATTCAGAGGGAACTTTAGTTTCAATTGAAGGAGTTGATAAATATGGAGCATTTGGTAATGAAACAGGTTTTGGAGAAATGATAGGTAATTTTCAACTTTCGCAAGGGCAAGATTTTACTTAGTCTATAAAAGAGATACTAAGACAGAATATTGGTAATGGAATGATACTGGACCCTCAAGAGCCAATTATTGACCCATATTTTCAAAATAAAAAAATACCTATAACAATTAGTAAAGGCCCAGGTTCCTATTTGGCTGACCTGCTAAATGATTTATCAACTGCCTTTAAAGCTGATATCTATTATGATAATGAAGGGAGACTTAATATTTGGAGAAGTTTAAATTATGACCAGTATAGAAACAGAAGTTTTTAGTGGAATTTCAAAGATAGCTTATCTGAATTGTTAAATTTTCAGATATCTTATGAATTCTTAAATGTCGTAAATTACGTTTGTGTAATTGGCGACAATCCTAATACAAAAGCACTCCCTCAATACATTGCTAAAAACGAAAACGAATCTTCTCCATTGGCAATTTAGAAAATAGGAATAAAAAGCCGCTATATCGAAAGTAGTTCTATATAGACACAACAAGAAGCAAAAGATTATGCAGAATATTTATTAAAACAATATGGTCTGTTAGGAAATACTGTTACTTTAAACACAACTTTTTTACCTCATTTAGATGTCGATCAAGTAATCACTTTAAGCAGCGAAGAATACGGCTTTAACGCTTCTCCTTTCATTATAACATCAATAAATATCCCCTTGGGAATTGGTACAAGTTCAATAGTATGTTCAAATATTGAGGAACTGCCGGAGGTGTCGCAATGAGTTAGGCAGAAGAGCTAATTAAAATTATTGATTCTAGGATAGAAGCTTATTTAAATAAATCAAAAATACTATGCAGGCTATCAGGAAAGGTAATAGATTTAGAAGAAGATAAAATTTCAATCTAGTTACTTGGTGACTCGACAGTTTATACTCTCCCTAAAAGAAACTACGTGGACGCAAAAATTGGAGACTTCGTTTTCGTTGAATCTAAAATTAATAATCTAAGTAGCGGTATAGTCACTGATAAATTATAAAAAGAAGAGAGGTGGATAAAAATCCACCTCTTTTTTTACCATTCTATAATTTTAGATCCTTGATAAGTTAAAATACCATATCTGCCAATACAAATTGCGTCCGCTTCATCTTCTGTAGCGGTTAAACCATAAAGCGATTTAACTATCAGCTGGGCACTTCTTTTTTTATCTACCCTTTTTCTTCCCTTTACACCAACTGCCGTACGCCAAGTTGCAGTATGAACTATATGGTAAGGAATTGATTTTTCTATTAAAACGTCTTCTAATACGCCCTATAACTTAGCTAGTACTTTAAAAGTAATAATCCCTGTAGAAGCGCCATTATATCCATTTCCATAATCTTGCAACTAAATATCTTCAAGCAACACCAGGTCTGGATTATTATTTTCTATCATACTAATTAACCACTCTTTTAAGTAATGAATTCTTTCAGGGGAGCTTTTCTCTTGTGACTTGAAGGCGCCATAGGCTACAAGGTCTTTACCGTCCCATAAAGACCAGCCAGTCAATAGGGTTGCCTAATCAAGAGCAAGAATTCTGTACTTTGAAGTTTTGGGAGCTGAATAGCTTTCTTTTGACGCTAAATTCTCCTTATTGCACTGGGGACAACAGCAGCCGTGTTTTCTAATGTAGTCATAATTTTGAAAAAAGATATGACCGTTGGGGCAACGAATTTCTAGGTTTTCTTTTAGGTTTTTATATGATGTGGACACAAGAGAACAGAAATTCTCTTCGACTGTTCTCTTAACTTCCTCATAAGTGATTTTACTCATCTTTCAATCCCGAAGAACCAAAACCAAGACCGCGCTCAGTATTGTAAGACTCAAACTTTTCTTCGTTAATTTCTTCCCAATTAATTTTTACAATAGGTACTAAAATAAACTGAGCGATTCTGGTAAACTGACTAAAATGGAGTTCTTCGTCTCCTGTGTTTTCGGCAATAATGCCTACTTCGCCACGATATCCAGAATCAATTGTGCCAGGAGTATTCGCAATTCTTAGATTAGTGGTTAGCGACAGGCCACTACGGGGAACAACTTCAAGCTTATAGCCGCCAGGGACAATTACTTTCAAACCTGTTTTAATTAAGGTAGTTGAATGAGGAGGAATTTTAACGTCTTCGATAGTATAAATATCTGCGCCCGCATCACCAGGGTCCTTATACTTAGGAAGGATTGCTCTTGAATCGCAACGACAGATTTTTACAGTATCTTTCTTGAAGGTGCGCCCATACTTAATAATTTCATCAATGTCATTTATTGCACGACTGAAAAATTTCTTAATATAGGTGTTTTTGGGAGAGTCCGTTTCTGACGCTTTCTTAACGTAGCTCTCTAATTTTCTCTTGCTCTCTGCAATTGTCTCAGGAGACTTCTCATAAATTGTCTTTAAAACTCTACTAAAATCCTCATTCTCACAAATGGTGTCCACCAGGGCGCAAATTTCTGCAACATCCTCTTTATTATTAAAGACCTCATCAGGAATCTCCACAAAGTCATCAAACATTTTTAAAGGATTCTGTTGTAAAAAAGTATCATTCATTATCCAATTCCTCCAACATTTTTATTAAATTACGATATTCTTTTATTTTTTCTTCGTTATCTGGAAATAGAATACCAAAAGACATCCTTTTAGTAAGTTCTTTTCTTAGTTCGTCAATTTTCGTTATCAATTCTTCTTTTTTCATTTCTTTATCCAAACTCCTATTTCATAAATAGCTTTTAAATTAACATTAAATAATGACGAAAAATTAGGATACTCATTTAAAAATTTTCTAACATTTTGTTTCCTAACATTTGAAGTCATGCAATATTTGTAAAAAGTATTATCTGTTGTTAATCCGCCAATATAGGTAAATGCGCAAAAATCTAGAAATATTCTTTCTTCAAGAGTTTTTCCTTCTCTTGGTTGACCTATAAAACGAATTTTAGTTCCTTTGCTAATACCATAATAATAACAATTAAGGTAAAGATTTAATAGTTTTAAAAAATATTGAGAATTTTTAACTGTCTGTTCATTTTCTGCTGCTTTTATACCTATCTTTCCATTTTTAAAATATTCAAAATTTTTTACAAAAGAAGAATAACTAAAATTTTTCTTATAATAAAATGCGGGAACTCCAGTTTTCCATAAACGAATATCATAATTTGATACTTTCATTAAGGTTTCTAAATCTTGAATTTCTGGCTACGAAGCGAAAAAGAAAATTTTGTCTTTCCATTTTTCTAAAAAATCAATACCTTGCGGGCAAGAAAATAAATCCTCTGAATCAAGAATTATTATTTTTTTCTTGGATAAATCTAAGTAAAAATCATTCATTATTTCACCTTTATCAATAGGACGAATGTAGATGTTTTCAGGATTTAAAATTTTTTTCCATAAATTAGCTCTGTTTTGTGGTACTTTATACTTGTCAAAATAATCTTCATAGAAAGAAGTATATAATACTCCTTTCTGAAGCTCAGGACTTAAAGTTAAATTTTTTCCCGTAAAACCTCTTCCTAAAAGAATCGTTTGCGGCATTTTTAGTACGTCTGGCCGCAACGGCGCACTTGTAGTAATATCCTTTTTATAGAAAATAAAATCGTATTTACTTGCTTTAAAATCAATAGGAAGAAATTCCACATAATCAGTGGAATAATAATATCCTGCCGCCTTCATCAAGTCTAAACTGGGGAAGAACCCATTTTTTTTATTATGACAGAAACAGTCATCATCAAATAAACCTATTCTCATTTATTCCCTTCCTTCTATTACCTCATATTCTCCATTGTCGAAATTCAAGTTCTTAATCAAAATTATTGGAGCGTCATATGGGCTTGACTTATATTTTTTAGGAATCCAAACATCTCCTTTTCTAATCCCGATAAAGATGAGTTTGTTACCTCTTGTGAACCAAGATTTTTCAAGGACTTTCTTTTTTCCCGTTTCTTCGTCTTTTTCAGCCTTTTGTCTATCATACTTTGCAAACTGGCTCTTGTAAATCTTAACGTTTACTACTCCATCAACAGTTAGAATGGTGACGGTATTTTTTAACTTGTTCTTCCCAATAACCGTTCCAGCAATTGCGTTCAAATAATACATAGAAATTTGTTTTCCTTCTTTGCTGGTAAAAGACCTCTCAACTGTTGGCTCTTCGGGCAGATTAAAATAATTAACAATAGGATAGTTTCCAAAGTCAAAATACTCTAACTCGTGAGCCTTATTATAAAAGCCTACACTATCCATTTCCCACGTTTCAACGCTGCCCAAACAGTACTTATTCCACTGCTCTTTAATCAGTGCGTTGTTAAGCTTTTCAAGAGTAGAACTATCAGCCAACAAAGGTCGAATCTTCTCAATTTCTTTCTTATATAACTTTTCCATTACTTTTTGGTCAATTAGGCAGTTGCCGCAATCATCAAATTCAACCAAATCAATATCGAAATGAGAATTAAAGAAATTTTGACTGTAATCGTCCAGTATAAAGTTAGTTCCATTCTTGCAGTTACTCTTTAAGTACTTATAAAAGTTATAAACCTTTTCTTGCTCTCGATACTCTTCTGGAATAACATGATAATTTATTAACGAAGGCATATTCTGCAAAGTTAATTTCTTCTTACATCCTGCAATAGAACTAATGTAGTCTCTCATTAGCTTAATTCGGTCTTTTTCCAACTTATCAAATGCGCCAGACTTAATTAAGTTAATGACTTGAAGTTTAGTTGACTTATTTTTGGCTAAAAAGTCTTCAAAAGAACTATACGGTCTATTTTCAATTATTTGAGTTACATAATCACTATTTATTCTGCTAATGCCTTTCAAGCCATAGAAGATAGTGTTGGTCTCTACCTCGGGCTTAAAGGTAAAAGAAGATTTATTTACGTCTGGCGGCGACACCAAAACTCCAAACTGCTTCATTTTATTGATTGCAGTTGAAATTTTTCCGTAATCTAGAGCTTTTTTAGGTTTTGTTTTTGCTGCCTCGCCTTCGTCTTCGTCATCATCGTTGTCAAAGACGTCAGTTTGGTCCTCTAGACCGCCACTATCCACTATCAAACAAGCTGTATTCCAAAAGACACGAGGATAGAAGTAAGCTAAATTCAATTCTTGTACTGCGATTATACTATAGGCGATGGTGTGAGTTATCGAAACGTACCGCACTTAGTTTCCTAAGCCTTTTCTGTTGCGGTCTGGACTATACCATCTTCTTCATACATAAAGAAGTCTTTATTATAGTCTCTGAACATCTATCTTATTTTTGTATATTTTCTATTCATACCAAAAGGTTTGTTATAACACAAAGCTATAATTTTCTAAACATTATCTATTTCAGCAGTAGAAATCTAATATAAAGGTTTTTCATTTTTTGATATGTTTTTAACAAATATATTTTTTAAAAAAAGCACATTTTCAAAAATATATTTTAACCAACTGATAAAATCTTTAGAAGCGCTCACGACAGAAACAGATGGTCCTCCATTTGAAGTCTAATAAACACAGCCATCTCCATCTATTACTCCTCTTATAATATAAGGAATAAATTTCTTTTCTTCTTCTAAAAGGCTTGGAGGCTGCAAAGTAAAAGTTTTGTTTTTTGTAATTCCAAGTCTTTCAGCGTTTTTTACTTCGCTTCCAATAGAAAGAATAAGCCTGTATCTCGGCTATTTTGCTAATTTTCCAGGCGGCGGGTAACAAGAATATTTTTTCCCAATGGCCTAAGATAAAAATTTTATACAATCTTCATCAATTAAATCTATGCCAATATCCGTTCCTCTTGGAGTTACATAACCATCTGTTAATAAAAGTCCTAAAAAATATGCGTCAAATTCACTTTTTATTTTTTCAAATGAATAAGAATAGCCTTTTATTTTATCGTGGTTTTCTTTTATAATGTCTTTATAATCTGTAGGAAAATATTTTTTGATTTTATCAGTTACCGATTTTCTAGTTTTAAATCCGTACTTCTCCCTAACTTCCTCAACTGGCATACCATTCTTATAATCTTCAACCAATTGAAGTTCTTGCTGAATAGATAATTTCTAATATCCCATAAATAAACACCTCAAATTATGAGTAGTTTGTTTATGAAAAAAGTATAAAAATATACGCAAAGATATTTTGCTGCGGATTGCCTAATCTTCAATCTTTTTACCATACATGAGTAGTTAATTCATCCATAAATATATCACTATACTTACTTGGTAATCAAAGCTTTAAGGTGTTCCCGCAATTTAAAAGATTTTCATTGTCTATCACTAAACAATGTCGCCTTCACTTAGACGAATAACCCATTTGCATTTCTGCACCTCTCCATAGATAATCAAGAATGTCTTTTGATGTACCTAATTCTTCACCTCTGGAATAGAACTTTTCTTTTGCTTCTGTAACTTTGTTGACTTGTTTTTTCACTTTGTTATCTCAAAAGCTTTTTATCTTTTGATTCTTATAATTTCTTATAAGGTCGGCATAAATTTTCATCCTAAGAAAGGATGGAGAACACTCGTGGGCGAATTATATTTATTCATCGCCTATGCTCTACGGTGATGATTAGCCTTTCGCAATCTAATCATTTACCTCGGTATTACCATACAATGAATTAAAAAGTCGCTAATATTTTCTTGGATAATAGAACGTTTCGTTTAATTTATCTTTATAGAGATAATCGAATAATTTTTGTCTATCTTTTTTCGCAGTCCAAGTTATAAAATAACTTGTGCCTTGATATATTCCTAATTTCTTTAGTCCTACTTCTTCACAAAGAACTTCCTAAACATCTTCTATATAAGAATAGCTGCCGGAATAAATCGAAATTCCACCATTTTTATGGACACAACCATCCCCGTCTATCAATCCTCTAAAATAATAGCATAGTAAATTTTTAGGAATGGAATCTATAGGAACTTTTTTAATTATCTTCGATTTATTTTGAACAATTCCATACTGTAATAAGTCTTTACATATTTCAACAGAACAAAAAGAAACTCTAAAATTGTTTTTACCTCCATAAGAACAAGGGAAAATTGTGGCTTCTGGATTAATTCTCTCTTTAAAAAAGAATAATACATCTTTATCTTTTTCTTGGATTTCAATACTTAAACTATTCTTCGTAACTGCTCCATCTGCCGTTATAAAACCGAGCATGTAAGCTTTATCAGGCGAATCTATCTTCTTAAAATAATTTACATCGCATTTTGTATGATAGCCTGACTATCTTTTTAATCCCGCTTCATCCAAAATGTTGTAAATGACATGGACTTCCACTCCATACTTTTTTGCTAAATCTTTACAATATTCGCCAGTTTTGAAACCTTCAATTACTAATTTTTCAATATTAGCCCGTTTAAAAGATTTTTGTCCTCTAGAAACACCACGTTTTTTCATTAAACGACTTATTGTGCTGTTGTGGTAGTTATATTTTTTACTTAGTTCTTTTGCTGTTGCACCATTTAAATACTCTTTTACAAGAATGTCTTCTAATTCTTTATCCATTTTCTTTTCACCTCAATAATCTTCATTATTAAAGTGACTTTCCTATTCCAAAACTTTAAAATTTTTAGGTTTTACCGATTTTGCTCTCTAATAATCTTAAAAATTACTTCTTAAGACGCCAAAAATTTAGCGATTATTTTTCGAAGTATGTTAGCCTCGTCAACGCTATACTTCGTAAAAGGAAGCATTGTCGCCACCATCAGGCTCTCTTGGCTATCCAGCACTCCGCCATACTGAATCATAAAATTGTAAAGGATTTGTTTTTCTTCTTCTGTGGCATTTAACTGATTTATTTCTTCTTCAATAAGCCAAGGTTTTTGTTTGTAGTTTGCAAAAATTTCAGCAGGAGTCTTCTGTCCTGGCTCGGGCATCAAGCGCATTAACGAGTTAGCTTGCCCCAATTGGAGAAGACTTTCTGGCTTAATTAGTTTTGCAGTTGCCAACCCCTAGTTTGAATCAAATTGAAACAAAGAAATAATTTTGTTCTCACCAACCAAATGCCACATATCTTTATTTTGATAATCAATTACGTCTGGACCTAAATATTTAAAATAAGTATCCTTCAAAGAACCTTGCCACTCGATATATCCGTACTCCAACAAGAGGTCCATTGTTGTTCGAATTCTATCTAGTGCATCTACTGTTAGAAACCTTTGTACCCTCGGTTTCCCGATATTTATTAGGGGAGTAGACTATCTCTTCATCCTACTGTTATAGGAGTCTCGCGCTTCGATTTAAAGGGTTTTCACCTACCAGGATTTCACTGGCCCTACGATTGTTGACATTTATAAAGCTGTCTATTATCTAGTCGTTACACCTTCCATTTTCATGGCTTGGCACGGTATTGTCATGCTTTTTAAAGTTTAGATTTTTACCGTTAGCTATTTTAAAAATAACACCCTTAAATAAGGTTCACGAGATTATGAAATATTATTACTAATAAATCAGACATTTAGTGATTTTGTAAGAAAGAATTAATAGCTTGCTGTTTTCGTAATAGAAAAATTTTACTTTGAGAAGAATGAAGATAAGATAAAATTGATTTTATTTGCCTGCTTCCTTGCCACTAAATTGTATAATTATTAGTGGCATTTTCTGGATTTCTCTAAGTAATTGTTCCCTGAGAACAACTGCAATTTCCCTGTAACTGTTGACGAATATAAATTAAAGATTCTAATGTACCAGTAAAAGAAATTAAGCTTCTCTCTCCGTAGTCATATTCCTTAAAAAAGAAGCAACCGTCTCCATCAAAATATCCTCTTAAAAAATCTCTTTTGAAAGATTCAGGAGCTTTAACTTTACCCAAATCTAAGGTTAAGGATTTTTGAGGGTAAATTCCTAAATCAGTTAAATCTGACGCCATTTCAGAAGAAGTAATCCTTAAAGAATAACATTTTTGCCTTTCTTTAACAATTCTATCTGATTCGCCCAATAAATTGGCAACAGAAATTAAAAAATCTTTATCTGACTTTTGTAAACTAATATCTATCCCTTTTAAATTTCCTTTACTATCTTTAATTATACATCCGTCAGCAGCAATAAAACCCAATAAATATCCTTTTTCAGGAGAATTTATTTCTTTAAAAAATTTTCTATCTATCTTATACTAAATTCTTCTATCTTCCCAAATTCCTTCTTTTTTGAGAAAAGAACTGAAATTTTGTCTACCTATTGAAAACTCTTTAGCTATTTCGGTAATGCTTTTTGAACTATTAAGCCATTCCTATTTAGCTAAAATATAAGATTCTTTTATACATCTCACCTTTTATCATACTTTATGTGACCTGCGTCCTCCTCCGAGTGCAAATCCCATTGAGAACATTTTACACCTGTAGGACTCTTCATTGTTGCGCCGAGTTTAGTAAATGGCTCATTAGTCAAAATTATGCCCGAGGCGTGAAGGCCGCGTCGAGAAATAAGCCCTTCAATTCCTTGCGCAACTTCCCATACATCTGGATAGTTGCCCATTTCTGTTACAAAAGTAGAAACTGGCGACCATCTTTTTTCCTCATTTCCAAAGTAACAACTCTTCAAATCACGTACTTTTCCTCTATCAATGGGGATGAGAGAACTAAGGTAAGTCCCAAGCTCTGGCTCATAGCCTAAACCTCTGATGGAAGTCACTAGCGCAGCCTTAGACGTTTCCGTTCCGAAGGTCGCAACAGCCGTAAGTTCTCCTCCAATAGAGGTAAAATACTTTTCAACTTCTTTAATGAAGAATTCCCGCTTTGATGCTTGTGTATCAAAGTCAATATCCGCAAGTTCCGCACGACCGCGACTAATGAATCGCCAAGCATATAGTGGGGTTGGACTTTTAAGCGGGTCTCGCTGAATGATACCTGAAAGGTAAGCGCATAAGCTACCTCCCACGGAACCACGCCAAGGCCCAATCAATGTGTCTCCTTTTGTCCAACCAATGTCAATTATTTTTGACATTGTAGTGAAGTACGCACTTAATCTCTCTTGAATTTTTTCTGAAACTACCCAAATCTCCTCACACTCTTCCTCAATTCTCTTTAAGTGCGGTTCGTCGAGAAGTTTTTCTTCTTTTGCCCTTTTCCAAATAGTAGCAATGAAATAATTATCTTCCTCATGCTCGGATTCGAAAAACTTGGTGATATAGGGGTAGCCGCGATAGTTACAGGTTAATTCCCCAAGAGAACTGAAATCAAGAGGAATACGAGGAATAATTTGTTTGTGCTTTAAGTTGTATTGTTCAATTTTATCATAAATAAGATTTGTATTGCTTAAGCTCTGCTCAACAAAATCCCTGGGCAAGTAACTTAATCTCTCCCTAATCTCGTCCTCGTCCATAAGGTAAGTTGTCGCATAAAACTTGTCGGTCTCTCTATCGCTCTCTCCGTCACTATTCAAAAAAGCTTTATGGATAGGTCTGTCCTCTTGCCGCAAGTAGTGAGCGTCGGTCGATACTATCCACTTGAATTCAGGGTTGTTCTTACAGAACTCACACAGAAGTTTGTTGAACTTTACCTGCTCTTCGTCTTCACCTGGTTGAAATTCGAGGAAAAAGTTATCCTCTCCGAAAATTGAACTGCACCAAGTAGCAAAATTTTTAGCTTTCTCAAAATCGCCATTATTAATGAAATTTGCTAGCTGGCCACCCAGGCAGTTATGAACTACAACTCCATTACAGACAAAAGAGTGAGAATTATCATTCAAACAATAAACAGTCTCATTCATTTCAATATCTTCAAATTTTTTAAGTCTTACTTTTCTATAAGTAATACCATCAATAACAAAGAAATCCCTAGACTCTTTCTCAGCTATGGCTTTCTCAAAAATATCTACTACCTCTAAATGAGAATGATCTTTCTTTTTAATAACTGAGCCAAGAGAGAAATTACTTCCAGTTAAATACCAACTGTCTTTATGATTGACTCCATCTTTGCCAATTCTTCCTTTACTGAAAGATATTCCAGAGGTAATATGGAGTCTATTTAAAATTTCATAAAAATCATAAGTCAACTGTTTAGAAATACTTGCGCTAACAAATTCTCCCGTTTGACATTTTACTTTTTGATTTCCGTTTCTTAATCTAAAATATCCATCCGCAAGAAAATATCCAAAAACTACCTCCATCAAAAGCTCTTTAGATAAATTCTTCAAGATACTAGGAACATACTTGGTGTCAGCTTTTACATTCCCAAAAACGTAATAGAATAAATCTATAAGTTCTCTAGAACCAGATCCTATATCTACTCGATGGTGCTCAGGTCTACGATTTACGGTCCATTCAACACCCATCTGTTCTCCAGCCTTCTTAACAAAAGGATAATAAAAATCAAACTCTTCGTAATTGAAAGCGAAGCCAATTCTATCATGGTTCTTCTTTAAGCTAATACTTCCATCTCCCAAAAACAGTCCAAACAATCTAGCTATTTCAGGAGTTATTTCTATATCGTCTTTTAATTTTATGAATTGATTAGCGTTAGAAAACGCTCTTTCTTCTCCTGACAAAGAACAATCTTTCCAGTCTTTTTTGTGTAAAACGACTTTTTCTTCACTGAACTTATCTGCCACAGGCAACAGAAGAATATTTTTATACGAGCTCGTTCTAAAATTTAGGTCTTTTGCTTCTTTCCATTTTGGAGTTTTATTAGCATTACTTATAGTTAAAAATTGATGATTTTCTGTACATACAATTGGTTCCGGATTTCCAACAACCCAAATTTTTTTCCCTCGTCCCTGATAGTTTCTATGAGTAGGAAAATTTACTTTTTCATAAACTCCATATCTATTCAATACATAATCATCGCTGGTTATAGTTTCAATAGGCTTGAAACCGTCCTTTGTCGTAACTAAACTTCCCGCTCGAAAACAGGCGGTTGATGCGATTACGTGACCTGGATTTGAACCAATGACTTCCTCTATATCGCTATAATAAGTTGGAACTCTCTCAATGAACTGGTAAAAACTGCGCGCCCAGGCACGAGAACTCAACAGCCTAATTTGGTCATTACCAACTTTGTCTTTTGCGATTAAAATAAAGTGGAAGTACTTGTCCTTCCCTTTTTCATAATTTTTTGCATTTAGGCCGTCCCGACAAAGATAAATTTCGTTTCCCAGTGCTAATTTGAAGTTTTTGACCCTTGTTGCCCACTCAACCAGTTTCTGGGGAGATTCCTCATTTTCAAGAACTTTTAACGCTTTCTTTTGCAAAGAATCAAAATAGTTTAAAGCCTTTATATAACTACTAACTGATTCATGATCAGTTATTGCGACTCCACTCAATCCTAGTTTAATTGCATAATCAATTAGGTCGTTTTCCTTAATTATACAATCGAGCATTCTTAAGTTGGAATAATGGGTGTGGTTGTGTATACCAAAATATCCCATCATTACTCAACATCACCTCTCTTTCTTCATATAATAATTATACCATAAATTACTTTACTGGTCAATCAATACATCCTATTTGTGCCATCATTTCTTCCACCAAAAGAGACCATTCAGAGGACTCGCTATAGTATTCATTAACGTCCCTAACACCATAGCCACTAAAATAAGCTCCCGATTCAGATAAGTATAATTCCTTTATCTTTTGTGCTACATCTAAAATACTATCGTCCGCATTTGTGTAGTAGGTATCTCCATACCATCCAAAATAATTGTTTTGGCTATTAGGATACTTTCCCCATCCACTTTCAAGAGCAGCAAGAGAAGCAATAAAGACTGCATTGACACCTGTTTCCTCTTCCGCAGTTAGAAAAAGGTGCGCCTTCCCCTAAAAATTGCCTTTTAGATTTCCATTTAATTGAGATTCCGTAAGTTCACTCTTAAGTAATAAATCACTTGTTGAGTAATATTCGCCGTCTGCCAAGAAAGCGCCGCAACAGAAGAAAGAGCAAAGAAGGGTTACCGCAGCCGCGATAATTTTTTTCTTCATTTTATTATCTCCTTAAAACTTTATTTTTTCTTTTTTGTGAAGCTAAAAATCTTCGATAATAAGCTAATATGATGTTTGCCCGAGGTAAAGATTTTTACTAATTCGCCCAATTACGTCCATTGTACCTCTAAAGTTATTTAAATACGTCTCAATAAAGTCTTCGTCCTTAAACTTCACCAAGGATAGCTTGCCGACCGACTTTTTAAAGCTATTTTTAGTTTCGCCCATTAAAATATAATTCTCATTGATAGGGATGTTCTTAATTTCGACATAAGGTTCTTCAACGCCCTTGCCCCAAAGTTTTTCATAGGAACCTATTTCTTTTGCCAGCTTATAGATGAGTGCCTCTTCGCTGCTATCAAAAGAATAGTCTACAAAGTAAGTTTTTTCAGAGAAGTCGTAGTCTTTTAGTTCTTCATTTGCTTTATTGATGAAGCGCTCAATTTCTCTTCCAGATTTAATAGCACAACCTGCGGCGGCCTCGTGTCCTTCAACGTAGGTAAAACACTTAGTGTCAACCAAAAAATCCTTAAAATTAGGGAAAAATAACGTATCAGACCTTATTGACCCCTTAAAATCTCCTTCTATTGTTTTTCTAACAAGAATGACGGGCTTATTGTAATAGTTTACCAATTCCATAGCTATTAGACCAGTTAAGTTACTATCAACTTGACCGCTTTCAAAATCATTCAACGGAACAATTAAAATTTTATTACTATTTAGCTCTTCTTTTTCAACTTTTAACTTAATTAGTTCAACCGCCTTCTCTTTCATCTTCTTCTGCCTATTCTTTGCATTTGTGGCTAGTCTGAATGCTTGTTCGGCAATAATCTCTGTATCTCCTGGTTTTCTCCCTCTTTTGGTAGAAGGTATAGCCTCATTAGAATACTTAATGAAAGATTTTAGTAGTATTTCTTTATCGTAGTTAGACCCTACTCTAATAATTGCATTCACAAGAGGAACAACGTAGAAGGCAATATCTATTGGAGTTAAATTGTCAGGGTCTTTTATTGAGAAGGTTTGTTTATTAATGAAGGTTTTCAACCCATTATTTCTGACATTATTTAGCCCCTTTTCAACAATGTAGTGTGTCTCTAAGTCTGAGAGGTCCATCACGTCGCCGATACAACCTACCGCTGCCAAATCAATATAGTTTTCGGCGCTATTGATGCCGAATTCCTTATCCATCTATTGAAGGAACTTGAAGACTACGCCGGCGCCGCTAAGAGTTGTATTAGGATAGAAACCATCTTGGTTATTAATGACACAAATTCCTTCGTTATCTACACTAATCAAGTGATGGTCAATTACTAAAACGTCAATACCTTCTTCTTGGATGGAGCGCAAGAGTTCTGGTTCATTACTAGAAGCGTCGGGAATAATTAGAAGGTCTGTATTTTTGGGAATCCAACTAAGTTTCTCTGCGCCGTGCTGTTTATTTTCATGGATGAGATAGTTGGCTTCTATTCCAAAGTTGTCATAAAGGTAATTCCACACGATGGCGAAAGAGGTTAGGCCATCACAGTCGCAATCCTAAATGATAGTAATGTTGCTTTTGTTAGAAATGTGTTTTTTTAGTAGATTGATCCCCCACTCACAGTTCTTCAAGAGAAGGGGTTCATTATAATTTGAAGAGGTTGGGCGCAAAAAATTCTTAACGTTCTTTATTCCCCTTTTCTCCAAGATATCTCTAATATATGAATCGGAATCATTAGGTAAAAGTCTATCATAAATTAAATTCATTGAACTATAACTCGCTCCTTTAAAAGTTTTTCAAAATTTTCTCTTCCCGTATCTACTGGGGCAGCCTTAAGCGGCAATATATGCTTTCGGTCAAAAATAAAAGAAAAGTTACAGTAATTATTATACTTCTTACAAAGGGAATACAACTTGTTGAAGTACTCCTCTTCTTTTGCTTTTGTCTCACCCATCCTATCAAAACAAATAATTACTTCTTTTACTCCAAGACTCAACAGAATCATCAATTGAATCTTATTTATTTTATCGCCGCAGGCCGCAACAGACAAATTATTATCTCCATACCATTTGTCAGTTATGATACAGCTTTTTTCGCCCTCCATTATCCAAGCAGTTTTGAAAGTCTTTATTGCTCTCTTGTTAATATTGATTCCATATAAGTTATACATGAGCGGGTGAGAATAAAATTCTCCGTTTATTTTTGCGGGCATATATTTCCCAACTTTGTCCTTCAAGAAATTATCAAAATTTCGAACTCTAATTCCGATAAGCCGCCCCTCTATATCATAATGGGGAATAACTGCCTAATCAAGAGGAATAGAGAAGCGAATATTATACTTTTTCATAGATTCGACGCTGAGCCCATCCATTATCCACTCAATAGGATAGATTTGTGGAAAAGTAGATAAAATCTTGCTATCATACTCGGTTACTTCGGGGTTGCCGCTATTTCTAAAGTACTTCTTTGAAATACTCTCATACTTGTCTATCTCTTGTGGAGTCAACTCTAAGTCATGCTTTAAGTTAATTATATCTAGGACTTTTGAGAGACTAGAATCTAGACCCCTCAAGCTTAAAATTTTCTGAATTAATTCAATAATATCAAAGCTTTCATTACAATGAGTATAACAATGGAAGAGTTTTGAGTTTCGGTAGTAGTATAACTTGTGACTTCCTTCTTCTGGTTCTAGGTTATGACATATGGTTGGTAGAATAATGGCTTCGGAACTCTCTTTAATTTCTATGTCAGGAAAGAACCCCTTTATAATTTCCACCACTTCGCTATCAGATAATTGATTTTTTATTTCCTTCAAATCAATCAAAACTGAATCCTTCCTCCCTCATCAATGGTCTGTTCTATATCATAAATTTTAAAATTTTCTATAGGTTTATAAAAACCATCTGTAATAAGAATATCTTCCCATCTTGCACAACCAAGATCAACATAAGACCAAATCTTCACGTTCTTATACTGCCCTCTACGAACCTTATAAACGTCAGTAACCATATTGGGAACTTTCTTCCCTAGCTTTTGCACAATAGGCATAATAATGTCAAGTTCTTCTTTTCCAATTCTAACCATTATAGAACCTATATCAGCTTTGTCCGCAATACTCTTGGCGTCTCGTAGAAAAGACTGGTTTCTAATTCCCGTTTTAGCTTCGTAATCGCCGCTTAACTGTGTCGCGCTCTGAATATAAATGTTGAGCTCCGTTGCAAGGTCTTTTAAAGCAGAAGACATCATACATAGAACAACATCCGGACGAATTTTTAAATCTCTAAACTGGTTCAATAGTCCTGGACTAGAAAAGATATAATCGAAAAACACGTATTTACAATTATTAAGTAAGCAATTCTTCCTAATGCAAGTTTCTAGCTGTTCAATAGAGGGGTCACTTATGTGGGAAATTATAAAGTTATCTTTATAGTCCTCCATAATGGAGATTGCCTTATTCAAAATTGACTCCTCTAGCGCCCCATACGTACCATTTAAAATCACTTCCTCATTTATTCCTGAAATCCAAGCAAGAATAATCGTTTGAATTTCATCTATGTCCATCTCAGTAGTAACAAATAGTACTTTATTGTTCCAGGGAGTTTTTATCCACGCTCTTCTATCCCAATCATACTTCAACGGATAAGCTAAATTACAAGCGTCCCCAACAGCACATCTCGTTTTACCTGTATTTGTGCCAGAACTTCTAATGAGGAACTTTCCAAATCTTGCGCCCTTAACAACCGTATTGTAAATTTCTCCCTGTAGCGGTAACCCGATATCTGGCGCCACCTTAAAGGATTCTTTTAGTTTTTGAATACCGTTTGCGGCGTTCTGGGTCGAATTCTCTTTTCCGTTTATGAAATCGTTTTCAATGGCGACCAATTTCTTTCTTACTTCTTCAATAAAATAAGAGAGAGGGCAACTATCAAACTTCTCATTTATTTCATCATATTTTCTATTTAATGAATCTTCACAATAAAACTCACTTATGTCAAAGCCTTTCTTTTGCAGTTCCCTCAATAGACTAAACTTCTTCATTCTTCCATAATAATAGTTGAAGTTCTATAAGTCTGAAAACTCCAAACAATCTTGAAGAAAAACTATTCCGTTTTGATTATCGAAAAAAATTTTCTGGTCTTTACTTGCCCCTGACAAATAGTTATCTATCTCTATTTCTGAAATTTTACTTGCGCCAGAATTAAACAAATTATAGATAGAGGCAAATATAATTTTATGCAATCTGTTGGTGAAATCTTTTGTCTCCAATTTATACTTGTCTACTTCTGCCAAAAGAGAAGGTTCTTTCATTAAGCACCCAAGAACTTGTAAAGCCGCATTTTGGTCAGTAAGTGCCATCTCATCACTCCAATTCTTCTAAATTTAAAAATGTCTTTTTAGAAGTATTTCTATCTATGATTTTTTCTATATTTATATTTACTCTATCTGGATTTTGAAAACTAGATAAATTTTTTTGAGCTTTATTCTTTTTTTCATAGTACGCTCGAGCATCGTCAATTATGTATGGCACAATTCCAATTCTACCTTGTGCGGCTTCAGGACTCTTTTTCAAAATCTCATAATAATATAAAAGAGCAAGGTAAATTTCTTTATTTGAGATTCCTTTTGTGTTATAACTTTTTCTTTGTCGTTCGATTATCGCATAGTTATAGTCGTGAAGATAGGTCTTCACCACTTCATAAATCTTCTCTTTATAATCCAAATCCTCGCTATAGTTCTTCTCATAACAAGTTGTGTGTGCATATCGTCGCCCAATCTTTTTAAAGGGTTCTTTCTCCCAATTAAAATACTGGTCACAAAAATAACATTTAACCTTTCCCATTTTTATCACCTTTATAATTATATCACACTTTAATAAAAAAGAAAAGGGAAGGACTGCAAATCCTTCCCCTCTTTATTAGAGCTCTTCATATAAATCTTTTAGGTCAAGAATAGTCATTTCGAGCATTGCTTGTTTCGAAGGCTGAACAGTAGAGAGCTGAACCACTTCGCCAAAATTATTTTTAATAATTTCAGTAAGTCTCCCCTCAATCTGGGGGCTATCATCCTTGTCCAAAATCTTATTCCAAATATCGCGGGCCTCATTCATAACTTCGTCAAAAGGCCGCTTAACTTCAACTTCCTCGTTCTGCCGTTCGTCAGTAATGTAGCCTGTTTCCTCGCCCTGCTTCTCAATTGCATCTGCAAGAGCAGTCACAAAAGCATTATAATCAAGAGGTACACTATCAGGCAGATATTTAAAGCGGCTCCCCGCAAAAATCTTAGGGGTGGCGCGCAACTGCAAAATTCTGTTTTCTGTTCCATCTGGCTGAACAACAGTATCAATACAGGAAATAATATCAACCATTCCATTCACGATACGGTAAGGACGCTTATCTAGCATGGGCGCAATATAGGCTTGACTCTCGTCTCCGCCGAAAGGAATCTTCTCTTCTGCATGGGCCAAAAAAACAATTCCATAACCCATTAAAGAAATTTCTCTAAAAGTCTTTTCAAATTCCTTACTACAAGCCTTGAACCCTTTGCCCCAGGCTACGTCTGCCAAATCAGTAACGTCATTCTGCTGACAAATATATTCTGCGCATTTGTCCCAGGCAATAGAAGTAGTATCAATTACAATACTGTCAAACTTCTCCTGGACTTGCGGCTTCTTCAACTCTCTAACTACTTGCTTAAAAGTCGCCCAAGAAGGGATATCAATTGCGTCAATACCAGAAAGAGCATTATAACCACGCTCGAAGGCACAAAGTAAGTTTTTAGGCCATTTTACTGCTAAACTAGTCTTCCCCGCTTTTGGTAGCCCGAAAATCAAGACATATTTACCCTTCAAATCTCTACTAATTTTAGTAGGCTGCAAATTCAATAAATCAATTCCCATATATTTTTTCACCTTTCAATTAAATAAAAATGGAGAGGAAAAATCCTCTCCTAGTAACTTAAAATCCTCTGCTAACTCTTACGGGCTTAATCTTTTCTTCAAGATTAGTTTTTGCTTCTGCTTTTGCTACTGCAATAGCTCTTTCAATATCTTCCCGATTATAAGCTTTTGGCTCATCAAGAGGTCCGACACTACCAGAAGTAATTACAAATTCTCTAACAATTTTCTGACGAACTTTTGCGATATCTTCTCCAAAGCCCATTTCAACAGGAGACTCACTCTCCTGGGTAACTGCGGCAACTCTAATCATTCCATTTACATTAACAGTATCATCAACCTGGTAATTATTACGGACATAATCAATTGCGTTAGGCTTTTCAACTACCAACTTAATGCGGTCTACTCTATCCTTATACTGCACAATCGCCGTATCTAGAATCAATCGCCCCGTAGGAACATCATCAACAACTTCATCAATCATGTCTAAGATAAAGGGTTCAAGTACAAACTTGGCGTAATCGGGCCCACGGCTCTTCTTATTGAAGAAACCGTTACTAATCTGGACGGTATTCACAAGCTGATTTGTTTTCTTGTCGGTAAAGGAATTTACTCGAACTGCTCCATTCGTCATTTCATAGTAATCAGCTTCAAGTTCGCTGCCTCTTGCCTTGATGGAAATACCGTTTCTATAAAGTTCGTAAAGATTCTTATAGAAGGGGTTTTCAGCTCCCTTAGAAGTCATTTTATACGCAAAGCAACTTACGGGAATGTAGTTTTCCTCTGGAACACCTGTAATAGTCTGACGGACAAGAAAAGTTACCTTGCCGCTAATATAGTCTCGACCATCCTTATTTCTTTCTTCCAAATCGATTTCATCTAGAAGTCCACCAATAAATACCTGATTTAAACACTGTCTCATATATAATTCTCCATTAATTCTTTTATATCATATTATCTTCAATTAATAAAAAAGGTGGAGGATTACTCCTCAACCTTCGCTTTCTTGGACTTCTTCTCGGGCTCGGCATCGTAGTCAAAAGCCATACCCTCGTCAGTCAACCCAATATACTTAGTCTCTACGGGCTTACCCTCGCTATCAGTGGAAGTCTCCACGTCACGGAAGCCAAGACCTTTCTTAATCAAGCCGTTCATAGTGCCAGTAACTGCGTTAATAGTTACATCAAGCTCCTTAGCGGTCTCCTGAGCAGTAATTTTCATACCATGGTTTTCCTTCAAGAAATCAACAATCTTACGTGCATTATCAGTCATAATTTTAACCTCACATTATTATTTTTTTTATTGTATATATATTATACTAAAAAATAGATTCAAAGTCAAACATTTCATTAATAATTTTCTTGCAAATCTTTTTTAAAATCTATTTTTTATTTTCTATACTTATATTATACAGGATTACTTGATAAAAGTCAATTTTTTAAGGAGCCACTTATTTCGGAAACCAAAGTCTCCATTCCCTTAATAGCCTTATCAAGTTCTTTCTATTTCTTAAGTAGAATTTTAAAACGGTGATTTAGGATAACAGAGATAGAAGCTTCGTCCTGGTCAGTCCAGCAGTCACCAATAAATCTCTTTCTAATTTCCTCATACTTGGCCGCAATTTTTTCAAAGGTATCTGCCTTACTATCCTTAATGGCGGCCTGGTCAAGAGCATCCTTAAAGTCATAAAGCTCATTCAATGTAGTATTAATACACGCCAAAATTACGTTTTTATTTTTTATAAAAACATAACGCATTTTATCTCACTCCTTTTATTCAACAAAAATTCCCTTTACTTCATTACCATCTGTAATTTTTATTGATTTTGTACCAATTGTATTTTTCCCGGATTCTCTAACTTCCCTCAAACTAAACTTAATTGAAGAATTTTTACTAGATACGATAATTGTTTCGTTGGTTGAGCCTACCGCCGCGATAGAAACAAGAGCATCATTGTCTTGAAGTTTATGGATTATTGTCCCTTTGTTCGCCCGATTACTTAGGGGAAGCTCGTCCAGCGAAGTCTTCTTCACCATTCCCATTTTGGTAATAGATAAAATTTCTTTAGAGGAGTCTGTAACGATGGTGGACTTGACAATTTTATCGCCTGGCCGCAACGAGATTGCCTTAACGCCAGAAGTTACCCTTCCTGTTGCGCCGACACTATCAAGAGCAAAAGATAAGTAACTACCCTTTTCAGTTCCGATGCCAATTGAATCCTTATCCGTCACTAAGAATGCATCAACTACTTCATCATCTGCCTTCAACTTAATTGCGGCCACGCCCTTAGTTTTCTTAATGTTGTAGTCGGAGAAAGCGGTCTTTTTAATTAGACCATTTTTAGTAATAAAGACAATAAAGTCTGCATTGGTCTTATCTCTATCAGAAATCATTAAGGTAATATATTCTCCATCTGCCAAATCAATTATCGAGGACAAAGGTATTTTCTTCCCATACTCAATCATATTCAAATTACAATTATAAACCTTCCCCAAATTGGAGAACATAAGAATGTTGTTGTAGTTTGAATCCGATATTGTACTAATAATCATCTCGCCGTCACTCATTTTGAACTTACTGCCCGTGCCGCCGCGACGTTGAGAGATAAGGGAGCTATCTTCATAGACATAGATATTGTTAAAGTTGGTTAGGTGAACAATCATTTGTTTTCTTTCAATTGGTTCCTCATCGTCGTCGCTTTCTATATTTTCAATTTTAGTACGTCTTTTGTCTCCAAGTTCCTTTGCGACTTTCTCCCATCCTTTAGCAATTTCTTGGTTAAACAAAAGCTCGTCAGCTAGAATAGTTTCAATTCTATTCTTTTCTGTCTCTAGTTCCTTCTTCTCTTGCTCTAACTTTGCAATTTCCAAATGAGCTAATCTAGCAAGTTTAATATCCAGTATTGCTTTTGCCTAAACTTCGGTGATGTTTAAATATTTTTGTAGGGCAATAGAGGCATTTTTAGAGTCTGCGGCACCCTTAATAAGCTTTACTACTTCGTCGATTTGATTAATGGCTTTCAATAGTCCTTCAACTATATGAAGTCGATTTTTAATTTTTGTTACGTCATAAATGAAGCCGTTTCGATATACTTCTTTTTCGTGGTCAATATGAGCTTGAAGCGCTTCTTTCCAGCTAAAAATTTTAGGAAAACGCCCCTTGTCAAGCATAGTCATATTAATCCCATAGTGCGATTGCAGGGAAGTCTTTTTATAAAGATTCCTAATTACCTGAGATGGATTTGCCCTTTTAGACAAATAAATTTTAATACAGGCGTGTTCTCCTGTCAAATCATTATGCCGCTCAATCCCGCAATGAGGGTCCTCTTCTAGGAGTTCCAGTTCTTTACAAATGGTATTAGTATAAACCCCATATGGAATCTCCGTAACAATTAAGCAATTATCCTTTTCATCATACTCAATTGTCGCTCTTAGTTTGCAGGATTTTCCATAGCCTTTTTTTAAAGACTCCTTAACTTCATCTTCGTTCAAGAGAGTACAACCGGTGGGAAAATCGGGCGCACAATAAATATCCTCAAAATCACAATCAGGGTGAAACAAGAGATAGGTTAAAGCTTTGTTGACTTCGGTTAAATTAAAACCTGGAATATGGGTTGCCGCGCCCACACCAATGCCCATAGTAGGATTAACAATGTTGTAGTAACCTTTTGAGGGGAGTACAGCAGGATACTGTTCGGTATCGTCATAATTGTCTCGCCATTCTTCTATTGTATTTTTATCAATATCTTTGAAGAGATAATTAGAGGTCGCGGACAGTCTAGATGCAGTGTAACGGGGTGCTGCCCAGTTTCCACTTTCCATTAGGTTGCCATAGGAACCTTCGACCTCTACAAGAGGATACCTCATTGAGAACGGCTGTCCTGCTCTCATAATTACGCCTTCACAAGATGAATCCAAAATGTTATCCCAAAAGTTTTTTATCTTTTAGTTCTTACAATTTCTTGTAAGTTCAGCATATCTTTTTAATTTTATCAGCAAGTTCCTATTTTCTATCCAAAGAAATACATCCGTCATACCATAAATAATTAGCAATTTTTTTCTTATCTTCTTTTGCGCAATACTCTATTCTATAAATTGAGCCATGCTCTCCTATTTTATGAGGTTTTATATCTAGAGTTTTAGAAAAATGATTTTGAATTGACTGAAGTAAGCCAAAGCTTCCCACTAATCCAATTGAATTCAAATTCTTTTTTATATAGCCATCACCATCGTAATAGCCGCGAATAAAATCAGCTGGATAAGGTGTTTCAACCCACTACTCTTTTTCAGATTTTTTTGGATGGATGCCTAATTTTTCTAAATCTTCAATTGTTGCAGAACAAGATAGTTGAACGTGAACTAAATCATTTCCAGTATCTGAATGTGTGGTATGATATATAATATTTTCCTGAGCCTAAACAAAAGAGGAAAATTTTTCTAAGTGTTTAACGTCTGAGCCAGAGATATCAATAGAAAAATGTCCTGTTCTTCCCTTGGTACGATGAATACATCCATCAGCCATTATAAAACCAATCCAATAGGCTTTTTCTGGAGAATCAATGGTCTAGAATATGTCTCTATCCCATCCGACCCTATAAGAAAAACGAGTTCTATCATTCCAGTAGTATTTTTTAACTTTTAAAAACTCTTGCTCATCTATTAAATAAGGCTTGCCAGGACACCAATCTTTTTGGCAAGATAATTTTCCAGTCTGAATCCATTTTCTTATTGTCTAAGACTTAATACCATATTTATTTTCAATTTCTTTCAATGTCATAATTCTTACCTCCACTTATTTTGGAAGTAAAACCTCATGACTGGAACTATAATTTTAGATAAAATTATCGGGGCCTCGTGGAGAAATTATATCTTTTCATTCTCTATGCGTTGCGGCTGGTTGTACTTAGTATAACCTTCACCTCTGATTAGCATGACTTTTAAAGTTTTAGCCTTCCAGATTTTTTCCCCGATTTAACCACGGCAATTCAATCTTTACCGTGAATATACATTCTCATGGCGGAACCTATTGATTTCAAGGTCTTTTTAAAAGGTTTATTTGAAGTAAACTTATCAGTATACATACAATAGAAAATTTGTCTGGCAGAAGGTTTTAAGCAGTCTCTAGCGTCAACAAGCGCTCGGGATTGAAGAACTGCCCCCGCATATTGAGAAAAACTTTCTTTTATAACAGGTGTTAATTCCATAATGTCTCCTTATATTTTTTACTCTCTAACTTCTGAAAAATCAATATTCTTGAAAATAAAATCTCTTCTTGGCTGTACATCTTCACCCATTAAGTCTTCGAGCAAAGAAATAGACTCTTCATTTGGTTCAAGAAGGTCCATTCTTTGATAGTCTCCAAACATAGACTTTCTAGCTTGGTCGGGAGACAAGGTGCCTACGTATTTCTCCATCATTACTGATGGTACTGACTATTTCTTCACCATTAAGGTGTCTACCTTTTCGAACTTCGTATCAATAAAAGTTCTACTCTCCTACAAAGGAGATAGTCGATACAGGTCTATTTATTTCATTTTCTGTTTCATTGAGAAATAAAACGAACGGTAATTTTTATAAAAGGCTTTATAATCATTAAAGATGGATTTTAATGATTCCCCATTATTATATCGTGCTTTTATACTATTATAATCTTTATCTGAAAGTCGGGCATTTGGATTCTTTTCACCGGCGTTACTGTAAGATTTTCCATTATTCCTATGCCATTTTCGATTTTCTTCTGTATTAAGTTCGGGAAGAATATTTTTCCAAGTTTGCCAAGTGTAAATTTTCTTAAAACCACTTTTTCCTATAATGTGCTGAAATTCATAATACATTTCTCGAGTAGAAAGGGTTCTAGATGCCCAAAGTTCTCTAATATAAATTACATCATTTTTAGTAAGTTTATGATTAGGATGCTTCTCTCCGGGTAGTGAAAGAATATCTTCTCCTCCTTCTGTGGAGTTATATCCATGATGATAAGTGTCAAAATATGCTATCCAATACTTTTCCCTCTCTCTTAACTTTTCAAATGGACACTCTTCCACAATAGAAAACTCGAAGTTTTCAATACCATACTTTCTAAAAGCCTTATATAAAACCTTTTCATATTCTTTATTAAATTCGTCTTTGTATCGTTGACAATGCGCTCTCCATCTGCGTTTTATATCAACAGACAAACCTATATAAGAATTGCCATTTATTTTATTGGTTATTTTATAAATTCCAATCATTTTATTCCTCCAAGAAATAAATATTTCCCACGAGATTATCCAACTAGGGACTGTCCTCGTTAGCAGTCAATTAAGACTACCCCACCGATAAGTGGAAAAGTAGATAGGGGCCAGACTATCTCTTACCCCTTGCAGCGACTGACTTCGCCTTTAGGAGATTTTGCGTTAAATTCGTCGTCTGTAAAATAATAATCTTCTTTCTTCCCATTCTTCACAATGTAAAGTGGGGAACGCAACCAATACAATCTGTGTTCCTCCAAGAATTCAGGAGCTAAATAGCGTAAAGCCGCCATAATCAAGAGACCAATATGATAACCATCGCTATCCGCATCTGAACAAATTGCAATTTTCCCGTAGCGCAATTTCCTACTATCATATTTCCCAGGAACTATATTCATTGCGCTCAAAAGCAATTTAATTTCTTCGTTCTCAAAAATCTTTTCTTCGGAGTTAGACAAGCAATTCAGGGGTTTTCCCTTCAACCCCAAAATACCGTACCTACTTACGTCTCTCGCCACAGCCATAGACGAAGCGGCAGAATTCGTTTATTAAAATAAACTGACTATTTCTTTTATCTTTATTAAGATAATCTATCGTTTCCCAGTACGTATCAATAGTACCAGTACTCTCCAACAACGGAGATAGTCGATACAGCGCTTATTTAGAATTATGTAATTTATGATGTTCTTCAGGTGTGAGAATCATTAGATTATCTACCTTATTATTAAGTCTGTTTTTATCAATATGATGTATCTCTTTATCAGTTATATCCCCACAAAATACTTCGGCCACTAGACGACTCACATAATAGTGTCTTGCGTATTTTGAATTTACCGTTAAGATTGATACAAATACTGAATTTCCCGGATTTTCTATTTGTGTTTTTAATCTTTGAAGTATTAATCCGTTATCAAGCATAAAATAACCTTTTTCTTTTATTGGTTCTATCTTAATAATTCTTTTATTGGTGCTATTCATTAAAGGTAAATTCGCTTTTTTCCATCCAGCTATATTATAATGATGACCATCGACCGTTATCCTTGTTGTGTTCACACTTAATGAAGTGTAAACATTGCCAAGGGTATCAATATAATATCTACTATGAATTTCCTTTACAGACTCGCAAATTTTTCTAATATCAAACATATTATTCTCCTTTTCAATAATCTTTTCAATAATCTTTGCAATTTCAATAAACACCACGAGACTTCACCCTCGTTAGCCAACAAGAAATGCTGACCCCAGTGATGAGCTGGAAAAATAGATAAGGGCAATTCTTAATTTGTTTCACCCTCTACCAGCAAGAGAACAGAATCTTCTCCTAAAAATTCTGCATCTTTTAGTTTATCGCTTGCAAAAACCTTCTTTTTTTGATTTTTTTCAACGTCTTTTGTGGCTTCCAGCACTTTCGTTCTCGCGCGCTCAGCTGCCTCTTCCGCCTTCTTCTCTCTTAAAAGAAAGTCTTCAACCTTCTTACACTCATTAGGATACATATCTCTGAATCTAATGAAGGCTTCCGTAAAAGCTTTATCAGCAAGACTTCTCAATTCAGGATTGTTAATTTTGGTTTTTGTCTGATTAGCAAAAGAAGGATTTGCCACTTTACAGCTTACAGCATAAACCAATCCAGTACGGGCCAAATCGCCAGTCAAATTACCCTTGAAGTACTTATTCAGTGTACGAGTAATGGAAGTTTTAATGCCAGTGATAGGCGTTCCGCCCTCTGCATTAAGGACACCATTTGTGAAGCAGAAAGACTTCTCTTTTCCTTTTGTCCACTGTAGCGCAATTTCAAGTGAGTTGTCACCGTCAGCAAGAGAGTAGTTAATGATGGAGTTATGAATTGGAGATTTTACAGAATCTTTAATTAGGTCAACCAATCCATTTTCACAAAAGAAAGTTTCAGACCTATTCTCCACCTCGTCATAAACATAGAAGGTGAGACCCTTAGTCAAATAACTTAAACTCTTACAAATGTCACAAACTCTATCATAAGTAATATTCACCTTCTCCAAGTTAAATACTTCTTGGTCAGGTTTATACTTGATGAAGGTACCCTGCGGCTGGCCGCAATTACTCTTTTCTTGATAATCTACTAAATCACCTTTGACAAAGTGCGCTGATGCGATTTTCTCGTCTCTGGTACTTTCGACATAAAAGTCCTCTGCCGAGAGACAGGTTGCTTTTGCTCCAATCTTTGTATTCGGCAAGAGTCGCTAATTCTTGCCCGCGGCCTTACCCGCAGCTTATAATTTCTTATAAGAATAGACTATATCTTTTTCAATCCCATTTCGGGTCGCTTAACCCTACTCTACTTAGTATCTCTTGGAAGTTAATTCCTAAAACCTCACTCATATTCGGATTTTCATTCTCCAAGAGATATTTTTCGATAGTCGTTGAACTTTCATCTACAATATAACCAAATTCTCTCATTTTGTCTATTCTAAACAATACTGCTCCTCTTAAGACTTTGTTAGGATTATTATCTCCTATAGAGAAGCTTTTACTTTTTTGCATTTTACGTTTGTCGTTATAACGAGTATCGACTTCAAAGGTGGACCATCTAACTCTAATTCTTGGACTTCCCCTTTTGCCTTTTTCGATACTAATTCCGTTGAAATTAAAAGAATTTGATTTTGTGGGCTTTTGATTACGCTTGTTTATTGAACAATTTACCAATCTCAAATTTGACTTTTGGCAATTTAAACCGTTGCCATCTATGTGGTCAACAAGAATAGCTGGGTCTTTAACTCCCATAATATATCTATGACATTTGCCAAAAGTATCGTGCTATGCGTAATCTGTTTTAGAATTATGCAACTCTTTAGGAAGTAAATACCATCCAGATTTTGGAAAATTTTCATAATCTTCATCGTCTAATAGTATTTCTTTTCCACAAGTCATTTTAAATTTTTTCATATAATCACCTATAAAATGATTATACTGTAGACGCTTAGATGCGGATTATCCAATCTTTAAACTTTTTACTATACCTTAATGATTAGTTAAGCCACAGAAGTATCACTACTACTGTTTAGTATTTAAAGCTCTAAGGATTTTCCCGCAGTTAAAGATTTTTTAGAACAGCTATGGTATTAACCGTTCAAGCCTACCGCAAACTGGTAAGCCTTATTGTTGAACTTTCCTCCTGTGTGGGCGCTAGAGTAAATAGCTTGGAGAGTATTGGTTCCATCTGCTTTTTTCCCAAACGGAACACCTCGCCCATAATCTCTTACACTTATAAATCCGTCTTTATAAAGGACTATCTCAATTTTATCTCCGAATCCCATTATAAATTCATCAATAGAGTTAGAGATAATCTCTTGAAGTCCGTGAATGGCGCCTTTATTATCGTTGGAACCCAAATACATTTGAATTCTTGTTCTAACTGCATCTTTAAAAGAAAGCGTCTCAATAGAATCAATATTATAGGATTGACTTAATGACATTTTTCTTCTCCTTTACATCTAATTTCGTCCATTTTTCACACATTTCTTTAATTACGTCATCAGGATTTCGTGCGTAGCCATCTTCGTAGAGGTCTACGTTTAAGGCCGCAAGAAAACCGTATACTTCTTGCAACATATTCATTTTATCACCCCTTTTAAAAATTATATCATATAAAACAAAAGAAGTCAACCTTTAAAGTTGACTTCAATTTATTTATTCAATATCTGATAAGAATTGCGCTGCCTGCGCAGTAATCGAACGTTCAATAGATTCGAGTTTCACCATTGAGAATATTTTACTAAAAATTTCACTTTCTTTCAAGTGAGTGAGTAATTTTAGTCCGTTCTTTTCTCTAAAGACTTTTGCATCTGTCTACTTTATGTCGCCGTCAAAGAAAATTCTAGTGTTCTTGGCGCAACGTGCAATTAGGAGTTTGATGTGGTCAGAAGTTAAGTTCTGGGCTTCGTTGACAATAATGATGCAATTTTCTAGGTTGCGGCCACGGGCTAAACTAATTGGCATTATTTCAAGAGTTCCATTATCATACATTCTTTCTACTTCTGTTATATCACCAATCATATCAACAATAGGTCCCATATACACAATCTCTTTATCAAGAGAGTCACCAGGTAAGATACCCATTTCTCGACTATTTTCGCTCTAAGCGTTATTAGGCACAAAAATTATTTTGCTTATATTACCCTAAAATAATTCGGAAAGCGCAAAGGAAGTAAGCAGCATTGTTTTTCCAGTGCCGTACTGACCAGTAGCAAAGACTATCGTATTGTCCTTATTATTCAAAGTATTTATTAGCGCCCTCTGTTCAGGGTTTCGGGGTTTTATTTCTTCTGTGTACTAACTCTTTTGTATTGTAGTATAAGGGACTTTCACCAACTTAGTTCCATCGAAGGAAAAAATATCTACCACTTCGTCGCCATTCTGAATGAAAATGTATTGGTTACAAAACAACCCGTCTATTGCCTCACCCTGGTAAATTTTACCAATTTCCGCATCATCTATTCCTGTAATAAGGCGCTTTATTCCAGTATAGTCGTCTTCGTCCTTAACGTATTGCGAAGCAGGAACTTTTTTAAACTGCGCCTTAATCAATAAGTTAATGTCGTTAGTTAGGAGTTTATAATTCTTCTTTTTAGCTAAGTTCAGCAATATGTCATCAGTAAAAGAGCCTTCTACGTAGTCACTATCAAAAACAATAGAGTCTTTATTTTTAAGGAGGTAGTAGGATGCTTTTCGGGCCTTACTGCTAACCTCTCCGCCCCTTCTCTTGAGTTCATCTAACTCTTCAAGTACTGACAAATGGAGAATTATCTGTTCCTTTTCAGGTATCTTAGGGTAATCCAATAAAATATTTGTGTCTACTAAAAACATTACATCAACCTCTTGGGTAGCGGGCGCCGCTACTTAAATTTTATCAATGGTACAATCTTCAGGAGAAATGTCGTCTCTTAGTCTTATGAGTTTAGGATGACGCAAGTTTCCATCGTTTGTGAATTCCATACAAGTGACTTCACAAGGCATCATAGTGTATTTTTTTGCATTGGCGCGCATTTCGTCAGTGATGCCGCTTATATACCCAATAGAAACAATCTTTCCACTTTCATCATAAACTCCAATTTCAAAAGAACCTGGAACCCCATTGAAATAGTTCTTGGTTACTGGCTCTATTGTTTCGCCCTTTTCGTACTCATCGAAGTAGTCTCCACAAAGAAGTTTTCCAGTCTTAATGTTTTCCCAATACTGCCAGGTCTCTAACTCTTTACCAGTGTAATCTCTTGCGCCCATTTTTACTCTTCCAGTAAAGAAGCAATCAATATGATGCTCAAGTTCTTTCTTAACCTTGATAGTCTTCCAAGCTGTTCTCTTGCCTGGTTCAACAATCGCATTCTTTTTGACGAGAACAATTCCTTCACCGTTATTTCGGAAAACTTCTTCCATTTGGGCTCTAATCTCTTTAGGAGTAGCTTTCCAATCTGCAATTTCGATATAGGGGTTGCCGCTTAGATAGCGGTCATATACCTTCTTAACATAAGTAATTCTTTTTTCATAAGGTATATCAAAAAGCGAAGTTCCATCAATGTACCAACAGTCATGAATATAGTAATGGAGCAAGGGAAACTCTCTATTATTTTGTCTTTCTACTGCTTTTTTAGGTAAACACCTTAAAATTTTACCTACGTCTTGAGAAGTCTTTTCTCTATCACTAAAACATAATTCGCCAATAAGGATAGTTCCATTAGGAATTTGGGCAAGAGTAGTAGCAATATGAGGTACGTGAAGAGATTTATCAGAGTACTCACCAGTAACTTTACTTAACGTTCTTGATTCCATTCTTAAATCGCCGTTAAAATCTTTTACTATTTTACTATAGTCTCCATCACGTTTTTCACTACTTATATATAAATCACTATTAATTCTTTTATTTATTTCTTCTTTCTTCTCTTGGTCACTATATTTATTTGGGAAAAACCAATATTTTTCAGGTTTATAATTAAATAAATTTTCCATAATTATTCTCCTATCTTTCTTCTCTTGTATAAATTATATCAAATACTTTTAAAAGAGTCAATTTTTGGACTTTTATCTATTATTTATTACTCTTATTAGAGGATTTTTAGAGGAGGAGGAGTGGGGAGAGATGGATTCAATTAATTTTACTACAATTATCGCAGGTGCTTTTTTATCCATATGTGCTTCGGTAGTAACTATTGGTAATGCTTTTAAAACAATCAAAGAATTCAAAAAGCCCTATTAGGATTTAAAAGGAAAAGTTTTTAAATTAGAGAATAGTAATAAAGAGCTTTATGAAAAGATTCAAATTTTAGAAAATAAAATAAAAGATTATGTCGATGAAAGGGCTGATTCTAACTTATCCCATATAAAAGAATTAAATGAAGATATTGCTGATTTAAAAAATCAAATAGTTAAAAATGAAAAGGATACCAAACTAATTTTAAAATAGTTATTAGCTATAGGGTAGACAATTGCAGACCCTGGAGATGAAATTTAGAAAGACAAAATTAGAAAAGTAAATGGTGAATTAATAGAACATTTAATTGAAAATAATTGACTTTTAAATATTTTTATGTTATACTTATTTTAAATAAAAGTATTTAAGGAGTTTTTATGCATATTTGGACAGATGGTGCTTGCAGTCAGAATCCTGGTCCAGGAGGTTGGGCTTTCATAACTGAAGCAGGAGATAGCTGTAGCGGTTTTGAGGTAGAAACAACTAATCAAAGAATGGAAATGACTGCACTATATAACGCTTTACATTTTTCAGAAAAACTATCTGCGGAAAAAATAACAATTTTTACTGACAGTGCATATTGTTGCAATTGTTATAAAGACAAGTGGTATATAAAGTGGGAAATGAATGGTTGGCAAAATGCTAAAAAAGAACCTGTAAAAAATAAAGATTTATGGGAAAAAATCATTCCCTATTTTAAAAGTGATAAATATATTATTGAAAAAGTAAAAGGGCACGCAGATAATTTTATGAATAATGAAGTTGATAAACTTGCAGTTGCAGCAAGAATTAGAGGTGAAAAATGTCTATAAATAAAAGAATTTATTAGCTATAGCAAATAGATAGTACAGAAATTAATGAAAAAGATTTTTTCCCTGTAGACAGACAAGATTCATCAGAAACTAAGAAGATTTCAATTTAGGATTTTTTAGGATTATCTGCACAACCTCCAGAGTTCGAGAAGAGTTATCCTAATTACTATTGGGCCAGAAAAGACGGCTCCTGGGTAAGGATAGAACCTCAGTACACTTCAATTCCATGGAACGGATTTTTTATTGGTGAACTCGCAGGAACAAAAAAATTCACGACTTCTATAGACGGAATTGAGAAATATTATAAAAATTTAGTAATATTATGTAAGTTTTTAGAATCTGTAATTGAGGAAGGTTCTACTTTAAATGTAAATAATTTAGGAGAAATTCCTATTAATTATATAGAGGAAGCTGCAACTAGTCAGTCAGTAGGTGGAACTTATTTCTTAGTTTATGATGGCGCAGCCTTTCAGCCAGTATTTGGTCAAATACTGTTGTCTTAGTACCTAAATCCATTCTACGTAGGGGCAACAGAACCCACAGAAGACTATGTTAAGTTTTGGGTTGACCCCAATGGAGGGGCAGATGGTTAGGTCTTGCCTATTGTTACGGCAACAGACAATGGAAAGATTTTAGTCGTTAGAAATGGTGCGTGGGTCGTAGATATCCCATCAGAGGGAGTTACTCTTGAATAGGTTAATAGCTTGATTGCTGCGGCAATTGAGTAGACAATAAATAATCCTATTTAATGAAGGTGAAAAGATGGCGAAAAATAATAATTTGGGAGATTTTTTAATCGGTATAGCGAATAAAATAAGAGGTTTGCTTGGAACGACAGACCCTATTAATCCCTAGGACTTCGAGGATAAAATTTAGGGTGTTTATGATAAGGGGTATAGCGAAGGCGGCCCCACGGGTATTACCGCCACCGCCCCGGACGTGCTGGCCGGCAAGGTGTTCGGCTCGGGCGGCAGCGCCAAGGCCACCGGCACTATGCCTAATAGAGCATCAGTTTCTCGCCCAACAAAATACCAAGCAACAGATGGAGCGCATTTATATAGCTGGGTTCCATATGGTTATTGTTCAAATTATGATTCTAATGGACACTTAATTGAGCAGCCTTTTGGTTCAGTTGCTTCTGCAATTGAGTTAACAGCGGCGAAGATAGTAAAAGGTAATTCTATTCTTGGAATTTCTGGTAATGCAGTACCTACCTGCGGTGTAAATTTTAAATTTTCAAATGGCGGATATACAGAAAATGAAGGTGCAAAAAGAAAACTGCCTGATGATGGATATGCCTGGGGAGGAGCAAGTATCGTAAGTACAAGATATGCAAAATTACCTGCTGGGTCATATTTTGTAGTAGGATGCTGTGGATATTGTACCGGCGGGCAAGGAAGAGGCGGAAAGTTGTATGTTTGCAAAAGCGGAGCTTTGGGCACTTCGATTTGTGATGCCAGTGTTGTTGCAGGGTCTAATGGTAGCGGTACTAATACCATAGGCATTTTTTATACCGAGTTTACTTTGTCGGCTGCGACAACAATAACCATAGCCTTGATTCAGGATGCCGGATGGCAATTTGGCTCTTTTGGCGCAGTATGTATCACTCGCAAATAAGGAGGCGATAAAATATTATGAAAACAATTTATATAAATCCAACTACTTTTGCTTGTTCAACGAAAAAAGTAGAAGGGTATCTCGTAGAGCGTACTGATGTATTTGATGGGATGAGCGATTAGGATATCGAACTTTATCGTTTTGTTCCAGAAGGTTATAAGTGGGTAGATGAACTTACAGGAGAAAGTTTTACTGGTCAAGCTGTAATGCCTATAGACAGTGAAGAGCGGGCAATTATTAAAGAGTTGCGGCAAGCAGACAGCACTAATGCACAGACTGCGGCACAAAATAGTGCTGATATTGCTTATATTTCTATGATGACGGGAGTTGACCTCGATGAGTGATAAATTTGAATTGGTTAAATCCTTTTATGATAATGGATTATGGAGTGAAGCAAGAGTTCATAATGCGGTAGAAAAAGGATGGATTACAGAAGAAGAAGAGAAAACAATTTTGGGAGTGAAGTAAATGAAATTAAAATATCCTTTAAGTAGTCCTGTTTTGGGTATTGATGTTAGTAAATATTAGGGGACGATAGATTGGCCTCGAGTCGCCGCATCAGGTTATTCCTACGCTTTTGTTCGACTCGGCTATGCAAACCGAGACGGCTCTATTACTTTAGATCCTTATTTCGAAAGGAACATCAAAGGCGCAATTAAGGCAGAAGTAAAGGTGGGAGTTTACCTATATAGCTACATTGAGTCAGTAGATGCGGCACGTATCGCGGCAACTAAAACTATTGAACTTATAGAAGATTATAAAATTTCAATGCCAGTTGCTTTTGATTATGAGCTAAGTTCCCTCTACTCAACTTATTCAAGAGACAAGAATACAGATATTTGTAACGCCTATATGGAAATAATTGCGAACGCAGGATACCTTCCCATGTTCTACAGCTACACTTCTTTTGTGAACGCCTATATGAATATGGATAGATTAAATAAATATGGGGGCTTATGGATTGCCAACTACACTGGAAAAATTGGTGTAGATGATGCCGCAATTTGGCAGTATTCTTCTTCTGGGACAATTCCTGGTATTAAGGGCAGAGTTGACATGAATAGAATGTATTTTGACGTACCTAGAATTGTTGAAGAGTTCTATACCAAGAACGACTCTATTGTCTTTAAACCCCTAACTAATAAAAACCTCGAAGTTATTGTGGATGATAAGTGTGAGTACTTTACTAAGCCTTCCATTGATGCTACTGTAATGGGCGACAACGGAAAGACAATGCGGCTTCCAGTAGGCCACTACACGGCTCTTTCTATTGCAGACGTACTGGTAGACGGCTTCACTATGGTAAAGATTGATTATGATGGGCAAGAGGTCTATGTTGCGGTCCTCGATGACAGATGCCGCTTAGTTGATAAGCCCGCCGAAGGACTGAACGTTACAATCTATCCTGTTCCCAACGCAGGAGACAGAGCGAACATCGAAAACTATTTAAGTGGTTTAGGTTTTTCTATGGAAATTAAATGGTAATTTAAGGAGGATGTTATGACTGATTTAAGCTTTTTAGAAACTTTTATTCAACCCGTGACAGTTGGTTTATGTTTATGCGTTGGATGGGTAATTAAATGTTGGATTGATGATATTGATAATAAATGGATTCCTACAATTGTGTTGGTTTTAGGAATTTTAATTTCTATTTGGTCTAGTTGGGGAACTGTAACTCCTGAGATTATTTTATCTGGTGCCGCAAGTGGTTTAGCTTCAACTGGATTACATCAGATGGTTACTAAATGGTTCGAAAAGAAGGCTGAATAATTTTTTAATAGAAAGGGGCGGAATGTCTCTTTCTATTTTTTGTATATGGTGATAATTATGAGATTAAAGAAAGGGTCTGGAACTAAAGATTTCTCACGAATAACTTATAGGAACGGCAACCTGTATAAGAACAATTACTTACACAGCAGTTACTTTACTTTTCGCGCAAATTCTCAAATTTCTTTTAAATCTTTTTAGAACCTATCGACTAAAAAAATTTTAAATAAGTAGATAAGGACGGCCAAGAGTAACTTCTAGTCTCTTTGTGCGTCCCTAGGTAAAGGGGAAAAAGAACTTTTAACCTTATTAAGGCAAAAGAGTTCTAGTTCATCTATTGATAAGTTAATTAATAGTTACTATAATAGTGGCGAAAAACTTTTAAATGAGTTCTTAGCCTCTTCAACAAGAGAAGAGTTAGAAACTATGCTGGTAGAGTCTATAAGCTCCTCTTCTGCGCAACGAAAAGTAAGAAATGGAGAAATTCAAATTTCTGATCTTAGTGAAGGGCAAAAGAGAGAACTAAGGAAGAACTTTATAAAAAACCCTAAACTAACGAGCGCCCAACAAACTGCTTTATCAATTTTTCTGGCTGGTAACGAGTCCCAAGGCTTTCTAAATTTTTGCAATTTATTAGTTGCTCTTGATACTGGCGCGAAGTAGCTTAGGGGAGTTTCACTAAGTAGCGTTATGAATAGTGGATTAGAGAGCGTTTTAAAGGGAATTGTAAATGAAAAGGGGGCGCAACTAAGGATTGAGGAACTATCCGAACAAAACCTCATTAACTAGGTTACGGCTGTTGTAAAAGGTGGAAAGAAGAATAATCGACTAAAAACTCAAAAAGCCGACGTGGTAATTTATTCGTCACTAGGGGATGCGGTTCTGGGCGCAATGTCATCCAAAACAATTCCCGTCATTAAGGGAAAATACTTCTCCTTTAAACTTGAAGAGACCAATTCTCTGGACTGGATAATAGATAGGTTTAAAATTTTGTCAAAAGGTCTACTAAATAAGAATTATTTTGATTTTTTGCAGTATTTGATTGTAAATACTACTTATTTAAATAAGGTAGGCGGCTATTCTCGAGACGGTATTCAGAAGGTTAACCAGTCTATGATGCAGGACTACATAACTTTCATCAACTCTTCTTTTGCGGTCTACGCTGGTGTTTTTGCTGGGTCAGAGTCTTTTGACGGGGAAGAAGCTAAAAATGGAATTATTATAGATACTGCAAATGGAATAGCGATTCCTATTTATAGGGTGCTGGAAGAAATTCAGTCTAAGCTTTTGAGCGAAAACTTCGTGAAGGTTACTTTTGAAATGAAGAGGCTGGATAAGAATGCAAAAGAAATAAGGTAGGAAAAACTTACTGCGGCAAAAGGTTATTATTCTGGATATCCTAAAAAAATGATTTAGATAGGTTCTCAATATGGAGACTTGGCAAAATCAAACATTAGTGTTAAAATAAGATTGAATGGATTATATAGTTTAATTGAAAAATTAAATAAATAAGGAGATTATTATGAAAACATTTTATTATTGCGATGTATGTGGAAAGACTTTTGAGAATGAAGCAGAAGCGAAAGAGCATGAAGAGCTTCACGTTCAAAAAGAAGAGGCTTCTAAAAAGCTTTTGAAACAAATGAAGGAAGCGAAAAATGAAGTAGACTCTGCCTATAATACGTACAAAGAAAAGTTGGAGAGGTATGAGACGCTTAAGGGCAAGTATTACGACTCGTGCGGGCAAACATATTGCACTTTTAAAGATTTAATGAATGAGATTCTTGGAGGGAGATAAGAATGGCAAAACACTTTATAAAAGCTGGTATTCCTGTTGCCGACCTCTATGAGACTGTAAATGAGCTTAGTGGCATCACAGGAGAAAGCGAATCGGGTGCGCCTGTATATAAGCCAAAAGAAACGTTCGGTCAAGGGGAAGAAATTTCTATTGAGGGAGGAGTTGTATCAATTACTCCTGGAACAATTGTTGACGCAGACACAAAAAATGGTTTTATAAAGGTTACATGTTCTTATGCAGACGGAAGTTTTAAACTACAGTCGAAATCAATTGGCGACGGCCACATATACTTCATTGCGCCGAAGAACTATACGGCGGGCGAGACCTTCTATTTTGGAGACACCCAGATTACTTCCGTTTCCTATATGAATGGAGAGTTACTCCAAACAAATGACTTCAAGAAGGATATGCCCGTTTATGCCTTCTTAACTGGAGATAAACTGGTTTTTAAAGGTGGCGGTGGCGTTAGTGGCTTTAAATTAAGCGGAGCTACCGCCGAACCTTCTCACGTATTACAAGGAAAAACATTTTATAGTGCAGGGAGCAAAGATACGAAACAACCCTTAACTGGAACCATTCCATCAAAAAGCGCTGCGACTTATTATGCAAAGACAGCTGATTAGACTATTTCATCAAAGCAATATTTAAGCGGTTCTTAGACAATTAAAAAAATTACTTAGTCAAATTTATCGGCTGGAAATGTAAAAAAGGGCGTTAGAATAGCTGTTAATAATGGGCAATCAGACATTTTTGCAGTTACTGGAACTTACGACCCCGTAAAATCGTATGTTTTATATGCCTGTATGGGTGGCTATGGAGGAGTTTATGGTCAGAACAATACCTGGTATTCAGAGTCTAATAATGAATGGGTAACTAGGGGTGGAGGTGGTTACGACAACTTGTGTAAGACAGGATGGAATAATGTAAAAGTTCTCCAAAGATGTACGTTAAAAATTAGCTATGACTCTAGTGGCAGTCACTGGGCAGATTCAACTTCGGCAGGATTAAGAAGAAACGGAGAACCAGTTGAGGGGCATTTTTCTACTGATCATGGATCTGGAGGGTCTCACACGCATAAAAGTGGAGTATATTAGGCAACATTCAATGCCGGAGAAACAATAGGAGTTGAAACTCCTCCTTAGACTGCAAAATGTTTTATGTTTATTGAACTAGTATAAAGAAAGGATATTTTATGATTTACATTATTTCTTCGTTGGATAAAATTCCCAACGGTTGTAGAAAATGTCCGTATAGTGAAATTTGGACTCATAGAGGTTCCGACGTCATTGACCGCAGATTTTGTACTCTTGAAAATAGGTTGGCTGAAGATGGAAAACCTTTATGGTGTCCTCTTGTTGAAATTAAGGAGAAATAATAATGTCAATTTTTTATTATAGAGGAGAAGACGGGGCCTTCCACCCTATTCCCGCATTAGTTGGACCTCCTGGTAAAGATGGAGCTATTGCCTAGATAGAGGACGAGGGCGGAACTAAATATTCTCTTCCAATTTTAAAATTCTTAAATTGTGAGGTAACTGCCGACACAGAGAAAGTAACTGTTTCTCCCCGTGGAGGGCAGGGGGGTAGTGGTGGCCACATAATATAGGACAGCGAAAATAGTAATCTACCCTAGAGAGAAATTTTAAAGTTTGCGGAAGGTTTTTAGGTTTCTGATGACTCTACTGACGGAAAAACAATTATTTCTTACGCAGGAACGAAAAATGTTGCAGGAAATATTGGAGAAATAGTATTTTTTGCGGATTAGGAAAATAAAGAAAATTTTATAAGAGCTGATGGAACTTCTATTAATCCAGACTTATGGCCAGAACTTGCCGCATTTGCAGTAACAGCTTAGTGGGAAGTAGATGAAGAAACAGGTTGGAGAAAAACACCATCTCTTTAGGGAACTATTTATGGAGATAATTTAAATTTTAAATTATATGCTTGGGTAAGAGCTAAAGTTGATGTGCTTGGTATTGATGAAATTAATGAAAGTACTAAAAGCGGATTTGCAGATGGGCAGGTGCTGGCCCAGCAGAGCGGCAAAATCATTGGACAACCGGGAGCGCTGAAAACGTACACCAATTTGAGCCAGCTTAACCTGACCGCAGCAGTCACCGCTAAAGAACTTTTCGATGCGCTTCCCGATGGGAGCCTTTTTGTGGCGCACGAGGATTCTATAACCGACAAACCGATTTCCTATTTCACGCTTGTGATTACGAGATGGAACGATTGGCACGGCATGGCCATGGCCTATGCCATTGAAGATGCAAGCCTTGTCTTTTCGATGGGGATAGCATCCAGTTCTGGGGGGCTGTCCGGCAATTGGCGAAGGCAGACCGGTAATGATTACCAGGCAGGGGACAGTTTTACAATCACCAATGGAGTATTTAACGGATTTATTACGGCCGCTAACACGCTGATGCGCTTTTGCATTCCGCTGTACAAGCCAGTGGCGGCCAGCTCCGTCACTGTTAGTGGTGTGGGCAAAATACGGCAAAATGGGAATTATTTGCTTGGCACTGGGACTGGCGCATATCCATCAATTGATAGTATGGTATCGGCAGCGGAAATCCAGGAAGGATGCCTTTTTGTAGAGCTCGCCGGTGAATTTACAGGTGGAGAAAACAACGGCACGGCGTCTTTTGCCACAAACTCGCTCACCATCACATTCAGCTAAGGAGGACAGCACCATGAACATCATTGACATTAGCAAACACCAGAGCACCTTTTCCGCATCCAAAAAACGTACAAAATAATTCAACGGTATCCTTTGAAATTTCTGGAACTTTTTGTTAAATTGAGGAAATATTATGTTAAATTTTTAGTCACAAAATATAAAATTTTATAATTCTGTAAATTAGTTAAATTTGATACCATGCTCTACAACAGTGTAGCAAGTTTTCAATGCAATGCCTGATAATTCTTATTTTTAGGGTTTTTCATCTGATATATCAGATAATATAAATGATAATTGGCAATATCTTCTAACAATTGAAAAAGCGTCTGCTTTAGTAGGAGTAGCAAAATTAATTGGTGTAATAGATAATAAAGATCATTATATTATGAGAACATAGTATAATTCCGGTTCGGGAGGCCTTACAGGCTAGTGGGTCTTACAATCTGGAGATACTTATAAAACAGGAGATACGATTCAAATTGGAACATTCGCTTAGGTAGTTAGAACACAAAGTTAGTCGTCAAATGCAATATCAATATTTTTACCTTTGGGCAAACTTTCATCAAGTCCATCTGTAAAAGTCACTGGAACTATAACTGTTAGGGACGCAAATGGCACTTAGCTCAATGAAACTTCTTCGTTTGAAGCAGATGGAACTGCAAAAGAAGGATTTATTCAATTTACGCCTTCTATACAATATACTAATGTTCCAGCATCATATTCTATTGTCAGTGTTTTAATCGTTGACCTTGTCATAGTTTTTAACTAAAAGATATTTAGTATTTTTATATATTTTTATTAAAAATTTTAAAGGAGTTTTTTTATGTTAAATTTTATACAAAACAAATTCTCAATAACATATAGAGCGCCTTCTTAGCTTGGTTTATTAGATGGACAAGTTACGACATAGAAAGTTTATAATGCTTTACCAATAGGTAGCAGTGCGATGTTGTATGATACACAAGTATCAGATCCTCCTTTTGTTCCTTGCTTTATAACATTAGACAAGCCTTAACCCAATAGAGGATTTGCAAAAGCAGAAGGCGTAAGAGCGGTAGACTTAGGCAAACTTTATTTTATGGATAGTTTGCCAGATGGAACTCTTAGTGGAACCTGGACAAATTAGAATTTAGCATATTTTCCAGGAGATAAAATAATAATTTCAAAACATACGTTTTTTTGAAGCAATTGTTTCAAGTTCAAAAACTACATTATTTTTTAATACTCCTCTAGATAAGCCGATGAAGGCGAATAGTGCAACTTTTGAAGGAATTTATAATGTAAGAGGTCATACAGCAAATTATTTGTTGTCTGAAAATGCGAATGGTGCAAATAATATTACTCTCTTGTATGCAAAAAATCCTCTTTATTTAACATGGCTATGGAAAGATGTTTAGTGGGATATAGAGCCAGATAATAATATAGTACTAGATGTTGATATAACATCTGCAACAATTACTTTTATATAATTTTTTAAAGAGGTGAATGAAATGATTTCTTATAAAGTTATAAAAGAAGAGATAACTAAATTGCATTTAAATTCAGATTATTTAAGATTAGTTTTGCCAGAACGTAACAATGTAAGAATATAGGTAGAAGGTTTTATTACTGGAGGAGATTGTCCTATTTATTTAACTGCAATAAATGAAGGCGACTATTCCATAATTTAGGAGCAAATAACTTCGCCAGGTAATTATCTTTTTTCAATTGCTGGAATTCCTATTGTTCAGATAAATGTTTATTCTGGTGAAGTAAATAGTATAAATGAGAATGAAAAATCTTTCCTTCCAGAAGATTATTACGCTATTAAAGTGTCTTGGGAGGAAAAATAAATGGCGATTGACATTATTGCTCGCGCTTTGGCCGAAAATTCTAATGGTGAAAGTACTCCTACTCCTATACCAATAGAGAAAATGTCTGTTGATATTAGTGACATAATGACTTCAATATTTAGTCAGTTATAGGATTTACCTTTTAACTATAGTTCCAAATATGTTCTCGATCTTTCACTTAGCGATTTTTCAATCAATGACAAAATTTTAAATTTAGAGAGTCAAATTGCTCAAAATGGAGCAGATAATGCTTATTTATATGGAAAATTGGGAATAACTAATTTTTTTAGTAATTGTTATATAATAGAAAATGTTGCTCATTATATTATTTCTTTTTCTGAGCCAGTACCAGCAAGTTTTTCAGGAATAAATGAAGATTTTTTTTCTACTACAAATATTTATTTTCATTTTTAGATAAACGAAAATAAATTTTAGGATATTTTTGAATTTAAAACGTCCATTGGCCCTGTTGATAATATTATATTATATGATGTTGGAACAAATATAAATTTTTCTCTTTTAGAAGAGGGAGTTTTTAATTCCCCTGGATTTGGGAATGTTATTTTAAATGATGTTGATATAGATACGATACTAAATTCATTTACTGGAACAAAACATTAGTTTTTTGTAATTGGAAATTTTGCTACAGGAAAAATTATTTGTAAAAAAAATGGAGATTTTCCTTTTATCAGAGTGGGGTTTTGTAATGAAAACAGTGATGATTGGCTTTGTTACGAAGATATAGCCCCTTTTTCGCCAAATTCGAAAATTTTTGAAGGGGATTTTACAATCTGTAAAGGAACATATGAAATACCTATAAACACAGAAGAACAAATGAATTTTTCAATTCAAGCACTTTTTAAAGATTTTGAAGTTGACAAAATTAAAGTTGAAAATGAGCAAGAATTACCATTAATTGCTAATGAAAAAAAGAAAATCACGTTTAATTTTCCTGAAAATATAGTACCTTTTTATTACGACTTTGAAAATAATTCAGAATGGTTTTGTAACTATCTTTCATCTGAAGACTAGCCCGTTATTCCAGTTTATATTAATATTAATTATTTATCAGATACAAACGTAGTTGAATTAACTTATTATTCTACTCAAAATATTACAATTCCTCAAGATTCGCTTTTACAGTGTTTTCAAAATTAAAATATTGACTTTTTAAAAAAAATCAGGTATAATATATTCACAGAGTTAAGAAATTACTCTGTGAATTTTATTGAGGAGTCGCTTAATGGTTATAGCAGAGGTCTCTAAAACCTCCCGAGCCTACGGGTCTGCTCCGTAGTATGTGGGTTCGAATCCCACCTCCTCAACCATTTAAAGAAAGGGGAAAAACGTGCTAATTATTGGAGATTTACATGGGAAGAAGGAACTACTGTATCCGCTACTAAGGTCTAACCAGGAAAATTACGTCTTCTTGGGTGATTTTGGTTTTGTGTGGAAATGGGCGGAACTTTATCATAGTAAAGTACTAAATAAGTTAGAGCGAAGTTATAATAGTAAAAACTTTTTCGTTGTCCCTGGAAACCATGAAAATTATGACGCAATTGAATCTATCCCCATTACTTACTATCAAAAGACAAAAGTAAGAGCAATTCGTTCCAACATATTTTATGTTGAACGAGGAGAAGTCTTAAACCTCGAAGGAAAAACAATTCTTTGTTTGGGTGGGGCAGATTCTACAGATAAATCACTTAGAATTGCACAAGAGGAAGCGGGCTTGGGAAAAGTCTGGTGGCCGCAAGAACAAATAAAATTATCTGATATGACTAAGGCTATAAGAAATTGCGGCGGACAGGTTGATTATGTTTTTACTCATGATGTGCCGTTTCAGGTGAAAGCCGAGATTTACCCTATGGCAATAGAAACAAAGTCTGATATTCTTTTGGGTAGCCTGATGCGGCAGATAGAGTATAAGGAGTGGTATTGCGGACACCTGCATTTATCGTACTATAGTGATAGGAATAGGGTGAAAGTTCTGAAAGAGGGTGAAGCGGTTGAGCTATAATGTGAGTTCTAGAGTGGCAGAGCACTTGAAGCGGGCCAAAGATAAAGGTCATGACGTGTTTTACATTGCTTTATATGGCTCTCAAAACTATGAATTAGACGTCGATTCGTCAGACGTTGACACAAAAGCAATGGTCGTTCCTTCTGTTGAAGACGTACTGCTAGGTAAGAAAATGGTTTCTTATGATTTAAAGATTGATGAAGAGCTTTGTAACGTAAAGGACTTTCGACTAATGCTCCAAAACTTTAAAAAAGGCAATATTAACTTTGTAGAAACCCTATATAGCCGCCATTACTTCTTTGGTGAAGGGTACAGAGATAAAGTTAGATACCTGCGGGCGCACCGAGAATTGTTTGGTTCTCAAAATCCTCTTCGTTTAATGGAAATGGCAAGTGGAATGGCGAAACAAAAATATGAAGCTTTTTGTAAGCCGTTCGAGTCGAAGAAAGCTATTCTGGAAAAGTACGGATATGACCCCAAACAGCTTCATCATTTGGTGCGTCTATATTATTTTATGAATACCTATATGAGTAACGGCGAATCTTTTGGGGATTCTCTTGTTCCGACTCAAGACCAAAAAAATTACCTATTGGGAATTAAGGAGTCTCCTCTTCCCTTTGAGGCGGCAGATAAATTGAGAGAAGAATATATGACTAGGGTTGATTGCTTGCGCGACCAGGCAAAAGAAAAGTATTCGACTCCTGATTGGCAGACTAAAATCAAATCAAGAGGAGAAGAAGTAGATTCCTTTATTAAGAATTTGACTTTATCTCTATTGTATGATAAAATAGATAGAGAAGTGAGAGAGTAAATCCTCTCTCTCCTTTATAGTCGTGTAGCACAAAGGTAAGTGCAGTTGCCTTATAAGCGACCGATTCTGGTTCGAGTCCAGACACGACTACCATTTATCCCATTAAGTTTTAAATGTAATTTGATGGGCGCACCAAATCTTGTATTTTTAAGGCTAAGAAATTACTATATAATGTAATTAGCACTCATTTTATGGGTGCTTATTTTTTTAGGAGGGCGGATATGATAATTTTTTATTCTACTGGATGTCCAAAGTGTAAAGTTCTCTTGTCGAAGCTGAAAGAGAAGAAAGTTGACTTCGTAGAAAGCACAGACATAGATTTCCTTTTGAGTAAGGGATTTACCTCTGTTCCTGTTCTTGAAGTCGATGGAGTTCTTTTAGATTTTAAGAGAGCTATTGATTGGGTAAATGGGAGGTAATAAGTTTGGATATTAATGTAAAACTAGACGAAGACTTTTCTAGCCATTTTAATTATTTAAAAAACAAATATGGGAAAAAATTTACTAAGTTGAATGGATTTGCAGACGAAAACCTTAATTTGTCTTCTTTTATTGATAATTTTATTGATTCTAGCAATACAGCAAATGCAACCATCGACTCTAATGCAAATGTTCAATCAAAAGATATTTGCAATTTAATAAATGAGATTCCTAAGCCTTTTTTAAAACTTTTAGGGTATAATAAAGTATTCTATGAAGCAGAGAAGAAATATGGACTTCCTTTTGCTCGGGAAGTCCTAGAAGCAGATTGGAGAAAGGATATTTTTATTCATAATTCTTCCGATATTTCTTTTCGCCCATATTGTTTTAACTACGATTTGGAACAATTGGCAACTAAAGGTATGTTCTTTATTGGGAATATAAAAACTACACCAGCGAAGCATTTATCAACTTTCTGCGACCATTTGCTGGAATTTATTTCTTGGGTTTCTAATAGACAATCAGGTAAATATGTGCCTTTTTACTTCTTTTCTGTTTATCAGCAGGGTCACGCTCGTGGCTAACGGGGAAGGTCTAAACATGAATAAAAACATGCATGATAATCCCGTGGGAAAAGATATTTATTTAATAAAAAATAAAATTAATGGGAAAGTATATGTAGGACAATCATTACATCCCCAGTAGCGTTTTAAAGAGCATTGTTATAACAATGTAAATTCTATAATTCATAAAGCGATAAAAAAATATGGAAGAGAGAATTTTGAATTTGTAGTGTTAGAAAAAAATGTTCTTAATTATAACGAGCGAGAAAAATATTGGATTAATTTTTATAATTCTATTGTTCCTCATGGTTATAACATCACTGAGGGCGGTGAAAATCCTCCTGTTTTAAAAGGAATTTGTAATCCATGTTCATTACTATCATATGAACAAATTATTAAAATAAAAAATGATTTAAAAAATACTTCTTTGTCTTATAGTCAATTGGGGGAAAAATATAAAGTCAGTAAAAAAACAATTTTAAGAATTAATCATGGTATTTCTTATTACAAAGAAGGAGAAATATTTCCTCTTCGGAAAATTCCAAATACTTCTTCTAAATTATCAAATAGCCAAATTAAGGAAATAATTGAAATTTTAAAATATACATATGAACAATATTCTGAAATTGCGGAAAAATTTCACGTTAGTGAAAGTATAATTAAACAAATTAATTTAGGAACAATTCATTCTATTAATAGATATTCTTATCCGATTAGAAAATATAAAAATTCTGGAAAAGCTACACTTACTTATAATCAAGTAACTGAAATTCACGAGTTATTAAAAAATACTGATTTATCTATGCGTCAAATCGGAAGAATGTATAAAGTAAATCATAATTTAATTATTTTAATTAAATCTGGTAAATCAAAACGTTATTATAGAGAAGGGGAGTCCTACCCTCTTTGTTAAATAAATATCTAATCCTGTATCGACTATCTCCGTGAAGGAGAGTAGACTGACTATTGATACGTCAGTCGAAAGAGAAGTACCAATATTATTTTATTGGTAAAAGATAGTCAGGCCTTATAAAAATATAAGGGGCCGGGTGGCATCCGGCATTGCTAATGCGCTTATGTGGCTATATTGGTTCTGGAAGAAAGATGTAGAAAATGGACATTATATAAAAAGTCCAGAATATTATAGAGACCAATGTTTTTAGAAAGTTATTTTTGATTTGAGCATGCCATACCTGAGAATTTCGCAAGCCGCTTACACGAATATTTCCATTTATGACCATACTTATTGTGAAGAAATGTTCGGTGGCTTTATTTACCCCGATGGAACTTTATTTATTGATTGTATTGATGATTTTATTGAGTTCCAGAAAGCGTTTTTAAATAAAATCTCCGAAATGAGAGAAACAAATGTTCTAACATATCCCGTATTAACTTATTGTTTGGTTTATAGAGACGGAAAATTTACAGACGAGGAATTTGCTCGTTGGTGTAGTAATCACAACATGAAATGGGCAGATTCTAATTTTCTAATTAGCCCTGATACGACCTCTGCGGCCAGCTGTTGCCGTCTTTTGTCGGACACTACAAAATTAAAAGGCGTCATGAATTCAATTGGTGGTTCGTCTTTGGATATTGGTAGCGTAGTAGTAACAACTATGAACTTGGCAGGCTACGCTGAACAGGCGTCTTCAGTAGATGACTTTTTTAAGATTTTGGACCACAACACGAACTTAGTAATCAAAATCAATGACGTAGTAAGAAGTATTATAAAAAGAAATATCGAAAAAGGACTTCTCCCAACCTACGACTATAATCTAATGAAATTAAACCGACAATTTTCGACCATCGGTCTTAGTGGCTGTTGGGAAGCAGCAAAGCACTTTGGCTTAGCGAAACAAGACGAGTTTGGTTATTGGGATTATACAGAAGACGGCTTAGCCTTTGCTGAAAAAATCCTTGACAGAGTCAATGAAATTAAAGACTCCTACGATTTTGATTACTCAATAAATATTGAGCAAACCCCCATTGAAAATGGAGCATTAAAAATTGCTTATGCAAACTCTTTGCTTTACGGAACTGATGATTATATCGTTGGTAATCAGTGGATTGCTTTAAAAGACAAGGCTACTATTCAGGCAAGAGTAAGAGCAGCAGGAAAGCTTGATTCTAGATGCGGAGGAGGCTGCATAACCCATATTCAAATTGATGCGCCATTTAACAACGAAGAAACGGCGTGGAAAATGCTTAACTACATTGCGGCCAACGGAGTAATTTATTTTGCATTTAACTTGAAGATAAATATTGATGAGGACAAACATACTTTTACAACCTCCATTTGCCCTATCTGCGGCAAAAAGCCAGTTGATACTTATCAAAGAATCGTAGGGTGAACTTTATGCCCAATTTTGTAGCAATACATTAACGCGATATAAAATAAGAAATCTCGAATATGCGGGAAACCCCTTAGAGCATATTATACTAAACCATAGCGAAAGCAACGGGTGGCTGCTCTAATCAAGCAGGTAAAGTAAAAAGTAATATGATTGGGCAATCCGCAGGTATATCGCTCTAAAAATGCGAAGACCTCAACGACTACCAAGAGACAGCCTTAGTGGCTGAAGGTATAGTCTATTCCGTAATAGAAATATAAAAGGAGATATTACATATGAGCGAAAGAATTAATTATGAAGGTAAAATTTTTGGAACTAGAAAAATAATTAAAAATTATTGCTTAGATGAAGACTGGGAAAAGGCTGGTAGAGAAAAACCTAAAAATTTTAGTGAGTTTAGATTAGGAGAATGCTTATGTTGCGGCATGAAGATGCCAGTACATATTAAATCACTCATGAGAACTCCCCCTAAAAAATGCGCTTATTGTTCGGGAATAAATAATAAAAGTAATATTAAAAATACCAACAGGTGGACGTTATTTGATAATTATGCAGAATTAAATTTGACTTTTAAAGGACAACCTGTTACAGGATATGTCGATATAGAGGATTATAGTTTTTTATCTTCTATGATTTGGAGAGTGTCAAAAAAGAAAAATAAAATATATCTAATAACGGGGTCTAGGAAAAATCAAAAATATATGCATCGGGTCTTAATTAAAACAGAAATCCCCGATGGATATGAAGTAGACCATTTAGATGGAAATTCGTTAAACAATAGAAAAGATAATTTGAAAGTCGTTACCAGATTGGAAAATATTCAAAATTCTGGCGCAAGGTTCGATAATCAAATTGGAATTAGAGGAATTTCTTGGAGTAAGCGTGATAAAAAATACAAGGCCGATTTTTCTTTCAATAAGACAAGATTTTATTTTAAAGGCTGGGACACCATTGAAGAAGCAGTTTTTTGTCGAAAAGTAGCCGAAGAATATTTTGGTTTGCAAATTTTGAATAGGAATCCATTATCTAAGCAGTATTTAACGTTGTCAGAAAATGAAGAGAAACAAATAAAAAAATATGTAATATCCACAATAGAAAATAAAATAAGGAGAAATCCTCGGTAATAAAGATTTAGTGCCAACAAGCTCTTGGAGCGAAGGCAGAAAACGTGAATTTAAAGAAAGAGATTGGATGAATTTAAATGATGTGATTTTATGAGAGCAAAAGGTTTAATCGAGGAAGATTTTATTTAGTATAAAAAACCTTCTATGTTCATTGTTGCCTCTTATTGTGATTGGAAGTGCTGCAAAGAGGGGGGTTTTGACAAGTCGGTTTGTCAAAACTCACCCCTCATAGCTTCTCCGACCTTAGCAATAGAGGACAAGAGTCTCACTGAACGATATCTGTCAAATCCAATTACCTCGGCAATTGTCATTGGCGGTCTTGAGCCTTTTGACCAGGAGAAGGAGCTTTTCAACTTGATTGAGGAATTTAGGCAAAAGACAGACGATGACATTGTTATTTATACGGGATTCTATCCCGAAGAGATTGAGTTTCAGGTGCGCGCTCTGGCCGCAAGGTACAAAAACATAATTGTTAAATTTGGCAGATACGTGCCTAATAAACCCAAAAGATACGACGAGGTACTTGGAGTAACGCTAGCCAGCGATAATCAATTTGCGGTAAAGATATCATAAGGAGATATTATGAAAGTAAAAGTAGTAGATGATAAGGCAAGAGTAGAAGAAATTAGAAAAGCTCTAGAAGATAACGATGGTTACTGCCCTTGTAGACTCGTAAAAAACGTAGATACTAAGTGCATGTGTAGGGAATTTAGAGAGCAAATGGAAGCAGGACTGCTTGGCGAATGCCATTGCGGCTTATATGAGGTAGTAGATGAATAAGTATTACGTTATAGTCTATAAAACAGAAGCCTACGCAGTAGAAAAGGTTAGAGCTATTTTAGCGTAGCATAACATCATATTAGACTATCACCAAGTTACTCGCTCTCTTGTTGCGCCCCTAGAACAAGGAGTTTTAACTATTAACTGCTACCCATATGGAACGCTACCTAATTTAAATGAAGTGGACGCGGTTTATACGGAGAGTTAATTATGGCATATATTATACTATTTGTAATAATCGTGACTCTCTGTGCAGTTATCATTTATTAGTCAGAAACCAATAAAAGCATCTTTCTAAGCGAGAGGCGTAAGAAGGAATTTGATTTAATCGCTCTCCAAGAGAAAATCAAAATTGAGCGAGCGAATGAAATTAAAAAGTTTGAAGAGTTTTTAGCTACTCAAAACCGTCTTCGTGAACAAATAGAGCAAGAGACCGCAGTATTTAAACGATAGAGAGATTTGTAGGTGCGGGCAGCACAGTAGGAAGAAAAAAGAAGGCAGCAAGCAGACTTCTTTAAACTGTAGCTTTCTCCTGCCCAAATAAATGACCTACAGTAGTTAGAGTAGTTAAAGTCGAAGTTTTCTACTCCTCAAATATTAGCTAAATTACAATGGTCAGAAATTGTGTAGCCGCAATTTAAGCTTCTTTGGAGTAGGATTGGTAAGGTAGGCAAAGTAAGTGGCATCTATAAAATTACTAATCTCACCAATCAAAAGACCTATGTTGGTTAGAGTGTTGACGTACAAACCAGACTCTCAAATCATTTAAAGGCTTCACTTGGTATCTCATCTATTGCCCACCAAGCGATACACGACGCTATAAAGGAAGAAGGATTATAGAACTTTTCTTTTGAGGTTTTAGCGGAGTGCGTGACAAGTGAATTAAATACCATGGAAAAAATGTTTATAAATACATACTAGAGTAATATATATGGATATAATATGACTAAGGGAGGTTCTTGACAAAAGAACCTCTTTTTAGTATAATAAAAGAAGAAAAATAATGAAGTTCCCAAGAGAAGGAGAATAAAAATGTATAGAAAAATTGACGGCCGAGGCTCTGGTAAAACTGCTGATTTGATTAGAGAGTCTGAAAAAACTCATATTCCAATTCTATGTGCAACTAGAGTAGATTGGCATAAAATTATAGAAATGGCTGAAGTGTTAGGTAGAGAAATTCCTTTGCCTATTGTGTTTAGCGAAGACCATTGTGGAGTAAATGACGTGCTGGTTGACGACCTAGAAAAAATGGCGAAACTTATCCTGGACAGGCGCGGCTATAACTTGGTAGGTTACAATATTTCTATCAATTAAGGAGTAATTTATGTATTTTGAGAATTGTGAAGTAATGAATTTTGAAGGTGCATTTAGAGGAATGAGAAATCCACTAAATAGTTGGAGCAAGAGTGACAGTGTTTTTGACTATTGTTCAGCTGGTCTTGCTGGTATGTATGTAGACAATGTTGCGAGAAAGTGGGTTGCTTTTTCTACTGGCGGCGACGAGGTAAGCAGTGGAGAAGTCTATACTTCTTACTTTAATTGGCTATATGAGAATGGGGTGAAGTTCCTCGACAAAAATAATAGGTTCTGTTAGCTGTCTCTTGTGGGGCCAAACGATATGCAGTTGGCGCAGTCACTTATTAAGGCAGGAGCAGAACATTGTAAGTTTTTGAGGCAAATTCCAGTTTCCGTAGATTGGACAAGCGAGAGGCTACTATGGTCGGAGATAGATACCTACCACTTCAACACTAAAAATAGTTGTAGTACAATGCACAAACTGTTTGATAAGAGTAGAGAAATAGAACTTGCGGACTTTGGTGACGGAGAGAAGAATAGAGTTTTTCTTGCTCCTGTAATTCAGACGCTAAACTCTTTGAGGGATTCTTACTTTGTCGCGGCTAACGGTAAGGAAAAAGACTCCATCTTGCGCCTTGCCAAGCAAATTTTGCCAGAAAGCTATCTCCAAAAACGGACGGTTGTAACTTCCTATGCAGAATTACGTAATATGTACCACCAGCGAAAGAACCATAGATTGCCTGAGTGGTCGAACGATTTCTGTAATTTTGTAAGTAAATTACCCTATGCGAAGGAGTTGATTACTTATGAAAACTAATTCTATGGTTGACCACCCCGCACATTACAATCGAGGCTCTATCGAAGCAATTGATGTGATTGAGGATTGGGGCTTGAACTTCTCTCTTGGTAGCGCCCTTAAGTATATCTGCCGCTTGGGGGCAAAAGACGATGAAATTCAGGAACTTGAAAAGGCAATTTGGTATTTGAATAGAGAGAAGGAGCGGCGGCTTAAAGGTTTTACAGAAGAGAAATAACGTGGTATAATAGTTTATGTTGAAAGGAAAATAAATGATGATTACTGAAATTGTTCGTGGGCGCGCCAATCAGGCTCTAAAGGAGAAAAACGGTGAACTCCGCAACTTTTACACTTTCCTCTTGTCAGAGTTGAAGAACGCTTCAATTGAGGCGCAGCATAGTCTTTCAAGAGAAGAGGAAGAAAAAGTCGTTTCTAAGGTAGTTAAAACCCTAAAGAAAGATATGGAAGCCTTCGAAAAATGCGGCGCTGGCGCTAACGTAGCCGTCCTAAAGAACCAAATTGCGGCCTATGAGGAATTTATGCCGAAGCCTCTTACGGAGTCAGAGGTTTTTCTTCTGTGGGAAAAGTGCAGTAAGCCTGAGAAGCGCCAGTTTATGAAGGTTGCTAAGGAGAAGTTTGGTTCTCGTTTTGATGGAAAGCTAATTAATGAGGTCCTTAAGGTTTGACTTTTGTAGGCTAATCTGATATAATATTTATAGAAAATGAGAAAGGAAATAGAGCTATGGTTTATTACGATAGAGACGAGCGGCGAGGTATCACTTACCTCATTGACCCAGAAGCAGTAGGTGAAACTGCGGCGGGCCGGTGGCAGGGTCTGGTTATTGCGGAAAGTTATAGTCGGGATGCACTCGATGAAGTCTTTAAGCGAGTAGATAAGGTGCTCGCGCAGGTAAGTGATCCAATTGAGATTTATAGTCCTGTGCCGAAAGAGATTCCCACTCTTCGGGGCTTTGCCCGGTGCTATCACGGGGACGTTTTTGATGAGGAAGAAGGAAAACGAATTGCGCGCCTAAAGCTCTACGAAAAGCAGAAGCAGTTTCAGAATAAGGTTCGAGGGCGAATTGTTGCGACCTTAGTATTGATTGCTTCTGCCATTAGTAAACAGATTGAAAAGTAAGTAAGTAAAAGGAGGATTCGTATGGAAAAGTATTTTGAGATGTATAATGATAATATTGAGGAGTACTATCCCGAAGAGAATGAGTTTCGCACTCCTGAACAGTCCTCTACCTTTTGGAATGACTTCTTCTAACAATTGACAAAGAAGAAAAATTGTGGTATAATTTTAGAGTAGCAGTTAAGCACTGCTACCCTAACTATACAGAACGTAGTGTAACAGTAACACACCAACTTTGGGAGTTGGAATAGCGGGGCAGCACCGACGTTTTGTAAATTCACAAAGACATTGCCTGCACGTGGCGTGAATTGCTTTTACTAAAATGTCTGTTACGGTTAGACAAAGATAAAGTCAGGAGAAGACAATACCGGTCTCCATATTTGGTTTAGGAACTAGAGTTCGCCAAGGAGATTTTGGAGAAGTGAGAAGCTTCCCACCGTAACTATATACCGAGATAGCGTAACTGGTTAGCGCGCCACCCCTACAAGATGGAGATTCCGAGTTCGAGCCTCGGTCTTGGTACCAACCCCATAGCTGGGTATTGCATAAGTTAGCGGAACCTTAATGGCCTAACGAGGTTGCGCTGCCGTGAGAAACGGATAAGGTTTTGGAGGATTTTTCACTTGATAATGCAACAGGTGGAAAATAAAGAACTGAGGGTTCAATACCTGACAAAAATCTCCCGCCGTGCCCTGGTAGCTTAGTTGGTAAAGCAATCGACTTTTAATCGATAGACCGAGAGTTCAAGCCTCTCCCAGGACACCATTTGTAAGCCCGAGTGACGGAATTGGCATACGTGGCAGATTCAAAACCTGTATTTTGTGGGTTCGAGTCCCACCTTGGGTAGGAATACAATATTGACGCCTGCACGTGGTGTATTCTGCTATTAACAAAATGTCAATAAAATTAAACGGAGGTATTTAATTATGCCATACATTTATAAAATTACTAACGATGTAAACTAGAAGATTTATGTTGGTAAAACCGAATCTTCTATCGAAAAGCGGTTCCAAGAGCATTGCAAAGATGCTTTCAAGGAACGCAGCGAAAAGAGACCCTTATATACTGCAATGAGAAAGTATGGTATCGAGCATTTTCATATCGAATTGCTTGAGGAAACTAATCAGCCAGAAGAGCAAGAGATTTATTGGATAGAATTATTGCGGAGCTTTAAGCAAGGTTACAATGCCACTAAGGGTGGAGACGGAAGACCATACCTCGATTATGATATTGTTGTAGAGTTGTATAACAGTGGTTGTAATTGCTCGGAAATAGGTCATATTACAGGTTATTCTTTAACCAGTATTCGCAAGATATTAAACAATAATGGAATAACCAAAGAGCAAAGGCAGTCTAATTGCGGTCAATATCAAAACACCACAGTAAAAATGATTGATAAAGATAATGGTGAAATTCTGAGAATTTTCCCAAAAATTAGTGATGCTTACCGCTTTTTGGGTAAAAGAAAAAGTAGCCATATTCAAGAGGTTTGCCGGGGCAAGCGTAAAACCGCTTATGGATATAAATGGAGCTATTGAAGGATTTCAACCTCCCACCTTGGGCACCAAGTATTAACAAAAGGAAAGAAAATAAAGGAAGTGATACCAATTACTTAATTGACTTTAGACGATATACATGATATAATATTATTGTTCTCGAAAGAAGAACAAATTTGCTACCATGGTGGAACTGGCAGACACCCGAAACTTCGCCATCTAAAACCTTTAAAGGTTGCACCATTCAGGTGGGGAGCCTTGTATCGGAAACGGTACAAGTGGAGTAGGCTAAAACGGCGAACGGTTAGATGGAAACGCCGTGCTAAATCAAATTTTTGTTAGTTTGTAAATGTGTAGAGAACATATACCTACTACCTAAACCAGAGATAATCTTTGGCATGGTAAAGACTTGTTCCAGACTACAAGCCATAAGCATGGTGGTACACGAATAAATAAGTGTATGTAGTATGAAAATTTCGTGTCGGAAACGGCGTCCGGGTTCGAGTCCCGGTGGTAGCACCAATTAATTTTTTAAAAATAGAGGTGACGATATATATGGGTGTATATAAAAAGGAGCCTATAAAAGACTTCGAAGATTACCAGATAGATACCAATGGTGTTGTTTATAATAAAAATGGAACAATAAAAAAGGTAAGAAAAAGAAAAGATAGTGGTTATTTAGATACTGTATTGATTGATAAAAACGAAAAGAAGCATTGCAAAAGAATAAACCGATTAGTAGCAATACAATTTATACCAAATCCTGATAATTTGCCAGAAGTAAATCATAAGGACGGAAATAAAACTAATAATAATATGGACAATCTAGAATGGTGTACTTCTAAATATAATTCAGAACATAGTATAAAAATTCTTAAACATGGCAATATGAAAAAGATAATTGGTATTGATATAGATACTAACGAAATAATTTATCGTTTTGATTCGTTAGCAGACGCTGGAAGATTTTTTTCTAATGGGAAAAATTATAGACATTATCAAAATAGCATTTGTAAGGTTTTAAAAGGTTTAAGAAGGACATATAAAAATTGCTATTGGAAGTATTCTACATAACCTATAAAAAGGACTGATGACGGAATTGGGGGTTTGAACCCCCTCGCCCCCACCATTTATGCGCCCGTAGCTCAGGTGGATAGAGCAACAGTCTTCGTCGGAATAGTTCAAGCAGAACAGGATTTAGTCCAGATGCCAGTTCAAGTCTAGCTTTCGACACCATAAACTGTGGGTCGGGGGTTCAAATCCCTCCGAGCGCACCAAGCTGGAGTGATTACCCAGCGGTTTTTGTTAGCCCGCCGTCTTTTAAGGTGTAAATAACCACCAACGAATGTCATAGGTTGGGTCATGGGAAACTAATCAAGTGCCTTAAAATGTGAAGTACGATAACCTCCACTTCATGCGCCAGTAGTTCAAACGGTTAGAGCACCTGCCCTCCAAGCAGGATGTTGCGGATTCGAATTCCGTCTGGCGCTCCACAGTTCGAGTAGTATAATAACTCGGACATTCATTCTCCAATGGTGTAGTGGTAACACGCTTGACTGTTATTTTTAGCAGCTTATGAAAGTAATTTCATATGAAAAACATCGCTAATTCGGTGAAACCTAAGTCTTAGATAAGGCAACGCCGAGCAAGGAGCATTTAATGTTCTATGTGTAGAGACTTTACACGATGTATCCTTATAAAAGGATAAAGACAAAGTCCAGACCACAATAGGAAACTAATGTGGTAAAGTAATCAAGTACCACTGGTTCGAATCCAGTTTGGAGAGCCATTTGCCTCGATAGTTTAATTAGTAAAACAGGAAACTTGTAATTTTCAGTTCTCGGAGCATAACCGAGTTGAGGCTCCATTTTTCTTGACTTTAAACGGGAGATATGGTATAATATCTTTAGAAAAAGAAAGGAACAGAAATGATGAAGAAAGCTATTATTGTCAATAAAATGTCTTCGTACTTTGGCATTGAAGGAGAAGCAACAGATGAAAATGTTGTGGGTAACGTAATGTTCTATCCTAAAGATTCCTACCCCGTTTATAGAGTATGTCTTAAACGAAGTGACATTGATTTTATTTAAAAGTAATATTTCTCTCTATATTTTAATTAAGAGATTCTATGGTGCCGTAGTGGAATTGGTGAACACGCTACTCTTTCAAGGTAGAAATTGCGAGTTCGATGCTCGCCGGCATCACCACATCCCCCAGTAGACCGTTATGGAGACGGGTCTGACTGTAGATCAGGTGCTTAACGCCAACTTAGTTCGATTCTGAGATGGGGGGGGCCCCCCACCTTCGTAGAACGCGAAGTAAAAAGCAAAGTTCAATAGTTTTGATTGTGTTTAAGTTTTTATAGCATAAAACTTAGTGGAAGGCAACAATAAATAGGGGTTGCCGCAACAAAGAGGTGAGGTTCCTCTTGCTTTTATGCTGGTGTAGTCGAATAGGCATAGACGGTACACTTAGGATGTACTCTTTGCAGGTTCAAATCCTGTCACCAGTACCAGCTCTCATCTTCTAAAAGGTATAGGAAATTAGATTCTCAATCTAAAAATTTGGGTTCAATCCCCAATGAGAGCACCATTTTATGCAGGCTTGGCAGAGAGGTTTATTGCACCTGAGTGCTAATCAGGAGTCTAATGGTCCAAAGGTTCGAATCTTTTAGTCTGCGCCAACCCTCAAGACTTAGAATTATCGCTTGCGGCAGAGTGAAGAAGACTTTTAATTGGGTGTGCCGCCACCTGATTATTCGATGGGATATCGCCAAACGGAAAGGCATAGAACTTTGACTTCTACATCGATGGTTCGACCCCATCTATCCCAACCATTGTCAGCAAAAGACATAAAAAGCCGTTACATGAAAGTGGAGTATGTTATATCTGCCTTTCGCTAGCAATCCGGATTATGTTTGCGTTTGTGGTTTCCGTTTGTACATTAAAACCGAAACCGCGGCTCCAGCTATAAAAAATTTTTAGGCCAAATTCTAAAGAGTGAAGGAGTTTGCTGGTGCTCCTTTTGAGACATAATATTTGCGCCTTCACGTGGTGTGTCCTGTTTCTACTAAATGCAAATGTGAAATGTTTGACTTCAAAAAGGAAAATATGGTATAATAATTATATCAAAATAAGAGAGTTAGTTGGAAAGTCGTAAAAATCCAAGCCCGTTTGCCTGATTCGTATAGATAAATATTTTATGCTGCGTAAATAATGGCCGATACATAAAAGAGTATTCTCGTATAATAGTCACGACCTATTATTGTTTTGATAGTGAACCTTGAAAACTAAACTATAAATTAAACTTACCTTGATGCATAAAGGCTTAACAACCTTTCGAGACCAAATGAATGAAGCGAGGAAAAAGTTAAGGATACTTTACTTTTTTAATCGTTAGTTTTTTCAGAGATGTAAAACTAAAAGAAGGAAACCTTCAATTTCAAGTTTGGGTGCAGATTTTTAGCGAAGCAGCAAAAGCTAGAACTCAAGGCAAGAAAAATAGACGCCTCGGTGAGGAATAACCATTAAACTTGTAGAGTGGAATCTATAGAGTCTCTAATGGAATCCAAAATAATCTTGCTTTGCTGTGAAACGAAGAAATTCGTGTATAACTTGAGTAGCTAGGTAAAGTAGCATAAGGCAAAATTCATATTTAGATGATGCTGAAAGTTATGTGAAATTTAAGAGTAATCAATCTCTTCCAAGTTCTGGGGTTTAACCCTGGGGTAAAAAGTATGAGGCTCGCTACCTTATACTCAGCTTTATCTCCTTGGTGCTTGAATATTGCGCGTTAAAAAGATGTAGGGCGAAGGTCCACTTTTAATTTATAATTTAGTTTCCAAGGCAATTTTCAGTAAGGAGGATAGTCCAATGGGTAATTAAGTTTTTACTTTTTGTTCGGAGGATAGTCCAATGTATTAAGCTGAAGAGTTGGCGGACTCTAAAACCGCCATTTGTGGTCATGAGGACAAACAGCAGAGTCGGTATCCTGTCACGGTACAAATAGCGAGGGCAGCACTCGCCTTGGTCGCCACTTTTACGAGATACTCAACGGACGTACGCCAAGCGAAGTAAGTATCACGAACTTGGTAACTAAGCTATCACAGTTAAGTGTGTTCGGTATAAACGTCATGGTGAACAAGCAGATAGTTAAGTAGTGACGTGACTGCTAGGAGAGACTAGCATTTTTATAGTTGACGGGCGGTCGGTATCCCACGCAGGCTCATAACCTGTGTAAACTTGGTTCAACTCCAAGGTCAGCAACCATTAGTCCAGGCCCAAAAGACTTTAAACTTAGGGTAGTGCGCGAGAGGATGGATTTGGAAGTAAACTACCACTGGCAGAGTGGGCAAGAGAACAGAGTTTTATACTAGTTTAAAAACCATATATATATCTTGCCTTAAGTGATATGTGGCTTAGTCATTTGAATGCGCCTAATACAAATAAAACGAAAGTAACTTCCAGACGGCGTTATGAGTTGCAAACCCTTTGGCCGTTCAAAAAGTAATCATAAGGGTATAGTTTTATGGGGTCTTAGTTCAGTTGATAGAATGCCTGCTTTGCACGCAGGAGGTCACGAGTTTGAATCTCGTAGATTCCACCATTGACCGCCTGGATGGCCATGAGTCCAACTTAACTAGTTGCCTGTTGAGGATTAGGGGCGGTATATAAATAATATGGGCCAAGGGATTGTGGTAGACTCTTCATAAATCCCAATTGTGCGGCGTCAATCCAAGCGGCCTTGGACACCGACTTGAAATCGGTTGGAGGGATGAAACCCTTGGGGATCGACACCTCGGCGCCGCGCGGTATCAGTGTAGAAGCCTTTACGTGGCGATGCTATTTTTACTAATTCTACAGAACCGTCCTGAACGGAGTAGCAGCTTGATCATCTGTAGCTGCCGCAGCAAGGTAGCGGCCCAATATGTCGGGTGTCTAAAATGGGCATATAGATCTGGGGACTTGGTGTAATGTTAGCACAACGGCTTCCAAACCCGTTAGTCTTAGTTAAAATCTAGGAGTCTTCGCCATTGAGGTTCGTAGCTTTCCTCTAACTAAAAATAAAAGCGAGTTAGTAGTTAATGGATGATAATTAAAAGCGGATTAATAATTTACTTATTTTCTAGTTTTTAGCTTTATATAAAAACTAACGTAATTTCATTGTGCGCAGATGAAAATAGGATACGTTAACTCCTTTTTTATATCGAGAAATAAGAGCTGGTTGCACAGGCGGTGGCATAAATCGCTATTAGGAAGGTTCAATTCCTTCTCTCGAAATTGTTGAGGGGCTATAGGCCCCTCTATTTTTTTAGGAGAATAATATATGGAACCGAAACCAAATAAAAAATGTAGATATTGTATTCATAAAGTAGTTATTTAGGATGAACGTTCTATCCTTAATGGAGAACATTATTACTGTGATACAAGAGAGGATTTTTGTATTGATGGATATTGGTGGGAAAAAGAAAATTGTTTATTATTTAAAGAGGGGTAAATATGGGTGAAATTTTTCTTTTATTTTTTATAATAATTTGCGCAACAATAGTTGGTAATTATCTCTTCAATCGAATATATTCGTATTTTTACAGACAACATGACAAAAGAAAGACGTCTATTTTGGCAATAAAAGGAGCTATTTAGTGGACTGGCGAAAATTTAAAAGAAGTCATGAATTTTTGCCCTATTGTAGAATTTGATGCTTGGGAAGTAGAAACTTATAAGGTTTTGCTTTTGCCTACAATAATGGGTAAAATTAGAGTTACTAAAGGAGATTTTATTGTTATTTTAGAAGACGGAGGCTATAGCGTTATATCTGAAAAATTTTATAATTTTTTAAAAAAAGGAAGCGAATAATGGAACTTTTTTATTATTGTTGTTGTGGATTTGCATGGTTTTTAATTTTGTCAATAGGAATTATTGGTTTTGTAGAAATTATAAGAATTATTAAAAGAAAGTAAATAATAAGTCAACTATTTAAATATAGTTGGCTTATTTTTATTGACATAAAAATAGTTATATGATATAATATATATGAAAAGAAAGGAGAGAAACCTGGATGAAAAAATTAAATGGCAGAAAACATAAGAAAGGAATTTCCGAGATTTATTATAGTCGAGGAATCAAAGTTCCCATGATGAATGGATATTAAACGCGCCTATTAAAATGAATTTTAACCGTGCCTGTTATAATGAATTTTCTGAACCTATGGAGGAATCTGTATGAACAACGACAATATTTCCAGCGTGGTTTCTACTCTTTACAAAATCAAAGCAGAGTCTCCGCATTTGCGTATTGGGCAGATTATGAGTAACTTTAATCAGTGGGTTGAACAGACATATAAAACAGATTTGTTTTATGCTCCTGATTCTGATTATTGCGCTATGTTCGAGCAATATTATATTTCGCAAGGTAAAAGAAAAGCTTGTGAATGAGAATATGCCAAGGCCGCTTTGTCGGCTGTTTAAAGCAAGGGAGAATTGAAAAGGAGGGTTTTTGGTGAAGTGTGAAACCTGTAAGAAGTATGAGGACTGCAAAAGCGATTCTGGCCTGACTTGGCCTTGCGATGCGTATGCGCCAGAGAATGAGCCGAATTGCATTAAGTGCCATTACCAGCACAAAGAAAATGGGAACTGCACAGTCGTGGGGGGATTCTGCACCTCTGTACCAGCTGCACATTGCCCGTTGATTCCAGAACTTCGTGCCAGAGTCGAAGCCGCAGAAGCCAGGGCAAAACAAGCGGAGGAAAAGGCTGTCGATGTTCGCCCTGTGGTGCGGGGGCGCTTTGTACATGACGGGCCAAGATTTGCTGGCGGCGTGGACTGGTGGCACTGTAGCAACTGCGGCAGTTTGGTGTCTGGAGTGGAGACGCGCTTTGCCTTCTGCCCGCACTGTGGTGCTGACATGAGAGAGGAAAAACCATGAAATATAGAAAAAAGCCGGTTGTAGTCGATGCCTATCAGGCAGATCATGTGATGTTCATTAAAACGCTGGAAGGCTCCATGCGTGCAAATCCAGGCGATTGGATCATCACGGGTGTACATGGTGAAAGATACCCTTGCAAGCCGGATATCTTTGCAGAAACGTATGAGCCTGTAGAATGTGAGCAAGGTGAAAAAAGGGCTACATGGATATGGAAAGGGTTCGATAAAGGATTTGAGTGCAGTCGGTGTCACAGCAGATGCCTGCTCAATTATGAATCTGACTGGCACAAATCGGATTTTTGCCCGCACTGCGGCGCCAACATGAGGGGAGGCGAGGAAGAGTGAGATTGATTGATGCAGACGTTTTGCTTGACAAGCAAGAATGTCTTTGCATGAAAGGGCACGTTCTTTTTCATGGCGTAACTACGTACACCGTAGAGAACGCTCCCACCATCGACCCCGAAACGCTGCCAATCGTGCGCCAGCTGCGGGAAGAAAACGAAAAGCTGAAGCATGATCTTAGCGATTCCTTTACTGCTTACCTGTTGGATAAGCTGAACAAAGTGGAAACGGAACTGGAAGCCATTAAAATGAACCCGCCGGTGCAGCTTGACGGAAACACTTTTGATCTTGCCTGTCGGTTGGCAAAGGTCACGGCGGAGAGGGATGCGGCGGTAGCAGATTTGCGCAAGCTGGTTCCAGCGTGGAAGTGGGACGGACAAAAGGAGAAAATGAAGAATGAGGACAATTGATGACATTAAAAGGGATATTGAGTTTGTAAAGCAGGATATCAAGGAATGCAAAGTGCACGGTTATAATACATGGGCTGCGCAGATGGATTTAGAGGAACTTATGCAAGAACTGCGGCAGAAAGAACGTGGCTTGCAGATTGGGGTGTGAACGATGACCAACCTTGAACGCCGGGCACTGCTTGGTGATTGGCAGGCCCAGGAGGAATGCACCCGGAAGGGGATTGTGCTACCGTGCCCGTATTGTGGTGGAGCCGCTCGAATGATACGCTTTCGCGATTACGGTTGGAAGCAATTCGAAGTGTCATGTGATCGGTGTTTTATGTCATTTGGCAAAAATTTTTACGATGAAAAGAAAGCTATAGAGCAGTGGAGCACTCGCCCAGTCCCGCCGATTAAACGTTGCGGAGAGTGCAAATATCAAGGTGGAAATATTTCTGGAAATCCTAATATACTTTGTATCAATATGAAGCCCGACGACTTTTGTAGTTACTTTGAACCAAGAGAGGATAAAAATATGAATAAATAATAAGTCGCTTAAAGCGGCTTATTTTTATTTGCTTTTGTGATATAGTATGATATAATATAAATAGAAAAAAGAATATTGGAGAAAAATATGCTGGTAAAAGATATTAAAATTATTTACTATATAAAAAATGGCTAACCTTTTATTGATGATGATTTTCAATTTAATCCTATTGATGAATTAAGAAATAAAAAGATTCTGATGACGGTATTATCATAAAACTTAACAAAGGAGAAAATCATGATTTCGACATATGATGTTCGTAAATGGATTAATGAAAATGAAAAAAGTCCTTGCTATGAAAAAGAAGGACTTATTTATAATAAAGACGATAATAAAGAACTGTGCAGCCTTGAAGACTTTACAAATCAAATGCGGAAAAAACTTCATTGTGATTTTGAATGTGTTTTTTTTATGAGAATGTAACACTTAGCGAAGTTTTGCGTTGTAAAGAGTGTGGAGCAGTAATTTTTACTGGAGATGATGAGCGCTACGATCCAAATCTTTGCTGCCCTGTTTGCTCTGGTTACAATCACAGTAATTATTGGACAGCAGAAGATATCAAAAACGATCCTATAAAACAAAAGCAAATTGAAGCTTATGAAAAATGGGCAAAAGAAGAGATTGAAGCGGCTAAAAGGCGCAAGGCTCGCGGTGGATTATATGATTGGCAAATTTTCAAGAAAGATTATTATGGTAAAAAGAAAAGTCTGCATTTTGAATTGACAAAAATGTATGGTTATATGCTTGAAGTGAGAATTGGAACTAAGGATGGAACGGGATATATCATAAAAACGAATTTTAAAATTCCTCTTTCTCCAAGAGCTATCTTTATTCTTTGGATTTATCCGGTTAAGAGAACTATCAATAATTGGAGGAAACAAAAACGTGAAAATTGTTGACTTAAATGATAATCATTTTGTAAAAATTATTGAACGTCCAAAAGACAATTGAGAAAAATGGCTGGAACACCGCAATAAAAGCATTAAAGGAATCGATTGAAAAAGTAGGAAAAGAACTATATGCTTTAAATTTAAATATAAATACTTTAATTTAGCTTTACAAAAATAGATAAATTTGATATAATGTATATATCTTAAAAGATAGGAGTAATTTTATGACTAGAAAACGCTTTAAGAAAATGGTATACGCACTTTATGTAACCAATCGTCCTACTATTGAAAAGATAATTAATAGCGGTGAAGATCAGTTCTCTTTTGGCGAAATTTTGAAGATGGTGCGTGCCGCAGGTTTTAAACAAGATGTTTCTAACAGTAGTTATGATAAGACATTCTCTGTTTTGAAAAATCTTTTGGAGGGAATGTAATGGTAACTTTAACCAGAGCAGAGTGTGAATCCTTATTAGACTTTATTGAACCAGAGCTTTATAATGTGATTCGTCGAGATACGGAAATTGATAGCGTTCAGTGGTTAGTCAATATCTGCTCTATTATTTCTAAGTGCAGGGACGAAATGAATTATGAAAACAAGCCTCCTAACAGATCGTACGATTTGAAAGAAAAAAATAATCATCTTAATGAACAGACATCGCATGGATTATCTTATTAGGGATATATTGGAAAAGCGTGGTATGATTCAGAAGATGATATTTATTATGGAGAAGTTATAAATACCAAAGATAAAATTACTTTTCAAACAAGAAAAGCTGACAAAATTAGAGAAAAGTTTTGTGACGCAATAGATGACTATATTGATTTTTGCAAAGAAATTGGAAAAGTGCCATGCTTTTGAAGGAGAGAACCAAATGAAAAAATTGTGAATGTTTGAGTGGGCGAGTAGATATTCTTTTGATTATCTCGACGAGGAGAATTACTGATGGCTACACTATATAAAATGACTTTATATGTTTGTGATCTTGAAGACAATTTAAATTTGGAACAAATTAAAGATTTGATAGATTATAGTGCGCTAGAGGGAGTTTCTGTAAACTGTATCACTCATTATGCAAATGAACAAGTAGGTCCTGAAATCGAGTGGAATGATGATATTGATATCAATAATTATAATTCTACTACAGAACAATGGGACAAGTATTTTAATAGGTGAAATTACAATGGAAGAAAAAAGATTTTTATGAAGCTATTGTAAATAAAAAAAATTATCGGAACGAGAGCTTCATAACTTGCTTGATTATGAAGTAGACCGATCATATGGCGATAATCGTAGATGGACAAGAGGAGTTTCATCTATTCTTGAGCTTTGTGGGCATTTATTTGAGTTGGATTGGGACGAGGGGCTAACTGAGTATCAAGACAACGTATTTTTGGTCAGCCTTATGAAGTAGTAAAAGAAGAAAAACAGGTAACGACTACTGTTGTGACCTACGTTCCCCTGAAAAAATTGACTCTTTTAGGTAAGTCTGGTATAATATTTATAGGAAAGAAAGGAGAGGAGAAACAAATGGCTAAACTTAGTGAGGCCCAAATTCAACTAATTCGAGAAACCTATATAAAAGTTGGAACTTATAGCGGAACCGCAAAGATATGCGGCAACAGCGTAGCAACAGTGAAGAAGTATGTTGAGTTGGAGCTTAAAAGAGTTTCTTCTTCTCCTGCGCCCGCCCCTAAAGAAATAAAACCTTTCACCAAAAAGATTCCGTCTGTTGAAGAAATTGGAGAGGTAAAAATTAATGAGGATTTAATGAGATTAACCTACTTTGAAAAAGAAGAATCTGTAATTTTCCAACAGGAGGAACTATAAATGACTGTTTTCACTATTGGTGAGGGATTCTCTGGCGGCTGGACGTTTGTGCCGACAGAAGGCTTAGCAAGAGTAGTAGGAACCCTGGGAGGTTCTTATACGGTTCTTCCCGCAAGGCTTTTCGGACTCTCCTATTGTGACTATTGCAGAATGGCAAGAGATGTTTATAGAGCTTCCCTTTCAAAAGGGAAGGGTTGGTATATAGGGATTTACTTTTTGAACAAAGCAGATTGCTTACATTTTATAAAAGAATTAAACAGGCGTTTTGCCGCATTAGTAAAGGAGTAAATATGGTTTATTTTGCAGGTTTTTTCCCTAATTCTTACTCTATTTCACCCAAGAAGTATGTTTTCAAAGTTGACGAACGTGATTATATTCCTAAGGTGAAAGACATTATTAAGGATTTTCGTCGAGCCTCAACAGGGCATAAATATAGTAATTCGTTTGTTGTAACTAATATATTTAAAAATGCCGATGAAGCAACTAAATTTGTTCGGCCTCTTATTTTTAGAGAGTCGGACATTACTAAAGTAAAAGTTTATGAGTATATTAGTGCAGAGGACGAAGTCGCAGTAGGCGAAGCCGCGGCCAAGAGTAAGAGCGAAAAGGAGAAGAAAATGAATACTTCCGTTATTAATCATGACGCCCTTAAGTTCGGTAAGGTTTCTACCTCTAAGTTGACTTACTCGGCTTATGGCGTTGCAGTAGTAGACAATAAAGGTCGAGCGAAAGTCATGGTAGACAATTCTATTATGGACGTAACTGGTTTTACTTTTGATGGACTCCCCATTTATCAGATGCCTGTCGCAATTAAAGACTTGAAGTCGGGAGATATTGTTCTTCATAATGATTCTTATATGATTGTTGTGGAGAGTAAGAAAGACTCTTTTGTTGTGATTGATATTGCAAATGGAGAAGATAAAGTAGTTCGACCTTTCAAGAATGTTTTTGGTTTTAACTACATGACAAAAGTAGTTGATTTATTTAAAACGGCGTTCCCCAACGAACCTTCTGAAAGCAATCCTTTCGGCAATCCCCTGATGATGCTTGCGATGAGTGGGCAGAAGATGGATAGTGATTTGGTTATGATGATGGCTATGATGGGTATGAATGGTAATAGTAATGGAATGAATTTTAATATGATGTTGCCGCTCATGATGAAAGATTCTGACGAAGACGGCCTTAAAGACTTGATGCTTATGATGGTGATAATGAGCCAGGCCGCAACCTCTCAGGAGAAAAAGCAGTAAAAATTAGAGGACGAGACTTTACTCTCGTCCTTTTTCTTTAAAAAAGAGAAAAAGTTTGGCGTAATTATTATAGAAAAGAGGGAGGACAGTAGATGGAAGTTTTAAAGTTCATTAATGAGAATCAGGATTGGGAGACGAAGCTTGCGGGCGCGCCCTACTTTGTAACGACTAAGCGAAGCGACGGTTACGTACTGCTTAAGTACGACTAGTTGAAGAGCGATTTTAATAATGAAATAGTAAGAGAGTGTCGAGGTTCTATTTTTCGGCAAGAGAATGGAGTTTTTAAATGTGTTTGCGCACCTTTCTATAAGTTCGGGAACTACGGAGAGCCCTATGTGCCCGCCATTGATTGGGACTCTGCTCTTGCAATGGATAAAATTGACGGGTCATTAATTAAGTTGTGGTATGACTGCGGCGCTTGGTATTGGTCCACGAACGGAACCATAAAGGCGGAAGAGGCAACTGTTCTTACAAATGATGACGAGTTTATGACTTTTTATGATTTGATAGAGATTGCGCTAAATGGTGATTTTTCTTTTCTTGAGGGATTAGATAAGGAGTTCACTTATTTGTTTGAGCTTGTATCTCCTTACAATAAAGTTGTAATTAGTTACGATTATACTGCGCTTTTCTTTCTGGCGGCTAGAAGCAATAAAACCTTTAAAGAGCTTTCCCTTAAAGATTTAATTGAAGTTTATAAAACTAAACTTCCCCTCTGCGTTAAGTTCCCTACCTACTTTAAAGGTACGAGCGCGACCTTTTTGAGTGCCGTTGCCGCAAACCTCGGGAAAGATAAGGAAGGTTTTGTGGTAGTTGATAAGGATTTTAATCGGGCGAAGTTTAAAGGTCAGGAATATCTGGCTGTCGCAAGAGTAAGAAGTAATGGAGTTATGAAGGATTCCACCCTTATTACTCTTCTCTTGGAGGGGAAGGAAGATGACTTTGTTGCTTATTTTCCCGAGTTCGAGGAAAGACTTAATTCCTTGAAGACTAAATTACTTAACCTTATCGCCCAAATGGAAGAGGTTTGGGCAGTAGCTAGTCAAATGGAGACCAGAAAAGAGGTTGCTGCCTACGTTGCGGGCTCACCTTTTGCGGCGTACATTTTTAAGAGACTGGACCATAAGATAGAAAGTGCAAAGGACTTTATTTTTTCTCTTGATGGTAAAAAGATTGCGGGGTTAATTAAATGAGTAACTTTATTATGATGATTGGTCTTCCGGGTTCAGGCAAGAGTACCATTGCGCAGGCATACAGCGTAGGCTATGGTTATGAAGTTGTTAGTTCTGACGCAATTAGGGAGGAACTTTATGGCGATGCCACAATTCAAGGAGATCCTCAAAAAGTTTTTAAAATTTTTCATCAGCACATTGAAGAAGTCCTGAAAGCTGGAAAGAATTGTATTGCTGATGCAACTAATCTTAAGAGAAAAAACAGAATCGCAATGTTGCGGCTTCCAGAGGTTGAAAAAGCCTATAAAAAGGCTTATTTTGTTGCCGTTCCTGTATCTGTTTGCCGTCTCAGAAACGGAGGAAGAGAGAGAACTGTTCCTAACGAAGTAATTACTAGGATGGTAAATAGTTTTGAACCTCCTACAATAGAAGAAGGCTTTAATTACATTGCCGTAAATATGTGTGGTTTTGAGGGGATTTATGGCGATGAGAAACTTTTCTATGAAACTTACAAAAATTACGACCAAAAAAATTCTCATCATAGTCTTTCTCTCGGAGACCATTGCTTGAAAACTGCAAAATTGGCAGATGAGAAAGGTGCAGGACCTCTTCTCTGTATGGCCGCGGCGATTCACGATTGCGGCAAGCCGGCGACTCGCTTCTTCAAAGAGGGAGATGAGAACGCTCATTATTACGGACATCATTGCCGAGGAGCTTATGATTCTTTCTTCTTTAATTTGCCTTATGTTGATACGGAAACGAAGAAAATTATAGTTGCTAACTTAATTTATGCGCATATGCTTCCTTTCTTTAATGGCGGCATGGAGAAGTTGGAAAGAGAGTATAGCTATTCTTTTGTAGAAGAAGTAAAACTTCTTCACGAAGCAGATAAAGAAGCAAAATAACGCTACTGGCGCAATTTACTCTATAAATCCTTTACAAAAGCAGAGTTCTATGATATAATATATATAGAAAATGAGGAAAGGAAAGAAATCTATGAACGAAGACAAGGCAAAACTTTTCTACATGAGCGCGGCTGACGCAATTGAGTATTTTCACTATAAGCGTCAAGTAGAAGCCCTAATTAAGGAAAATGCCGAAGAGCTTGGCGCGGATTCCTTAATTTTCAATTGGGACTGTTCAGAAAAATTGAAAACGACTGTTAGTTTTTCTGGGCAGTCTTTTGATTTTTATTTTGACGTCTGGAACGGGCAGAAGGAGGACTAAATGGTTCCTGGAGAAGTAGTAACCCTTAACAACAGTGGTGAAAAGTGGGTTTTGTGTTGGAGAATTAGGAAGCGAATTAGTGGAGTAGTCGAGGAGAAAATTTTCTTTAAGCTATTTAACTCTCCCCTCTTCATTCCTGAAATCAAACCCTACACAAGAGAAAGAGCGAAAAATAGTCAGGTGGTGAAAATTGAAGACCTAAGTGCGCGAGAACGTGATAATTATACCTCTATTGCAAAAAACAAATGGAAGATTTACGAAAATTAACAGAAAGGAAATTTTAAATGAATCTTTCTTTTTTTGACGAAACTTTCAAAACCTATATGGTTCAATTTATTAAAGAGACCATGGAAGACTATAGCGAAGACGTAGATGATGCAGCTTATGATTTAATCAATGATTTGGAGTCTCTTGAGGATAAGTTTTATGGGAAGGGCTTTGAGGTTTGTAGTGGAGCGTCAAAGTTGGTATTTCTTGGAGACTCCAAGGTTTATAAGGTTTACTTTGATGAAGAGTGTCTTTGTGAGACTGAACCTACTGTTTATAAGAGAGCAAAGGCAAAAGGGCTGGAAGACTATTTTGCTAAAACGGGAGAACTTCACGAGGAGTCTTTTTGTGTAGATGATTTTGTGGTGAAGTTTTGGTATTATGAACAAGAGAAAGTGAATCAGGGTGACCCTAGTAACCATTTTAAAAGTGATAGTTTTGACGCCTGGAGAACCTCCCCTAAAGCGTTTCGTAACCTGAAAACTCCCGATTGCGTAGATAATTATAGGAGCTTCGTCAATTGTTGTGTCATGAGTGGGAGGAGCGACGTCCAAAAACTTTTTTCTTTTTTGGACAAGTTAGACATTGGTGACTTCCATACTGGTAACTTTTTTATGAAGAGAGGTTGCCCCGTCCTTATTGATTTTTCTGGCTATTGCGGAGGTTAAAAAATGATTAACATTCATTTTATTGTTGAACGCTGGAAGTGGAATGAAAAGTATAACGTTTGGGTATCGACAGAGGGCAGAGTAAAAGATAAATTTAAAAAAGACTGTAAGCTTTTTACTTCTTCAAGAAATAGATATCTGTCTGTAAAAACAGAAGAAGGAGTAATTTCTATTCATCGCCTCGTGATGAAGACCTGGAAGCCTTTAAACGATTATGAAAATATGACTGTTGATCATTTGAATCATAATTGTAAAGATAATCGGCTGATTAATCTTAAATGGGTTTCGGAAGAAGAGAATTTGCGGCGGGCGCAAGAAGATTTGCTCGATAGCCAGGATGAAGAAAATAAAAACGATATTTGTCTTTGGCAGGGCGCAGTAAGAGGTTCTTATCATGGCAGAGTAATTAATTTCAATTCTATTGTCGAGGCCGCGGATTTTATTAGAAAAGAAACTAGCAATAGTTGTTCATTGAAGAAACAAATGGAAGAAATTTCTAAAGCAATTTATAGCGGAAACCGCTATTTTCGTTTTAGATGGAAAGGGATTCCTGCTTATTGACAAAAAACAATTCTTGTGATATTATATATGTATAAGAGGAGGGGAAGTAAGTGAAGTATTTTCTTCTTTCTTTCGTAGAAAGCGGTGAGATTAAGAACGCTGTAGTAAAAGCTGCGGACCGCGAGTTGGCAAAAGATTTGTCTGTTGCATATTTAATGGGAAAATGTGCGACATTGGTAAAATTGAATGAAATTAATGAACTTCCCTTTGTAAAAAAACATAGAAAATAAAAAAATAAAAGGAGAAATATTATGACTATTAAGGAACAGGCTATTGTACGCAGTAATTTCTATACGGCTATTGAGAATATGGTCAAAGATAATATGGGATACGAAACTGAGCCTTTCAAGGGCGGACTTTTGGTGGATATTGGGGATGGTAACTTTGTAAAAATTAATGTTGCGGTTGCCAATCCTGAAAAGTTTTCTGTTGAAACTGTTCGTCAGGAGTATGCAGAAATTCTTGCTGCTCGAGCGGAGCGTGCAGAAAAGGCTCGTCTTAAGGCGGAGGAACGCGCTCGAAAAGAGCGAGATAGGGCTGAGAAGGCCGCAGAAAAAGTGAGTGAGTAAAATGATTACCTATTCAAAAATTGAAACTCTCTTTGAGCGAGCAACTGATGGTTCGAACCGCTTGATTAAGGGGAAATTCCGAAGTGAGGCCGTTGCGGCGACAGCCAATCTTGAGTGGGAGTTTACAGAGAAGGTGGATGGGACTAATATAAGAGTTGGCTGGGACGGCTATAAGGTGAGTTTTGGGGGCAGGACGGAGAGAGCCCAGTTACCAACTCCGCTGCTTAATCGTCTGACTGAGCTCTTCGGAGGAAATGAAAAAGAAGAGCTTTTTGAGCAAATTTTTGGGGAGAAGGAAGTTGTTCTTTTTGGTGAGGGGTACGGAGCAGGTATCCAGAAGGGCGGTGGATATCGCAGTAATCAGGATTTTATTCTGTTTGATGTAAATGTCGAAGGAATGTGGCTTCTGCGAGAGAGCGTAGAGGAAATTGCAAAAGCTTTCGGAATTGACGTTGTCCCTATTGCTTTTTATGGAACAGTGTGGGAGGCAGTAGATAGAGTGGAGAAGAAGCCGATTAGCCTCGTCGCGCAGGATAGGAATATGGTTGCTGAAGGCTATGTAGGTCGAGCTCCGGCAGGACTCTTGGATAGGTGTGGTAATAGACTTATCGTAAAAGTAAAAGTTAAAGATTTTACTTAATAAATTAGGAGGTAGAATTGGTTCTACCTCCTAAAATTTTAAAAAATTTTAAGATTTTGAAAAATTTTAAAAATTTTAAAAAAA
>NFZD01016447.1_pt1 | contig 81231 bp, 85 predicted proteins | sample 1095381 | NCBI WGS metagenome assembly NFZD01 (sample SAMN03609891, study PRJNA323583) | gut metagenome | isolation source: feces | host: Rattus norvegicus | place: Denmark: Riget | collected 2013 | reverse complement strand
TGGACTTAACTTGTGGAAGAAGAATTAGAGAATATAGTAAAGAAACTAAAAGCAATGGCAAAAGTAAAAATAGGCTCGATGAGACACAAAGCCCTAGTAGAAGGTGATGCTAATCTACTAGAGGATAATGAAATCTTAGTTGCACAATCTGAAGGTTATACTATACTGAGGGAGAGAATTTCTGGAGGAGCAATCAAAACTTATGTTGTAGTACCTCTAGAGCAATTCAAAGCTAAGAGAAAGCAACCTAAGTCTGAGAATACTAACCAATAAATATTTACAACTATGGCTTGTGGTGGTAAAAAGAAAAGTAAAGGAACTGGTAAAAAGAAGTAATTTATGGGAAGACCAAAACCTGTTGTAGCCAAGGCTGGCTTTACAAAGAAGAAAAGAAGATATGGCAGTGGAGGTAAGCTTAAGAAGTAAATTACTTTATAAGATACAGCTATATCTATTAAAGGTCATACCTATGGTTATGGCCTTTATTTGTTTACTTAATACTATATTATCATATTATGATATAGATGTTATGTTCCTATCATACTTAGGAAGTTGTTCAGCACTTATGATAGCTTACTTATACATATCTTCATATGTGTTTAGATTTTGTGAATATCATAGGATGTTTCTGCACTATATAGTAGTGAATACTGCTATTAATACATATGATTTATATATTGGTATTCCACTAGATGATAGAGAACTATTTACTATGTACTTATCAATAACAGGCATATTCCTGTTTATAATATTATACCTATATGTTAAGAATCATCAGAAACCTACTAGCAAAGATAGTGGATAATATTGATGCTGGTAATAGCAACATTACTGAGAATGAAGCATTAGAGTTAGCTAAAGTACTTCAATCTTATACAGATAAGACAATTAAGATGAGTAAGTATCAAGCTTGTCAATACCTTAATATAAGTAGAGCAACCTTTGATAATTATGTGAGAGAAGGCACATTACCTAGAGGTAAAAAGGAGCCAGGATTTAAAGAGTTGTTTTGGCAAGCTAAGGATTTAGAGGAATTTAGAAAGAGTAGAAGATGATTACTGAGAAGAGTTTTTATATCCCTATATGGGATTTCAAAGTTGAGGTAGCAGTATTTGATGATATAAGGGAAGCTGAAAAGAAGTTCCCAGACATTATGACTGATGGTCTATTAGCTTGTACCATAGAATATAGAGACTGTGCTAAATGTAAGTTAATCATACCTTCTAATAGATACTCTGATGTAGTTCATGAACTTGAGCATGTAAAGAATCTAGTGTGGAAAGAGAAAGGTTATAAGTCTCAAGTAGACAATGATGAACCTGATGCCTACCTAATGGGATGGCTCTTTGAACAAGTAGATAAGATAATAAAGAAACACTTAGCATCTTAATGCTAATATAGCATTATATAACACCCATAAGATTAATAACTTATGGGTGTTTTCTTTTTATTATAGCATCATTATGTTTCTCCATATTTTAGTTGTACCTTTGCACCATGTAAGCTTACAAAATAAACTAAAGTATAACTAATACAATCTAGAAACACTATGGAAAAAACTTATGTTTTTGACACTGCTGATAAGGGTTTTGACTCTTCAGCTCTCATTGCTAGCCTAATGGGTAACAGAGGTGTTGACCCTAATCTAATGGCTATGCTCACCAATGGCTCTAAGAATCAAGATGCTTGGGGTGGAGGTGGAATGTGGTGGATTTGGGTAATCATCATGTTCTGGCTATGGGGTGGAAATGGAAGAAATGGTATGTTTGGAAATGGTGCTGCTGATGGTATTCCCAACCAGTTAAACAATGACTTTGGTAGGGAAGTTCTTCTACAAGCAATCAATGGTAATGGACAGGCTCTAAGTCAGCTTGCTACTACTTTGAATTGTGATGTAAATGCCCTTCAGGGAGCTATTAACCAAGTACAAAGTTCTATCCAATCTGTAGGTAATCAAGTAGGTATGTCTGGACAGCAAATAATTAATGCTATTCAGTCAGGTAATTGCCAACTAGGTAATCAGCTTGCCCAATGCTGCTGTGACCTTAGAACTGCAATAACTACTCAAGGTTATGAAGGCCAGCTAAGGACTGTTCAGCAAACTCAAGACATTGTGCAGAATGTCACAAGCAATGCTAATGTTCTTGCAGCTAAGATTGATGCCCAGACTCAAATAATCAATGATAGATTCTGTCAGCTAGAGATGAGAGAGATGCAGAATAAGATTGATGCTCTAAGACAAGAGAACAATCAACTTGCTCTTGCAGCTTCTCAGCAAGCTCAGACTGCTAACATTGTGAGTCAAATAAGGCCATGTCCAACTCCTGCTTATGTTGTTCCTAATCCTTTTGGATGTGGATGTAACAACTATAATTACCCCTTTGGTGGTAACTGTGGAAATTGCTAACCCTTAAAATCTAAAGAACTATGGCAGTAACAATTTCACCAGTAGGATTAGCCACTGCTCCAGTGGCAAATACTCTTGCTTTTATGGCAACTTACAAGGAGAAGCTATGCCGTCCGTTCTGTGTGGATTCTACTATTCAGCCTCAGGTATCTGTAGTTTACACTACAGGTACCCCAAAGCTAGATAGAACAACTGTATTTATTCCTGTTAAGGCAGTAATTACGATTGTTACACAAAGTAATCCGTGTGGTTGCAATGCTCACACACAGCTATTTACTGAAAACTTTGTGGTAGCATTCCAAGGCAGAACTTCACTCCCCACTACAGTAACATTAACTAATGTAGGAAGAGATATATTTGGCTCTAATGTAAACTGTGGATGTGCTCATAGCTACACAATCAATGATTCACTAGTAATATCCTTAGTAGCACCAACAACTCCTGCTGTGAATGAAGGTGGGGATGGGACTGATAACTAATAAAAATTATTAATCATGTTTTCTAATTTAAGAACTAATAGCCAGATATATATCCTTCATAGAGACACTACTCCTTATGTTGAGATAGGTCAAGTTGTGAGTGTATCACAACCTAGACCAAGATACCAAACTAGTAACTATCTTGCTCCACAGGAACAAGTAGTTGATGTAGTAGTAAGTATAAATGGTAGTAATGTAACTCTACAGAGTTTACCAGCTAATTTAGATGTAGCTGACCAAGGAACTCTGAATGGTTCATTATTCATTTCTACTACTAGAGATGCTATGAACTCAGAGGTCAACTCTATGAGACAAAAGAGCCTAGACATATTAAATAGTGTTGAGAACCATAAGAAGATTATACAAGACTGTGAAGTACTATTACAAAGATTAAACCCTGAATTTGCTGAACAGAAACAACAGAAGCAAGAGATAGATATGCTCAAGACCCAAGTGTCTGAGATGATGAATGGAATGAAGGAACTTATGGCTCAACTTAAAAAGGAAAACCCTAAAAACTAAATACTATGGCAAAGATATTTCATACTGTAGGTGAACCAGAAGATAAGAACTATGACCAAAGAGGTGGTAGCTATAACTACAATCAAAGAGGTTATGAGGATGACCACATGCTAGAAAAGGCTTTCAAGGAAGGCTGTGAACATGGCTATCAAAAGGCTATGAAGGAACTCGAAGGATATAATGAAAGAGGAGGAAGAATCCATTTCAAGGAAGACTTTGAGGAAAGAATTGAAAGACTTAAGGAGAAGTACAAGTAATATGGGTGTAAGGCAACAATTCAAGATGGATAAATTTGACTGGTGTATCACTATCTACTATACAGTAGATGATGACCAGAAGATGGAGATACTTGATAGATTGATGGAACTTGGTTGTGACAAATCTACTCTAGATTCTATAGTTAAGAACTTAACTAATGCTAGGGTAGATACTGGATTCACTTATTCAAGTTTCAAAGATAGAAGCTCCATTGTAGTTATCCACAAAGCATCAAGTGTAGGTGAATTCATCAATACTTTTGAGCATGAGAAAAACCACTTAGAGATGCACATCTGTGAAGCACTGGGCATAAACCCATACTCTGAAGAAGCTGCACACATGAGTGGAGACCTAGCTCAAATGATTCTTGAGAAAGCCTTATATTCTATAGTAGAACTATAACTACTCCAATAGGGAAGATACTTAGGTGTCTTCCCTATTATTATATAACTATATTCCTATCTACAGTATTAGGAAACTATTAAAGTACTTTTGTATGTTCAATATTCTTCATAACTTTGCAGAGAAGTTTAAAGAATGAGGTAAATATGGAAGAATTATCATTAGACAACATCTTGGGAGAAGACCAAATAAACAGTCTTTTCTCAAAAGAAGAAACACAGGAAACTCCCCCAAAGGAGGAGCCTGAAACAACAGAGAAAGAAACCAAAGAAAAGCCTGAAGAAATTGAGACTACTGAGACTGACCCAAATGTGTTATTTGGGGAACAGTCAGAGAGCGTAGGTAGTGAAGAAGAAAAGGAAAAAAAGGAGGACACCACTTCTAGTGAGGGTAAAACTTCTCCAGATAACTTCTACTCTTCCATTGCCAATGCCCTAGTAGAAGATGGTGTCCTTCAAAACCTTGAGGAGAAAGAACTATCTAAGATTCAATCAGCAGAAGACTTTGCAGAATTAATGTCTAGTTATATCAGGAATCAACTTGATGAAAGGCAGCAAAGAGTATCTGAAGCACTTGAACTAGGTATAGAACCTTCAGAGATACAGAAATATGAAAGGTATATAAGTTTCCTAGATGATATAACAGAGGATAAGATTTCAAGTGAAGGAGAAGATGGTGAGAATCTTAGAAAGAATCTTATATTCCAAGATTGTTTGAACAAGGGCTTCTCAAAGGAAAGAGCATTAAAGATGGTAGACAAGTCAATTAAGGCTGGTACTGACATTGAAGATGCTAAGGAAGCTCTACAAGATAATAGGGAGTTCTATAAGAACAGTTATGACTCTATGCTTAAACAAGCTAGAGAAGAAGAAAAGAAGGAACAGGAAAATCTCAAGAAACAAGCTGAGAAGCTTAAGACTTCTATTCTTGAGGAAGAGAAAGTTTTTGGAGATATTACACTTGATAAGGCTACTAGACAAAGAGTGTATGATAGTGTAACTAAGCCAGTTTATACTGACCCAGAGTCAGGTAATAGACTGACAGCTATCCAAAAGTATGAACTTGAGCATAGAACTGACTTCTTAAAGAATGTAGGTTTATTGTTTGTTCTTACAGATGGATTTAAGAGCATTGATAAACTTGTAACAGACAAAGTTAAAAAGGAGACCAAGAAGAGTCTAAGGAACCTAGAACATACCTTAAGTGGTGGTGGTAATGGTCTTAGAGGAGGTAATTTGACATTTGCTAATAATAGTGGTGAAAATGACCCAGAGTCTCTATTCAAAGGTTGGAAATTAAGTGTTTAATGTTTTATATAAATATAATTTATGGCAGGACAACTGAATAAATTTCAGACAGTCGGCTTCCAAGGTTGGGCACCTACTATCAGTAAGCTAAACCACATTTATTCTAATCCTGTATTCAGACAGGAGCCTCAAAAGGTATCGAATCTAATGGTGGAACTCTTTGCTGCTAAGAGAGGTGCTTCTCTGGATTCTCTTCTGTCTAAGCTCACTGTAAAGGAGTTTGAGAATGATGACAGGTACTATTGGGATGTGGTTGGCTCTACTAGAAGAAATATTCCTCTTCTAGAAGCTAGAAGACTTGATGGTTCCAAGGTTGAAACAGGTACTGATAATGTGGGTGCAGGAACTGAACCCTTCTATCTAGTATTTGGAGAAGATTGGTTCTTCGATGGTGAAGTAATCTTTGGTAACCTTAACCAAGTATATCCTATAAGAATTCTTGGTGATGCAAGACTTGAAGGTACTAGGGCTGTCTACAAGTGTGAGTTGATGGGTGGTAACCTTATTGGTATTCCAGCTGATAGACTTCTTGCTGGTGAAAGATTCTCTGTAGGTTTTGCACCTGTAGAAAGAGAACTCTCAAGAAGTGTAGGTGGTGTTAGGTTCAACACTCCTGTGTCAATGAGCAATGAGTGGACTACTATCAGAATTAAGCACAAGGTATCAGGTGCTCTTCTTAATAAGAAGGTAGCAGTTGGTGTTCCTATGGAATCTGCTGATGGTACTAAGCATACTACTACTAATATGTGGATGCACAATGAGGACTATGTACTAGAAAAGCAGTGGCAAGACTACAAGAACATTGCTATGGCTTGGGGTACTTCTAACCAGAACTCTAATGGAGAATACTTGAACTTTGGTAAGTCAGGTGAAGTAATCAGAATGGGTGATGGTCTGTATTCACAGCTTGAAGTAGCTAATACTACATACTACAATGACTTTAGTTTGAAGCTAATTGAGGATGCTCTATATGACCTATGTTATAATAGACCTGATGCAGAGAACAGAACTATTGTTATTAGAACTGGTATGAAGGGTGCTGAGCAATTCAGCAAGGCAGTAAATGATGCTGTAAGTGGATGGACTAACCTAACTGTAAATGCTGATGCACTAGGTATGGTTAGAAAGACTACTGGATGGCACCCCAACTCTCTAGCTGCTGGATTCCAGTTTACAGAGTACAGAACTGCTAGTGGTCTTAACATCAAGGTTGAGATTGATAGGTTCTATGATGACCCTGTAAATAACAAGATACAGCACAGTCTTGGAGGACCTGCAAGCTCTTATAGGTATGATATTCTTGACCTTGGTTCTTCTAATGAGCCTAATATCTTTAAGACTAAGCTTAAGGGATATGATGAGGTTAGAAGTATTCAACCTGGTATTAGAGACCCTTGGACAGGAAAGATGAGTTTGGAGTATGCTTCAAATGATGAAGATGCTTCAACAATCCACAAGATGACCACATTTGGTATCTGTGTTCTTGACCCAACTAGAACTATGTCTATTATCCCTGCTGTTCTACAGGGTTAATGATAACTGAGAACCCGTAGGGAGGGAGTAATCCTCCTTCCCTACACTTTTTTAACTTTCAAATTATGGCAAAAGGAGTAGAAGAAAAGGAACAGCTAGTTAGCTGTTTAAGAGATGAAAAAGTGTGTGTAAGGTATATTCCTAGACAGAGTCATATGGTTACTGACCCTAAGCATATTCTGTATGGAGGAATGGCCGAAGATGCAGTTAAAACATTTGTAGTTCCTAAGCTCACTTCAGGTACATTTGTAAATGTACTTACTAATAGTGAGATGGCATTCTTAGAGGATTTCCTTGGAATGGATAAGGGTACTTTAAGTGTTTATAAGAAAGAGAATAACTTCTGGAGTGATGCTAATCCTCAAGGTATTAACAAGGTTAAGCTGAGAAAGCAAGACAATTACCTAGACTTGAGTATCCCAGAAGACTATATAAGATATAAGATTCTCCTTGCAAATAAGGACTTCATTGCAGCTTCACAGAAGGTTCTTGAAGATAGACCCAAGGCTACATATCAGTTTGTTCTTATTGAAGGTAATGACCAAATTAACTCTGCTAAGAGAAGCATGAACATTACAAGAGAATGTTACATGGAGTTTGGTAAGATAGAGAATGATGTTGAAACTCTGATGTGTGTAGTAGAACTTATGGATGGAAGGAATGTAGCTCCTAACTCTGGTATTGATTTTCTACATACTCAGATTGATAAATTCATTCAGTCTAATCCTAAGACCTTCCTTAAGGTTGTAAAGGATGAAACTCTACCTACTAAGGTACTTATCAGAAGAAGTGTTAATGCTGGTAATATTGTCAAGAGAGGAGATTACCTATATCTAAAGAAAGATGGTAAACCTTTGTGTGGAGATAATGAGGAACCTGTTCTAAGTACAGCAGTTAAATTCCTCAATAATCCTAGGAATCAAGACATTAAGCTAGGACTCGAAGCACTTCTAAAACATGATAAGTAATGACTAACCCAGAACTATCAAATGAGTTTGATGTCTTATATAACTCAATAACTAGTAATCAAGCTCCAGGTTTAGATGAATATGAGAAGTCTGTCTTCTTAACAAAGGCTCAGGATGAAGTAGTTAAGAGCTACTTCAATCCTAGGTCTAATAAAACTCAAGAGGGTTTTGATGGCAATGAGAAAAGACAGATTGACTTCTCTATGATTATGAGGAGTTTGGCATATAGGTCTCTCAGAGTTGCTGAAAAAGCCTCTGACCCACCAACAGAGAATCTTCCAGAGAGCATTGACACTATGGGTCAATTAATGCCTTTTATACAAGGAACTGGTACTAACTTATATATTGCTGAGGATGTAGTCTCAAAGATAAATCAGAATAATATGCGTATCTCTACAGAAGGAGCTGTGGCTGTGGCTCACTGGATTCATCCATTTGTTCCCAGCTTCTTTGATATGAGAGAGAATACAGAGTCAGTTGCTCTGGAGTCTGATATTATGATGTTTGTTAATGAGTATGTTGAGGTTGAAAGAAACGAGGTTGCAACTAGATTAACTGTGCTACCAATCAACTATACTGAGTACTCTAGATTAATGAGCAAACCATATAAGAGACCACTAAAGAACCAAGCTTGGAGACTCCTTGATAATAGTGAAGGTATAAAGAAAGCAGAACTAGTTGTTGGACCTACTGACTCAATAACAAAGTATGTCATTAGGTATGTTAAGAGACCTAGGGCTATCAGACTTATTGACTTTGAAGGAGTAACCATTGATGGTGGAAGCACAGAACAATCTTGTGAACTTGACCCAATACTACATGAAGAAATACTTCAGAGAGCTGTAGAACTTGCTAAGGCAGCTTATAGTGGTGACTTACAAAGTCAGGTAGCTCTTGGAAATGCTAGTCAAACTAATATAGGATTTGTAGCATCTAGTAAGTAATTATGACAATACCAGAATTTAGTAATGCTTTTGATTCCCTACTCTATGGATATTCACAAGGAGCAATCACCTTAGATGAGTATGAGAAGTCACTATTGCTTACACAAGCACAGGAACAAATAGTAGTTGAACTCTACACAGGTAGAAATAGTAGAGCTGCTTCATTTGAACAAACAGAGGAGCTAAGAGCTAGTCTAAAGAACCTAATAAAGACAGTGACTATTCAAGAAAGTGAAGAATCATATAGTGGAATATCAGAGCATTCTAAGTTCTTTGAACTCCCAAGTGATATGTTGTTCATAACTTATGAGTCTGTAACTTTAGATGATGAGTCAGCTGGATGTAAGAATGGTTCTGAACTATCAGTTGTTCCAACTACTCAAGATGAATTCTATAGAGTAATAAACAATCCATTTAAGCAACCCAGTGATAGGAAAGCCCTTAGGTTAGATAATGGTTTAAATGTAGCAGAGATAGTAACTAAGTATGGAATAAAGGACTATACTGTTAGGTACTTATCTAAGCCTACTCCAATTATACTAGCTGATTTCTCTGGTAAAAAGGATAAACTAGAGGTGGTAACTATTGATGGGGAATCTACAATAACAGAATGTAAGCTTGATTCTAGTGTACATAGATATATACTTGAAAGAGCAGTTGCTTTAGCTTTAGCAAGTAGAGGTACTCAGAACAAGTAATGTTTAACTAAAACTTATAAAAACTTATGGCTATTTTTAGCGTAAATCAGAACAGACAGTTCTACGTAATAACTGAAGTAGTAACTGGTGAACCAGCAAATGAAGGTGAAATCAAGCTAGGCAAGACAGCTGATGGAAAGCAAATCTTCTTTAAGCACATGGGTAAGGGAGGTCTAACAAGAACTGACCTTATTGATGTAGACAAGGTATGCTATGCTAAGATTACTAAGAAGGCAGAAATGCAGAGGAAGCTCAAGAAAGCTACTGTAACTCTCAGTGCTGATGTTAATGCTGGCGAGCCTATTGCAGGACAGGATTACATCCTAAGAATCCAAGTTAATAACTACCTAGCTCCTGGTGATGCTTGTGTACTTATTAGGTCAGGTGCAGTTCATGCTGTAGGGGATATGACAGCACAGCAATTCTATGAGAAGATGGCTAATTCACTTCAAATGAACTTTAGTAGAGACCCACAACCTCTTCTTAAGTTTGAAGGAAGTGCTGCTGGTATAGTAATTACTGAACTAGACAATCAGCCTTGGAGACTAGGAGTTCTTTCTAAGGAGCCTGTAAACTTTGAAGTATTCCCCACTGAAGTTAGATTTGAAGGTGCTGATGTAATTTGGGGCAGTGCTAAGTTTGAGGATGCTGATGGTTATGTAGGTAATGGTACTCAAGTAGCTGACCTTGAATATTTCTGCACAGCAGAGAGAGGTGATATGTTTAGGAACATGGGATGGCCTAATAACATTGATGTCAAGTACATGGTTGACCCAACCAAGGAATATGATATGTTAGACCTTCACTACTTCTTCTCTGGTGATGGAGTACAAGTTCATAAGTCTGAAAAGGACATTACACTTGTTACTGCTGGAGCTGATACAGTTATGACAGCTCTTCAAGAGGCACTTGAGGATTCTGGTGTTACTGTACTTCCTAAAGCAAGTGAACCTTAATAATTGGTATAAACTAGGGAGGTGAAAGCCTCCCTTTTTTAATTTATAAGTTATGATAACATTTAATGAATGTAGAATAGATAAAGAGGGTAAGACTCTTATTATCAATGCTAGTGTTAGTGACCTTCCATACTATGAGAATATCTATATTGAGTCTATAACAATAGATACAGATAAGACATTCATAGAGAATGGTCCAAGTAGTGAACCCATATTTACTCAAAGTTTTAGTGCTAAAGATGAAGGTACTGAAGGTGAGGAAACAGCTTATCATGGAGTTGTAAGTAGAAGTGGAGTATTCACTATAGATGCTACAACTATTGATGGACTGAAGAATATAAACTTAGAGATTTCAGCCAAGGAGTTAGGACTAGAAACTCTAAGTGACAACATCTTCTTCATCTATCTTGCAGCAAGTGGTGTACCTGACCCATCTACTCCATGTGGAATGGATAATAAGTATACTGTTGGAGTAGCTATAAATATGAGACCTATCTATGATATGTCTATGATGTATATTAATGAACTTAGTAGTACTTGTAATATACCTAAAGGATTCATAGATTCTATACTTAAGCTCAAAGCACTGGACCTATCATTGAAGACAGGCAACTATCTCACAGCTATAAAGTGGTGGGATAAACTATTTAAGAATAAAGAAGTTATTGTATCAACTAGAAAATGTAATTGCAATGGTATTTACCCATGAAACTAGTGACTCTGTTAATAGGTATTTCTTACTATTATCTCACACTGGATATGCTCATTATGATAAGGTGTATAACCTATTAGTAATGGTATTCATTGAAGAGATACTATGTGGTCCTATGTCAGAGTTCATCACAGAAGAAGACTATAAGGTAATTACTAAGGGCATTAACTGCCTATATGGAACTTGTATGATACCTTATCCTTCATATAGAAAAGGTATTATAGAGAAGATAATAGGTGCTCCTTATAGTTGTAAAGTTAATGCTAAAGTCTAAGTACTATAATAAATTTACTGAACTGCTTGCATAGGTAAGAAATTATTATTACCTTTGTAAGCAGTTTTATTATAAAAGAGATATGACTACATTTAGACAAATAGTTTATATGGTGCTTGATGAGTTAAAACTCTCAACAGATGATGCTTACTTCAATGAAGAGCACATCATCTTCTTAGTATCTAAGATAAGAGGGCTACTACTCAAACAGCAGTATAAAGATGTGAGAAAAGAAATACCAGAGTCTAACTATCAAACTCTGTGTCTTGATTTAATACAAGTTCCAGCTATAGCTGGTGAGCCTTGTGAAGGAGGTACATACCTTAGAAGTAAAGAGAAGATTCCATTTGTTCTACCTATAACTACTCCTAAAGTATTTGCAGGAGACTATTATCAAGGTAACATAACTTATGTACCAAGAGATAGAATGAAGTATACAGGATATAACAAGTGGTTATCAAATATAATCTATGCTTCTATTGGGCCTGATAATTATCTCTACTTCAAGTCTACTAACCCTCAGTATCTTTATCTTGAGAAAGTAAAGATGACAGCTATATTTGAAGAAGCTGAGAAGGCAGCTAAACTTGCTTGTGAAAATTCAGACACTTGTGATATTCTAGATATGTCCTTTCCTTTAGAAGAGGCTTTAATATCTCAAGTTATACAACTTGCAGTTAAGGAACTAAGTGGTGCTTTATATAAGCCAGAGGACTCAGATAATAATGCTTCTGATGACTTAGCTAACTTAGTTGCCTTTATTAAGAGAAATGCTAAATCAAACTTACAGAAACAGATTGAAGACTAATGGATAACTTTAGGAGAGAAGTATTAAAATTGGATGGTCCTAGGTTGCATAAAGTAAGAAACTCTAATGGTGTCTATGATGCTTATAAATGGATTAGAAAGAACAAATGGTTAGATATAGGAAGACCAGTAACTGAACATGAATTCTATACTATCATAAGAAGAGTAAATAACTTACTTGCAGAAGCTTTATTAAATGGGGAAGATGTTATACTTCCCCATAGATTAGGTACTATTGAACTTAGGAAGTATGATACTAGAGTATCTATTGTTGATGGTAAGATAGTTACTAACCTTCCTATTGATTGGGATAGAACACTTAAATTATGGTCAGAAGATGAGGAAGCCTATAAAGAAAGAATACTCATTAAAATGGAAGAGAAAGAGATTTTCAAAGTCTTCTATAATAAGAGAACAGCTAACTATGAAAACAAGTCTTTCATGCAATTTGAAGTTAATAGGGACTTAAAGAGAAGGCTGAAACAGAAGATTAAAGATAAAACTATAGATGCTTTTAAACTATAATGGAGAAATATATTTCACTTAAACAAGTCTTAGATGACTTGCTAGAACATCCACTACTAAAGGATGTATCCTTTGAAAGAGTAGTAAATCATACTGTCAATTTCATAAGGATAATTGGAATGCCTAGAGCCTTTGAAGAGAAGACTGCACTGATTGAAATAAAAGATTGGAGAGGTCTTTTACCTTGTGACTTTAATAAGATTATACAAGTTAGAACACATAGTGAATGTAATAACCAAGGTTATAGAGTATTTAGAGGTAGTACAGATAGTTTCCATATGAGTGATAACAAGGGAAACTATGAAGATTTAACATATAAGCTTCAAGGGAATTGTATCTACACTTCAATGAAGGAGGGTACTATTGAAATAGCTTATGAAGCTATAGCTGTAGATTCTGAGGGATACCCTGTAATACCTGATAGTAGCTCATTCATAACAGCACTTGAGCTATACATAAAGAAGAAGTGTTTTACTACACTATTTGATTTAGGTCAAATCAGTCCAGCTGTATATCAGAATGTATGTCAAGAGTATGCTTGGGCAGTTGGTCAAGCACAATCTGATTTAGTAAGACCTACTATAGACCAAATGGAATCTATATCAAATATGTGGAATCAACTTATACATAGGAATAATGAACATAGTGTAGGTTTTAAAACTACTGGTTCAAGAGAACATATAAATATACAATAGTATGCAAAAGAAACAAGTACCAATTATACCTAAAGGTATGCAGCAGGACTTAACTGTAGCACAGTTTCCTAGTGATGCTGCATATGAAATTAGGAATATGAGAGTCATAACTACAGGGGATAATACTTCATTATGTCTTGTAAATGAGAAAGGTAATTCTAAGGTTGATATAGAATTTGATGGTACTGTATTAGGAGTACAAGTAATCAATGATTATGCCATAGTATTCTCTAAGGTAGATGCTACAACAGACTCAATAGATAAAGTATACCTTGAAGGAGAAGAACTAAAGAAGCAGCATATATTTGATGGTAACTTAGGATTTAGTGTAAACTCTCCTATTGAGAGTATAGGTATCTATGAAACAGAAGATGTTCAAAAGGTATATTGGGTAGATGGTATTAATCAACCAAGAGTTATCAATGTATCTGAGAGAGGTATATCTCATATAAAGGTGGGTGATGTATTCCAATTTGATTTCCTTCCCCCTGTACTGGCTAAGGATGATGCTGGGGGCATTGAGGTTTCTGTATCTAAAGAAAATAAATCTGGTGGTAATTTTCCATCAGGAGTAATACAGTACGCCATATCATACTATAACTTATATGGACAGCAGACTGGTCTAATATATCAGTCTCCTCTATTATATGCTGCTAGTGTAGATAGAGGTATTAGTCCAGAAAATAAATCTACAGATGCTTTCAATATTACTATCAATAATCTTAATACTCATTTTGATTATATTAGAATCTATAGAATCATAAGAACATCTCTAGATGCTACAGTATCTGCTGTTATTCTTAGGGATATTAGATTGGATTCTCTTAAAGATAAGAATGAAGAACTTACTGTATTTGATAATGGTATAGGAGGTACATCTATAGACCCAACTGAACTATTATATTTAGGTAGTGAGCCTTTCAAAGCTAGTACTATTGCCCATAAAGATAACACAATGTTCTTAGGTAATATAACTCTAGATAGGAAGGTTATATCCCAGGAAATCAAGGAAGGTATTAAGAGTGATAGCTCAGTTGAATTTGCTTCTGTAGACTTACAAACAGAGGATAATAAGACAGACCTTGACATTCAGTATAATTATATCAATCATCTTAATCAATCATCAAAGGAAATAACATTCTTTCAGAAAGGAGAGACTTATAGAGTAGGAGTACAATTATTACATAGAACTGGTACTTGGTCTGATGTTATTTGGTTAGGTGATATAAATAATACTAAAAGGATTGTACCTAATAGATACAATGATGGAATATCTAGTAAACCCGTTATAAAGGCTGTTGTAAACCTAGAGAAGCTTGGTGAGGACCTAAAAGATTATATAGGTGGTAGATTAGTATGTGTATTCCCAGAAGATAATGAAAGGGAGGTTCTATGTCAAGGGTTAGTATTACCTACTGTATATAATGTAAAGGATAGGATAGATAATGCTCCCTATGTTCAATCCTCTTGGTTTGCCAGACCTAACTTTATTGAGTCAAGTATATTTGATAATATAACAAGTAACATGGGTCCTAACTTAAGAGGACTAAAAGGATTTCCATTAGAATATAGGATGTCTACTGATAAAGGTATAGTTAGGTTACCACTTCCAAGTAAGTTCAACTCAGAGATACAATATGGTAGATATAAGGAAGCTAATCCTACTGGGGTATACCCTCTTATGGTAGAGAAGAGACTAGATAGAACTCAAAGGATTACATCTATAGAAGAGGATGCTAATAACTTTGGGGTAGATAAGTCTATTGTTACTTTCCACTCTCCAGAGATAGATGATAAGTATGCAGATTGGATATATAACACTCAGCTAGATAATGTTAAGTTTAGAATTGTAGGATATGCTCCTGTTAAAACTACCCTCTCTGACTTATCAATCACAGTTGAGAATCCTTTTAACCCCTATATAGGAAAGTTCTATAAGTCTCCTATATTAAACCCAGCTGTTAGTTCTAAGGAATTTAGTGACTATACACATATATCTGGGTTGTCACTGAACTCTTTTCCCTTCTGGATAGATTCAGCTGCTGTAGCAGATAATGCTTACCAACCTAGTGCTGATAAGAGTGGTATGTATACATTCGCATCATTCCCTATATACCCTTGGCATAGGTCTGGCTCTCTTAATAATCAAGGTAATGTAGATGACCCTGAAAAGAGAAAGTCAGTCCTGAAGCATAAAGAGATGTCTAACTTAAGAATTAGCTTGCCCACAAGATACTTGAATGAGAATACTGATTTAGGTATCTCTAATATTGAGTTATTTAATAGTGACCAAATAGAACTTAGGAAACTTAAAGCTTGGGGTAAGGAAATAACATATTATGGTAACATTGATAGAGTACTAACTGCTACTGTAAACTATGACCAACAGTCCTATTACTATAGTAAAGTAAAGTCTAAGTACTCTAACATGATAGTAGAAGCTAATAATGATAGGACAGTTAATCCTGGTGAGCTTATAACTAATGTAGACTTTGCTATTAGTAATACTTACAGTGCAGCAGATAATATAGAATCTGGTACGGGTAATCTAAATAAGATAGTTACAGACCCAGTGAGTATAAGGTATAAGTCTTCCCCTCATGCAGTCTTTGCATTCAATAAAGATGCAGATGGTTTCTACACATTACTACCACAGTTAAACTTTGGTGAAGGTGGAGGTGGGGGAGAAGTTGACCCACCAGACCCAGAAGACCCAGACAAGGAAGAAGTGTCTATAAGACTTATAGTAGACATCAAAGATAGAATCTATGACCTAGGACAAATTAGTAGTGACTATGATAACTCATATATAGGTCACTTCTACATGAGAAATAATGGTGTAGATTTTTATGATGCACATATGCAGTTCACAATATCAGAAGGATGGAAGATTAGTGCTATTGACCCTTATATATATGGTCCATCAACTTGGGCACCCGAGAGTTCAACAGTACAACATAAGTTCTATATTAATGAAGAAGTATGGATAAGCACAAGCACTACAAGACCTCCTGAAGATGCTAACTATGGATATGGTTATCATAGAAAGTATAATATCCCACAAGAATCACAAAGTAATGTATTTGAGTTTAACACTGGTACTAAAGAGAACCAATGGAGAGAGTCAATATCTAAAATAGAGGTAGAAGCATATAGAGAGAGTGACCCAAGTAAGAAGTATACCTTTATTCTAAACTTTAGGGACAAGGGCTATAACTATAAACCAATAAAACCATATATATCAATAAAAGATTTCCAATCTAATTGGTGGACTGTAAAGTTCTCAGTGTCAAAATCAGAAACTAAGGTTGCTAGTATTAAATCTAATGTTAAGCAAAGGTCTACATCCTCAGATGGTGATGAGACATTTATCAACCCAACACCTAATAATAATGGTAGAGAAAACTTACTATGGGAAAATACAGGTGAGGAGTTTGCAGGATTGAAACAAGGCATTATTTCTGTTGGTTCTGATAATTATGATACTGAGGAATATGGAAGTACAATGTACTACTATTTAATAGGAGAGTTGTACAGAGACAAACCTACTAATAAGTTTGGTGGTACAGAAGTGTTTGCATTAGCTAATAATACTTGGATTCCTTGTGGAGATACTGTCTACTTCAATAATCCTAGTGAAGCTATTACTTTCATAGGAGACCAAGGAGACACTTACTTTGAAAGGTATGACCACTTAAAGACATATCCTTGGGCTAAAGATGTTACTACTTCTACTAATAATATGGTTGATATAGTTTCATTCTGTTGTGAGACTAGAATAAACATAGATGGTAGGTATGATAAGAATAGAGGACAACAAAGTAATCTAGCAGTGTTCACAGATAACTTTAATCTGTTCAATAAGGCATACTCTCAGACTAATAACTTCTTCAACTATAATTATCTTGATAGTGATAAGTTCCCATTCAATTACTTCCCAACACAGGTAACTTGGAGTAGGACTAAAACCCTTGGTGAAGAGATAGATACTTGGACCAATATAACATTGGCTAATGTATTAGACCTAGATGGTGATAGAGGTGATTTAAGAGCACTTAGAAGATTTAATAATGAGATATTCTCTTTCCAAGATACAGGTGTAAGTAGAATACTCTTTAACTCTAGAGTACAAATGAATGCTTCTGATGGAGTACCTATTGAAATAGCTAATAGTGGTAAAGTAGATGGTAAAGTATATCTATCTAGTAAGTATGGTTGTAGGAACAAATGGTCTATAGTAGAAACACCAAGTGGTTTATACTTTGTAGATGATTTGAATAGAGCTATATTACACTTTGGAGAAGGTATTACTGACATTACATACTCAAAGAATATGTTCTCATGGATAAACAATAATGTCTCTCTTGATGTGTGGAACCCCTCTAACTTCAATTCTATAAGAACATTATATGATAGTAACAATGGAGACATATACTTCACAACTGATAAAGAAGCTCTAGCATTTAGTGAAAGGTTAGGTAGTTTCTCATCCTTCTACAACTACAGTAATGTAGGATGGATGTTTAACTTACAGGGTAGTACCTACCAGATTAGAGATAAAGAACTATGGAAACTTCATGGTAATGATAAATATAATTTATTCTTTGGAGAAGATAATAGTGAATACTCTGTATCTGTTATAGCCAATCCAGAGTTTCAACTAGACAAAATATTTGATACATTCGAGTTTAGAACTAATGGAACTGAACAATTCAGTTATGGAGTTACTCCTAAGTATCCATTTAGTAGATTAGTTACTGAGAATGAGTATCAAAAAGCTGAGTCAGCTGTTACTACTCTTAAAAAGAAGTTTAGGGTATGGAGATGGCAAATAGGTAGAAACTCTAAGAATGGTGTTCTTACTAGAGAGAGGATAAGAAATCCTTGGTCTAAGATTACTATGTATGGAAATAGTACTGATGAAGTAAGACTGTATGATACAGTTGTGACATACTATACTTAATAAAAAAATTAGTGATAAATAATGTTTAATTTGTTTATCACTAATTTTTTTATATAAACACTTTCATATGTGAAAATATATTAGTACCTTTGTACAAATTAATTTACAATTATGGTTAATAAGAAATATAAAAGGACAAATACCTATGGACTAGGAGGCCAAATTAAAAGCCAATTCAAGAGTGGTGGTCTAAATAGTTTAGTTGGTTCTGCTGGCAATGCAGTTAGCTCTGGTATTTCTGGGGGACTACAGTCCAAAGCAGGTAATGCCCTTAATGGTTTAGGTGATGTGGCTAGTGCAATTCCAGGACCTTGGGGAGCTGTAGCTAGTGCTGCATTAAAGACTGCTGGTGGTCTGTTCAATAGGATGTTTGGTAGTCAGATAAATGAAGAAGCTGTAGCTAATTTCAAGACTGAAAATGCAGCTGCAAGTAACCAAAGCTTTAATGCTGCTACTACTGAAGACTTAATGAATCAGAATCTTAGATTGCTAGGAAGTATAAATAAAGATGAGGTAGGTAAAGATGGTTGGTTTAGTCATACAGTAGCAGACCTTACTAAAGACCTTAATGATAAAAGGATTATGGCAAATAATCAGGCTGTAGGTAATTTTAATGCTGCTGCAAATAGTGTAGATACTAATAATGACTTCATGGCATTAGGTAATTATTCTGCTTTTGGTGGACCACTTTCTACTAATGGAGGTATATTCTCTAATGGACTTATGATGATAGACAATGGAGGAACTCATGAAGAAAACCCTTTCCAAGGTGTACCTATGGGAGTAGATGATGAGGGAGTTCCTAACCTAGTTGAAGAAGGTGAGACTATATTTAATGACTATGTATTCAGTAAAAGATTAATGGTTCCAAAGGCTATAAGAAAGAAATATAAGCTAAAAGATAATATCTCCTTTGCTGATGCTAGTAAAAAGTTATCCAAGGAATCTGAAGAAAGACCAAATGACCCAATATCTGAGAGGGGACTAATGGCTATGATGTCAGACTTGGCTAGTACACAGGAACAATTAAAAATGGAAGAAAGCCAAAAGGAAGGTATGAATAATAGATTTGATGAAGGTGGTGGTATTAAGAGATATAAAGGTTTAGGTAAGTCCTATAATAGAGGCTGGTTTGGTGCTGATGGTAAGTATACAAAGGAGTATCTTGATAGAGTAAATGGTATGACTATACCACAGCTTCAAGCACAGTTTGATAGCCAAAAGGCTTTCTATGATGATGAAAATAATAGAGGTACTGACAGATGGAAGTCAATAGATAACTTCTACAGGATGAATCCTAAGTATAACCAAACAGGATATAAGGTTACAGATAAAGACTTAGCATTTGCTAAGAGAGGAGCACAAGATTATAATCCTGGGTATCTACATGATTTAGCAGTATCTGCTACTGGTCTTGATATACCTAATGAAGACTTACCTCCACTTCAGTTCAGGCAAGCACCTCCTTTAGAAGGTCAAATGTATCCTATAGGAATACCTTCACTTGCTATACCTGATGATGCTGATTTGCCACCTCTTGAGTTTAGAGGACCAGATACTGAACTAAAGGGTCAAATGGTAGGTATGAAAGCTCCAGAGTTGCTTCCTACATCAACTACACCTATAAGTGAGAAGGAGCCACAATGGAAACAAGGTAAGTATGCTGATTGGTTGAGATATGCTCCTGCTGTTGGTTTAGGTATAAGTTCAATCCTTGATTTAGCTGGAGTGACTAATAAACCTGATTATAGTAATGCTGATGCTGTTCTTGAGGCAACTAGAGATGCTGGAACATATCAACCTGTTAAGTTCAATCCTATAGGAGATTATATGACCTATAACCCATTTGATAGAAACTTCTATAGTAATAAACTTGAAGCTCAAACAGGTGCTACTAAAAGGGCTATAATCAATCAAAGTGCTGGTAATAGAGCTACTGCTGTAGCAGGATTACTTGCTGCTGATTATAATGCTCAAAGTCAAATGGGTGACCTATATAGAAAGGCAGAGGAATATAACTTAGACCAGAGACATAAGGTACAAGACTTCAATAGAACTACTAACATAACTAACTCTCAAGGAACTCTACAAGCTGACCTAGCTAATCAAAGGGCTCTTGCTGAATCAAAGGGAGCAAGATTAAGAGGAACTATGGCAGCAGCTGAAATGAGAGAAAGGGCTAGATTAGCAGCTGACCAAGCCAAGAGTGCTAATATATCAGGTTTGTTCCAAACACTTGGTGATATTGGTTTTGAAGAAAGAAATGCTAGGATGAGAGACTGGGGTATTAAACATGATATATATGGCCCTGGAACTCAGGATTATGGCAGATTCAGAAGGAATGCTAAGGGTGGTAAATTAAAGAAGAAAGGTTTAACATTTTAAGGTATGAACTTAGTTATAAATAGTAGATTTAGACCTTTCACTTATGATGAAATGGTTAAGCCTCTAGTGCAATACAAAGAGGCTTATGATAAGGTAGAACAAGATTATTCTAACCTTGTTGCACAGACTGAAGCATGGAAAGATATAGCTACTCAAGAGAATAGTCCAGAAGCATATGCTATGTATAAAGAGTACTCTGACAGACTTAATGCAGTAGTTGATGATTTCAGTAAGGGAATGAATATGAGTAATAGGAGAGCTCTTATTGGCATGAAGAGAGACTATGCTAAGAATATAGTTCCCATTGCTACAGCAGCTAAAAGGAGAGATGTCCTAGCAGATGAACAAAGGAAGGCTGAGTTACAGAATCCAACAATGATGTGGCAAAGGAAAGCTAGTGATATGAGTCTTGATGACTTTATTCACAATCCATCTGCTGACTATGGAAACAGTTATTCTGGTGCAGCTTTGAGTGCTCAAGTAGCTGCTGGTGCTGGTGCTCTTGCTAAGGAGTTCAGAGAGAATCCAGAGAAGATGAGGAAACTTGTTGGTGGGGACTACTATGAGTATGCAAAACAGAGAGGCTTTAGTAGCGAAGCTGTGCTAGCTACAATCATGAATAGTCCTAATGCTTCACCTGTTCTAACTCAATTAATTGAAAGTAGTATTGACTCAACAGGAATCAGAGAATGGGGGGATAATGCTACTTTAGAGCAAGCATATAATTATGCTAGACAAGGTCTATGGAATGCTGTTGGTCAAGATGAAACACAGTTAGTACAAAACTGGAGAGCCCATGAGAACTTGAGTCATAGAAATGCTATGGCAAGACAAGAAAGTGCTCAAAAGTTCCAAATAGAGCAGATGACTCCTAGAGAGATATTAAACTCTGATGGAACTAGTACTGGAACATACTATGACCCAAAGATTGGTCTAGTGGTAAATAATAAGGGCAATGTACAGCTTGACGAAGATGGTAATATGCAAACTAAGCCATCTAGGTCACAAACACCAACCTTGACACCTAAGCAGAAAGTAGAACAAAAGAAGAGTGAAGCCCTTAATAAGGTATCAAGTATAGAGGACATCAGGAAATTAGGATATACTCCTGTATTTGCTACACTTAAGCTAAGTGGAAAATGGTATAGCAAGAATGAGGGAGAGGATGCTCCATCAACCTATGGAGGATATACTAGGTCTAATGTAGTACAAGATAACCCTGGTCCAGATTGGTTCTTTGCTGACTTTGGAACAAGTGGAGATGTATCCTTTGAAAAGAAGGACTTAAGAAGAAGTGCAAAAAAAGATGGTGGAATAACCTATGTTGACCCAGGTGAAGGTAATACCTATCCATCTATACCTGCTGATGCTAAGAAGTCCTTATCTGAGCAACTTAGTACTATGGACTTGATGGGTAAAGATATCCAAATTCTAAGAGTAAAATCTGAAAGAGGAAATGGAGTATCAGGTGATGATTATGATTATGTAATTTGTGTAAAAAATAATTAATAAATATGCCTAGTTTTGAAGAACTACATAAAGGATTAACTGGACTTACAGCAAATGACAGAAGTTCAAGTGATAAGGTAGCAATAAGCCAAATTGAAGGAGAGGAGCCAGACTTTATGGTTCCTACTCCTAAACTTTCTGCTAATGCTCAATACTTCAAAGACCTTCATGATACTAATGCTATAATGCAGAATAATTATCAGAATATGCTGCAAGAGTATAAAGATAAGTATCATGTTGATAATGACAGAGTTGTAGCTAATACATCTAAAATACAAGATGTAGCTTCAAAGGTATCCCCTTATTTTAAGAAATATGGATATACTGACTATGTAAATTTTGACAACAAAGATTGGGCAAAACTTGCAGCTGAATATGAAGCTACCAGAGAAGTCTATGGAGAAGAAGCAGCAAATGCTAAACTCAATGCCTCTATTAAAGATGAGGTGGCATCTAATCAGCCTTGGTATGAACAAGCATGGCTTGGATTCACAGGAATGGGAGCCTCTGCTGCTGGTGCTATCATCTCAACTGCTGGAGCAGTAAAAGGTGCTATAGATTATTTTGATGGTGATTACCAAGATAAAGACTATCTTAGTGGATGGGAAAACTTCATGAGTTCAGTTATGGATAATGACTGGACAAGGTATGGAAATGATGTTGTTCAATATGGCTCTTTATGGTCTGATAAGATAAAAGAAGCCAAAGAGCTAGGTATATCTAACCTACAAATTGTAGAGAGTTCAAACCAAGAGGACAGCTTTATTAGCTCTGCAACTCCTTGGTTAGCTATGCAGTCAGGAGGTTTTACTCTTGCATCCTTCTTTACTGGATGGGGAGAAGCAAAACTAGCTGGTATGGTGTTCAAAGGTTTGGGCACAGCTGCCAAAACTATGAAGACTGGAGAGGCCCTTACTAAAACCCTTATTAACTTACAGAAAGCTGAGAACTTTACTAATAAATTCATAATACCTGGCATGGTTGGAACAACTGAAGGATTAGTTGAAGGTCTTAACACTAAGCAGGAGGTTGAGCAAAGAGGAGTTGAAATGGTCAACCAAATGCACAGACAGCAAGTAGTTGATGAAGTAAATAGAAGACTTGGTCAGTATGAGAAGACCATAATTCCTACTGGAATTGAGGGACAAGGTATGAGGACAGCCTACCTAGATGAGAATGGCAAGGAGGTTAATATTGATAATTTATATCAGCAAGTATGGAATGAATTTGCTCCAAAATATAAAGAATCATTAGACCAAGTTGATTATGCTGCTTCAAGAGCAGGCATAAATAATTTCTATGTTAATTCTCTCATCAATGGTATGATGAATAGTACATTGAAGGCTGGTCTACAAGCTGCCCCTGTAAGAAAAACTTTACAGAACTCTAGACTATTTGGTTGGGCTCAACCACTATCAAGAGATTTCAATGTATCTGGAAGTGGAGCAGCTGCTACTGTAACTCCTAGATTCGGAAAGTGGAATGTTGCTTTTAATATTGCTAAGGAGCCAATAGGAGAATTTACTGAGGAATACTTACAGAGTATATCCGATGCTACTATGAGGGGTGGAGCTGAAAATAACATCCACAACTTCATTGAGAATAAGTATCTGGGTGATGGTTCTGCTGCTGTTGGTGATAGTTTCTCAAGTGATTACAGTGCAGCTTGGACAGCATTAACTGGTAGCATTACTGATAAAGAAACTATTAAGTCTGGTATTATGGGTGCTATATCCTCTATAATGGGTACTCCTGCCTTTGGTCATAGTGCTAGAACTGGAAGACTTAATGCTGATGGTACAGCTGAAACTACCTATTTTGGTAGAGGATTAAATGAAGCTGGTGAACAGGAATCTAACTTAGAGAGGTTAGGAAGAATACTCCCTTGGAGAAGTGGTCTTGGTAGTGCTTATAGGGAATCTCAGATAGCTAGATATAATGCCAATGAAGCAGCTGAGACTCTTCAAGAGTGGCTAAGAGACCCAGATAACAAGGATAAGTTTGATGGTCTAGTTGGTACATTCAACTGGGCTAAACAGATGGGTGATGCAGCCAAAGGTAATGATGAATTCGAATACAGAAATAGTACTCTAGGTAAGACTATTAGTGATGTATTTATGCTTCAAAAGCTTGAAGGTACAGCATATTATGACACTTATATTAATCAGTTGTCTGAAATAGCAAATCTAGAAGAGGGTTCTACTCTAGCAAGTAAGTATATTGCTGATATGAGGGATAATGTAAATACAGATGGCACTACTATGAGTGATGAAGATATTCTCAGTACTCTTAAGAAGAATGCTAATTTGATGTTATCTACTATTGACAAAATACAACAAGAGTCAGACCATATAGACAAACTATTAGGTAATGTTGATACAGACACAAAGCAGACTTTGATTTATGGTCAAATGATGCTTGATGATTGGAAGCAGAGAAAAGAAACTCTTAGAAGAGAACTTGGTGAGATAAGTGTTGAGAACTCTGCGGACCATAGTATTGACTTAACTAGCAAGCAGAAGGAGATTATTGCTACATATAGTTCTATTTCAGAAGCTAAAAAAAGATTACAGACACTTGAAAAAAGTTCTGCCTCAGTACAAGAAGATATAAAGAATCTCGAAAGTAGAAAGAATCTAACTGACTCAGAGAAGAGAGTCTTGAAAGACAAGAAAACTAGACTCAAATCTATGAAGAAGGAGGCTAAGAATCTTGAAGCTATCAGAGGTGTAGATGACAATGTAGAGGTTGTTCTAAATGAAGAAGAGATTATGGCTCTTGACCCAATAACTAGGGCTAAGATGTTACTTAATGGTAAAGAGAAAACCTATCTTGCTACTCATAATAATGAGGAGTTTACAGCTAAGAAGGCAGCTCTTACTCAGAGGATAGAAGAACTTCAAAGGCAAAGAGAGAAGTATCTTGATAGTAATGGTAAGGTAAGGAAACATCATAATAAACAAGCTATTAGACTTCAAAATGAGATTGACAAGACTAGAACAGAACTAGATAACTTAGCTGCTGATGAAAAGCCATACTTCTCTGATGCACAGCAAGCTGTAATAGACAATCTTCTTGCAGCAGGAACTACTCAAGATAGAGATTTCTTTAGTAAGATAGTTGATGCTGGTAGAATAGAGAACTCTACAAAGACATTCTATGAGCAATACAATGCTATCTTATCAGATAAAGACAGCTTTAATAACTTTGTTCATAGGGCAAGACAGTCTGCTGCTGATATAGCAACAAATAGGAGATACCAATCTCTTGAAGCTATGCAAGATTATAGTCAATTTGCTAGTGAACTTGATAATATATTCAACACTGGAACTGCTAGAGAACAAGCTATTATTTCAAGGGAGTTTAAAAAGAGTAACAATGCAAACTTTGAAAGATATGTAGATGAAAGAAAGCTAATACAAGGACTGGTTGACCATGTAGCTGAATCAGGTAAGTTTGATGAATTATCTAGTAATGATACTGATGTGTTTGTCCACACTCTTACATACCTATCAAATAGGGGTATTGACCTTAATAATGAGTCAGATGTAGTATCTGCTCTATCTGAGGTGGATGAAAATGGAGTGCCCAAGCTGAAGAAGTATATTGAAGAAGCTAATGCTTTTGTTGATGAGGTTGATAGGGCTGTATTCACTAGTGTGGGAGAAGCTATACAAACATTTAATGATGTAATGAATAGCTATAAAGGGCAAGAAGCTGAGAGAGAAGCTAACAACAGACCAATTATCGTAGAATCAACCTCAGTTGAAAGCTCTGCACCTGTCCAATCTCCAGAACCAGTTATAAGAAATATTACTGAAGGTACTACTCCAGTTGTAATAGGAGAACCTTTACAACCTAAAACTCCCTCTCTTCTAGATATAGGTGCAAAATCTGCTGATGAAAGTTTCTTAAGTCCTAGTGGAAATGTTATTAGTAGTGTTGAAGTAGAAACTCCTCAAGTACAGTCTCAGCCATCCAACCCTATATTGGAAGCATTTGCTACTAATAGTACCGAGGAGGTAGCAAAAGCTGCTGAAATAGTAATTAACACTATTAAGAATGCTCCTAGAGTGTCTGATGCTGCAAAGGATGAAGCTAGAACTTTCATAGAGAGTCTTAGCAATAACTCATTTGACACCACAGAGGAGTTAATAGATGCAATGAACTCATCTGCTAATACTAGAGAGGCACAATCAGAAGATGGAACAAGTGAGGTTGCTAGTATACTTAGACAGGCATCTGCAAAGATAGCTAAGGCTAAAGTTGACACACAAGGTACAGTAGAGCAGCCATCAGTAGCTGAGACTAAAAGAACTTCACTTCTTGATAGAACTAGAAAGCAACTTAAGACTAACCAAAGGTTGAATACAGTATACAATATGTTCCCTAACTCTAGTAATACTAGCTCCTTTATTGCCAGTGTCAATATTGATAGTACTAGGCAGAGACTTCCAGACAGTTCCACTGTACAATATTACGATAGATATGGCATTGAAGATGCTATAAGGGATGGAATATTAGAGGACAACCCAGATATTCTATTTATAACAGATGGAGAGCTTACCAAGAGCATTTCTGATAGACCTAGGTACAGTAAGGATATATCTTTACCTATTGTTGCTGTAGTAGAAAAGAAGAATGGTCCAATTACTATTGATGGTAAGAACTACCAACCAGTAAGTATAATGGCATCAACCAATGAGGATGGAAGTGCTGGTTCTACCCATATGGGTCCTATAAGAAAACTAGCTATGACCAACACTGGAACTCAGTTAGTCAAGTTAAATGACAAACCTGTAGTAACTAAGTTGTATGGAGTACCAAAAGCTTATCCAGTTGATAAGAATTATAGAGGAAGAAATAGTGTAATAGAGATAGGAATAAATGACCTTTCTCAAGCTGAGAGAACCCAGTTACAAGCAACTGAAGGCTCTGCTAGGAGAAATAGTCCATCTTATCAAAAGGCTAAGAGGACCTTCTTAAAGAGCTTAGATGTTACAGATGATGAAGGTAGAAAGGTACTATTCTATGGACAGAGCAGACTTAATGGAGGCGTCAACCATATTGAGATATTTACAAGTTCAATAAATGAAACTACTGCTAGGAACTCAAATTCTACCTTTACAGAGGTAGTATCCTCTAATGACCCAGCTTCAATAATAGGGTTCAATAGTAGAACTAGTAGAGCTGCAAAGGCACTAGGAAACTTTATCAATTCATTATCTACTGAAGATATGATATTTGACCTTGATGCTGATGGTCAAATAGTTCCTACTGATGTTACAAAGGGTATCCTATCAGGTATGGCTGCATCACTTGAAAGAAGTATAAGCAACTTCATCAATGTACCTATAAGCCAAGGATGGACTTACTCTATAAGACCCTCTATGGATGTTGTTGGAGAGAATAGAGTTCTGAACATAGAGTTAGTTAACTCAAATACTGGAACCATAATGCCTCTCACTAAAATACACTCTGGTATGGATAGTACAGAGGTACAACTTGCACAGGCTGAATTCTTGAAGAATCTTATAACAGACAATGGCTCTATAAGGATGTCTAGCCCTAGTGACTCTTTTGCTAAATGGAATGTCCCATATTCAGATGTTATAGCTATGGCAAAGAACAAAAATGCTGCTGATAACATTAGTGATATTTATGATGATGGTATCTTGAGGGCTCCTGCTACTTCATTCAACTATAGAATACAAGGTATTGCAGTACGCAATCCATTTAGAGGTGATGGCACTCCTATATTTGAGCAAGTAGCTAACCCTACTAATGCTCAGCCAGCAAGACCAGTTAATACACCTACTGTAACTGCTTCTAACCAAGTTAACTCAGGTGAAGCTATAGTAGATAGTGATACTGGAACAGTTCTTGAAGGGGAGGTAGAAGTTGCTACTAATCCTGCACAGGAGAATGCTGCGAGGGTAGTTGACCAGATAGTAGAAGACTCTAAGAATATAGAGTTATCTGAAGATGGTTCAGCCTATGTAGACAAGAGAGCTGGTATGAGATATGCTAGAGTAACATCAATCATAGCAGCTGATGAACATTCTGAAGGTAGATTTGACCCCAATAATCCTTGGGTTACTCCCTCAACCAATATAGGAACTGGAGTAGATGAGTTTGTAAGGGATTTCTTTGCTGGAGAATTTTTAGATGAACATGGTAATCTGATTAATGATTATTACTATGATTATCCAAATGCTTCTCAGTCACAATGGAAAGCCTTTGCTAATCAACTTCAAGGACTAAGAACCAACTTTATAGCTAATGGCTTAACAGTTGTACCAAGAGATGTTACTGTAACTGGTTCACTAGAGGTAGAAGATACTAATGGAAGAATACATACAGTTAATGTAGCTGGAACATTAGACTTACTTGCCTATGACTCTAAGGGTAACTTTATTATCTTTGATATGAAGACTAATAGAAGTGGTATTGGAATGGATAAGCAAGAAAAGTATGCTAGACAGTTGTCATTATACAAGAAATTCCTAGAGAATAAGTATGGTATTAAAGTTAATAGTCTCCAGTTAATCCCAATTCATGTAGAATATGATACTCCATTGGGAGCTTCTAGTAAGGGTAAAAAGGGTACAGCTGAGTACTCAGTAGCAGATGATACGGATAATCAACTTATTATGAATGGCAAGAAGTTCTTAAATGCTAAGCCACAGCTTGAGCCAACAATAGCTGTTAATTATAAGGAACTACATATAGTATGGGATAAACTATCAGAGAATGAAAAAGATATGTTCGGTGGAATAAAGGACGAAATAACCTCACAAGATGTTGGAAGTCAAGCAGCTCCTACTGAAGTTATAGTGTCAGATGCAGATAGTGTTGATACTATAGACCCAATTCTTGGAGTATCTTTTAGTGATGAATACCTAGGTAATATGTTTGGAGATGAGTCTCTTGTGGCTGATGGGTTCAGTGTTGATTATAGTGAAAGAACAACTCCTATTCCAGAAAATCTACAGTGGAGTAATCTATCGAAAGAACAGATAGAATCATTAGAAATGATGGGATATACAGAGACATTATGGTCTAAAAAGGAAGATGATGAAATGACACACATATTGGAATGTCTCAATGAGTAAAAAAAAGAAGGCTAGGGAGGATAACCTCTCTAGCCTTTTTATTTATCTAGCCTTAATATTCTTACCGTATTCAAAGGATTTAGCAGATTCATACGGATGTTCAAATGTATATATACTTCTTAAGTATGGAAACATTCTCCAGAAATGCACATATGCTTTGGCATCACCTTCTTCATATAATCCTTCTCTGTCTGATTGATAGAAGAAATCAGAGTCACCTTCATCTGCAAATGGTATACCAATAAATTGGTATCCTAGTTGCATTATATCCCTCAAAGCACTTCCACCAACAGGCATAAGGTCAGTTACAGTAGTAACTTCGTGGAATACTCCATTAAGGGTGTTAAATGCTGCTTGTTCTCTATATAATCTATTTGAAAAATAGTATATAAGTCCAGTAGTAACATCATCATCGTCATCCTCACCTTTAGCACTTAGAGACTTTAATAACCATAGAAAGCCTATTAATAGAGCATCTCCAAAGTTTCTTCTCATGTTGGCAACCTGATTCTTGGAAAATCCAGCTTTATACATGGCAAGCTTTGCTTTATCTCCTATAGGTAATCCTAGAAGATTTATAGGCAATGCAATAGATGCTATCTTTGCAGCTATACTCATATCAGGTGATATTAATACCTTTCCTAAAGTGCTCAGAGAACCTTCAACATCATGTCCTAGAACTAAACTGTAGTGACTTGGAGCAAATCTTCTTTCTACCATACCAAGAGCATAACCTCTCATGGCTAATACAGCATTACCATACCAACTTTGTTGAAAGGCTACCTTGTCTTGATTATTATAGATACCATGAAGTCTGTTATTTATTTCTCTACACTTATCCATAAAAGCTGACTCATCTGTGATACTCCAAGTAAGTTTAATAGCGTCTTCCTCTAGATTCTTTAGAGTATTCTCAGTATCAGCTAAGCTGTATCCCTTTTTATTAAGGTAATCCTGCTCTTCAGTGGTTAGATTAATAATACCTCCAAATGGGCCAGCATTAGTTGAGTTAGTAATTTGGGATATGATTAACTGTATCATATCATATTCTTTTTTACCCTCCTTAGACTTGAAGAACTTCTTACTAAGCTCTAGAGTCTTACCTCCACTATTACCTCCGAGGTCTGTATTATCTACTACTGAGTAGGCATTAAATAAAGACACTCTATTTCCTGCTTCATCATACAGCTTAATTTTCTGGGCTAGTGCTAGATAAGACATACTTTGCATATAATGGTCACCTGACTTGTATGGAAGAAAGATACTCTCATTAAACATATTGTAGATTCTTCTTCTAATTTTATGTTCAGTATGCCAGTCTCTATACTTAACCCTGTTCTCTCCTAGTACATTAAAATGTCTAATAAACAAGCTTACCTTATCTTGTTTAAATTCATCACCATAATGCCACCAATTAGGTATAAATGACTTAAAATAAAGCTTATTAGCATTAGTAAAATCCTTGATAGAGAACTCTTCAGCTGAGATAGCTTCTTTGAAGATTTCATTAAAACCAGTCATAGTATTGACAGTACCACCTACTACATTACCACCAAGAAAGTACTTAGAGGCAAAACTAGATAGAGCAGAGACAACCTTCTCTACTACTATACCCCACATGATTTTATGCTTGCTGGAACTTATACCATACACCTGTTTATCAAGGAATTTCAAATATCTATTATAAGCATAAGAGTAGCCACCTTTCTTTTTCAGTTTTCCTTCTTGTACTCCTCCTACAGTTCTTTGTTCTCCTAATACTGTACTTCCTACTTCTAGTGTGTCAACAATCTGACTCATAGCCAAATAGGTATTAGCCATACCTGCATAAGCTAGTGTAGAATGGAATATATCAGTACTAAGCTCACTCATATCTTGTAACTTATTTATTCCATACAGAGGAAGTCTGTTTATGTTTTCCTTCTCATGGGCTAACTCATTTGCAAATCTTTCTTCTTCCTCTGAGTTATAGGTTTGGTCACTGCCAAAGTCAGTATCTTCACTGCTTTCACAGAATGTATCTCTAAGTTTGCTTCTTAATGCACTACCTGTAGCTTTTATTATACCACTATTCTGGTTTCTAATAATATTCGTAAAGGTACCTTTAAATTGTGGCATTCTAACAACTAGAGTACTGCCTTCAGGTAGTCTACTATCCAAACTCATTTTAAGCTGCATAAAACTGTTATACCAGTTCTCAAATCCTTGATGTTCAGCAGCAATTACATGATAAATACCACTGGCATAGAGATTATGATTAGGAACATACCTTCCTAAATTATTATCCCACTCACTATTATTTTTATGCCAAGCTTTTGCAAGAGGTCTAAAATAAGAATCCCATCTAACAGCCTTCTCAAATTCTGATAGGTCATTTAGGTTTGGGACACTATTCTTAAAGTTTTCAAACTCTTGGTCTTTAAATTCCTTCCAGTCCCTTTCATACTCTCCCCAATTAACATTAGATATGATATTACCTGTAAGTGTGCCATCATCAAACCTTTCAAACAGGTCACTCTGCTTCAGACCTTTGAAGCTCTTAAATCTGTTCTCAAGTATCCTAAGTTCATCCCAAGTCTCATTAGTTAGGGTGTCAGCCTGCATATTAGCCATTTTAGTGACCTTATCTACAATCTGTCCAATCAAGTCTGGATTATTAGACATAGAACCTAGGAACCTTTCAAATATATTTATGTCATCTTCTAGATTTTCAAGTACAGAGGAAACATCAACTCTGCCACCCTTTTGCAAGAACAGAAAACCAGTTTTTCCATTAGGGCTCTTCTTACTCTTAGTTAAATTCCAGATTACTTTAGATGCTCTGTAAACATATTTACTTCCAAGGGAATCCTCACAGAATCTTAAAAAGAACTGCTTCTCTTTATTCATTAACTCAGATGATAAGGCTTCATTAGCAGCTGTTAAGTCTCTTATAATTTGCTTAAGGTCGATTGATATAACATTACCAACAGAGTTAGTTATTTGAATATTAGTTATATCACCTGTCAGAGATTCCTTCCCTGGGGACATTTTTAGTGCCTCTGTAATAGTTCTTTGCAAGTTAATACTATTAGCTACGAAAGTATGCACCTGTCTTAGTTTTCTTCCATTACTAGCCATATTGGTAAGGAAGTCAGAGGTATTTAGGAAGTCAATAGAATCAAGAATGTTGTTAATCTCCTTATTCGGCCCAATCATATCAAGTATCATAGACATAGCTTCAGCTATACCATCAAGTGCCATACCATCAGATAGGGTGCTATTTGGAGAAGCATTAATGATGCTAGTTCTTCCAGACTCTGTTACTCCTAGGATAGCAGTAACTTTACCTGATAATACATCATTACTTATTGCTTTGAGCTGAGCAGCTGTCTTACTGAGACCTTTTACAACTTGTCTAAAGGTAATAGTATTCAAGTTACCTGTAGCACTATATAAGGTTTCTCTAATACTTAGTGCATTATCTAGATTGCCATCTGGCTCTGAAGACATAAAGTTCCTAGCTATATTTCTAGCTATTCTATCAGCCTCTAGACTGTCCTTCAGTATGGTATCCCCTTTTATAGTAGCAAAGATTCTCTTGGCCATATCAGCAATTCTATTAGCTAACCTGTTCCAAGCCGACTCATTGTCTACCTCATCCATTAAGGCTTTACCTACCAAGGCTCCAGCAGCCTCTCTAGCACTGGAAGTACCAAAGGTCTTACTGTCATACTCTTCACCAAATATCTTCTGTTGAACTTCTAGAGTTAGTACCTTAGTTAGTCTCTCTACAAGAGGACTATTTCCTAGAGCTCCTACAGCAAAGTGACCAGCCTCCTCAGCTAGTGTAGCTGTAAGTTTCTCCCCATTTGATACTCTGATAAGGTTGAACATACCATCTGCTGTTCTTTTAGCATTGACAGTACTATATCTACCTTCTACCTTATCATCACTCTCTAAGAATTCCACTGACACACCAGCTTTATTAAGATGATACATCAACCTGTCACGAAGAGTTCTATTAGATATAACTCTTTCAAGGTCAGCCTCATTAGCTTTAGTTCTTGGAACTATAGACAAGGTATAATCACCTTTACTAGGCTTAATTGTAGCCATATAATCATCATTGAACTGACTATTCCTATTGAAATTCTGTAGCCTAGTTATGGCTTCATCATAGGCATAAGTACCTGAGCCAATCTCTTTGTTAAGAGAGCCAAGTAACTTCTCCTGTTCAATATTAATTTTAGCTAACTTTCTTAGGGAATTGAAAGTAATCTCTCCATTCTCATCAAACTTTGCTTTGTCTCTAACCTTGTCTAAGAACTCATCATTAGTTCCTACTCCATAGTACTGCTTAGTAAGACCTCTATCAGAGAGGTGGTGGAGTAGGTCTTTAAATAACCTACTCTCAACCACTTCACCTTTAGAGTTCTTTACATGAGCAATCAATGAACAACTGTTACTCATATTCCTTTATTTATCTTTTAACATGCTTTTACTATCTTTCCTGTCTCATCCATAGTAAGACACCCATTCTCCTTTACTGACTCTTTAATAGTATTGACCATCTCTTCGAGTTCTAAGTCTGTTGCTTGACTATTATACACTTCAGCGAGCTCTTCAACTGATGCAGGATTTCCATTAGCATCCAATCTATTCTCCTTTATCATAATTTTCTGAGCTACCTTAGCTACCATAGACACTGCTGCTTCTCTATCAAACTCTTCAACTGGCATTTCAGGGTCTTGTGTGCTAACTCCTGTACTACCATCTTCAAACCCTTCAGGAATTGCAGTATCTTTGACAATAGAGGGCATTGAAGATTCACCATAGTATTGCAAGGACTGTCCCTTGGTTCCAAGCTTTTCTACCTTCCTGTAAGTCATAACAGTACTAAATGTGTCCTCAAAGTCATCAGCCATATATACTACCTCACCTTGTTCAGTTTTAAGTCTTATAATAGGAGTAAAAGCTCTGGTTTTGTTCATTTTATCTTCTCTCAGAATAAATCTTTTAGCATCCTCTGAACCCATCCTTTCACTTGAAATGTCAAGGGTAAACTCACTCTTAGCTAGATTAGCTACCATTGCTAGGTCACTAATAATTTTCTTAGTGGACTTACTTTTAGTCTCCATACCAAACCTCTTATTATCTAAGTGATTTAGCATGTATTGTCTGGCAAATTGGTCAGAGTTAATATTAAAGGAGTCTGACATAATGTCACCCATGAACTCGACATAAGTTCTTGAAGAACCATCAGAGTTAGGAACTTGGATATTCTGTTTAACTTCTGTAGGGGCAAGGTTCATAAAAGTCATAGGACTAAAGTTGAACCCTAGCTTAAAGAAGTTATACATGAACAAGTCAGTAGCAATCTTAGATGTTTCAGGATTTCTACTTAACTCAGCCCAGCTCTCTCTAATTTCATCCTTCATATAAGGAGCAAGTCCTCCAATTCCTTGGATGTTGACACTAACTTCATCAGTCTCCTCATTAACTTGAGGAAGCATATATTTGAATATAGCCATACTCTTCATCTGAGGATTGTCTTCAAGGTAGCCAAGAAGGTCTTTTGCAAACCATTTAGTATAATACTCCCTAGTAGCCATTTCTCCATGACCAGTATCATTCTTTGGAAGGTCTCCATTGAAATCACTTCTCTCTTGAGACGCAAGAAGATATACCATCATGTCACTATGAATACTGTTAATTGTGTCAGCATCCAATGTTAGTGACTTGGTAAGATTAGCTAACTTCTCTCTAGCAGAAGAGTAAACTTTCTTATCGTAAGGGAAGTATTTAGTCATAGCAATCAAGGCTTTCCTATTCGCATCAAACATTGCTTGTTCATAAGCAAAAGGATTGTCTATCATTGCATCCAAATACTCAGTGTTTGACATAGAAGTAAGTCTAGATTCATTGTTAATTGGGTTGCCAATGGTACTAGTAACTTCCATTTCAACATGACTGGCATCAGTACCAAGAGTGCTAAGATATTTCTTGACCTTCATCTGTTGAGCATACAAATCTCCAAAGGTCGAACCTACAGCATTTGAAGCAGTAAACTTAGTAGATGTTACAAACTGAGATACATCTCCAGCCACTGAAGTTATATCATTAAACAAGTCAAGTACTTCAAGTTGGTCAGTAGCAAACTGGATATTATTCATAGCATTGCTGCCTTTCTCTCTTAGCACTCTATCATTTAAGATATTTTTAGCTAGCTTATCCATAGTAAACTTACTAGGATTCAGTGGCTCTTTCCTTGACCTAACTGAGGCTCCAGCATCCTTATACTTCTCTCTTATGTCTCTGATTGCAGTATCAACCTCAACATTGTTATTGAAGCAATACTCACATACTTCCTTGATGATAGGCTGATTGAATAGTACACCAATTTCAGTTGTTGTATAACCAATTCTGGCAAGTACTGCACCAGCATCAGCAGTCTTAGTGTTTAAGTTCATAAAGTTAAGTACAGGGTCTTTTACAGCATCTACTGATGCAGACAAGAACTCAGCTACATTAAGGTCCACATTAACTCCAGTAGGGGCATGTAAGAAGTCACTAACTCTACCATCACCATAGCTATGACCAGCAAACTCTATAGGTTTTAATATCCTAAAGGTCTTCATTAGACTTGCAAAGGCATGATTAGTATTTTGATTAGCAAATATACCAATCAATTTACCTGCAACTTGATTCTGCTGATTATAAGTTATGATAGTCATAGGGTCAGAAGGGTCATAGTTTGGTTCAGGGTCAGCTATACTTTTATCTGCTGCTCTATTATTAAGAGCAGAGAAGTCAACCTTACCATCTACAACTATTCCTTCAGTATCTCCATATAGTAACTCTCTCATAACTCTTGCAGACCTAGAAGCATTAGCAAAACCACCAGGAGTAGTTCTCTGCTCAAGAGTTTCAGGGTCCATAAGTCTCTGTTGAATGAGTTCAATAAGCATGTTATTCCTTGCAGCTCTTGAGTTCTCAAGGGGGGACTTCTCAAAGTCATACTCTTCAAATTCTACAAGTGCAGAAGTGTCTTGATTAAAGACTGCTGACAATAACTTATCAGTAGCTTCATCAGTTGTTTGCTTCTTCTTCATTCTATACTCTCTCAACATAAAGTATAGTTTATCTACGTCAAAGTCAAAACCAGCAATAGTAGTTCCTTGTGCAGGAACTTTAATAGTACCACCAGCAGTCTTTTGACTAAACCTCTTTATCTTAAGGTTAAGCATAGAGTAGTCACGTTCAGTAGGAATTCTATATGCAAGAAGACTAGTAGCTTTAGGGAATCTTGCTTCCAGCAAAGAAGTCTTACCATCTGGTCCCATCTTGAGAGTACCATCAGGATTACAGTAGTCACTAAATTCTAGCTTCACTTCATTTCCATTCTCATCTGTATAAGATATGTCAAAGGGAATTTCACATTCAGCATAGAGAATATTGGCTATATCACCCTTTCTAGTTTCATAGTCTGGGTCAGTGCTTCTAATTATGTTTCCATCCTTATCAGCACAAACATAGGATAGACCCCCATCTTCCTCATAGCCCTTGATACCCATAGCAGATACTTGAACAGCAGAACCACCTTTGATAGACTGCTTATTAACAAGTTTCTTGAACATACTGAGCATCATAGCAGCAGCATCATGTTCCAATCCCCCTTCAAACAAAGGCATAGTGAAGTTCCCAGAATCATCTAGAGCATAGGCAAGGATATTATCCATTGACTCTCTGCTGTTATTGATAACACTTTGAATCAATTTACTACTTAAACCAGATGAATCAGATATACCATTCTTGAATTTGTCAAAGGACTCAAGGATGTTAGCTACAATAAGACTGTTATAGAAAGATACTAGATTCCTACCATTCAGCTTTACTTTACCATGATTACCTCCTAAGTTGACCATACCATCAGAACTATCTATATACTTCTGATAGTGGTAGTCATCCATTGAGATATTAGCCATAATAAGCTTTCTAACTTGAGTACCAAACAACTGCGAGCTATTTATATGCTCAGGTACATTAGTTTGGATTCTATAGTCAGCATAGTCAAGTTGATGAACATAGCCTTTATTAAGAGCATCTCTAAGGGACTTAGCATCATTAGCTTTGGATATGTCAGTAGACCCGAATCCTCCTACTTTTACAATCTTAGTTGAACCTATAAGGTCTATGTTCTCCTCATCCATCCAGTAAGCCATATCTCTAAGTTTACATTCCTTAGGAAGAAGCTCTGGAATAAGAACAGCCTCAGCATACTTATGCTGAACAGGGATAATAGCTTGGGTACTACCATTTACAGCAAGTTTCTCATGAGTGAACATATAAGGTTTAATAGGCTGAAATACTACTGCAAGATTAGCAATCTCTGCTATCTTCTCAGCAGGTATCTCTCTATGATTACCATCTTTGTCATGCCCATAATCTGCTCTAAGTTGTTCTATTGCTTCATAAGCTTTCTGCATCTCTTCAGTCCACTGACCAGCCATACCCATGACCTTTCTATAAGACCTAAGAGTTCTATAACCTTGTCCATCAGTAAGAGTATTCTCTTTGTACATATTATATACCTTAGAATCTTTACCATGAATAGATGCTATAGCTTGCATAAACTCAGGATTAGAGTTCTCTGCATTTATGCTAATATCATCAAAGTAAACACATCTCTCTATACTATCCTCACTATATTTATTTCCATACTTATCAACGGCTGAAAGACTGAGTAGAGAACCAGGAGCATGAATCTCTTTGTATCTCTTCTGAAGGTCTTTAGTGCCCTTGTAGAATCCTGGGTCTATAGTCATTAGCTGTAACTGTTGGATAGTAGCAAACTTATTATTCCAGTAGAAATCAGCAAGAGTAGAATCAAGATTAGAAGGAGATACATCTCTACCAAGATAAACATATCTTTCTACTTGGATACTCTTATTGTTCTTATCAAACTCAGTAACCTCTTTGGTTTCTAACAACCCAAGGTTATTAAGCCTTGCCTTAAACTCCTCTACTGCATCAGCCATATAGGATTTGATTACCTCTTTAACTTTAGTCTCTATAGGATTGTCTCCTAGCATAGAGTAGTATTTGCCTATTGTTCCATCAGCAGCTTTATAGTCACTATTGAGGAACTGTAATGTAGTATATACATCACCAGTTTTAGAGAAGTTGTCTATCTTCTTATAGGGTTGTCCAGTTTTTCTCATACCTTCTTGTTCAAGCCACTCATTAGTAGCTTTTACAAGCTTTTGTCTTTCAACTTCCTGTCTATAGGTATTATACATACCATCAAGAATAACTTGATTCTTGTATTGTCCATCTTCTACTTTTCCATCATATCTCTTTGCTCTAATATATTTGCTTACACCACTATCACCAAGTATAAATACAGGGTAAAGAGCAGTGTCAGACTTTGAACTAAGTTCTCTATCAGCTCTAAATTCAGTAAGCATATCAATCATGTGCTGTTTAGAGGTGAAATTGTCAAAGCTCATATCAGAAGTTCCTAAGAATCTCATGTAGTCAAATTGAGCAGCAAAGGTATCTGAAAGGTCTTCTTTAGAGTCACAGCACTTGAGGAGTTCCTCTAACCATTTGTTGAGAATTACTCCATCCCTTTTAAAGAATGAGGACTTGAGATATTCATTAGTAAGATATGTTCTTAGTCCTGCTTTGTCATCAGCTTTAACATAGGATTGAATCTTATCAAACCTATCACCCATAAAGGATGGATTGACTTGAGAGAATAAAGTAATATTATTGCCCTTACTATCTTTATGTCTTACTCTTGACTCAAGTCTAAGTCCCTCTCTATTTTTAGTGATTATCTCATGTATCTTCCTTACCTTTTCTTGGAATGGACCCTCTTTCTTAGAGTTCTGCTTCTTTTGCCTAACCATAGACTTGTAGGAGATTGTCTCTCCATTATATAATCTCTTTATCTGGTCTTCAGAAATACCAAACTGAACAAGTTCTTGCAGTGCATTAGTTAGCTTCCTTAAGTCCTTAGAGTTATTCATGATTTGGTCAAGTGTGTCCATATCAATTTCAACTCCAAAGGATTCGAGAGCTTCTCTAAGAAATTCTCTTCTCTCAATGGAAGAGCCACCTCTAGTATAGAACTTACTAGCTAGACCCCCATACTGTTTCTGCTTATCAAAGACACTTCCTGTAGCACTCTGAGGAGTGTCTAACCACTCTTTTACAAGGCTCATAGCCTTTTGCAAGTTAGCGAGGTTTACATTACCCTTGCTATCAAACACTGAGTTTGCAGGATTAAGAGGCTTACCCAATAATATTCTAGACATAAAGCTACCTCCAAGAAGGTCTTCTACTCTATTAAGTAGTTTAGTTTTCCATCTCTTAAGACCCTTTTTAGAGTTCTCCTTATCCTCAGTAAGAATGCCATAAGGTTGGAAGTTCTTCTTAAAATCTCTAAAGAACTGTGTTCTAACTTGAGGATTCTTCATCAAGGCATCTAAGATAGGAATCATCCATAGCTGTTTAGCTTGACCAGTTCTTGGATTTCTCAATGCTCCCAGCATTTGAGCTTCAGATGTAATACCTCTAAAGGCTTCCATTAGGGCTTGATGGACCTTTGTTGGGTCTAGAGTCTGAACATAACCTAAATCATCTCTTTTGGGCATAGCTTTCTGAACTACTTTTCCATTTGGTCCAACTACATCTACTATCTCCATAATTGGAAGGTTACTTATAAGTCTTCTAACTTGCTGACCCACAGAACCAAATGCAGATTCCATTCCACTAGTAGTAGTCCAATGCTCTCTTGTTGACTCTTCAGCAGAGAACAGTTGGGTCATATCATTGTCCCCATAGTTTAGCTCAGTAGTTTCATCTGCAAACTCTAGCTCATTACCAAGTTTAACACCCTCTGTATCTCTGAGCTTCATTCTAGCAAACGCAGTTAATGCAGACCAGTTTTCAAGAACTTGGTTAAATTTGAGGGCTTTCTCATTATCTCCCTTCGCCTTATAACGGGATTGGAGATACAATATTTGGTCATAGACCTTCTCAAATAAGAAGAACTCTCCTAGCACTTTTCTGCCATCCTTTATATACCCTTCTACAGCAGCTTTCCTACTTAATTGAGGGTCATGCCTCTGAGCCTCATCTATAGCATTAGAAAACATTCCAGCAATCATATTGACTCTATTGAATCTCTCTTCAGCAGTAAAAGACCTTCTAAGCTTGTTGTAACTAGGAGCCAAGTTAGTACCTATGCTATTCATAGAAGCATTATTGACTGTCTTGAGTAGGTGCCTATATTTGGCAAGAGTTATAGCTGCCTTGTCAAGGTTAGAAACATCAAGAGGATTATTCTCGTGAGTTTCATCATACATACCTCTAATGGTTGCTATACCAAATGGGTTAAAATTACCTCCTAGCTTTGAAGCTATAACATCATCAACTCCTTTAACAGGAATATAACATACTTTTTTCATAAAGTAAATTTGGTTTTTAGTGCAAAAATAATTAAAAATATTTGAATGGCAAAGTGATTTATAAGAAAAGTTCTTATACTTTAAGAAAAAATAAGGGGAGATATTACTCTCCCCTTAATAATTAGTCTACAACGTACTTAACTCCATTGTAGATAAGCTGACTGATAGTATTGATATTGACAGGTCTAATACCAGCTTCTTTTTCTGTCTTGGTAATATCCATATCAACACAATCATACCTTCCATCTCTTGATACAAACTGTATCTTATAACCCCTAAGTATCCTATCTTCTCCTTCAATAGTATCACTTATAGGATTATCCTGTATGAAAGCAAGTGCAGTCTTATAAGCTTCAGCCATAGACTTCTTGGCTTTCTTAGCCTTATCTATTACAGCAATAGCTTCAGCTCTCTGTGCTTCTCTCTCTGCTTCAAGAGCCTTCTTAGTTTTAGCTTTACCTTGTTTCTTGAAGACAACAGTAAATACCTCTGAAGACTTAATCTTCTCAAAGATAGTCCTAATACCAGGAGTACCATCCTTCTTGTCTTCTCTACCTACTTTAACTTCAGTTTCGTACTGGTCAGAAGTATTAAGTAGATTAGCTACATAGTCAAAACTCAAGTTTACATCCTTCCCACTCTCTGTGTGATGGAAAGTAACTTGTTTCTTACTCTTGTCAACACTCTTTACTACATAGTGTGACTCCTCTGAGAATACATCTCCTACTTCAATTTCATTCAAATTTACTACCATAATTGTATTTATTTTACTAGTTCTTTTGAGTATGCTGTATACACTGCTTTCATCTCCTCATCTGATGATGCCATAACTTTACTCATATTAGCATTATAGGCATCCATAGTAGCTGCACCACCTCTTGATAATGCTGCTGCTTCAATAAGCTGAGAAGTTTTATTACTACTACTGAATGGAGCACTAATACCATTAGTTATCCTTGACAACTCTTCATACCATGTAACACCCTGACAAATTCTTAGTGTATCAAATTTAATACCTTTATCTGCTGCTTTCCTAGCTTCTTCCCTCCAATCAATTTTATTATTAGTTACTCTATGAGGGTAAGAGTATCCTAATCTATGAGGATTAGCATCAGCTATAAGGAGTACTGCTTTAGTAGAGCCTTCTCTCCATGAAGTTTCCTCTACAATCTTTTTGATTACAAGTTCATAGAACTCATCACCATCTCCACCACTTGTGTTTCTAGCATTCTCTACAAACTTAATGACTTCATTTTTATCATTAGTAAGGTCAAGTACTTGATATGCCACTCCAAAGTCATTTTTAGCAGGCATATCACAGTAGTCACCAAAGGCTACTACACCCAACTTTAAGTTAGAATTTTGACTAAACAGATTGGGTATTAAGTTGGTTATATGTTTTCTGACAGCTTCAATATATGAAAACATAGAGCCAGTAGTATCAAAGGCTATAACCATGTCAAGCATACCATCAGTACTTTCTACCTTCTTAATCTCTTCAACAGGTTTGTTCTTTATTAGATTTGTTCTCATTTGTTAAACTATTTGGATAATACAATAATGTTCCCATAGAGTTCTTGTGAATATCCACATTAGGGAATACCCCACTAAATTCTTTAGTATTAAAGGGGGTCACTATTAAGTGACATCCTTGTACTGTAGGTATCTCTGCACGGATGTTTCTCTGTGCTAGGAATTTCCTAGCCTCTTCACCTTTACAGATTAATAAATCCATAGAACCACTATTAAGATACCAATCAAGCAGCCACTCTTTTATATCAGGTAGAAGAGACATATCATCTATATCTACTACCCATCTAGATAGTCTTGATTTACACTCTCCTGCTGCACTATTAAGGCACTTTCTAGGATTCCTTACATTCCCAAGATGAATATCACTTGCCAACTTAACTAGCATTAGTTTCTGAACAGCCTCAAAGTCTTTGCCTGCAACATTTATATATGCTCTTGCACCATAGTGTTCACACAACAATATAATCTCTGGCATAAGACTTTTAAGGTGTTCTCTACTTCTAATGAAGTAAGTTTTAATAGCACCTTCCTTTACTTTTTCTCCCTTGTGGTCTTTAGCTCTCTACACTATTTGACAGTGAAAGAACATATCATTAGCCTCATTGAAGTAGAAGAAAGGAAGGATTTCATCTATATTATTTATCATGATGACTTCACTTTCTTTATTTTCCCACACTTTTTACATATCAAGGTGTAGCTGACATATGAACCAAAGTCCCCCTTTACATTAGCTTTGTGGAAAAACTTCCCACTCATGACAGCAGCTCCATTTATGTAACAGTGCTTTGATGAGTTCTTTCATACTAGACCTTCCAAGTTAGTTATGAACTTATGGGTTTCAGCTTCAACAGCCTTGATACTATTGATTTCCTCCTTAATAGAGTTAATTTGAGTTTCTTTCTCCTCTATCTTGGCTGCCATTTCCCCACTCAGTGTCATAGCATCAGCAAGTGCTTTCTGGAATACCATCTTGGCAGTACTAAGTCTTTCTGCAAAGGATGGTGTCTTTATCTGCCATTCTTTCTTTGTTTCAAAAAACCTTTTCATGTTATTTCTTTATTAGATTTCTATTGTAAAATTCCTCCATAAGAGGTTCTACTAGTGCTTTAACATCAGGATGTGGGGCACCTGTAGTACCTCTAGCTCTCAAATCAAAGAAGTGGTTAAAGTCTGACAAGAACCCAGTCATTACTACCTCTGCTTTAGTACCTTGTGGCAAGAAATATGCAGCATGTTGAGCTTGATAGCCTTTATTTATCCACTTGAAATATATAGACTCTAGGATTTTGCAATCTTCTTCCAATTCAGCAATATCTTCTTTCTTAATCCATGTAGGTTCCATAAAGGATACAGACATTCCGAACTTCTCTTTTAAGTAGTTACAGAATCTAGTACTTTCAATAGCCCAGCTCATTACTCTGTGCCTTGTTATATCCTTATAGAAATGGATGTCTGCTACAAATTTTACAGTAATCCTCTTCTCATGATATATTGTAGGTTCACAAAGGAATTTAAGGTCAGTAACCCATCCATTCTCTATCAGAACTCTTAGATTAGTAGTGATATATACACCAACATCCTTAACTCTTCTATGAATAGAGTACTTATTGTTGTAGTATCTGAAGTTTGCATCCTTATCATAATACTCATTCCAAGGTATAAACAGATATATAGTACCATGTTCTAACATAGCATAGTGCTGTGCCTGTATCATCCTGTCTACAAAAGGTTTAGCTGAGTCGGGAGTTATTTTATCTTCAGACTTATAGCACACTCTACCTACGTGTTCTATATGCTTATAGATACCTTCAAGACCTTTAGGCTGGTCCCATATTTCAAAGCTAGGTTTTATAAGTTTCATAACTTTCCTTTCTTATTTAGTCTTTCTGCATAAAGGTCAGCAGCTACATTAACATTAAAAGCTCTAATATCTTCCATATTTCTATAGTCTTCACTCTGAACTTTGTCAATGTAGTTGCAAACCTTTACTAGCATTTGATGAATTTCAAGTAATAACTCTCTGTCATTCATTGATAGCTTTCATAATACTCTCAATAGGGACAATACCACTGAAGGACTGTACTACTTTATCATCTTCTACTACTATGATAGTAGGTATAGATTTAACACCATACTTCTCTACTAGACTTTCATTAGCTTCATCACTAATTTCAATGTCTTGAACCTCTATTGTATCAGGTAACTCTGTAAGTTTCTTACTCATTACTTTACAAGGTCCACAGGTCTTACCATAAAACTTAAGAATCTTTTTCATCCCCACAGTAAAATGTTGATTTATACTTCTTATAGGTAGCTCTAATGACAAACTCTCCTATAGGATTATCCCTCTTAGAATCCCTTTCTATGCAATCCCTAAGTGGAGTCTTAAAGTCTTGAAACTCTATTTCATACTTAATCCTACCTGTTTTGGAATTATTCTCCTGTACCTCTTTAGTCAAGAAGTCTACCTCATTGGTATTAAGGTTCATATTATCAAGGACAATATCATAACCCTGTAACATAGCATTATGCAAGAATGCTAGTTTGAGGTCAGTTACAATAAACTCTCTTGAAGGAACCCAATACTTACCAAGCATATTTCTTATATCATCATTGTTGAATCTTACTCTATGCTCTGGGTCTTCTAATACCCACTGTTTAGCCCAAGTAGTTTTACCACTACCTTGAATACCTCTGCAAATAATTAACTTTGGCATAATTTAATATCTAGAACTGTTCAATATAATCAGCATCAGGAAATCTGTCATATACATCATCCCAAGCAGCATCCCTCTGATGTTCATCACTCTCATCATGCCAAGTATTGTAGGTTTGTCTAGGCTTGTCTTTAAAATGAATTATGAATGTCATTCCTTAATTACTTCTATGTCATCAACTGACCATTTCTTACAATCTTCTAAAACTCTCTTAATGTTCGAGGGCAACTCTATACCAGCATCTTTACAAAGCTTTTCAATACAATCTGCTAGGTCTTGAGGCATCACAATTTGTTCACTAGCTGCTTTATATAAATCACATTCAGAGTAGTCCTCATCTTCATAGTATCCATCCTCATCATAAGTTCTTTCTACAGTATAGTCACTTACTGCTACTTTGAAACTCTTACTTAGAGTGACAGACACTGTTACATCTACCTCTCTTTCAGGTAAATCTACTTCATTCCACGGAGCATCTGGGTCAAACTCTGCTCCTGGTGGATAATCTCCACTTCCTATCATTTTCTTCTTTTCAAGTTAGTTTCTAAATTATTCTCTTTTATCAATCTCCTAGCAATTACACATTCAAGTTTTTGTGGTATAGATATGTGTTTTCCCATTTCATTGGTATATATAGCATGGTCACCATTATGCCTATTATAAGAAAACCCATTCCTTCTAACTATCCTTATAAACTCTTTTTGTGTATATTGTTTCACTCTCCTATGATTTTGATTAGCTCTGTTTTAGCTTCATTAAGAGCTGCTTTAGCTTTAGTTCGTCCCTCAAGTTCATCATACTGTTGTTCAAATAGATAAGACACTATAGCATTATATAACTTAAGGGTAGCTTTATTCTTAGTCTTACTATGAATCCTTATTCCCATTTCTCTCTTCAAGCTGTTGTATTTTATCATTTATATAAAATATAGCTTTCTTCAAGTCCTCAATCTCTTTTTCTTTGTCTGTAAGACTAGAGTCCTTCTTATATCCAGCTCTCAAAAGATACTTTACAGAGTTACCTATACAGAAGTCCAAGTGTCTTGTTATATCAATGACCTCTATACCACATTTCTCTTTAAGCCAAGTATAATGAGAAGGATGATTGACCATATCTTCTTTACTCTCTTCAGTGCCTTCTACAAGGAGCTTAAAGCATTTAAAGAAAGTATCTTTCTTCACTAGATGCTCCTGCTTAGACTCGTCTAGTAGATTCACCCAAGTAGAACAATCATAAAATCCTATGATTGTAAAGATAGCTTTATCAGCAATCTCAAGTATTGTGAATATTGAACAATCTGGGGTAGAATGATACACTACCTTATCTCCCACTCTTACATTTCCCATATGGTTTATTGATACTTCTTTCATATTCTTATTAATTTAGTGAATCCAATATGTTGGTAAACTTCCATCTTTTAATCTAGATACTTCTGCATCAAGTGGTACAATTCTACAGATGAACTTGCCAGCTTTTACCATACACTCATGAAGTTTACTAGCAACTTCCTCTGCAATCTCTTCTGGAGCTTCTATATTAAACTCATCATGTGCTGGTATACAGAACTTAACAACACCAAATAGATTGTTTTGTACTACCCAGTTGAACAAGTTTACTGCACATATCTTGAAGATAGCACTACCTCTACTCTGTATTGGGTAGTTGATAGATTGTCTCTCTGATGCTGACTTTCTCTTGAAGTAATGTCTAACTTCTTCTACTTCTGGGTTAGAAGGGTCATTAGCTTTCAACTTTCTGTACCTATCCCAGAACTCCTTACCAAACTTCTTCTGTGTTTTATCTAACTCTTCAAAGTCATATATATGAGCTCTATAACCTATCTCTGGACAAGTATTGATATAACCAAGTTGCATTACAATCTTCCTTTGATGAGACTGATATGCTGCTACACCTGGGAAACCTTTCTTATAGTTAGATTCAATCTCCCTTGCTTCATTCTCTGGTATATGGTCTCTACCAATAAGAGTATTAGCATCCCCACCATAAGCAAAGGTAAACTCAGGAGCTTTAGCTTTCTTTCTTAAGTCAGGTCTCTTCTTCTTTACTTCTTCAACAGGTATTCCTTCAAGTTCCTTAGGATATACCATCTTTGCTACCAGAGAATGTAGGTCACCACATCCATGTAGGAACAAGTCTATCATAGCTTTATCTTTAGCTATGTTAGCTAGGATTACTGATTCTTCTCCACTATAGTCAGCACTAATCCACCTATTACCTTTACTTGCAATGAAACAAGCTCTAGTTTCAGCATCAGCTGGTAAGTTTTGAAGATTGACAAGAGGTACTTTCTTTCCTGGGATTACTTCCTTATCATCACCACCACCAGAGCTATATCTGTGAGTATCTGTTCCTATCTGATTGAAAGATGTGTGTATTCTACCAGTCTTGGGATTAATGAGGTCAAGGAAGTTCTGTCCATAAGTACTTGTTACTTTCTGTGCTGCTTTGAACTTCAGATAAACTTCAGCTATAGGATGTTTATCTTTCTGTCCTTCAATCACAGTAGCATCCACAGACTTCTTCATAAGCCCAGTTTGCTTATCTCTGACTTCAAGGTTAAATCCAAAGAACTCAAGTAGTGGTATTACTTGCCTAGGGCTATTCCAGTTGATGTTACAATGAGGTCCTGCTTTTACAAAGCCAAATAAGTCTGGTTGTACTGTTTCAATGAAAGGAAACTCACGGCTTATATATTGCCATTTACCTTCTTCAGTTGGAGGTGTTTCATCATCAGGTTTTGTTACAGGAGCCCATTTACCTTTAGGAGGACCATCTTGGAAATCAAACCAATCAACTATCCAATATTTACTAGTTTTAGACTTTCCATTGATATATAGGTCTACAACATAGTTGTCAAGTTCTTCTTGAGCCTCTTGGAGAAGTTTAGCATCATTCTCCATCTTGATTTTCCACCTATCAACATCAAGTTGTACTCCACAGAACTCAAAATATGCAGTAGGAAGTATGGCTTTATTCTCCACTTCAAGAGCTAACTTCTGACCTCTACTATAGAGTATACCAGTCTGCTTAATCATAATATCTTCTAGATACCTAACATCATTAGCAGCATATATTACAATCTCATCAGTTAGTTCTCTTCTCCATATTATTTGACCTCTCACTGACTTATCAAGCTCTATACCAAGATAGTTCTTACCAGCTGAAGCAAGACTCATTGAGTGCATACCTGAAGGCCACCCTAGCCATATCATTTTCTCTGCTATGAATCCATCATAGAGATTCTTTGGGACTATACTATAATAGAATAGAAACTTTACATCAAACTTCAAATTCCAACCTATGAATAATCTGTCTGATTCAAGGTATTCTTTATACAACCTAATGTCTATGGTTGTACAATCAATTACAACTTGAAAGTCTCTATTACCTAACTGGAGCAGTAACAATTTCTTCAAGAATGGACTAAAACCTTCAGTTTCAGTATCTAAGCCTACAATAGTTAAAGGGTTAAGGAGCCTTAATGACTCCTCAACACCTATAACTTTGTATGCTTTATTCTCAAATAACTGTTTCTGACCAGTTACAAGATAGATTTGACCCATTCTTCAAACTCTATTGTTCCATCCTTGAAGATAGTTTTAACAATGTAGCCTTCTATATTAGTTCCAACAGTTATGAAAGGTCCTCCAGCTGGGTCAATAAAAGTACAATCATCTTCATCATCAGTTTTGAATCCTACTCTATAACCATATGCAGCCTCTAACTTAAATTTAAGAGGTTCGCCTTCTATTTGAACTAACTTATTGTCTATACCTCCTCTAGAATGGAGTTGAATTTCTTTGTTCATTTTTGCAACTTTTTACTATAAGCTATATAATCTCTAAAGTCAAGCACATAATTGCACTTGTTAAAGAAATCTGAGCCTAGTATGCCATGTATGTTAGCCCCTTTAGAACTCTTAATGTCAGCAAATGCTTGAGTCAGACTTGGATTTACTATAAGACTAGCATCATAAGAATTTCCATTGTATTCCAAAGTGGTATCAATACATTTTACAGAACCAGTTATACTGCTTGATGCTGTAGTGCATTCATATCCATCTATATCACGTATATATCCACCAATTAGATTTGAAGCTTCTGGAGATATATGTGAATCAGTAGAACCAGAGTCCAATAAGAAATTCAGTTTAGACCCACCAGCCTGAAATGTTATAATAGGCAAACCAGTAAGGTCTAGAGTTTCCTTGAAGGAAATTCTGCTGTCTTGTGTTGGCATAAACCTATTAACTGTCAGTGCAATAAGGCTCACAAATAGGATAACTGCTATTATTTCTATGCTCATATCTAACTACTTTACACCTGTAGAACCGAACCCATCTCTATTGTTATTATCAAGAGAATCCACTTCTACAATTTCAATACCAGAACTGAAGAGCCACTTAACTTTCTGCCAGAGTGTAGCCTTCTGTGAAAGCTGTATTCTAAACTGACAGATTCTATCACCTTCATTGATAACAGTGTCTCTTATAGCCAATGCAGGGAACTTCCATTCATCATTATCTCCACAGTAGCTATTGTCAATCACACCCTCACTATTAGCAGTGATTATACCAAACTTCTTTGGTGTGCTACTCCTTGCAAGTACCACAGCTTCAAAGCCTTTAGGCAACTGCATAGCTACACCCAAAGGAATAAGACTGAAGTCAATCTCTACATCTCTGTGAGATACTTCCACTCCTTCAAGTTTATGCCTTTTGAGAGTTCCTGCTTGTGGAGCTTGGAGACTAACAGTTTCAGATGCTCTGAGGTCAATCCAATCTCCCTTATCAATTATCTGAGGGAGTTCAAGATTTTTGTTAATTCTCTTTACCTTAATTACAGTTTTCATTTCTCAATCCTCTTATTTTAGTAGGCTGTTTTTGAGCTGTTAGCAACTCTACAGCCTTATTATTTGTTGTTGTTTTCTTATAACTGAATATAGGAATACAGAGAAAGGTAACCTCTGTACTTTTTATAGCCAAGTCACCTTCTCTGTATTCCTTTGTTAATACTCTAATCATTCTCTTTCCAGAATCTATAGGTAATATCCAATAGCCCTAAGTTTATCACTTCATAGAACCTTTGATTTGTAGTTCTAACATTCAGTGGACCACATTCCTTTCTATAAGGACCTAACTTAACATAATCAAAGTTATTTAAGTCAATATCCCTACTAAGTTCCTGCTTTCCACTATACCAAGCTACTTTGAGTTCTGGGTAATACTCTCTAATATCCTGTGCTAAATCATCTACTTCATCTGGAGTAGCATCTCCACCCATTATACAGATACAAGAGACTCCTCTATTCTTATCTATTAGGTCTGTAAGATGCTGTAAATCTAGTACTTCTCCTATATTTTCTGCCAAGTAAGAACTATGACATCCTTCACAATGACAGGGGCAATTACTTAGATTGATACATAGACTGATTTCATCAGGAACTTCAGAGAATGTTACTTTGGTGTCTACATATTTAAGCATAACTACTTACTATAAACTCTTTTACTTGCTTCAATCTGCCTATCTTCACCAAATGACTTAATAGGTCTAAGATACCCAATTACCCTAGTGTATTGAGTAATATTCTTACTATGACATTTAGGACATTCACATATAGGATGCTTGGTAATATACCCACAATCTTCACACTTACTATTAGGTATGTTGAATGTAAAGTAGTTAGTGCCTTCCTTAATAGCAAAGTCTATAAGTTTCAAGTACTGCTCTTTACTCAAGTGGTCCTCAAGATTAATATGAGCAGCAGAACCACCATCAGTATATTGATATGTTTGCCTACCATGTAGAATAAACTTATCTAATACAGATGTATCATCATGTGCATTATAGAAGTATGAGTTATACAGATTCTCATCATCAGGAGTCCAGTATCCGTCTTCAGAATCCCATTTGTAATTTTTACCACCAAGACCTTCAGCAGGAACTACTTCAGAATTGAATAAGAATGGTCTATTGGCATCATGAATAGAATGTATCTTATTCTGCTCTTTGATAGTACCAAGAACCAGTTGCAGGAACTCAACATATTCCTTATTGTTGCCAACAGTCATACCCAAGAATCTTGCAGCCTCATTCAAGCCATTAATACCTATAGTACTATACAATTTGTTGATGTAAATATACCCACCATTAGAAGCGGCAAACATGCCCTTATCTTCAAGGTCATACAGCATTGTCTTAAATGCAATATGATACTTATATACTCTCTCAAGTATAGATGTAAGACAGGACTTAAAGTCAGTAGATAATCTATCCATAGGATAAACACCTCCTATAGACTTGAACCAGTCCTGTACAATCCTATTGATATTAAGAGTGATTACATTGCATGAACCTGTCATACATAATACTCTCTGTGTTTCCACAGAGTATGGGTCATATCTTCCTACTTAATTATAGGTGTGCTATTTCGGTTTTCAAGAGCTTCATTTCTTATAACTCTGCTGCGTATCAATAGCAGCCCTACTTCCCTGCTCATCACTTAGGGAATGACCTCCACACATATTAAATATTAGTATGTCTCTTATTGTGAACTATTAAGCTTACAGATGCTTCAGATATATCAGGAAACCAATTCCTGATAATCTCCATGACCTTATATCCTTCATTATACTTTTGTCTAATAAAAGAAGTCTCACTATCTGTAATGATTCTTTTCTTTTTGCACTTACTAGTTCTTTCTGGCATAGGAATATTTGTATAAGTTTTACCTAATACAATTTTCCTAAACCCACTTAATGAATATAACTCTTTATAAGGTTCCCATATATCTATCATCTTAATGCCCTCTACCCAATACTTATTTCTGGCTTCCACTACTTCATCATTAGATAGCTTGGAGTTTCCATGAGACTCTCCAATACAGCCTCTTTTATCAAGCTTATAGAAGTTAGCCAGTTCTTGAGTGTTCCATTCAGGAGCTATATTAGCTCTTGATTCATAGTTCCAGCATTTCTCAAATCCAGAATATGATAATCTATCTTTATAAAATTCAAAGACTTGTTGGAAAGTATATATTTTAGAGGCCCTAATCTGTCTAAGTTCATATAGTTCTTGGTCAGTCAGAACTGAAAATGGATGATTTTCTCCAAGGAGATGCTCTGTATTACCTCCTCCAGAGTTACAGTTGTATCCATTGTGCCAAGAATCATATTTAGCTATGTAGAAGATTTCCTTAGCATTAGATTCTTCCAACGTAAGAATATTATCCTCTACTATAGAGAAACAAGATATATCTATCTTATATTTCCTCATAGCCCTATAAACTTTAGTATTATTACCTATAGCAGCTTCTCTTAGATGCTCTCTCCACCTAGAATTTACATCTACAGTTTGCCCTATATACACTTTCCCATTAGGAAATTGAATCTTGTAAATTTTATGAGTTCTATCCATTTTATTTATACTATTATTTAATTTAGTTCGGTATTACCATATCATTTCTGACTTAGGCTTCACCGATGCTACAAAGGTAGTAAAAATATTACAACTGCCAAATAGTCTAAATAAAATTATTATACTTTGTAACATTGCTTGATTAGCAATTAAGCACATAAGGGCCATGACTTGACCCCAGTTAATCCGCTTGTAGGATTGAAAGTATTCTCAGTGAGTTCATTCTTCAATCTACAGCAGGATGCAAGACTATCAGCACTATCTGATATATAAGTAAAGAAACTATGACCCTCTGCATACATTTCAGCAGTGAAATCTTTATATTCCTTATCTATAATATCAGTACCATCATGAACCATAGCCATTGTTTCCCAAATATGTTCACATAGAGTCGTTAATTCTATGCAGTTCACTTATGAACTTCTACATATTACTATGCAGTTCAGACTATATCACAATCCTATTTCTAGGATTCCTCCCATTTCCACTCACTTGAGTGTACTCCCATAAAGGGATAGTCGTTGAACTTTTAATCAATAAATTCCCAATGATAACCAAATGCTTTACCATATCTTCTTGTACCTCTTACAAGGGCAGAAATACTGTTGAGAGTTTTACCAAGCCATTTTACTGCTTTATAATAAGAGATAAATATTTCATTAGTCTCTAAGCATTTAATCTTTTTAGCATTAGATGGATGATGTTTAGACATATCTCTAAGTCCAGTATTATCAGCATGAATCATGTTCTCAGAAGCTGTACACCACTCAAGGTTACTGACTATATTATTACCCTTATTCCCATCAATGTGATTTATCACAGGTTTATTGTCAGGGTTAGGAATAAAAGTTAAAGCCACAAGTCTATGTGCTTGGCATCTTTTCTTTACTCCATCCTTCATAAGGACAATTCTCTTATAGCCATCTTTTGCAGTTTCAGTTAGTAAATACTTGCCTGGGTATTTTCTTGTACCAAGGTCTTTATACTTAACTATCCTGTCTATGCTTCTAAAATTTCCATAATTACTAACTTGATAATAACCTTCATATTGAGGTATATCTTTCCAAATTTCTTCCATAACTTTATTGATTACTTAGTTGCTAATTGTCCTACAAAGGTATGAATAATTTTTCACATTTCCAAACCTTTGCATAGGAGTTTTCAGCAGTTAAGGAGGTTTTTCATAACAGATTACTCTGTTAAGCCGCAGAATAATTTACGGGGAATGTAAGAATCTGCTTAGTTCTAAGCTGGTTGAAGAACTTCATAAACATTCTTTGCAGAGTATCAATAGCTTTCCATTCTGGCTTTGTACCATCAGGATAGCAGAACTCACCAAACAATGAATCAAAGTAGGTCTTATCATAGTAGCTTATATTTGTAACACTTTGTTCACATAGGGTCGTTAATCCCATGCAGTTCTCTTATGAACTTCTATATGTTTCCATATAGGTCTGACTATATCATTACCTAAAATTAGGTACTCACCGCTTCCATTTCACTTGAAATGTACTCCATAAAGGATAGTCGATGAACCTTCCTCATAAGAGGCTTGGCTGCTGATTGCCATAGTGTTTCCACCTTAGGGTTCCAGCAATTCAATGAGTTTATAGTCCGCCCACTTATAATTGACCATGTATCTTATGATGACACATAGAACATACTGTTATAAGATTATTCGGGTTATTTAACTCTGAGTCTGTGATAGCTATATTATATAGTTCATCACAATTTTCAGTAGGGGATAGGGGATAATTTTGTATAATTATCCTGTCTACTATAGATTTAAATGGAATTAAATGGTGGACATGCAAATTTTCATTACATCCACATATTCTACATTTCTTACCATCTCTTTCTATAATCTCTTTATTTAAATTATAGTTAGTACAATATTCCCTTAATCTATTTGACAATGATGTAACTCCACCTTTCCAATTAGGATGTAGCTCACCTCCCATTAATCCTTTCTTACTTTCTGAGTTATTTCTAACCTTTATACCTAGAGATTTTAATACTCTGTCAATAACACATGGGTCACAATTATACCTGATACCTAATTCTTTCTTAGAAAGTCTTTCTTTAATATAAAGAGTCTCCATAACTTCTTTATTACTAAAGTCTTCAGGTATTTCTTTATTTTTGAAATTCCACTGTGATTCTGACAAATTTCTTCTCTCTACAGTATGCTTCTTTAATCTTAAAAGTATTGTTCTATGTGATACTCCAAACTGTTTAGCTATTTCAGTTGAAGATTTACCACTTAAATACATGTCAATAATAGTACTGTCTTCTAAATCTTTTCTATGTGCTGCCATATCATATATAATTAGGCTGCAAATATACAAAAATTATTTGAAAGTACCAAACTTCTTAACGGACTTTGATAAGACCTATTACCAGCTGGCTGATTAACACCATAGATGAACTGCTTGAATGCCTTATGAATGTTATCCCTTATAGTCCTCTTTACTGCACTATGGGGAGTAGTAGTAACACAATCTAGCTTTTCATACCATATAGGACCAAACTCCTGTATGATATAATAGTTCAGTGCAACAAAGTACTCTCCAAATGCTACAGCTCCCTTACATTGTGATGACAACAAGAATGTTAGATTAGTGATTTGACCACTAAATGATTGTAGGTCATTGGGTTCAGAAGGAGTTACTCCATCTATATTACCTACACCTTCCATCATAAGAGGATACAGACTAACTGCCATACAATATTGTTTCAAGGTTGGAGTGGATGCTTCATCATGTGTATATATGATGTGATTATCCAAATCCTTCTCATACTGTTTGGCAACTTCAGGAAATAACTCCCTCAGCTTGTCTTTCATCCTCTGTCTCTGTATAATTCTATTCTCACTCTTGTATACCTCACCTTCTAGGTTGGCTACATTCTTTTGAGTTACATTAGCATTAGGGTCTGTTTCAGAGGATGTAGCTGCATTATCTGAAGAATTAGCATATCTCTCCATATAATCCAACCTCTCTCTTATGAACCTAGACTTCTTATGCTGTTCCCTATACAGAAGATATGACTTTGCAACTTCATAAGGTGCTAAATCCATAAGAATCTTCTCTACCTTATCTTGTATGCACTCAACACCAATAGTGTCCCAGTCAATTAGGCACGGAATCATCCTAATTTCCTGTATAACTAGATTGTCTACTACTTTATCACAAGCAGTGTAGGCTGCTGTAACAGCAGACACAATCTTTTCAGCATCAAATAGTTCTAGTGAACCATCTCTCTTTAGTACTTTCATATTTTATCATCCAATTCATTAGGTGCAGTTAAACTAATACCATCAGGAACTATAGATTTCTCATCAAGGTACCTTCTTAATTGAGAACCAATAGTTAATGGGTGTCTAAGTAACACTCCATTATTAGTGACAATATCATCTTTGACTGTAGTTCCTTTCCAGTTCCATACAAGAGGATTGAGAGTCTTTCTATTGATGACTATGAACTTATAGTCAGCCAACTTAAAGTCCTTAAAGTAAGGGTCTCTATCCATATTGTCTCTAATAATGAGCCAATATAATCTTGCTTGGATATGATAGTTCCATTCAATGAAACTCTTAGGGAAGTCATACTCTGGTTTATAGCTAGTCTTCAAGTCTACAGGCACTACTACTTTCTTGTCATGAAGAACTATGAGTTCATCTGCCATACATCTATAATCAACTCCACCAAGAGTAGCTTTGAACTTCAACTGATATAACCTTTCTATACTATCATCAAAAGCATTATCTGCTTCAAAGTAGAATCTAGTAGATGCAGAAGACTTTAACTTATCTACACAGTTAATAGCATCTTGGTATGTATATGTACTTACAATGTTCCTATTGTCAGACAAGTATAGTAACTTATAGTAAGCTGCACAATCCTCTTTAATCTTTTTAGCTCTTGTCTTAGACTGCCAATGATTGTTCCATTGAATATCTGCTATAGTAGATATAAGGTCATCATCTGGTATAGTAGTAATTGATGGATAAACACTCTTCCAAGTATCAAACAACTTCCTAGTTATAATTATCAAAGTGTCTGATAATGAGTTATCTAACTGAGCCACCATAAAGTGTTCATTGAACTCTTCTTCAGTGCCTGTCATTAGAGTATCCACAAGTGAGCCAAATACTAAGGAGGGACTTTCAACTTTCTCAAACAACTTGTCAAGCCCAGCAAATCCTTCTCTTTCAAAGCGAGATAATGTAGAGTATGATAAAGCAGGGTCACTTCTATACTCTGGTTCTGTAACTTGCCAAGATATATCTTTCAAGCTCTTTCTTTCCATAACTATGTGTCTATAATCTCTATGTAACTAATCAATTCTCCTCTTAAGATAATCAGCTTACTTACATAATCATCAGGCATACTTTTCAATATAGTAGGATTCCTTCTTGCTTTATACAAGTCAGACTTAACTAATTCAAGTATACCTTCGAAGTTCCTATCCTCAATAAACTTCTCTGCTAACTTAGCATCCTTCTCTGGTAGTCTTACTATAAGTTCCTGTATCCTCTGTATTGGGGTCTTTCTTTCCATACTCTTTAAGTATTTCTATGGCTTGTAATAACTGTTTCTTAGTATATACTTCAAAGTATATTGACTTGTCAGGGAGAGTGTCTAGATACCTAATGAATAGTTTCTTCTTTATATAGAATACATCATTCTCAATTCCCTTGGCTTCTATGTAAACATTTATGTCATTATACTTAAAGTAGAAGTCTGGAGTATATCTAATGCCTTGTATCTTGTTACTTTTCTTCACAAGTTTCTTAGCAGAGAAATCTCCTGCATCCTTCCTTTTTTGAAACTGGTTATCAGTCTCTTTGTCATAGAAAGGAGTTTTAGCCTCAAACCCATCAATCAAAGTGAAGGTTGTAGGTTCATATTGAGGATTAAATCCCTGCTCAAGAAGAGTGTTATACACACTCTTCTCAAGCTGAGATTTGAAGGTCAATGCTCCAGTTTGACATACTGTAGCATTTCTGATTTTCTTATTTGCTCTTTGCATTAGAGAACATATGCTTAAGAGGTTCTCTCAAAATGTTACAAGCAATCTTTGCATCTTCAACAGTTCTGAAAGCTGCAAAGTTTCTGTAGTTCTTGATGTACTTCTTAGGAGTCTCATGAATCCTACCATCAAGAAGAGATACAGTGAAGATTCTCTCACTGTGCTCAATATGGTCTTCATACTTCATATCAAGCATAACAGCAATCTCCCTCAATACAATACTGAAGGCTGCTGCTGAGTTAATCATGTCCACACCATTGAGATAGTTCTCTACCTTCTGGGGCTTCCAACCAGTCTTCTTTGCAATGCTGTAAATAACATCACTAATGGTGATTTCCTTTGACTCCTCATTCTTCTTTGCCTTTGCATGACACTTAGCATGAGGACACTCTGCATTTGTTACACTCATAATTGCAGACAACAACTCACCAACATTCTCTACCTTACCAAGGTTAATTACTTTTACTTTCATTTTTGCTTTGTTTTTATTGTTTATTAAACCAAATAATTTTTTCTCCAAACTTCCTATACAGTATATCATTTATATCTGTAAATACCCTATGAGGCATAATCTTATTTGTCCTAGCAAAGTAAGATGGATGTTCAATCTCAATAATGTCATTAAACCTTTCATCTATATAAGGTTTCAATGTTTGAGCTTGTCTTCCAAATAATACATACACTGCTGGAACATTACTATTAGATAAGTTCTTTAGTAGCTTAGATACAAATGGTCTCCACTGATTTACATGGGAACCAATTCTATTAGCTTCACAGGTTAAAGCAGAGTTAATCATAAGAATACCCTGCTTAGCCCATGATTCTAAAGTATTATCAAAAGTAATAACATTATGTGGAATCTCATAGTTTATAACAGATTCTTTTACTACTTGTAAGGAAGGTGACAGTTTATCCTCTGGGGTATCTTTACTATTCCCAAATAGGACACCTGTTGCAACTCCTCTTTGAGGATATGGGTCCATACCAACCATAACAACTCTACAGTCTTTATATGGACACAACTTAAATGCTCTGAATACATTGGGTAATGATGGACATAGTGTATTAGGATTTACTGTCCTTAGCCAACCCATTATCTTCATAGCTTCAGGTTTATCTATTACAGACATCCATTCCCCAAAGTATTCTTCAATAGTCATACTTGTCTATCAGTTATGCACTTCATTGCTATATCAAGCAATGTATCTGAAATAGTCTCTCTGTTAATCTCTGGCATCTCTGGGATGTTAATCTTATAAGGAGAGTCCTGTTCAGTACCCATAAGACCTTCATAGATGACCTTAGTAACATAACCACAATCAAAGCCATCTCCAGCTTTGAAGGGAATTACATCACCATTACCATCAAACTCAGCCTTTTCAATAGGAAGATATGCACAAGTTCTCAACTTACCATAATTATCCAAAGGAGGAACTGCAACTACATCAGCAGGATTACACAAACATACAAGTCCTTGATTTCCAAAGTAATTTCTCTTCAACCAAGTTCTTGCTCCAAGGTGCAATCCTCTACTACAAGTATTCTCTTGTACACTGTCACAATCCTCTCTTGGCATAGTTACTACTTCACCAATCCTAATCCTAGTAGTACCAGTATGAGCATCAGTATATACTTCAGTACCATCCTCATCTGTGCCAAAGAAATTTGCATTTCTATAAGCAATGAAGAAGCCGCACTTAGATATTACAAGACCATTCTTATTGAGGAACCAGAACAAGTTCTTCCTACACCTATCATCAGGGTTAAGTGACATAAGTGTCCAGAAGTTCTTATAGGTACTCAACCTCACTTCATCATTATGCTCCTCTGCATCAAGTATAGCCTTAGCAAGTTCAGTTGGAACAGTGAGATTAGATACTTCTTTCCAATAAGCACTGTCATTCTCAAAGGTAAGAACACTTGATTTCTCAAGACTCCTAACAGTATTAACTGCATCTATATGCTCCTCAACCTTCTCCTTGTATTGAGGGCACATAAGCATAAATACTTCCTCATCTGAATCAGCCTCAACTATTTGCTTGAATAACTCATCAGAGACATCTTCTCTTTCATAGTAGCCACCACCCTCTAGGATGACAACTACTTTCCTATCAACTTTGATTATTTTCTGCATAGTATACGTATTAAATCGTTCTTTTTCATTTTCCTATACATTCTGCTGTTTATCCTGTAGGCTTTAGTCTTCATTATAACAGCAGCAGTTATCTCTGGCTGACTACCATAAATCACACAGTTATGAACAATGTCCAGTGCTGCTTTGTGACCTTCTATTATTTTCTTGAACTTTGCACACAGGTAATCTGTATAGGGGTCAGGCTTTAAGTCTTTATTATTCTTTACTACAATTCTGTATGTAGAGTTTGAGCAGAACACATCTGACACTTGACAGATTCTCTTAAGTTCTTTCCCCAAGGCATCATCAATACTGAGATATATTTCTTTGAGTATAGCACTAGATGGTAATCCTTTTGGGAAATTGTTCATTATAGATAAAGCAACAGATAGATTAGGGTCTTCCTTTAATAACCAGTTCTTATCAACAATACAGCTAAGTCCTAAGTCCATAATACTATCAACTACATCCTTTCTTGCTTTGATGAACACATACCCTTTCAATGCAGCGAGAGTATTATATAATTCATCATTAGCATCCATAGTCCCCAGAATTATACCTGTCTTCTTTCTCTTAAGGTACTCTATAGAATCATAAAGATTCTTGAACCTCTCCTTATAAGAATATCCAGCGTAACCACCCCTATGTAGATGAAAGATAACTTCCTTGTAATCTACCTTAGTACCATTCTTATTAAGTGCAGATAACTCTTCCTTATATGCTAAGAACTTTTCATCATTCTCAATGTCAAGAACTTCACCCTTGTCTTTCAAAGACTCATATAATCCCTGTACTATTAAGTCCATTTCTGGAGTGTCTGCATAATCCTTACCTAGCTCTTCTTTTATGTACTTCTTGAACTCATCATAGGTTAGGTCTAACATTATACCATATGAATAGTAGTTAAGCTTCAAGTAGGACTTCACAGTCTCAAACATACGGGAACCACCTCTTAAGATAACCAGCTTATCAGTCCTCATTTGACTCTGCCTATCTAAGTGACAAGGTATATACTTCTTGTATAGTCTATCCGAACCTACAACCCCTTTGAAGTTGGGCAGTGTTCTAAAAACTAGAGAAAATAATACGTCTCTATAGTCTTGTAAGTTCTTACCCCTGTAAGTTAGTACTGGGATAGGAAGCCTATCTAAATCTACTCTGTAACCAAGGACATTTCCATCCACAGAATCAGTTAAAGGGTCATAGAATACACTTCCATCTATGGTGTGTTGATACTCAAAGATGTCAGTATAATCCTTTCCTATCTTCTTACAAGTTAGTAGCTCTAGTTCTTTTTGAGCTTCAAGTATTCTACTTTCTATCTTACTAACTGTATCAGAACTATAGATTATGCTCTCTCTGTTAGGAGTTATATTTATCTCTCCAACATCAAACTTAACAACTATGCCAGTGTCCCTTATGTTATATAGAAAAAGTTTACTCTCACTAGACAACAGAGAATCATTGCAAGGGTATAGAACATTACCCAATAGCAACTTACTAGATATAGAAGATGATGCAACAGCAAAGTTATTGAACTTCTTTACTTTAGTAGTATTTATATCACAATCTATACCATCTACATATATGTTAGGGAAGAATACAATGAACTGCAAAGCTCTTTTGTACTGACCTATGCTATCTATATTCTTGATAGTAACTTCTACACCATTCTTCTCTGTAGTAGGATTCTCCATAACCAAGTTAGTGGTTATAGAGTTACCACTCTTAACCATAACATAGTGATAGGACTTTCCTTCATAGTAAGACACTATATATACAGTGTTGCTACAAGCTAGTGAACTATACTTACCAATACCAAATCCTCCTATAAAGTCATTACTTTCTCTCTTGGTACTACTACCTATATTACAGTACACAGTTTGGAACCTCTCTGGAGATAGTCCAACACCATAATCTCTGATTGTGATGCTCTTCTCATTAACATCATTTTTGAACCTGATGATAACAGGAATATCAGTTGTTCCTGCCTCCACATGAGAATCCCAAGCATTACTTACAATCTCTCTTATGAAGGACTGCTCTGGGTCTGAATATAGGTTTGATGACAAAAGAGTAGTAATGAATTCTAGGTTCTTAGGGTCTATTGAAGTCTTGAACTCTTTTATATCTCCATATACTTCAATATTCCCTTGTGAAGAATCAATTTTCATACCATTAAAAAATAAGGACAGGCAGGATTACTCCTTACCTGCCCTTCTTATTTAAGACCCTACTATTTCATCAACTTCTGACTTAAGGAGAATCCTCTTTCTAGACAGAATCTCAATAAGTTTGTTTAATGATGAACTACCTGTAACAGCAGTTACTACCTTATTCTCTTTCTTCTCTACTGGTGCAGTAGGTGTAGATACACTTACTGGAGTGCTAGGAGCACTAGGAGCACTAGGAGTGCTCTTCTTGCTAGTGTGCTTCTTTATAATATCTTCAAGCTGCTGATTGCCACAGTTAGTATAGTTCTTACCATACTTTGCCTTGCAAACATCCTGCAAACCAAGAGATATAATAGCACTATAAAGCTCTTCTCTCTTACTCATACGAATAATTTTAAGATTGTTTGTTTAAATTGTTCTTTATCTTGGAGTACTTTATACATATCTGATATGTCTTTTCCTCCTTCAAATTGAGGTAATACAACATTAATAAACCCTGTCTTTTTAGCCAATGCTTCAGCATCTTCAAGTCCAGCTTTGTCATTATCTAGACATATATAAACCTTCTTGAAACGCCTTTTAAGTTCATTAACTGCTGTACTACTCATTCCATAACCTTCACCTTGTATTGCTAAGGATGGAATACCTGTATTAGCCCATAGACATAGAGCATCCTTTAGTGATGCACATATACACACTCTGTCACCTTCTTTAGGAACTTTAGTCCATAGACTTATTACAGATTTATCATGCCTGTTAGCCCACTTAAAACCTCTTGTATTGAATGGTTGATATATCTTTAAGGTAGTCTTACCTTCCTTAAACTCCACATAAGCATAAGCATATTTATCTGCTGCAAATGCGTAACTAATGTCATCCTTAATAACAATCTTATGTGATATAGGATATACATCAGCATACTTCAACCAAGCAATGGATATACCATAAGAACCCCAATAAGCAATGTCATAATCTCTCCACTCTCTAGCCCTACATTGTAGGTCAATACCAGAGTTTGCTCTTATTGAAATCCTTCTGGAGTAACTACCTTTACCAATAGAGGTATTCAGTTTGGCATCCCCCAAGTCATTGGCTATTCTCTTCTTGGCTTCAACATAACTACAGTTCCATATTAGCATCATTAAGTCCATGATACTTCCATGTTCTTTGGTACTATAATCAATGAAACCAACCTCCTCTCCATCATTTGAGAATAGACTAAATGATGGTTTTCTATCTTGTCTTAGTGGGCTTGCAATCAGGCAAGGAATAGACTGTACTCCCAGATAGTACGCAGCTATATCAGCAGGTCTTATCTGGGAGATGTCTATATATTCTTCTGACTTTGTACCCTTACTAATCATTGATAGGGATTATAAATTAGTCCCAAGGTGAAGCAGATTCACTGGGGGCATCAAAGGGCATATTACCACTAGGAGCAGGTGCTTCACTAGGAGTGAAAGTAGTTGCATCTACAGAATACTCATGCACAGGTACAGCCTGATATTCAGTAGTGAGTACTCTACCATTGGTGGCAGCATTCTTAATCATTTCTTGGAGTTCCTTATCCAAAGAGCTGAGGTTGGTAGAAGAGTTCCTCAAGAACCTCCTAGTGTATACAGCCTGATACAACCTACCAGATTCAGCATCAGTCCTTACACCCAACATAACCTTAACCTTGTTGGTAGGCTGGAAACCAAGAGCATCCTTAATCTCTGTGAAGTCACCCTTAAAGAGCTTATCAAGGTTGTCAAATCTGCACTCACACTCCTCGGGCTTAACCTTAGTGTTAGGAACCATCTTTCTGATAGAACTATCCCAAACAGTGATGCTAGGAATGCAAAGATAAGCCTTTACAAACTCCATCAACTCTTCCTCACCTACATATGCAGGTCTATAGTCCTTGTCAATATCAGCAGGACCATTGGAATATACAGGAATAGCATGAGCTGCAAGCTCTGCTTCACTTGCCCAAGCAGTCCTACCATACTTGTCAATCACCTGTGTCTTACCAGAGTTAGCACCTACTCTAGGTCTATTCTGGAGGAACAGAGACATAGTTACAAGAGGCATTTCAAAGCCAATCTTCTCTGTATCAGGCTGAAGAACTACCTGAATCCTAGCATTAGGATAGGAATTACCATCACTATCCTCAACTGTACCAATATAGTTAGGAGCTTCCTCCAATGTGGTGTTAAACAAAGCCTCATGCTCCTTCTTGTCTGGGTTTACAGCCTTAATGAATACAGGAGCTACACCAATATATCTCTTAAATTCCTGAGCCTCTTTAGACTCATTACCTCTAGCTATTGCCATATCTTTATACTATTTTAATTGTTATTTATTTGTTATTACTCTGCATCAGCACTGAAATCAGTAGGGTTAGTCATACCTTCTACTTCTACACTAGGTTCAGCTGCTGTCTCATCTGTAGGTTCCTCAACAGGAATGATAGTCTCAGGATAGAGGAACTCAAAGGTAGTCTGCTTGATGATGTTACCATTCTTATCCAACTTGTCAGTAGGAGTGATTATCTTCTTCAACAGCTGTTCAACACCATAACCACCTGTCAAGAGCTTAATAGGAGCATCAGACAAATCAATCATCTGCTGAAGCTGATTAATCTCTGCTTCCATCTCTGCTACTTTAGCTACCAGCTTGTTCTTCTTTGATACATACTGGTCTACATTCTGAGCTGTTCTCTTAATTCTAGCCAACTCAAACTTGTTAAATTTCTTTTCCATTTTTTAATGTTGTTATTTGTTAATAAATACTTCTGAAGTATTGAATACTACTTCATTATTTTCATTTGATTCTGCTACAATCAACTTCTTTCCTCTAAGATGAGGAGACCTTGCTTCTCTAATTGTATTGTCTCCACCTTCAAAGGACAAGAAAGTCTTGTTTCCTTCTCTATAAAGATAGCCTACTGCATCAGCTTCACCACAGATAATATCTGCTGATTTACCAGCCAAGTCTACTGCCATCTCAGACATCTCTTCTCCATTTTTCTTAATCTGCTTGTCTTTCACATGACAAACTAGGATAAGAGATTCACACAAAGGCTTAAACATATCAATCAACTGTCTAATAGCCTTTCTCATGTAGAGCCACCCAGCACCATTGGCAAGCTGTCTTACATCTGCTTTAGGGTCAACCATTGTCTTACCTGTCTTGGGGTCTTTAACTGGCATACCCTTTGCATCAGTAAGTAATCCCCAACCAGAACCCATAGGAGTCTGTCTATACAACTCTGCTGCAAGGGGAATTGACATTTCCTCAAGTCTAGTGGCATTGTCAATAGTTATGAACCTATAAGGAGCCTTCTTGAGTTCCTTACCTTTCTTTAGGATAGCCTCCTTAATTTCTTGCATATCCCTTGCAGTTCTAGCCTGCACTTTCATAACTGACAGTGCCCTATAACCATCCTCCAAGTCAATGATAAGATTATCATCAACAGCTGCTACAAATGAGCTTTTACCTGACTTTGGTTTTCCAAAGATAACCAAGAGCTTAGGATTGTAGGTTTCTACTGTACTTCTTTCAGTTGGTAGTTCAATCATTTCTTAAATATTTTTGTTACTTGTGTCACTATCATCATTAACACTGATGACTTCTTACTCTTATTATTCTCCATGAAATCATAGACCTTATTAATAGCTACTGTATCATCAGCCTTAGGCAGTTCAGCAAAGTATGATGAAGCTCCATCAAAGTATAAGGGACATATTTGGTTGTTTGCTCCATAATCCCTATCTTCTAAGATTTCCATAAATCTTATATGATTCCTGAACCTCTTAATATCATACTTTTCATAGGTTTCTTTTCCAAACTTAAAAGGACTATATAAACCAATAACCATATTGGCATCTCTGGTAGTAGTCTTTGCATCAGCAAGACCATCAGATGTAGGTTTAATCCTATCAAGTTTGAAAGCCTCATTACCCTCTTTATCCTGTGCCTGATGCTGAATAAGAACAAAAGTATATTTGAGTTGGTCTCTTAAAGTAATAGCATACTTAGACATTTTCTCAATAGTTTCTCTCTTTGTTAAGCCACTCTCTAATGTCAAGTTGGAAGCATTATCAAGGATAACTATTCTATACTCTTCCTCATCATCTGGAGTATAGGGATTAACTGTGTCTATGATGTCCTTCTCTACTCCTTTACCAGTTACTGGGTCATTTATAATACCCTTCTTGAAGTTAAGATGACCATGAGACAGAGCATACTCTCTGCATTTCTTATTGATACCTGTTGGATTCCTTATATCATCAACATACTCTACTACTTCCTCAAACTTTCTTATGTATTGTTGATACCTTTCGGTCTTCAAGAGCTCAAGGATTTCCTCCTTTATAGGATGGTCTTTATCAGTACTCTCTATATCAGAGTTAGTAACAATAAGTTTGTCAAGTCTCCATAGCAAGTGACATAAGAATTCAATATACTTCTTTCTAGGACTCTCTTCAAGACAGAAATAGAGAACTTTAGCTCTGACTTCTGGATGATTGATAATAAAATCTACAACCTCATACACAAATACAAAGTCACAGAATTTGGTCTTACCAACCTTCTGATTTGCTGTTACAATAATATACCTACTCATTTGTATTCCTGGAAATAGACTTTTAAATCTAGGGAATGGTAAAGGTATACAGTTGTACAGACCATCTAATGCTCTTTGTCTCTTCTCTCTTAGGTGCTTAAGAATATCTTCAAAGTAACTCATACCATTGTTGACATCCAGTCATTTCTAAGTTCATCTTCATGTCCTTCATTCTCTATAAAGGCAGCAAGGTCTGAGACTTCTTCTATAAATCCAACACCTTCAGAGTCAACCTTTCTTTCATTCTTACAGATAAAGTACTTGAGAACTCGCATATATTGGTAATTTCCATTATAAGATGACACATATCTCTGTGTTGCAACTATAATTTGCTCATCAGAATACTTGTTACCATATAACTTGAAGAACTTTTGTAGCTTTAAAGTCACATCTCGGATATTTCCTTTCCAATATTGTGAAGTCCCTTCTTTTCTACCATCAGGAAAAATATCCATTAGCTTCTTAGCAAGATTATTCAATCTGTCTCCCTTTGGTACTTCATCATCTGCCGTAAGAAGGGCACTTTCACAAAGGTCACTCCATCTCTGAGTTACTAGTAGAGATTTACCTAACAAGGTATTATTCTCTACTAGCATTTGTTTATTCTTCATTGATTTTAGGAGCTCTTCTAGGTCGGCTCCAGTTTTCACAAGAAGAATCATCAAGGTCTCAGGAATAGATAAGTTAACCTTCTTACAAGCATCCTCATCTATTGTAAATTTCATATTTTTATATCTTTTATATTATTTATAGCAGTTACTAGCTCTGGATTATAATCCTCAAGCATCTTCTGTACAAGTTCTTCTTCTCTAGTACCTTTGTAATAAGGTACAATAATAACAGGGTTTGGGTGTCTAAGCAACCTACCCATTCTCTGTTTAATTATAGCTTCAGAACTATTCAGATTAGCATATACTCCAACTTGGCAATTAAGCAGATTCATTCCTTCATTGAGCATATTACAAGCAGTGATGTGGTTAATCTTACCACTATTGAAATCCTCTAGGTGCTGTACTGAATCAGTATTCTTACTATTGATACAGTATTCACCTAGCAACTCTGTCTGTTCTATGCTACTACAGAATGTGAGTGTCCTATACTTCATCAACTGAGGGAACAAAGTGTGAATATACTTCACCTTCTTATCACTCAACCACTTGAGTCTGTCAGTACACAGCTTGAGCCACTTGTTTTTAGCAATGACCCCTTTAGTGCTCATGTACCTCTTCTTCCAATACTCAATCTGTTGGCACAAGTCAGCATGATATTGCTTTTCATTACAATATATCCTAACAGGACAAGCTCTCTGCTTTATGTAGTTCCATCTTGTAGCCCAGTTGCACTCAATCAATCTACCTTTGGCATTGGGATTCTTCCATATAGATTCAGTAGGAAATCCAGAGTTGAGTTCAAGTTCCCAAAGATATACTTTAGGGTCAGGAAGAATCTCATCCTCAATGACATCTCTAAGGTCTTTCTTATATGACTCTAAATCATCAAAGACCTCTTTGAACTCATCCTTAAGGTTCCTACTTACAGTAGCTGACAGTAATACTGAGTGACCTATAGTAAAGTCACATAGAGCTTCTCTACACCTCTCAGATAAATGATGACATTCATCAAAGATAGCAAAGTCCCACTTCTTATTATCTAGCTTTGGGAATGAAACATATGTAACATATGTAATCTCAAGGTTACAATCTTTCCACCACTTGTTTAACTCTGCTCCCCAAAATGCCTTAAGAACATTTCTAGGCACAACTATGAGGAGATTTCCCTTGTTCTGTGAAACTTGTCTTACCTTATCTATAGCTAACTTTGATTTACCAGTGCCAGTTGCTAACTCCAAGAGCCAGTTAGACCCTTTTATCTCTAATATCTCTTTCTGTATGTCTTCTCTTGTCATTGTTTATCTTGATTATTTGTTTTAATTTGTTAATGTAATTAGGGTCTTCTGCATATCCAATATTTGACAGAAACTTATAGTAATCATCAGGAGGTTTGTATCTATACTGAATGAAATCTGCATATGCTTTTACACTTTGAGTCCAGTGTTCAAACTTGTAGTATTCACCCTTTCTGCTATTATACAAACCAAATAGATTGTTACTATTCAAACATAGATTAGATTCAAAGTGTCCTGTCTCTAGTACAGCCTGTGCATATACTATATCAGGGTGCTTGATGTCATAGTATTCTAATGCTTCTATCAAACCTTCTTTAGGTGACTTAGAGAAGAAAGTAGGCTTTATTTCAACCACTTCAACTGGAGTTTCCTTCTCTATTTCATTATGTGGGTAGCCTAGGTATTGCATAATACCTAAAGCTCCCACTACTAATGATATAATAACATTGAATACAGTCTGTTTCATACTTCTATATTAAGAAACTCAGTTACCCTGTTAACAATTTCATCAACCATTGGGATGTTAAGCTTCCATCTTCTAAGTTCACTTAGTTGTATACAGTATGCAAAGATTATAAACAGAGTTATAATTATATTGGCAATAGATACAATAGAGAACAGACCACAGATAATCAATCTTCCAACAGTTCTAGAGTCTCTTCTTCCTGTGTCTACATACTCTCCTCTCTCCATAATCTGTTCTTTGGTACAGAACATAATTGAGTATAGTATGATGCCACAGATTATAACTGATAGTATATAGAACATTACTTACTATTCATCTTCTTGACCACATCCATCATCATGTTGAGACCAACTGCATCCATAGCAGAATTATTAGTTCCATTGCCTGTCATGATGATTTCAGGTACCCATCTAACATTACTATTAGCCAATGCTTCTGCAATACCAATAGCAGTTTCCTTCTCAATAGTTGCCTTTTCAAGAGGAGTAAGACCTGCTGCTACCAATGCTCTATTAGCTGCTGCCTTAGCTTCACCTTCAGCTTGTACCTTAAGTGCTACTTGCTTTGCCTTCTTTGCTTCAAGTTCTGCTACTTCAAACTCCTGCTGTGCTTTAGTTACAGCAACTGCCTTCTCTTTCTCTTGTTCCCACTTTGCCTTCTCTGCTATAGCCTTACCCTCTTCAGTAATCTGAATAGTCTTCTGCATAGCTTCAAGTGACTTAGTCTTAGAAGTAATTACAGCCAAGTTAGCCTGCTTCTGTGCATCAATCTGTGACTGAGTAGCCTTGTCATACTTAATATCAATGATAGATACCAGACCACAGGTAATACCATACTGAGAGAATGGAGAAGTTTCCTGCCTCTTATATCCACCAGGAGCATTAGAGTCTGTTATAATCTCTGCCTGTGCTCTAACTTCCTTCTCACCAGTAATCTCATTAACTACTTCTACTTTCTTAACCCTAGTCTTATATACACCATTATTCAACTGGTCTGTGATATAAGAGATTAAGTCAGTTCTAGTTTCACTTACTGATTCCAATGAAGACATCAATGGACCACAAGAGGTTACTACCTTATACAGAGTAGGTCTTACTAAGTTATTAATCAATGCCTTCTCTGAGCCAAAATCTTGCTGAATCTTCTTCATGTTCTGCTCATCATTGGGCATTACAACTCTGAAAGAACCAACAATAAAACCTCTACCCTTATCATTAAAGGTAGTTGCTGCTGCTGGGTTCTCACCTACTGCTACATAACCCTCTTCATTCTTCTCCAACTCTGTAAACTCAATCTGAGAAGTCTTTGCATATTCCTTTACAGTACCACAGCCTTGCCACTGCAAACCGCCATCTGTCCAAACTACATACTCACCTGTCATAGGCATTTGACATACATAGTTCTTACTCTTGTCTGCATCTTCTACCAGACTACCTGATGCAAGCATAACCAACACTGCAAATACTGCAATTACTACTCCCCAAATGTGACTTTTCTTAATTTGTTCCATTTTTCTGTTAAACTTTAAATTGTTAATAACTATGCTTCGACCCAATAATAGAATGGGATACAAAGCTTTCTAAACTCCAGTTTCTTATTAGTTAGTTTCCATTTACCAAATAGGTGTCCTATAATCATAATGTAATAGATTATAAGCAGGATTATAAGCATCCCAAATAGAACTCTTGTGTAAATCATACTACTTCAATTACTGTTACATTCTTAGGTAAATCCTCCTTATCCCAATCCTTATATGAATTAGTGAAGTAAACCTTATCATAGCTTTCACTGAGGTTGATTATACCTCTAGGATTCACCAAATGAGTTACATAGATGTATCTTCTCTTGTTAGGATAATAGGTGTTAAGCAGTTGTGCAATACCCCTAAATGTGCCCCCACCATCACACAAGTCATCAATAACCATGAATGGTCTACCATCACCTTCTGTAATGATTTCTGGGTTCTCAATCTTAAAGCCAGAGAGTTGTCCTGTCTTTGGGTCTCTTACCTTACTGCATATCACATCTTTAGTTGGGTCTCCACCATACCTAAGCAAAGCTCCCTTATCAGGATATACCTTCAAACCATCAAACTCTGGCATAGGAGTAAACAAGTCTCCCCAATAGTTCTTAATAAGGTTCTGAACCTTACTAGAGTGAGGCTCAAGTACATGGACTGACCTAGGTGACATATTGTTTATCACTTGTGCAACTATACCCAGAGAGTATGATTCATCATAGCCTATCACTCTATCCATCCTCATACTCATAAGATAAACAATATTCAAGGTAAACAAGATACCCTGTCTATTAAGAATATCACCTATTTGCATAAGGATAAACAGGTCTGTAGGATTACAGATTCTACATATAACCTCTAAGTCTTCCTTTCTATCAATGCCATTCAGTATAATATGAGGTTCTCCATCAGGGAACTGTATAATCTCGTACTTTATACCACTGTGCTCTGGTCTAATTAGATTCAATGTTTGCATTGTCTAACACATATTTTAAGTTATTATATGCACTCTCTAAGCCTGCTCTATCATCAAGCAATACATTGAAGAACTGCTTCTTACCTTCCCACTTCCCTATTAAGAATGGGGACTCATTCAAGTAGTCAATCTTAATACCTTGAGACTTGCAGTATTCCAACTTCTGCTGCTCCTCTCCCTCTGGACATATAGTCCAAAGGCAGAGTATGATTTTAGGGTCATCAGAGCATCTTCTCAATAACTCTAAGACTTCTTCACATGAGCTATCAGGTTTTACAGGCTTGATAGTATTGTCAAAGTCTATTCCCACAATAAGATGGTCATAGTGTTGATATTCCCACAATAGCCTACGAGCACATCTTTCCTCATTAAAAGGATGATTAAATGCTACCATACTATAGACCTATCAACAGCAGCTCTAATTTCACTTAGAGTCCACTCTTTAACCAACTTACCATCCTCAAAGACAGTCTGCAAGTAGCCTTTCTCTTCTTGTTCTTTGGTTACTTGGTCTTCAGCTATATACTTATCACCATCACCTTGAACACAGATAAGACCTTTCAATGACTTCTTAGTACCATCATCTGTCTTGGGGTCTTTGAAGATTTCTCTTCCTTCTCCACTGACTTGACACCAAGTAGCCTTCATAGCAAAGCCAAGTGAGTCTCTGCTCTTATACTGATAAGTGTATGAGCCTACACCAAGCACAAGGTTAGTAGCTGCAAAGCCTTTCTCTTCAAGTCTCTTGTAGATTTCCTTCTGTCTTTCAAGAGTAATTGAGTCTCCATATATCAAGCCAATGTGAGGGTCAAGAACCTTGTAGCCTTTCTCATTGATAGTACCACCAAAGATGTCCCACAAAGTTTGATATGCACCAACATACTCTTGTACTGTTGCTATGTGTTTGAACTCAATCTCTTCCTTATAGTTCTCAAAGTCTTCAGACTTATATCCTGCAATGATATTTACAGGATTACCACTATCAGGTCTAATGACTACCCTACCATTCCTTGCAAGGATTTCATCCTTCAACTTAGGTAGATACTCTGACATTACCTTCCAGAAGTCCCAAGTATCAGATACAATAGACACAAAACCAGTAGGATATATCTCTGTAATGAGTCTCCTAAAGGTCTCCAACTCATCTTCCTTGCCTCCTGCACACATAACACTATGCTCTGTTGCAGGAATTGTAGCTGCAATAAGTTCTTTGTCAGCATCTGCATTGTAATACTCTTCAAGACTAGAGATGGCAGGGATAGTTTCACATCCACAGAAGGAAGTCATATGTCCCATACTAGACATAATAGCAGCCTCCACTCCAGCCATACCTCTCATAGAGAAGTCATGTATAAGGAAATTAAGGTCTACATCTTTGAAGCCTGTCTCTCTTGAATGCCTTATCAACTCTTTCTTATACAACCTTGCAGTAGTTGCACTTGTCATAGGCAACCACAGAGTAGTTGAGATAAGAGTTTCAAAGTAGTTAGTAAGCCAGAAGAAGTCTGGATGAGTGTTGATGAAGGTCAATGCAGGAACTTTGATAGGACACAATGTTCCCTCTGGCAATGCTTTAATCTTAATAGGAAGATAACCAAGTTCATGCAACTCTTCAATGTGCTTGGTTCCTACATTGTTAGGACCTAAGAAAGTATCAACTCTCCTCTTAAACTCCTTAACTGCAATATCCTTTGGCTTATTGAAGAAGCCCTCTTGGAATTGTTTTAACAGATATTCCTTGATGAAATACTGTATTCCAAAGACTACAGCTCCCTCCTCAGCTTCAGGATAATAATGGCAACTTCTTGGAGTCCAATTAGAATAGACAAATTCTGTACCCTCTGGGTATTGTCTTCTATGGTCCAATTTGTAACCATCAGTCAATAAAATTAGTTCTCTCATGTTAAATATAATTTGTGTTTAGTACCTTTCTTATAGTTAATGATATCATTAGTTAGGTAGAATCCACCATAGTAACTAATATCCTTCTTGTCTTTAAAGTTACTATAGAAGAACTTCTTAAGGTCATACCTCTTAGCACTATTGTTACACCTGTCTAGAAACTCTGAGAATACCTTATCTACTGGTCTATTAAGATTAGCCATTAAGAACTTGTCTATTTTACCAGTGAGGTAATAATAGTTGTCCCAATTATTACCAAACCATCCTTTATATTTCTCATCAATTCTATGTTTGATGCTCTTTCTAGGATACTTCAGTAGCCACCTAGACCTCTTTCCATATCTTCTTCTAGTCTTAAATTCTATCATGCCTTAAGTATTATGTAGGACCTACCATCTTGACTGTCATACCATAGTATAATTGTATATCCTCTAAGTGTCTGTAATACTTCAATACTAGGATGAAATGTACTAAACAGACAAAAGATAATCACAATCACTAGTATAACTATTTCAATCCAACTGTTCATACTGAGTTTGTCAAAAAGAAAGGGCCAAGCAGGACTCTGTCCTACTCGACCCAAAGAAGCTAGTCACCAAGAATTTCATAGCTGTAATCTACAGCATGAAGGTCTGATGCAATGAGGTCAAAGTGCTCTTTCAGTCTTTCGTGGATAGACATAGTCTTCCACTTCTTGAGCATCTTTGGAGTAACTGGCTTACCCATCAAGAACTTTGTGGTAGGAGTTTCAAGCATATGCTCATATGCCTCTACACACATATTCATGTTCTGGGATATTAACTTCTGCTTTCTAGTCTTGAAGTTCAGATACTCTTTCTTCTTCTCTCCATTGCTAGTGTACTTTACAAGAACCTTATGTTCATTGTAACTAGCCTTTGGGTTTTTTACGCACTCCTGCGTGCTGAGCATACTTGCACCTAGTACAAGTAAGCTCAGACTTATCTTTGGTTCAAAAATCATTTGTCCTCTTCAAACTCTTTGTTCTCTTCACTCTTCCTGCTCTCTGCCATAGCTATAATATCCCTGAGAATAGCCACCTTCAAAGCATCCTCACACATACGAGAGAGGAGCATAATGTCCTTACCTGGCAGCATAGCAATTATTGTAGCCACAAGGTAATCTATAGTAGCAATAGAACAGTCAGTCAAGCTTGTGATTACCTCCTTGACCTTCTCCTTCAATTTTTATTAAGCTACCTCTCCAAGTTGTAGTTACTTTATTCACACGAAAGGAAAAGGTCTTCACGGTCTTGTTTATTCATAACCAAGTGTAGTTCTCATACTGACTGTAGCAAGCCTCAAATATCTCCTTAGCAAAATACTTGCTCATGTGGATTGCTATTTCTTTGGACTTACAACCGAGCAAACCCAGGTAAGCATCAGCATTCCCATACCTGGCACCGAAATTACCCAGACCCCCATAACAACAGCAGTAACAATCACCACCAACCAAGGAATACTTCTTACCATCTGCTTTGAAGGATTCACATACCTTCCAATCATTGCTCTTTGCAGCTTCTTTAGCCTTATCAGCAGGATAGAATCTCACATAGGGATAATAAATACTTCCCTCCGTCATCTTAGGTTTCCAGCCCTTACCATTGAGTGCTCTCTTGATGATGGCAAGTTTGAATTGAGCAACCATTTGTGTACCTAGATTACCTTCTGCTACTTCAAATCTTTCAATGTCTAGATGTACATCACTTCTAAATAGAGTTAGTGCATTGCAAGCATCTTCAAAGGTCTTAATGTCCTCAAATGATTCCTTAGTAAGTTCTTCTTTTGTGAAGGCTTGAAGTGCAACCTCTTTGAGACTTGCATAATCACTGTTAAACCACTCTTTAGCCTTGTCAAGAGTCAGTGCTACATTTCTTGTTTCCATATTACTTATTTGTTTTTAGGGTTATTGTGGATCATAGGGGAGTCGAATCTCCACACAAAAATATACACTCATTTTGAATCTTGGATGCTCCATAAAAAATCCTGAATTTCAGGCCATCCTACTAGGATATACTTTGTTACTATCACTTCATCTTTTTGATTTTCTTACCAGCATTTACATTTACTCTTCTTGACTGGGGTTTACTATCTTCAACCTCATAGTCTTTTAAATTTACTTTTGGCATATTACAATTGAACTATGTTTTATTTACAGTTTTTTCTCTATACATACCTTATCTTTCTTCCTGTAATCATCCTTATGCTCATCGAGCCACTGCTTAGCCTCTTCAAATGTGGGTTTAGTAGTTAATCTTCTACTACCCAACATTATATCATAAGCTCCTTCAGAGAACACAATTTTGAACTCTTTGGGATATATTTTATTAGTAGTTATAAAGAAGCAAAGTGCTCAAACTATTGCTAAAATAATCCCAGTTACAAATAGGGCACTTACTAAATCTGCTGTAGTCATAGCTATACTCTTTTTAGTGTTGTTTCAATTTCTATAGGTTCATCAAATGGATACCACTTAGTAATGTTATTACTTTCTACTGGCTTACCTCCATTAAATGTGCAGATAGTAATATGAGGCATCTCATTAAAACTACTCACATGAGATTTCTTTGGAAATATAACTCTAAATGCCATTGCCTTTTCTGATACTCCTATAGCATTTATTATTATATTGTGCTTAATATCTCCTTTCTTCAACAATGAGTTCAATAAGCACATAAGAGGATGCCCACTTGGAGTAGAAGATTGAGATATATGCAAGAGAGTGCAATGGTCCAGATATTCTTTCTTTGAATTATTTAAAGTACCAATCCAGTGATAACCCACTAGAACATCAATAAGTTTATCATGAGTCTCTTTGTCAATGAATAAACCATAATATTGCCACTTTTTCATATATTATTTGAATAATTGATTTTCTGTTTTTGGATTTTTACTCTGAAAAATACCTAAAAGTCACCACTTAGTTCCTGTTGAAATCAGAGGCTATAAAAGTCACGTATCTTTCTTTTGTTTATACTTCCATCAAAAGACTTGCAGCTAAACTTAGGATAGTAGCTTACCTACCAGCACCACATTTTCAGTCATTTTTGCCCAGCATGGTCAGGAAATAGTGAGCTAAATCCACCATTGTATCTCCAATGAGACTCGAACTCATATTGAATGCTTAGAAGGCATTTGTTCTATCCATTGAACTATGGAGACATAATTATTATAAGAGACCTAAATATTTTGCATCACACACTACTAAGTCCTCTTTATCAAAGTAGTGAATATTACCTTTTATTAGTACTTTAATAGTACTTTCTACTATTGTTTGTACTGTTCCATATCCATATTGATAATGGAAAATTATATCATTCTTTTTCATAATGTATTTTTTATATGTAATCTTTATTTATTGCACCTTCAGCAAGAATTGAACTTGCATCTTTCTCTGTCTGAGATTATTCTTACTATTAAACTATGAAGGCATAAGCATGACTATCTTCACAGACCATCATGCTATAGTGACAATATGTCACCCGAACTAAAAATCAAAATGTTTATGCTTCTACCTTATTAGCATATACTGTAAGCTCATCATCTTCTCTTAGTACTATCTTCTTTACAGGATAGCACCTTGTGGAGTTGATGTCATTCCGCAGCTCACCAGTAGTGGCATTGTAATACTTGTAGTCATTGTCAATGACATCAACTACCTGCATATTGCTTGTATAAGCCTTTGACTCAATTATGTCTCCTACTTTGAGGTCTTCCTCTGTTCGGAAGGCATACTTCTGTAACTTTCTGTCACTAACCTGCTTGATAGTCAGAGCAGTGTTAGTATAAACTACTAAGATTGTTTTCATATCATGTAACTATTAAGTGAAACATTGTACCTCTAACAAGACTCGAACTTGTATCTACTCTAAGCAAAATGTGACTGATGGGAGACTCCAACTCCCAACCTAATGTTTAGGAAACATTTGCTCTGTGCAGTTGAGCTAATCAGCCCCAGCTTTACCATAGTATATACTTCTGTATTATCCTTCCTAAGATTTTCTCTTTCATTCTAAACCATTTTCATACTTGAACCATTTATAATTTATAATACAAAAAGGTATAACTATTGGTTCAAATATGCAATAGTATAAATGATTTACTTAGAGTTATTCTACCCCTTGAACTATGGAGGCATTTTCACTCCCTATCTTCACAGACTGGGAGTGTACAATCAAATTACCTTAAAAAACCACTATTTACTACTTAATTTCTTGTCAAGCCACTTATAACCTGAGAGTTCTTCAAACTCTTCGATTGATATGTACCTATAACATAAGTAGCATGTAATGGCACAAACTAAAATACCATGTATGAAATATCCATTGTCATATATACTATCTACTCCTGACATAAATAGTATTATTATACTGATTGTCATCCATAACAACAACCCTTTCAATATCTTTTTTATTATATTCATCTTAATAACCGTTTAATATTGAATAATATGATGCAGCAGCATCTTTAGCAATCTCTTTAGCTGTGTCTAAATAATCTGCAAGGAAGTCTGATACTTCATAAAAGTCATTTATATCTTCTTCAAAGGTGACATGACACCACTTTTCAATAAATAAGATAGCTTTTCTCTGTTTCTCAGTTGACTTGCGTTCTATATGAGTATGTGTCAACTTAATAATCCAATCAGGTCTTCCATGAATTATTTTATAGGTTTCTGCATCTTTATATGTGTTGAAAGGAGTACTTACCTGGGAATCAGTAGTATCATATACTATATATTTTTTCATCATTGCTTAGTTAAGTAGTTATATAATGCTACTGCTAATATCCCAAAAAGGAATGAACCTACTACAGCGTAGATTATAAGTAATGGTAACAGTAATATCATAGCTTAAAAACTTTAATTGTTTTTACTGCTGTATAATAATATTATTGTATAAACTTACCAGTTATTTAGTGTATCAACTATCCATGTTGTAATAACACCAAGCAGTATAGCTGTAAATATTGACTGTGCCATGTTATCTTTTATTTTTATAATTATCAAACTCTTTTTTAGCTTCTCTTCTGTTTGGAAATGTAGTAATAACAGTTCTACCATCAGATTCCAATACTATTGACCACTCAAAAGCATGTTTTCCAAGCAGTGTTACTCTTCTTCCTAATTTATCTTCAATAACTGCTCTTACTATATTATCGCAGTGATTTCTGTTATATCTGTTATTAGCCATAATATTTTAGTGATTTTATGTGTTATAAAAAAGAAGGTGATATAGGATTTGAGCCTATTTGCATAGTAATCCATGTAACAAACTGAGACTTACGTCATAGGATAACTATTGCATTATCAATATATGCTAATCACCTCAGTACTATATATATTAGAGATAGTACCCTCCAGTCATTTAAGATATTCAGACAGTTTATAAATACCATTCTTATACATTATGTAGGGATAACAAGTATATGCTACATAAGTCAGACTGATAATATTATCTTCTTAATAGAAATTTCATACTCTTTACACTTATCAGAATTATGACCCTTACTGATAGAGAATCTTGTCTACTAGTACATCTGTGTATTGCTTACTTAGTTCCCAGTTCCTCGGTGTTGCTTTCAAACTCCATGAGCCTACTTGTCTGACCTTCACATCAACTTTTCACACTCAACAGTGGCTTTTCGATTAAGCGAGTCCTATTTGTTTCTATTTTATCTTGAGGTTAAGCTAACTATAATAGATAGTACTTACTTTATCCTGCTGTCTTATACTCCACCTTGTAGAGTATGTCATCATAAAAGTGGTGGTGTACCATTTGTTGTGGTATTTACTTTATTGTAAGTTTAGTAATCTGATGATTTCTTTTTTATCTGGTTCTGTGCAGCCATATTTTATCAAACTTTCGTAGGTACGGAGGTTTTTAGATAGATCAAAACATAGATCATTAACCATATAGAGATTATTAGGGATTTCTCCTCCTACCGGGTTTGTCTCAAATTTGTTTGCCTCAATATGGATAAATAACCAATTACCTATTGAGAGATATGTTGGGTACTTTTTCATTGTCTTATTAGTTATTTAGTTAGACTTCTTGGATGTGAAATAGTGACTGAATGAGATATTTTTTTTTACACTCACCTAGTCTAGGGTTATAAGTTAACTCTTTTTAACTCCACAATCCCTTTAGTTATCAGGTACTATTCTTCACTGATAAGCTGCTTCGGAGGTACAGCTATTAGAGATTGTGGAGTAAAAAGAGTCATTTACTTAAATCCTCTGTGGAAACAGAAATACCCCGAAGGGTACCCTGTTTAGTCCAGTGAGAAGTGGAGCAAAGACTCCCTCTTACTCTCACATAGCATGAACATAGGCTCATCATAACCTTCTGTAGTTACCTCAGTTATGAATAGCCTACCATGTTCCTCACCACTCTCCAGCTTACTGCCAAGTTCTTGTGGAACATAGCCAAGAGTTTTCTCTGTGGCAAAGTAGTAGTACCCTGGCTTGTCAGCTCGTTGATATACATCAAGGTTCTTACTGCCTGTCTTATACAGGAATTCTTCTACTGACATTCTCTCTCCGAATTGTGAATTGTTGCTGGTTGTCATAAATACTAATGGTTTTAATTGTTATGAGGGGGACTATCCCAACCTCAAGGCATGGGGAGGGAGGGAGTGGTGGTTATACTCCCCTCACACCAATGAAGTACCTTAAAAAATTAAAAAATTAAAAAATTTTCAACCTAGACCATAGTGTATAGTTAAATTTTCTTAAGATATTTGGTTATATCAAATTTTATACTTACCTTTGCACCTGCCAGAGAGATAGATAGTATGTCTCTATCCTCCATGAGGTAATCAAGTAATGGAGCAGAAGTTGGGTAGTAGTCCTATATAAGGATAAGGTGTCCCCGATACTGGCACAAAGTGTTCTGTTATAAGTTGGATTAGCATAACCAATACTATTGGGAAAAGGTACAGGTAAATATGCTTTTAAGGGGTATAACCAAGAACGGGTCCAACGAAGTGCAGAACTAATATAAACAAGCTTGGCAACACAGGCTAGGGATATATTATGCTTAATAATTAAGGTATGAAGAATATAGGTAGAATAGTATCTGATTGGATATGACAATTACCACAGAATCTATTAGGGGTGTTATGGAGGAACATCAAGAAGGATAGTATCATTACAGAGGTAAAGTAATGATGATATAGAGTCAGTAGGTGCTAGGGCTTATCTGATAAAGGCTGGAGGTACTGTAACACTAGGTAAGTATGTGTTCATTAGCCAGACTTATAGAGACCAAAGCATGACTATCAAACATGAGTGTGGTCATGTAAAACAGTCTAAGATGTTTGGCTCTCTATACCTTATAGTAATAGGAGTACCATCTATACTCCATGCTTGGTTAAAATGACTATATATGATGTGATAAGAAGAGTGGTTTACTATCACTTCTATACAAAAAAAAAATGGGCTGATAAATTGATAGTACTAGCACTTAAACCACTTACTTAATACTCTTCTGGACTCTAATAACTAAATTTCTTACAGTAAAATTTGGTAGATTCAAAAATTTTGCTTACCTTTGCAGAGTAATTCAGAATGGGGCTTGGTGTAGTGGTAGTCACATGAGATTTTGGCTCTTATAGCAGAGGTTCGAGTCCTCTAGTCCCAACTAGGAATGCCCTCTTAGTATAATGGATAATGCAAGGGTCTTCTAAGCCTTTAATGGGGGTTCGATTCCCTCAGGGGGTACTAAGAGATAGGGATGTAGACTATAGGTTAGGTCGTGGCTCTTTCAAGGCTGAGGATAAGGTTCAAGTCCTTACTTCCCTACTAAATGGAGTCATCTACTAAAGGTTAGGTAACTGTCCTCTCAAGGCAGAAATCTGGGTTCAATTCCTAGTGACTCTACTATATAG
>NFZD01015413.1_pt1 | contig 82590 bp, 113 predicted proteins | sample 1095381 | NCBI WGS metagenome assembly NFZD01 (sample SAMN03609891, study PRJNA323583) | gut metagenome | isolation source: feces | host: Rattus norvegicus | place: Denmark: Riget | collected 2013 | reverse complement strand
GGGCGGTTTATTGAGGAGCACAAAGTCAGCAAGTGCTTTGCAGTGTATGCACAGAATGACAGGGATTATAATTGGAACATTGTAGCTAAACCGTTTAGCACAGAACAAGAGGCCATTGAAGCAGCTATTCAAATTGATGAAGGGAAAACAAAAAGAATCTATAATTTAGGAGGGTATCAGGTAAAGATTTCTTGAAAATTTGAAAAAACCTATTGACAATCGGCCTAGAGTATGCTAATATAAAGACACAGTAAAGGAAAGGAGTTAAACACAATGAGAATTCCAACGCAATACAAACACAGAGTAAAAGACGCATATCAAGACGAGGACGGATTTTGGATCGTTCTAAAAAAATCGTGGCGTTGTCCTGATGGTTATGCAGGAGAAAAAACAATTCATGAGGACACAGCAAAAGAGGCAATTGCAGTATTAAAGAAAACACAATTCACGTTACGTTGAAAGGAGCTAAAACAATGGACTGGGAAACCGCCAGACAATGCGAATACAGAGGCTATACCATCACAGACACGGGCGCAGGATTCTGGATTCATCGCCCTAATGGGCAAAGCATGGGCGAGACGTGGAGTGTAGACGATGCTATGGAGTGGATAGATCGGGAAATTGATGGTTGACTTTGTGAGCAAAATATGATATAATGTAAGGGCAAGGGAAGAAATTCCCCTGCCCTTTCGTGCATTTTAGTGCATTAGGAATTTGGAAAAAATCACCAGATGCGGGGAAGATTTTGAAAATTTTTTGCGGCGATTTTCCTGTGCGCGTATTAAGCGATTTTTTTAAAATTTGCCCACAATATATAGTATATGTATATATAGATATATAGATGTATGTATATATGAATGTATATATGTATATGTCTATATATGTGTATAGATATGTGTAGATGTAGATCGATATTGAATTTATAAGTACATAGATAAATTAACTATAAATTCATCGTAAAAAACAAACTTTAATAAATATATCAATCTATATTAGATTGGTATAAGAGTTTGAAATTTTAAAGATTTTATAAATAAGTTAACTGAAAGAAAGAAAATTTTTGTTATTGTGGAGAGTTTGCAAAAAAGAAAATAAAAACCAACGAAGAACATTGAAGAACATTGGCGAAGATTGAATTTCGTTTTTTATTTTTTATTCAAAATTTAAATCGAATGGCTGTCGCTCGTCAAATTAATAAGTTGAATCAATATAGCCCTATATATAATGAATTATATAGTAAAATATTTATAAAACAAAACCAAATCTATAATTTCGTATCTTCTAAATATCAATCAACAACTAAACTAATCAACCGAATACAAATCAAATTTCTAATCAATTTATCTGGAAAATTGAAATCGAAAATCCTGTGCATAAGCACGAGTCAGAAAATTGAAATCGATAATCGTCTACAAAATTCAAATCAAAAAAATCCAAATCCAAAATCGGCCTAAAAAATTCAAATCCAAACTTGACAAAACGAAATCAATATGGTATAATCTATCCATCTAAACAAGCCATCGAATTTGAATTCACAAAGGAGCAACGAAATTTAAAATGGAAAACGCCAAATTGATTTGGAATCAAAAAAAGAAGAGCTGGGTTTGTACTGGTTGCGGAGCAATTTATTTTCAGCCAAAGAATTGGATTCCAAAAGCCTCGTATTGCATGAAGTGTAGAAAGGAGTGGATGGATTGAATAATGCTGGACTACCCAATTGGTTTAGAAGATTGATTGTAATTATCTGGATCATATTGTTAGTGATTTGTTTGCTAACCGTGCCCAGAAAAGTTGAAGCGAAAAATTTGAATTGTGAAATTGAAATTGAAAATTGGGGTGAAGTAATTTAATTATATTATTAATCAAAAAAACAAATTGAATTTATTAAAAAATAAAGGAGGGCAAAGTTATGTTTGGATTAAAAATTATGAAAAAAGAATCATATAATTATTTAGTAGAATCCCAAAATAAAGTAGAAGCTAAACTTAATACAATAAATGCTAATTTGAATCAAATTGAAGCCCATAATCTTTGTCTTAAAAATTTATTAAAAGAAGCCAATAAAATTAATAAAGCAAAAGCGAATGAAAATGGTTGCATGATTGGAGAGTGGTGTTCAAATTGTGATTATGGTAAAAGAATGAAAGATACAAATTGTTGGTTTGATCCAACTATGAAAACGATGTTTGGTAATTATAAATATATAAGTGCTGATGCTGGCTACTATTGTATGAAACATCTCGCAGACATTTGTCCAGAGTTTCAAAATAATAAAAACTAAAGGAGAAAATTCAAAATGAAAAACATCAACGAACAATACGAAACTCTAAAGAAGAATTTACTCAAGGCTTGTTTTAATAAGTACACTCCTGCCACCAATCGAAATCGAATTGATAAGTTTGCAAATCAGATGCGTTATCTTGAGAAGATGATTCGGCCTGATATGAAGGAGTAATAAATGTCAAACTATAAACTATATCAAGGCGACTGCCTGGAAGTGATGAAAAATATTGAGGATGGGAGTGTGGATTTGGTTGTCACTGACCCACCTTATAAGACAATTACAGGTGGTGATTCAAACGGCGCAAATTCTGAACGCCCAAAAGGTATGCTACAAGGTAATCGTAAATTATTTAAGCACCAAAACATTAAAATTTCTTCATGGATACCTGAAATTTATCGTGTCCTAAAAGAAGGTAGTCATTGCTATATTTTCACTAATTTTCTTAATTTACAAGAAATGTTAAATGAATCCACCAAAGTTGGATTTAAATTGCACAATTTGCTCGTATGGGAAAAGAATAATTGTACGCCTTCTCAATATTATATGAAGAATTGCGAGTATGTATTGTTCTTGCGTAAAGGAAAGGCTAAATGGATTAACAATATTGGCGATAGCAAGACGGTGCATAAGTTTAACAATATTATTGGCAATAAATTGCATCCAACAGAGAAGCCAGTTGATTTATTAGAATATTATCTGCTTAATTCTTCTGAGCCTAATGATATTGTCTTTGACCCATTTATGGGTAGCGGCTCAACAGGCGTAGCTTGCCTTAATACAAATCGTAATTTCATTGGAATTGAACTTGATGAAGGATATTTTAATATTGCCCAAAATAGAATTGAAGAAGCCGCAAATAAATCAAAATAACCCTTGACACACAACCTCTCTTATGGTATAATGTAGATACTATAAGGGAGGTTGATTTTTATGAAGAAACTTGTAAATAATAGTTTGGTTCGAATTAAAAAATATTCTTCTTATGGAGGAAGATATGCTGGTAAAATTGGAAGAATTGTAGACGCAAGTAAAAGTCCTGTTCCGATTAGATTAAGATGGCTAACTAATAAGAAAAGTAAAACTGGCGTATTTTATTTTGCGAGTCCAGAATTTGAATTAGTAATTGACGAACCTTAATCTATATGATATAATGTAGTCAAGTTAAGGAAGCAGTTGTTATGAAGTATAGACTAACTGGATGCGAAGATGTAAGTAAGTGGATGTGGAAGTTAGTTGGAGGGGATTGAGATGAATCCATATTTTAATATCAATGATTATGTAAAAATTACAAGTAAATCAATACCATATCCATCTTATAAAGGAAAGTATAGTGGATATCATGGCTTTATTTCTCGAATCAGTGGAAATCGAATTGGAGTAACCATCGATGGAGAAGTAAATGAGAAAAGTGGATACGGTGTATTTTGGTTTGATGCCAATGAATTAAAATTAACAAAAGAAAAAGTTCAAAATCAGGAGGAATATTTTATGGATAAGAATTATCATTCCATTATCATTAATTTTATCTCTGGCTCGAATACTGATGTACCCTATACTTATGCCGCCTATGAAGATTATGCTGAAGGCGACTATGTAGTAGTGCATACTGGTCATCACGGTATGGCTATCGCTAAGGTTAAAGCTATGGGCACAGAAGACGATAAGGTAGAGTATGGCCGTGAGATTATTTGTAAGATTGATATGACTGCATATAATGATCGCAAGGCCCGTGCAAAGCGTAGAGCTGAACTGAAGGACAAGATGGAGGCGAAGGTTAGAGAGCTTCGAGAGACGGCTCTTTTTGAAATGTTGGCAGAGAAGGGCACTGGACTGGCCGAGATGTTGAAGGAATTTAAGGAGTTGGGTTAAAAACTTCTTGACAAATCGCCTTTGATATGGTATAATTGGATTATCAAATGAAGGGGAAATTTTATTTTTATCCTCTTGACAAAATAAAGTTTATATGATATAATTGTTTATGTAAATTAAAACTGGTGCTTGGCAAGTAGGGTCAAGTTAAACGAGCAACTGTATTGCAAGCGAGGCCAGTAAAACAATTCAACAACTACGATGAGTAAGATAACCGTACCATCTAATCTTCGAGAGCGCGGAAGCTGATAGGCGCATAGAAAGGTGATGGCTATTCCTTTCACCCCAATAATCGAGGCAGTGGATGGGAGCAACAGGCTATCGAAGTACAAGATGGGTGTAGATTATTGGGAATTTCATATAGGCAAAAGGTCGCATGAGACTGTATGCCGATGCCCCCTTGATAAGTGGTTAATACTTAGACGTAATATCTCATGCTCATTACCTATCGCCGTGGGTTGATTGAAAAAAGATGGGCAATTAAAAATAATGCTTGACAAAATGAAAGATTTGTGGTATAATGTAAGAGTAGTTGAGAGATGAATATGGCGGTGTACTCGAAGGGCACAGAGAACAAACTCAAAATTTGTCGGCTTAATTGCTTGGGCGTTCGAATCGCCTCACCGCTACCAAGGGACAACGGTCTTTCGCACTTTCTAGTGACCCTAAAAACGGTAAGCAAAGTGTGGGTTTGTGGTTGCCCAAGATAATCAACCGTGAAAGAGAACGACAGAAACTCTTGACCACACTATCGGTTTAATAAAGATAGATGAAGGAAGTTATGGAAACCGTTGCTCAATTCGTAAAGTATAAACGGAACCAAAATTTACTTGACAACTTAGAAAGGTTGTGGTATAATGTACAACTGAAAGGAGGATATAAAATGTACGATTTAGACGATCTAATTTTTGCTGAGAGTGAAGATATTAAGATTCATAGCACGAAGTAAGAAAGGATTAAACATGAAGCTAAATGTAAAGAATATTGACAAGTTTATGGATGTGGTTCATAATTGTCAAGGCGATGTTTTTCTAACTGACTCAACTGGTGGTAAGGATTTCAGCCTTAATCTAAAATCTGAACTTTCTCTTTATATCGGTGTGAGTAAGCTACTTAGCGAACACGGTGATTGGCTAGAGATTTATGCCGATAATCATGAAGATGAAATGAAGTTAATTAAGTTTATGACAGAAAATTGTTGAGTTGAGTTAGAGTATCGAGGCTTCGGCCTCTGATATGGCGGTATAGTTTAAAGGTAAAACAGCGGGCCTATACCCCGTAGCAACAGATAATTGGCTGATTTCGGTTCGACCCCGAATGCCGCCACCAGCCCGAAAGGGCTTCCCATGTTCGAAAAATCAAACCCAGTTAAGGCTCTGGGTTATCAAAAGCCTATGTAAATGATTCTGTAGCTCAATCGGTAGAGCAACGCACTTTTAATGCGTGGGTCGTGGTTTCGAGTACCACCAGAGTCACCAAGGCGAAAGCCTAACCAAGAAATAAAACGAACTAAAAGGAGAAAAACAAAAAATGCTAAACAAGCCTGATTTTATTGCCCTAATGGCAGAACGTTGTGACATTACCAAGAAGGACGCAACTGAAGAGTATGAGAATGTATTTGGTGTTCTTGCCGAGGTTCTAAGCGAAGGTAATGAAGTTGCAATTCCTGATCTTGGCCGTTTTAAGATTGCTGATCGTGCGGCTCGTATTGCAAATAATCCTAGAACTAAAGAAAAGATTAATGTTCCTGCTAAGAAGGTTCCTAAGTTTCAGTTTAGTAAGAATATCAAGGAAGCTATCGCAAATCTATAAAATAAAATAAAAGAGGTTAAATAAAGGTTGCAAACTTTATTTATTTAGGGATAGTAGCCCAATCTACTATCCCACTCTATAAATTTAATTATTCTATTGGGAGGATAAAAATGGGAAAATTTATTGATTTAACAGGAAAACAATTTAATAATCTTGTAGTATTGGAAAGAGCTAAGAATCTAAAAGATAAAAAAAGAACTTATTGGCTATGTGAATGCCAATGTGAGAATAAAAGTAAGATTGTAGTCGAAGGATATCATTTAAGAAGCGGTCATACAACTTCTTGTGGATGTTTAAAAAAGAAACAATTTATTGAAAGGTCTTCTAAAGGGCCAAATATCTATGAGTTTTTGCAAGAAAAGGTTATAGGATATAATGAAAAAGATTTCTTTATTATAGATAAAGATGACTACAAAATGGTTAGTCAATACAGATGGTATTTAGACCACTATAAATATTGGGTAACTAATATTGAAGTTGATGGAGTAAAGAAAAGGATAAAATTACATAGATTTATAATGGGAGCAAAAAACAATCAAAAAATAGACCATAGGGATAGAAATAAAAATAATAATAGTAAAGAGAATTTACGTTTTTGTTCTATAGCGGAAAACAATTATAATAAAATACAAAATCCAGAAAATTATGTAGGTGTTAGAAAACGAACTGATACAGGGAAATGGTCAGCCAAAATTCAATACAAACATAATGTATACAATCTCGGTTGTTTTGAAAAAGAAGAAGATGCTTTAATAGCAAGACTGAAGGCAGAGAAAAAATTTTTTAAAGAATTCGCTCCGCAAAGACACCTATTTGAAAAATATAACATATAAGGCTTCTCTAGGGGTTGAGCCTATCAGTCCCATCCGAGTCCCTTAAAAGTTATAGAAGCTTGCGTGGCCTGTGACTGCCTGAATGATGCGTCTGAAAGGTGGGAAAGGTTTTAGACAAGGCTAACGGTTTTCCTTAATAAACCGATGCCTATTATATGGGATAGTAGTTTAATGGCTAGAACATCGGCCTTCCAAGCCGAGAATGGGGTTTCGATTACCCTCTATCCCTCCATGGGCGAAAGCCCAGTCCCTATATATGCCCCCCTTTTCATATTGAATCGCGGTTAATAAAATTACTAACCGCGATTCATTTTTATCTTGATTATTGTCGTATTTTGTGATATAATCAAAATATAAAACAAACAAAGGAGACGTGATTATGAAAAAGATTATCGGTTGTATTTTGATGGTTGCTTGTTTGATTATTACGGTCTACGGCTCATATTCAGAATACAACAAATATAAAGATGAAACGCAAGAGCCTGTTCTCATTGAAGCATATGAGATTGAAGTAGTTGATGCAGAACCTAACACACTTGAAATTCTTGATGATTATGTTGAACCCGTAGAAATTGAAGAAGAAGTTGAAGTTGATCCTTATAGATATACACCTGTTGAAATGGCTTATCAAACTTCTGCCAAGACATATATGGACTATCGAGCCATTACCAATACATCATCTGCCCAATATCAATTCATTCATTCTGATGAGATCACGATTTGTGAAGATGGATTTCTTCGTGATGATGAAGGATTTATCGGCGTAGCTATGGGCAGTTATTTCGGCCCAATTGGTAGTCGCTATATTTGCCATTTAGATACTGGCAAAGATATCAAAGTTGTTAAGGTTGAAGCCAAGAACACCAATCATACGTTTGGTGGATTTTGCGGAAGTACCGCATATGATATTATTGAATTTGTAATCGACACAAAGGTATTGTGGATGCAACAAAACAAATGGGGCAACGGCTATATCTTTAGCGGTAATTTTAACAACTACTCTGAATTCAATGGCAAGATTGTAGCTATTGATATGGTAATTGAAAATTAGGTCTTGACATTTTGATTCTTTTATGGTATAATTGGGATAGAATAAAGGAAGGGAGATATAATTATGAACGCTAACTATATTGCATATCTTCAGTCTAAGTCCAGTTCTCCTTTGACTATTGTCAATTATACCAAATATATTAACATGGCTTTAGATTATATCGGTAAGCCTGAATCTGAAATTGCCTATATGGATTTGGTCAATTGGAAAAATACATTCACCAATCTGAAGCCCAATAGCCAAAATATTCGTATCTCGGCCATTAAGAATTATTTTGCATTCTTGAAAAAGTCGAAGGTCATTGAAGAAAATCCTGCTGAGGGGCTTGAAAAGCAAAAGATTCATGACTGTGATATTAAGCAGAAGCCTTATATCGAAGCCCACTATCTTCGTGATATGGTAAACAATGCTCGTACTGTTCGTGATAAGGCCATTATTCTTCTGTTCGCATCTACTGGTCTTCGTGTTAGTGAGCTAACTAATATCACGGTTGATCAGTATAAAAACTTAGGGGGCCTTGATGGCCGTGAATTGGTGATTGTTGGTAAGGGCAACAAGACTCGCCGTGTTTATATCAACGACGAAGTTAAGGAAATGATTGATAGTTATCTTCTTATTCGCCCTAAGTGTGAATGTGCAAATCTTTTTCTTAGCTTTCAGAACGGCCCTATTCATAGCAACAATCTTAGCCAGACGTTAAAGAACGTGGCGAAGAAAGCTGGTTACCCTTTGTGGAATGATGTATGCAATCATGCGCTTCGTTCTGCATTCGCTACTACTAAGGCCGAACAGGGCACTCCGTTGACCACTATTCAGGCAGCTATGGGCCATGCCAAATTGGAAACCACTTTGATTTACATTAAGCGCAATCAGAACAACATCAACAACGCTATGAAGAATATGGCGTTTTGATATATTTGAATTTTATTTAAGAAAGGATAAGTTGAAATGGGACGTTGGATTGATTATATGGAATTGTATGGAGATATTGCTATTACTCCAAAGGCAAAGACGTGCGACATTAAGATGCTCAAGACAAACAACAATGCACCTAAGTCTATCAAGGGCGATTACGATGTATCTATTCATGGCAACAAGATTGTTCTCGTAGATAAGAAGGACGGTACAACTGTTGAAGCCAAGTGCCACCCTGATGATAATTTTGATATTAGAAATGGCATCGAGGAAGCCTTTAAGAAGATGAATGAAAAGCGGAAAGAAATTCGAAAGGCCAAGGAAGAAGAAAAGAAGATTAAAGTTGGAGATTGGGTAGAAGTTGTTAATAATGGTGCGTCTTGTTCAACAAAAGATCAATTCTTTATGAAAAATAATTTATTTAACTATGCGGCCAGATTTAGATACGGAGTCTCACCCAATGAAGGAACTAGGGGCAAGGTTTTGTTTATTGAAGAAAATTCAGATTATGAAGGAACAACCGTAGTTGTTGAGGTTCCTAAAGAGAGTTATTGTGGCAGTTCAAGATTTGCCAATTTAGATTGTTATAATGTAATTTATCTTATCAAGATTTATGGTCTACGAAAGGTGAAGAAGTCACTATGAGTCATTTTAATGACTTAACAGGAAAACAGTTTGGAAAATTAAAGGTTTTAAAAAGAGTGGAGAATGATGCGAAAGGATGCGCGCAATGGCTTTGTGAATGTCAATGTGAAAAGAAAACGAGAAAAGTAATTAAGTCTTATTATTTAACTTCAGGACAAACAAAATCTTGTGGATGCCTTCGAATTGAAGCAACAAAAAGAAGCAATACAAAACATGGATGCTCAAAAACTCCTTTATATCGTATATGGGAAGCAATGAAAAGAAGAGTTTTAAATCCCAACAATATAGGGTATCAAGATTATGGTGGGCGAGGTATCAAGATTTGTAATGAGTGGCTTATATATGAAAATTTTAAAAATTGGGCCATTAAGAATGGGTATGAAGAAGGGCTATCCATTGAACGTAAAAATGTAAATGGTGATTATTGCCCTGAAAATTGTTGCTGGATACCTCGATTTGATCAAGGAAAGAACAAAAGAAATACAAAATGGTTAGAATTTAAAAATGAAAGAAAGACCGCAAAAGAATGGGCAAAAGAGTTGGGGATAAATTATCATACATTGATGAGAAGATTAAATTCTTATCATTGGTCAGTAGAAAAAGCATTAACCACTCCTGTAAAGAAAGGGAAAAATAAATGAAGCCAAGTATGTTGTCAGAAATTTTGGAATGCGTGCATTATTATTTCGAAGATTGTCCCGATGTAGAAATTGATTGTTTATTATATCTTTCTGGATTAATGGATGATAATAAACAGGTTAATAGACTTAGTATCGCCGCTATTGAAAAACTAGAGAAGATGGGAAGATGTGGAATTTGTGGTGAAGAACTCCAAACTTATCACTACAAAGAACCGCACCCAGAACTTGATGGTTGTCCTATGGAAGATATGACAGAAGTATATTGTCCCCATTGTGACGTAGGAGATGATGAATATCACTAAAAGACAGCGCGAAGCCGCTGAAAGAGCCATGTTAAAGCACTTGATTGACACGAAACCAAAATATAAGGCCACTCTTGATGCTTTGATTGATAATCCAAATCCAGAATTAAAGGATATCATTCAACCTATTATTGAAAGTGAACTAAAGAAAGCTACTATGACAGGCATGAATATTGGATGGCAAGCCGCAATGATTCAAGCTTATGAAAAGATCAAGGACATGAATAGCATAGATGAGATTAAGACTCGCCTAAGAAACGAAGCCGATGAAGTAAGAAAACGTATGGGCTTAAATTCGGCGTTTGATGAAGATGGAAATTTGATTGTTGAGAATGAAGAACAAAATGAAGAATAAAATCAAGGCCATAGTCTCGCTTTGATTTGATATATTTTAATTTATTTTTGATTTAAGGAGAATGTTTATTTTATGGAAACTGCACTAAACAAGACAAGAAATTATTTTCGTGTAATTGGTACTTATGATGAGAATGGACTAAAGCGAGAAGCCTGTAAGATTAAGCTACGGGATGACAATGGCAATGATGCTGGTACTGTTGATGGCGAACGTATTATGGGTAATATCGCTATTAAGACCAAGACCGGCATTGTAACACTTAACGTTTATTTTCAAAACCTAACTTCTAAAAATGAAACCAATCCTCAATGGAAGATGGCTTGTGATATGTATGAGAATTGGGTTCCTCGCATTAACGGCACTGGTGAACCCACAGTAGTAAATGTTGAAGGTACTATTGCTCCTAATGATTATGTTGGTCAAGATGGTTCTCTAAAGTATGCGCTACGTTGGTCTGTTCGTAGAGCGAATACAAAGATTCCTGAAAATGCCGTATATGGTGCTTCTCTAAATGCTGTTGGTTATATCCAATCTATCACCCCTGAAATTCGTAATGAAGAAGAGACTGGCCGCTTACTAGTCAAGCTATATGCTGTAGATAATAAGGGTACTTGTTTCCCCATTGACGCTATTGTTGAAAAGGATATGGCAGATGATTTTGAATCTTCTTATGAAACTCAACAAACCGTCAATTTTGATTTTGACCTTGTTGTTAAGCATATTGGTGAAAAGAAGAGCGGTAAGAAGGCTTTTGGTAAGCAATCTACTGTAGCGGTGAATGACGGTTTTGATATTCAAGAGCTAATCATTGTAGGTGGTGACGAAGCATTTGAAGAGCCTGATGAGGAAGTAGATAATGAAGGCAATCCTGTAAAGACTCAATGGATTAATCCTACTGCTATGAAGAAGGCTCTAAAGGAACGCGATAAGTATCTGGAACAACTAAAGGCCAATCCTCCCGAAAAGAAATCTACAAAGTCTGCAAGCATTAAGGATCAAAAGGCAAAGTTTAATAAGGCTAAGGCTAATACTGCTCCTACCTTTGAAGACTTTGATGATGAGGAAGACCCGTTTTAATTGAAAGGTCGGTGATTATAGATGGCTAAGATCAACTTACTAGAACTAGAAGAAACTGGTATGGTTGGTTCCCTAGAAGGACAGAAAGCACTAATCTACGGTAGCAACGGATGTGGCAAGACATTTCAAGCGTCTCGTATGCCTAAGCCCCTTCTGCTTATGACTGAAGCTGGTGGTAATGCTGTTCGTTGTCCCAAGGTATTTATTAACAAGTGGGCGGTTTTCAAGGATTTGGTAAACCAGCTTACCAATGAAAAGACACTGGAAGAAATGAAGGCAAAGTATACTACCATTATTTGCGATACTCTTGAGGGACTTGTTTCTCTTGCTGAGCAAGCGGTGTGTACTGAGTTCGCAGTTAGAGATTTGTCTGAAATCAATGGTAAGCAGAATGGCTATTCTATTTATCGTAAGGATTTCAAGACTCAAATCAATCGTCTTTGTAGCGCAGGTTACTTTATTTTGTTTATTGACCACGAAGAATCTGTTGAGTTGACTGACGAACTGACTGGTGAGAAATATAACTTTGTGCAACCAAAGGGTAGTGGCAATATCAAGTCCTCCACTCGTTTCGTTCGTGATATGTGCGACTTTTGTTTTATGATTAAGAGTTCTGGACTTGATGATAACGGCGACACGATTCCTTCTATCGCTCTTTGTAAGCAAACCAAACACGCCTTTGCTCGTAGTCGTTACGCTGTTCAAACTTTCATTAAACCCTTTACTGCTAAGAACATGGAAGAAGCAATCATTAAGGCTATTGAGAAGTCTGCCGAGGACGAGGGTGCAAATCTGTCTGGTTGGGAGCCTAGTCATGATGATTATACCAAGGAAGATTGGGTTGCCATGATTCAGCCGTATTTCAAGGCGATTCATAATAAATACCCTGACAAGTCTAAAGAGATTGTTGCTACTGAACTTGGTGAAGGTGGTCGCATTTCTCAAGCCACTGATGACCAGCTTGTAGAACTTGAAAATATTTATAACCAGATGGTAACATTCTGTTGCGAGATGGGTATTGTGGTTGATAACTAATTATGAACAATTTGCAAACAATTAAATTTTCTCTTGACTTTTTTCTGAAAATATGGTATAATGAAGGATAGTGGAATAAACAAGTTATCAATAATAAAATGCTGTCGTGAAAAGTTAAAGAGTGCTGGTAGTTACCATTGGAAATATGTTGACAATAAAGAAGACGATGATTAACTAAATACAACTTCAAAGGGGCTGGGCAACTAGCCCCTTATTTTTATATTGACATTTGGGTAAAGTTGTGGTATAATTGGAATAGAAAGTTTAAGGAGGATAAATTATGTTATGTGAAGTGTATAGATGTTTTTATAATAAAGATGGAAAATGTTTGTACGATGAATCTCCTCTTCAGCCTGTTTCTATTAAAGCCTGTTATGATTATGATGAAGAATATAATAATAGATATAATATTAAAAAGGAGGTTGTATATGCCCAAAATCATTCTTGACCTGTGCGGTGGTACTGGTTCATGGTCACGCCCTTGGCAATTAAATGGATATGATGTTCAAGTTATCACCCTCCCAGAGCGTGATGTGCGAGATTATCATCCACCTGAAAATATATGGGGCATTTTTGCCGCACCACCATGTACAGAGTTTAGCGTATTAAATTGCATTGCCGAAAATAGAGAACGAGACTTTGATGTTGGTATGGAAATTGTTAATGCTTGCTTGAGAATTATCGAAGAAGCTAAGCCTAATTGGTGGGCACTTGAAAATCCAAGAGGACATTTGAGAAGTTTCTTAGGGGCACCAAAAATGACCTTCCAGCCTTGGGAGTATGGCGACCCTTGGACTAAGGCAACCGATATTTGGGGAGACTTTAACATTCCTCCTAAGCCATATACAAAATGGGAAGACGTGCCTAACAAGTTGAATCTATATACTCGAAAAGGGCGAAGTAAACCAAATCTTGCTTTCTTGCATAAGTCGGCATGGAAGGATATTCCTCAATACAGCTATCACAAACCTGAGACAGATGCTGAATTTAGAGCTATGACACCTCCTGGTTTTGCGTGGGCTTTTTATGAGGCCAACAAGGATAGGTGATAAATAATGCCACAATGCTATATCTGTGGAACCGAAATCCCTCGTGGCAAAAAATATAACAACCCCCGTTTCAAAAACATATCCGTATGTTCTGAAGCCTGTTACAATGAACTTGTCGCTCAAAAAGAATCTACACCAAAGGCTGAACCTTTTCCTGGATATAATAAGCTATTTGATTACATCAAGCTTCAATGGGGGGGTAATGAAAATGTAAACTGGATGCTTACATCAAAGCAAGTCAAGTTCTTTATTAAAGAATATGGCATGACTTGTAAAGAAATCAAGATGGTGTTGAAGTACGCCATTGAGATTGAAGGCAAGCCAGTTGATATTGATTATGGTATTGAACAATTTATACCAAGGTATGTAGAGACCTGTAGAGAATTTGTTGAGCAGTTAGAGAAGGCTAAAGAATTGGCTGAGAATATGGAAGATGATGAGGTTGAGATTGTGAAGTTGAATAAAGGAAATAGGAATAGGTGGATTGGAAAGGATTGGAATTTTGAATGAAATTTTACATTAGCGACTTACATTTTGGTCATAAGAATATTATAGGATATGATAATCGCCCATTTTTTACAGTGGATGAGATGGATAAAATCTTAATTCAAAATTGGAATAATCGAGTAACTAATTCAGATACAGTCTATATCTTAGGCGATGTATCATGGTATAATCGTAAGCAAGAAAACGAAATTCTTCATCAACTTAATGGGGAGAAGGTTTTAATTCTAGGAAACCATGACACACCACCTCGCAGTGGTAGTGAAATTGATAGCTGGTGAGATTATTTGACAATGATTGACAGAGGCGAGTCAGTTGTTCTAAGTCATTATCCAATTGCTTCATTTAATGGAATGTTTAGAGGATGGATTCATTTATATGGACACGTTCATAATTCGGCGCAAGCTAATATTGTAGAACATCTATACAAGGAAACCGAAGAATTGTTTGATGCTAGAATTAAGGCGGCTAACGTAGGGTGTATGATGCCTTATATGGATTATACGCCAAGGACACTAGATGAAATTAAGAAAGCGAAAGGATGGATGTGATGCTTATTGCTATATAATCATAACTTTGCTTCGTGTTTATTGGGTTGCTTAATGACTCAACCCAACTTACTCTTTCAGCCCCAATTCCCCTTGTCTAAAAAAGACTTCTCACCTGAGCCTCTGCACCAAATTCTTTTCGTATGTATTGCCAATATCGCAAAGTCAGGCGCGGAAGAAATTACAGAGGTGGAGATAGAGAACTTCACCAAAGCCTATCCAGCCCAACTCGAAACCCTACAAGACAATAATTACTTTGAATTCATTTCAACCATTAAGGAAATTTGCGTTCTATCAAATTACGAACTATACTATACTTCGGTAAGAAAGTTTGGTCTACTTCGTGATTTAAAAGAACAAGGGTTTGATATCAAAGATTATTTTGACGAACTTCAAGACGAAGAAAGCCAAATGGCTAAACTTAATAATTGGACGATTCAAGATATTCTAAGTGATATTGAACTCAAGGAAATTAAGCTACGAAATAAATTTGATGTAAAGTATATTCGTGATGAAATGAAGGCTGGCGAAGATACAGCTGAACTTCTTGAGCACTTTGAAGAGAAGCCAGCGTTCGGTTCTCTACTTCAATCACCATATCTTTCTACTCTATACCAAGGATGGTGTCGTGGCCATTTACTACTGCGATCAGCCCCATCAGGTGTAGGCAAATCCCGTTTAGCTGTAGCAGATTTGATGATGGTTGGGGCAAAGCAGATGTGGGATGAAGATGCTCAAGATTTTATTGATAATCCAAACTATCAAGGCCCATCATTCTTTATCCACAGCGAAATGAATACAAGATTCGAAATTAACCCAATGTTCCTTGCCTGTATCAGCGGTGTAGAATATCGGACTATTACCAATGGTCGATATACAGAAGAAGAAAAGGCCCGTGTTCTTAAAGCTGGCGAAATTCTATTGGACAGCGAAGTTTCAATCATCGATATGCCAGACTTCACCAATCAGTCTATTGAAAGAAAGATAAAAGAGCAAGTCGAGAATTGTGGTGCAACGTATGGAGTATTCGACTATGTACAGCTACAAGGTGCCTTAGCCGCTGAATACAAGGCATTAACTGATATGCCTGTTCGTGAAGACCTTGTATTGAAGGCTTGCGTGACTGAACTCAAAGCTATGGCCGAAGCCTATAATGTTGGCCTATTCTCTATGACACAACTTAATGATAACTGGAAGACAATTGAATTCCCTGATGAGTCCTGTTTATCTGGCGCAAAGTCCATGAAAGTTAAACTTGATGCTGGCAGTATTGTATTAGGTGTTAAAGAAAGGCCGAAGGAATACAAAAGAATTGAACCATATCTTCGACGTAAGGGATTTGGTGATGGTAGTCTGATGAAGCCCAATATGATTGAATATATTTATAAGGCTCGTTTTGGCCCGATGGCAGATCAAAAGGTTAAGATTTGGTCGTATTTTGATAGAGGCACGTTTAGACGAACGGATTTCTTTTGTACTGATACACATGATGAATTAGTTAAGGTGAATCGGTCGGTGATTAAGGAGGAATTTTGATGAGGGAATATAAAGGGAGTTATTTGGTTGAAAGTAATAATAGTGAATCTTTTCAATTTAAGGTTGATTTAGCAATTTATGAACTTCAATCAAAAAATTATCAATTTGATATAATTTATTCTTATGCTGATGATACTTATTCAGCTCTAATTTTACCTTACACGGAGGAACCAAATGTCTAAGCAAAATTCACCCCTATCTTATCTGGCTGTAGCTGGTGGAACCCTACTATTCTATATGTGCGCTTTACCGATTGCTGATGCTATCTCAACCCTTATCCAAACGAAAATTGGAAGCCATGTAACAAAAATTCAATATGTCATGGCTCAAGATCAAGAAGAAACTGCCGAAATTGCTGATAGAGTCAATGGCTCAGGCGCAGTTCAAGCCATTGGATTTGATGTTGGAAACCCACCAATGATGGAGGATGATGACGATGAGTAAGAGGGTTGATAATCTTTATGAATCACCATGTTATCAATGCGGATTTCAATATGAATGCGATAAGAAAATTGAAAGAAGTCCGAAGCTAGGAGATATTAAGGATGGCGTTTTTGGAAATGCAGATTTCGATTTTCATGATTGTGGGATTTGGATTGCGTTGAATGCGCCTGAGATGGTTGAGGTGGATGAATGAAGATTAAATGGATTGACGCAGAAGAAATTAGGCCAAAGGCTGAACAAGTGGTGCTGCTAAAATGTGCTACACAATATGGTTCTTATAAGTGTATTGGATTTTATGTGCCGCCTGGAACACTAAGAGATGATTCAAATTTTTGTTGGGATTATGAATGTTGTGATGAATATGATGAAGAGCATGACAATTATTTGGTAAATCCTGGATGGTATGAAAGAATCTACAACTGGGATGACTGTGCTGCTGTAGGGATTATAGATGAAGTAATTGGCTGGGCGTATTTGGATGAAAATGAGGTAGTTGATGAGTAAAGGAACTTCACGACCATATTTGCATTTTGTAGGGAATAATGCAGTTGATGTTACGGGCAGTTGTACTATCCTTCGATTTAACAACACCAAACTTGCCGTAGACATGGGTCTGATTCAAACTAACAATATCGTGGCCGATTATCGTGCTAACCGAGACATGATGAAGCGTATCAAGCCCAAGACTATACATGGCGTTGTGATAACCCATAATCACAGTGACCATTTTGCCAATTTGTTGTCCGCAGTTCACATGGGCATGGACGCCTATATCTATGTACCTCAAGGTTCTCTTCCTATCATGCATATCATGCTTGAAGATTGTGCCAAGATTATGGAGTCAGATTCAACCAAACTTCAAAATAAGCATGGTATTAAAGCACCGCCATTGGCTACGCTTGAAGATGTTGATAAGGTTATGAACTGGTGCGTTGAAGTCCCATTCAATCAACCTTATGAAATTGTGGGTGGTGCTAAGCTAACCTACTATGACGCTGGACACATCATCAACAGCGCCCAATGTGTCATTGAGATTCAACAAGGATATACTACCAAACGAGTAGGAATTACAGGTGATATTTGTAATGAGCCTAAGAGCAAATCTGTGCGTCCCTTACAGCCTTTGTCTCGTGTTGATGTGCTTGTGTCTGAATGTACATACTCAGACCCTACACGATGTTACTCCATGAAGAAAGACCGATGGTATGATGAGCAGATGATACTTACGGCGATTAACCAATACCATCGTATATTGATTCCAACTTTCGCCCAACAACGGCTTGAGGATATTCTTGAAGTGTTGGCGAGGCTGGGTGTAACTAAGCGTGTGTATGTAGATACACCATTAGGAGAGAAAATATATAGGGCGTGGCCTGAGCCATTGGATTATGAAGATAGGTTGAACTTGAAGTTTGTTCAATCTTGGGAAGAAAGTCAAGCCTTGCAAGTATCTAACGAGCCTTGTATCTTGGTGGCATCGAGTGGTATGTTAACTGCTGGTAGGGCAGTGTGTTACCTAAAGTATCTACTCCCAAGTCCAAACAATGCCGTGCTGTTCATTGGATATAGCGCCGAGAACACAACAGCTACTGAAATTAAGCAAGGCAATAAATCAATCAAGGTTGATGGTGAAGTCGTAGAGAACGGGGCACAAATATATAGCCTTAACAGCTTCTCATCACATAGTAACTACAACCAACTAATGAAGTATCTAATGGAGTTAGATTATCAGAAGGTATGTTTGGTTCATTCAGATTATGAAAGTAAAGTGGCTTTCGCCAATACTCTCCAAAACAACCTAATCGCCCAAGGCAAATCTAGCCGTGTGATTGCGACTAATGCGGATAGTAAAATTTATTTTTGATTAAATACTTGACAAATCAACTCCTTTGTGGTATAATTCAGACATCAAAACAAAGGAGTTGTGTTTTATGATATTAAGAATCAAATCTTCTGATTTTTCTTGTTTTGCTGGTATGAGGCACGACAATCCAGAGAACAACGAACTTGATGAATACATTAACATCTTTAAAGATAATGCCAACCTAACAGCGTTCCAAATTGAAGATGAATGTGGCAATATGGATTTTGATATCGTATGCTATTGCCATGAACAACTAAAAGATTGTGGAATGTTCACTAAAGTTGAATATGATGATAATGGCAAAATTCTTGGATATTGGCTTTGTTTTTATAAAATTTAATGCTTGACAAATGGCTTTATTTATGGTATAATACGATTATAGATAAGGCCATTTGCTTTATCTAAATAAAATTAAAGGAGATTTTGTTATGAAATTTACAAAACTACCCTTCCACTGGGGGGGGGCATAAGGGGTTAACACCCATTGATACACTTCTTATGTTTGATAGGGGGTGTATTTAATGGCCTATGGCGCAATACTAGGACAAACTGCCAACACATATAGTAAAGAACAAATTATGGGATCAACTATTCCGGCTTTGTACGGGTTAGGATCAGATGCGGTTCCAAGCGAATTGTTTGAAAAATTGTATAATAGCATTTCAATAAAAAAATCTTCTACTTCAAAGACTTATGGTGAGCTTTCAATCGGAGAAGTAATTACAATTAATATTAGTAACAAACCTGTAGATTTTATAGTAGCCCATCAAGGGAAGCCTTCTAGTATGTATGACTCAAGTTGCGATGGCACATGGCTATTGATGAAAGATTATTCTGAAACAAGACAATGGAACGGCTCCGATAATAATACATACGAAACGTCTGATATCAATAATTACTTAAATTCTACTTTTTTAAATCAAATCGATTCCACAGTAAGAGCATCGATTAAGCAAGTCAAAATTCCTTATGTAAATGGAAACGGGTACTGGTCTGTTGCCTCAGGAGCCAACGGTTTATCGTGTAAAGTTTTTCTGTTGTCAGGCTATGAGGTCGGGTTTACAACTTCAACAAGCGACACCTTCTTTGTTGATGGCGCAAAACTGGATTTGTTTAAGAAGGAATACCCAACTGTATCTGGTAAGTGGTGGCTAAGATCTCCAGTTAAATCCACAAATAACATGGTTTGGAACGCTAGATATAATTTTGGCGCAGATGGAGCTACGCCGTCAAATACACTCGGAGTAAGACCGGTCTTTATTGTGCAAAGTAGCGCAGTATACAAGAACATTTTTCAGTACACATTATCTACTCCGGCTGGGGAAGATGTTACAGACGAGGTAAGAGAATCAATTGGCGGTATACGGATTGCAACTGGATCATATACCGGAACCGGAACGTATGGAAGTAGCAACCCGAACAGCTTGACGTTTGAGTTTGAGCCGAAGTTTCTTGTTGTCCAAACAGATACATTCGCCTTTCCAGGTGGGTTTATCTGGATTAATGGCATTTCTAAAATTGGGAGCATATTTACCGACACTTCTACCAGTGCATCCTTGGATATTTCAATAAACAAAAGTGGGAAAAGCATTACATGGTATTCTTCTAATGAATCAGAAGAACAAATGAACAGCAGTAGCCAGAAGTACTACTACTTTGCCATCGGCTGAAAGGAGTGAAACCATGCTTATCATTGAAATCTCCGCCCTTGAAAATGGGGCACACCGGAACCAGAGTATCAGCGGCACATTTTTAACCATCCCGGAGGGCTGGGCTATTATCCCGGACGACATGGAGATCCCGGAGGCCTTTCCTTTTGTCGATCTGACGGTAGAGGACGATGTGGTCACTTCCATGACCGCCGGGGTAGTGCCCGAGTCGAAGCCGGAACCCGAGCCGGAGCCGTCACAGCTTGACCGGATGGAAGCGCAGGTCGCTTACACGGCTATGATGACCGATACACTATTACCGGAGGTGACCAGTAATGAAAGCTAAAATTGCTTTATGGTATAAACAAGGACTTTGGACTACTGAAATGGTTCATATAGCAGTAGATAAAGGTATTATTACTGAAGAAGATTACAAAGAAATTTGTGAATCTGAGTAAATAAAATCAACAATTGCTATTGACAACTTCCCTTCTTTGTGGTATAATGTAGACACTTCAAAGGAGGGAATTGTTTTATGGCAAAGTTTGATATTGGTGATAAGGTTCGTGATGCTAACATGAATTATTTTTTAGAAATTATAGATATAGATGAAGTAACAAACGCATTGCCAAAATACAAATTACATGATGACTGGGGAGACTTTTGGTCGTATTGTTTTGGATGGAGTAAAGAATATAATGCTAACGAAGTGTTGAGATACGGCAATATTCTAACAGATGACAGCTATTATCTAGATGGATTGAATGGAGGTAGTCATAGAATCCGAATTATCTCATACGACAATCGAATCTTTTATCACAAGATGGTAAATGGCGAAGTAATTGAGTTTAAGGAGTTGACGGTATGAAAGACCAACATAGAAGAAGATTGAGTGTTATGTAGAGTTTAAGAATTGGAAGGATGATGAAGATGGATAATTATGTATACCTTGATTGGGCTTCTACGGCCCCAGTTCGTTACTTCGCCAAAGATTACTACATCCCTGGAAATCCAAATTCCTCTCACGCTATGGGCCTACAAGCCAATCAAACTCTAAATGAAGCAAGGCAAAGAATTATGGATTGTCTTGGTGTAAGAAGTGGTAGGGTGTTGGTAGGTGGAACAGCAAGTCAGTTGGTAGATAATTTGATGTGGCGTATTTATAGCCTTGGAAATTACAGTATCTTAGGTTCTGTTTACGAACATGATTACTTCAATAGATGGCTTGATTATCGTCTCACAGAATATCCAACAGACCAAATTAGCAAAAACGATATTGTATGCTGGATGATGGCAAACAACATCACAGGCACGATTTTTCCAGTTGAGCAAATTGGCAAAATGTGCCGTGATGCAGGGGCCTACTATATCATGGACGCAGTCGCTGCCGTTGGTCATTATCCTATCAATAATAGCCTTGAATTTTTTTGTGATTGTCTTATCACTTCAGCACACAAGTATGGTGGTCCACAAGGTGCAGGTTGTATGTGGGTGTCTGATAGGTTCGCTAAGTTCCTTGGGCTAACAAATGATTCACATGAAGAATATGGTCTAATCCATGGTACTCCTAATGTGTCAACCACAGTTGCCATGAGCTATGCTATGGAGCACGCTATTAACAACGCAACAAGTAACTGGGTTGAACATAGAACATTAGCAAATAAGATGTTATTTGATTTACAAGATGAAGATATTGAAGCTCGTATTATTTGTGATGAATCGTTGCCGAAGGCTCATTCAATCAACGCCCTATATCTCCCCAGCATCAACGCCGATGCCTTAACCCAATACCTATCCACTAAATCCATCTACATCAGCTCCGGGCACTCAGCTTGTGCAGACAACGATGATTATCGTGTGCTTGAAGCGTTTGGTTTAACGAAAGAACAAGCAAGTCAGACTGTAAGAGTGTCGTTTGGTGAAGACACCACACAAGAAGATATTGATACTTTGGTTAATGGAATTGTGGAGTTTAAGGAGATGTTTGTATGAGTATCAAAGATTATTCAGCAGTAGATATTCCTTTGATAGCTTATAATAATAAAACCCAACAAGAAAAAATTATAGGAATTGTTCATTGGGTAAGTGACAGTTGTTTTAATGCCACATTATTTGATGCTTATACAGATATTTTTTATAAAGAATATGATGCAGAAAACAAAGAATTAAGAGCTATTGGCATAGAAATCAATAAGGAGGAATAATCATGCCCCAAATCATCGCTCCACCCGAAAACAAAACAATCGAAAAACGTCCCATCATCACAACCTGTCCTCATTGCCAATACACAATCTCATATACTGAAGACGAAGTAGAGCGTGTAGAGAATGATGGCCTTGGCGTTATTTGTCCCAATTGCAATGAATCAATTGTACTTGAACATATTGAGCCTTTTACTTTTCCAGATACATTTTATCATTTTAGTACAAGTGAGACAAGTAAGTTGACCAATGAAGAAACTCAACATTATATAGATATTGTTAAGCGTAAGCTACAACAAGAGTGTCAAGTGGGTGAATATACTTTTGCTGGCTCTGGTGACACTATGGTATTTGGTTTTAAATTTAAAGATGAAGATGAAATCGTTGTAGCGAAGAATTATTGGGCAGATAGCGTGTTTCATTGAAATTTAATTAAAGGAGATGGCTGGGTTTGAATCAAATTAACACAAAACTTCTCAAATCTAGCCTATCTCTCGAAGACCATAAGAGTGTATGCAAAGCCCTCGGAATCCCGATTTTCGCTGAAAATTCTAATCAAATTGTCTACTATACAGGCGATAAAAACGTCGATCCATATAAGGGTTCGCCAAAACTAATCTTCTATAAAGACACAGGTGTTTATGTAGGCTATACAGCTGGAATGTCCTACGATGTAATCTCCCTAACTCAACAACGTCTATCCCTACTCAAACAACCATCTTCCTTTATCGATGCTATCAACTTCGTCCTGTCTGCTACAGGCAAACAAATTGATTCAATTCAACGAATCAACAAGCCCCATGTCTATGATTGGCAGAAAGATTTGGAAAAATTCATTCGTTTCAAACGTACAGGTTCAATCCTTCCAACCTACGACCCCACTATCATTGATCAGCTCGAAACCCGTTTCCCTCAGCCATGGCTAAACGAAGGTATAAGTGAAGAGACAATGGCAAAATATCTCATCCGATATTATGAGCGATGTAACCAAACTTGTATCCCTGTCTTTGGGCAGAATGGTGAACTTCATGGTATCCGTGTAAGAAATTGGCAACCTGAATATCTTGAAGGTAAGAATAAAGCAAAGTATATGCCATTGATTACCCTTGATGACACTTGCTATAAATTCGATACCAATTCAATTCTCTACGGCTTAAATTACAACTGGCCTGAAATCGAAAGAACAGGTACAGTATATATAGGCGAAGGCGAGAAGTTTGTCTTGAAGATGGACACATGGTTTCATGAAAAGTCGTGTGCAGTGGCAATGTTTGGTGGAAGCCTTGGCTTGAAGCGAAGAAACGATCTAGTCAAGTTAGGCGTTAAACGAGTTGTTCTCGTGCCTGATAATGATTGGATTGGTCAGGATGAAGAAAAATTTAAAGATTGGCAAAAGAAGATTCAGAAGCAAGTTGATTTATGGGCCGGATTAGCGAGTGTGGAAGTTGTATGGGATGATGGGGATACTCCAATCCTTAACCCAAAACAAAATGCAACCGACCAAACTTTAGATGTATGGAATCGACTTTATGAAAGTCGGGAAATTTGTTCATAATTTGTTTACAAAAAATTTACAATTTATCTATTGACAAATTGTAAATTTTATGATATAATATAAAACGGCCAAAGATAAAAGGCCAAAAATAAATTAAGAAAGGAATTGATATAATGTGCGCGCATAATATCAAAGAATTAGAAAGGGGCCGGTGCTATGGCTAATGGAGCAATACTAGGACAAAGTCAACAAAGTGCATATCAAGCAGCTGTTAAAGGTGGATATCAAGGAACAGAAGAACAATTTAATCAAACATTGGCTGAAAATATGACTGTACCTATCTCCGTTCAAAATGGAGGAACAGGTGTATCTTCAGTTGGAGGAGCTGATTATACTACAACTAGATTCAGGGGTTCTCAGCTCCGTTCAACAGACACAAACCCAACCATAAACGGCACAATCAACTGGACATACGAATGAGGTGTCGGCATGGCTGGAAAGACAAAGATCGGGGGAACAGACTACACAATTTCCGGAGGAAAGACTCGCGTAAACGGGACAATATACAGCATCAAGGGCGGAAAGACACGAGTAAACGGAACTGTATATGATATTCAGTTTTTAAATTATGAAGCAGCGCTTGATGAGCTGTTTTCTACAATGACAGTTTTAGAAATTGCTGGAACAGACAGCAGAAGCACCGGAGAAGTATCTCTTGGAGATCAATCATCAATATCATATGGGCAATATTACATTACAGCAAATGCGGAAGTGAGCGATAGCTTGTTCAGTTTAGTGCAATGGACGGGAAAACCGGAAGGAGATTATGCAGAAAACGATTATCCTGTGTTTGCAGTTTGGAGTCCATACGCTAACGATTTGCCTGCACATTGGCATAGTCCTAATATTTATGTAGGACGGCCTGGTGGAACTGCGATTGGAAATTACAGAGCAGCAACAATAGCAAAAGTTAATTTTATAAAAGAACCATTGAATTTATTATCAAGCATTTCAGAATCAACAAAAGTATTTGACGGAAGCAGTTCTGGAAACACGCTTGAATTAAGTACAGACGGTTTAAATGGAATTAACTACATTTTTGGATTTTCGAAAGACAAATTTTCAATTGGAAAATATAAAGATGGTGTATTTACTCTGCTGAATCCAAGCGCACCGGCGTATGGAATGCTTGAATTAAACAACAATGTAATAAAGTTCCAGGGGAAGTATGGCGGATTAAGAGGATCGATCCATGCTTTAAAGCTTGTAGAATAAGGAGAAAAGATAAATGATTAAAGTAAAAGTCAACAATATGCTTTATGAAGCCACAGTAAGCGGACGAGTATCTGATTCCACATGGGGAAACAGAGAAACAAAATCAATCACAATGGCGGGGGACTTTGCAACCATTGACGCTCTTTTTAAGGATGGGACGGCGTGGAGCATCGTGGAAGAGGTGGAAACGATTGAGCCAGTGATGGATGAGACCGGGAATCTGACCTACGGTGAGGACGGCGAACCCATCGTAGAGAAAAATACCATCCAGCAAGAGTATGACAATTCTGATTTTAATATTCGTGGAGATTTAATTGTTCATACGAATGGAACTTGCACCGTAAAAATGGGCAAGGAAACAGACACAGAAAAATTACTTATTATGCTTTATGGTGGTGAATAATGATGTTTAATACATTAAAAGAGTTATATAAAAGAGGAAAAATTAAAGATGCAGGAATTTATAAAGCTGTATCTGATAATATTATCACTCAAGAGCAAGCCGAACAAATTATTAACAAAAAAGGAGAATGAATTATGGAAAACAAAGAACTAAAAATCAAGGAATTACTAGAAACTGTAAAAGAAAATCCTTATGCACAAAACAAAGAAGAGATTCACAAGATGAGCGTGGAGCGTGGCGTTGATGTTGGTACTGCTTGCTCTATGCTACGCGCTGAAAAGGGTTGGAGCTATCCCGATGGCGACCCTGATATTACCGCTTTTACTCGTTTTGTTGGCGAACTACAAAGACTAAGCGATAAAAAGAACAACTATGTTCTAGCTTATTTTGAAGGCAAGCTAGACTAAACTAACCAACATTGGGGGGGGCGGGGAAACTCGCCCCTTTTCTTAAAGAAAGGAAAATTAAATTGGTTGTACAAACAATTCCAAAGTCTTCAATTGTTAAGGCTAAGGTGTATTATAACGTAGGTTGCAAAAAGACCATGGCCCAAATTCAAAAAGAACTTGGCTGTCAATATATGGTCAATACAACGTTGTTTGATATGAATACCAAAGAACCCGCTGGATGGTTGTATTCTAATGGTCAAAAAATCAAAGAAGTTGCGAATCCTTATGGCCTAGCAGTTAAAGATTCAAATATTGTCTTTAGCTATGGCAACAACGTCAAATACCCCGACTTTACTGGATGTTATCATGTGCTTGTCCGCAATGGAGTTAAGCAAATCACTAGGTCTGAAAGTGATAAGTATGGATACACTGACCACACTTGTGTTGGCATTAAAAAGAATGGCGATATTGTAATCATCTGCGACCAAACCAATCGTAGCCTAAACGGCATGGCTGATGAACTTATTGATGCTGGTTGTGATGTTGGCTTAAACTTTGATGGTGGTGGCTCAACTCAATGCTACTATAATGGCAAGACCCTATATTCAAGCCGTAACGTCATTGCTTTCCTTTGTATTTGGACTAAGCCTGTGACCGAAACCAAGCCAACCGAAGAAACCCAACCCTCAAAGGAGGAAACAAATAACGTGGCAAAGAAGAAGATTCTACTAATCGCGGGGCACGGTGCTGGCGATTCCGGTGCAACTTCTGGATCATGGCAAGAGGCCACTGAGACCCGCAATGTTGTTGCTGGACTAAAGGAAGCGATGAAGAACATTGCAGACGTGACCGTGTATCCAACTACTCGAAATGCTTATACGGACTACACCAACGGTGTTCTTAATTCTCAAGCCAACTTTAGCCAATATAATTATGTCCTAGAGATTCACTTCAACGCATTTGATGGTGCCGCAAGTGATGGTAAGACCAAGGGCGTGGAATGTTATGTTACCACAAGTGAATCTGGCGTTACTGTCGAAGAAGCAATCTGTAAGAATGTTGCGGCTTGTGGACTAACCAATCGTGGTGTAAAGCGTAAGAACTGGTCAGTCATTAACACTGCCAAGAAGGCTGGCGTAAGTTCTGCTTTGCTTGAAGTTTGCTTCATTGATGATCCAGACGATATGAAGGTATATAGTACCAAGCAAAGCGAAATTGTAAAGGCAATTGCTGAGGGTGTTAAGTCTGGATTTAGACTGAGTGGTACAATTGCTGAACCTTATCCTAAGAAAGAAGATGATACTGTGACAGATACTAAGCCTACTCAACCCTCTAAGCCCTCTACTTCCAATCACTGGGCACAAGCCAATTTTGATAATCTAGTGGCTCGTGGTGTCCAACTAAGTGACACTCGATTTGATGACAATATTACTCGTGGTGAAGTGTTTGCTCTTGCTGATAAAATTCTTACTGCGCTCGGTAAGTGAAATTTAATAAAATATCCTCTTGACAAAGCCTCCTTTTTATGGTATAATTGAGCCATAGAAAGGAGGCTCGTTTTATGAGCAAATTTAATGTTGGTGATACAGTAATCGCTATTAGTAAGCAAGCACACAAAAACGATCCTGAAGCTTATCCTAAAGTTGGAACTATTGGGTATGTTCAAGAAGTCGAAGGTGGTAGTAAACTTTATAAGGTTCAATGGCAACTTGGGTCTACAAGCTGTAATGATCTATGGTATGCCAGAGAAGATGAAATTGAATTATTTAACAGGTATATGACTAATGAAGAAATTTGGAAGATGCTAGAAAATAAGATGCAAAAGAATGGATTTCATTATTCTTTGGCTTATGATAAAAATAATATTGAATACGAAATGTATTCACGAGGACTTGTTTTTGATTTAATTGCTATTGCCTATCGTTCTGGCTACCTCAGAGCTATGAAGGGTCGGCCTTTTAAAATTGGTAAGAAGAAAAATGAAGAAAAGAAGGGCGGTCATTGGGAGCCTGTCGATCTGAAGAATCTTCCAGAGGGAGGGACGAAGGTAAGATATAAAGGTAGCCTTAAAGGATGCAATTGGGAACAAAATTCTACGGCAAAATGGATTAAAGCTGAAAAGGATAGATTTTCCATTAAATTTGATGGAGTTAGTTGGACTCTGGATTGTATGAATCGTCTATTAAAATATTTTGATATGTGGGTGGAGGATGATGAATGAAAGTCAAATCTCTACTACAATCAATCGACCCATCTACTTTCCTTCAAGATTATCTCCAAGCCTGTGGCGTTAACGATGTTGATAAATATCTAAGTGCTGGACTAGATGTGATGGATAACCCTTGGGATTATCCAAACATGAAGGAAGGGGTTGAGAGATTAAGAAAGGCAATTGATGAAAATGAAAGTATTGGAGTGTTGGTAGATTGTGACGTTGACGGCAATCTATCAGCCGCCATTATCGCCAAATTTCTTTTTCAATTCACTAATAATATTGAATTTTTCTTTCATGTTGCTAAGGGCCACGGTCTTGTACAAAACAAAGAAGAAGATATTGTTCAACAAGTTTTAAATACCGAAGTAAGCTTATTGATTATTCCTGATGCTGGATCAAATGATGCTGTTCAATGCTCAATTTTAAAGGCTTCGGGAACAGACGTTCTAATCCTCGACCACCACGAAGTCACTACCCCAAATCCTTACGCCATCGTCATCAACCACCACTTAGGCGAGGGGCTGAATACAGCCCTGTCAGGTTGCGGGGTTACGTTCAAATTCGTTCAAGCCTGTGCAGAATCATGGAATATTGACCTTGGCGACTTGTACTACGACCTTGTAGCCACTTCCATTATCTCCGATGTTTGTGACCTTACGACTTTAGAAAATCGAGCCTATGTCAAGTATGGCTTTGAACATATCACTGACCCTATGCTTAAATTGATGTTTACAAAATTTAATCGTAAGGGCAACAATCCAATTGGCGTGTCTTGGGGAACCGCGCCTCCTATCAATAGCCTGTGTAGAGGCGATGACCAACAAGCCAAAATAGATTTCTTTATGGCGTTGATTGGTAGGGGTGATATGGATGAGGGTATCTCAATCGCTCGGAAGGCTCATAACGAGCAAAGCAAAATCGTCAAAACAATTTATGAAGAAATTGAGCCTGATTTAGACCAAAGCCATAAGGTGATGATTGGATATGTCGATGATGAATACAGAGGGTACTCAGGGCTGATTGCAAATAAGATAACTGGAAATTTTGGTAAGCCGAGCCTTGTTCTTCGTGAATTGAATCCGACCATGTTCTCTGGCTCACTAAGAAGCCCAGTTGATATTGCAGATAAAATCAATGAAACAGGTCTGGCTAAATGTCAAGGTCACTTGGCGGCTTGCGGTATTTTTCTAAAGAAATCAAATCTTAACCGCTTAATCAAATGGTTTGATTCATCAAATCTTTCTATCGACCCAGAGCAACAAATCACCGCTATCCTTAAACCAAACCAAATTACTTTACCTCTGTGTCATGCTTGTAGTGACGATATGATATTATGGGGCGCGAGTGGGGGTAACAAGATTGTTCAACCAAAGTTCTATCTTGAGTTTGAAACATCGCCTAATGACATTCAGGTATTCGTTAAGAAAACAACAACCGTCAAGATTACCAAAGACGATGTTAGTTTCTTAAAGTTCCAATGTGATGACGAAAAGGCGAGTCTACTACAACATAATAGATGCAAAGTCTCTATGATTGTAACCTTGGGCGTGAATGAATGGAATGGGGTTGAAAGTCCTCAAGGGATGATTGAAAATTGGGAAGTTGAGAAGGTTGCGTTGAGAGATGTGATGGATGAGGAAGATGATTGGAGGGAGTGGTTTTGATGTGGTTGAACCCCTTTGAAAAATTCTTGCCAAGTAAAACCCTTGCGTATTTAACCGACATAAATCCTGTTATTCCAGACGGATATATTCAATTGGTTGAAGATATTAAAGATGGCAAAATTGGTGATGGTGTAACGCCATTTAATTCTTTGCCTTATTTTAGAATTGAAAAGAAAGAGTGATAGATTATGTGGGATTATGATAAGCTGTTTGCTAATAATAATGTTATTGGTGTCAAGGTTTTAAGCTCAAATAATATTTACAACTATGTGGTAGATAGCAGAAAGTCCTCGAATATTATTTGGTCTTACTATAAAAACAACAAATTAAAAGATAAAGACGATGGCAATTCTGAAATTCAATACATTATTCACCTTGATGAACATGGCAATGTAGTTGAGAAGTTGTTCGATAGGGAGAGGGATATGGCGAAGCCTATGCCTGAATTAGAGACAGGGATGTTTGTTCGAGTATCAGGAAGTGGATTAGGATTCGTTGATGCAGAAAATAACCATATAATTTATCAAAATAATGGATATGATTATATTAACGATAACATTTTTGGTAAAGGCGTTGCTTGTAAAATTATAGAAGTATATAGTAAAAATACTCTTGCTTATGATTTCTGTACAAAACGCAATTTAATTTGGTATAAAATTAAAATTAACTAAATAACTCTTGACAATCCTTCGGTTTTGTGGTATAATTGATATACGGTAAGACCGAAGGATTTTATTATATTGGAGGCAATGTTTATGGACAATTTACTTAACGAGACTCTAGAAATTATGAAGAAAAACAATAAAACACCAGAAGATGTTAATTTTATCAGATGCAAGTGGAGCAATTGGGAAAAAGATTTCGAATATTCTGAATATAAACACTATATGACATGGGACGATTTTGCCTCTCAAGCCGATAAAGAATATGATAATGGTTATGGTGGAACAGAAGTTAAAGATGATTTACAAATTGTAGGCACAAATTGGTGGCTTGAACGCCATGAATATGATGGATTTGAGTGGTGGGAGTTTAAGTCATTACCTAAGAAACCAAAAGAATATAAGAAATTTAATCCATTTAAAGAAGAAGACGAGTGGTAAGATTATGGCAAATATTGAAGTTTATCAAGATTATACTTTTATGGATGACGATGATTATAAATACACTTTATCAGTAGAGGATGTTTTTACTTATATTAGATACCATGATTATGAAAATGGTAAGTGGAATAAAAAAGATGAACTTATGTTACCCACGACTTTCGCTTATGAAATCGCCAAGAAGATTGTTGAAGAATATGAAAGGATGAATAACAATGGTATGGCATGACTGTAAGAGTGACCCGCCAAAGAAGAGTGGATTTTATCTATTGGTATATTCTTATAACGATGGTTATGGATGGGAAAAGACATTTGATAGAGCGAGTTATTCAAGCACGTTTTCAGATTGGTCAATTTTTGAATTTGAAAGTTGGACGACTCTTGAAGATGTTGAACAAGGCGCTAATGCTATCAAATGGGCAGAAGTCGATTTATCGGAGGTTGAATGAATGAAATGTTACAATTTTATTACATTTATATAAAAGACCTTGACAATGCAGATAAAATATGGTATAATATATATAAATAGGGCAACCTATAAATATATATTGGAGATGATTTTTATGTCTAAAGAAAATTTAATTGGACAAAAATTTAATCGTTTAACAGTTTTAGAATTTGCATATATTAAAGAAGTAGGTAAATCTCATTCTAAACGTCGATATTGGAAATGTTTATGTGATTGTGGAAATATAATATATGTAGATACAGGACATTTGAAAAATGGAGCGACAAAAAGTTGTGGATGTCTTCATGCTGATAGAATGAGAGAAGAAAAATTTATTGATTTAACAGGTAAAAAATTTGGAAGATTAACAGTTATAAAAGAATATAAAAATATTAATAATAAAAGAATAAAATGGGAGTGCAAATGTGATTGTGGTAATATTGTTATTACGACAGGAGACAGTTTAACTACTAAAAAAACTACTAGTTGCGGATGCAAAAGAAAAGAAACTCGCTTTTTACAAAGAAAAAGGAATATATATAAATTTGATAAAAATGAACAGATTGGTTTTGGTTATGATGAAAAAGGAAATTACTTTATTTTCGATTTAGAAGATTATGATAAAGTTAAAGATTATACATGGCGAAAAAGCAATGATGGACATTGGAATTATAGAAATGGTAATAATACGTTACAACTATCTCACGTAATTCTTCCTGAAATTCCAAAATATCAAATTATAGATCATAAAGATAAAAATCCAGACAATAATAGAAAAAATAACCTGAGACCAGCCAATAAACAAACAAACGCTCAAAATTCTAAAATTTCTAAAAAGAATACAAGTGGCGTTATTGGAGTTTGTAAAACATCTTCAAATAAATGGAGAGCATATTTAACAATTAATAAAAAACAAATTGGGTTGGGGATATATGAAAAATTTGAAGATGCTGTAAAAGCAAGATTAAAAGGAGAACGAAAATATTTTAAAGAATTTGCGCCACAGCAACATTTATTTAAGGAATATGAAATATGAGTTATTTTAATAATCATAATCATACAGAGTATAGTAATAGTTTACTTGGCTTTCCAGATGTAATCAACCGTGTTCCAAACCTTATCCAACGAGCCTATGATCTTGGGCTATCTGGTATCACCATTACAGAACACGAAGGCGTTTCAAGCCACATTCAAGCCCTTAAATATTATGAATCAATGCAAAAAGACCATGATTTTACTCTTACCCTTGGCAATGAAATTTACCTAATGGAAGAATGGGAAGACCAAGAAAATCGAAATGATGAAGCAAAACATCCATATTATCATTTCATTCTAACAGCACTTGATACAGAAGGCCATAAACAAATTCGTGAGCTTTCAACTCGTGCTTGGCTAAGAGCTTATAAGAAAAGCATTTGGCGAAGACCTACTTACTATGCCGATCTTGAAGAAATTGTCAAGCTAAATCAAGGTCATGTAATTGCAAGCACGGCTTGTCTTGGGTCAAGAATTGACCAGTTGCTTTTAAATTATGAAGATATGGACCCGGCTTTGGATGAATACAATCGTCTTGTTAAAATTTTTGGCGAAGGCAATCTATATCTTGAAATTCAACCGCCAAAAGAAAAAGATTGTGACCAGAGTATCGTTAATAAACGAATGTGGCAACTTCATAAAGCTACAGGTTGTAAAATCATTCCAACTACTGACTCCCATTATCTATGTAAAGAAGATGCTTATATTCATAGCATTTATCTGAAATCTCAAGAAGGCGATAGAGAAGTTGATGATTTTTATGCAACAGCCTATCTTATGAGCGCAGATGAATTGAGAGAGCATTTGCTAATTGATTTTAATGACGCACAAATTAATCAAATGTTTGAATGGAGTGAAGAAATTGGGCGAAGAATTAAAGGATATGACATTAGACACAATCCTATCATTCCACAAATTCCATTAGGTAAAATTCCAGAGTTTGAAATTAAGCATCTATTTAAAAATTATTACTCTGCTTATGAAAACTTCGGTTGGTATGCTTATCGTGATGAAATCCATGAGAAGTATTTCTTCAGTCAAATTGAACAGGCTCTTCAATCTAAAATTATAGATAAGGGTAAAGACCTTAAAAAATATATTTCTCGACTCGATGAAGAATGGAAAGAACTTCGTATCATAAGCGAACAACTTGATACTTCAATGCCAAGCTATTATTCTACAATGTCAGCTATTATTGATTTGATTTGGGAAGCGGGTAGCTTGGCTATGCCAGCAAGAGGCAGTGCGGCAGGATTCTTAACTTGTTATCTTTTAGAGGTTACACAAATTGACCCTGTTCCTTTAGGTGATTATATGCCAAGTTGGCGGCACCTAAACCACGAACGGGGTGTTGAATTGGCAGATATCGACAATGATTCAGAAGCCTCTAAAAAGAAAGCAATTGTCAATAAAATGAAAGAATTTTTTGGTGAAGATAAAGTTTTGAATGTCGCTACATTCTCAAAAATTTCTTCAAAGACAGCTCTTGAACGGGCTTGCTCTGGATTGGGGATAAACAATGATACAGCCGCTTATTTAAAATCTCTCATTCCAGTTAACCGTGGAAAGACGGCAAAATTAAAAGATTGCGTTTTTGGGAACAAAGAAAAAGGAATCAAGCCTGTATATGAGCTTGTCAACGAATTAAAGAAGTATCCGAATGTTCAAGAAGTGGCATTAGCTCTTGAAGGTTTGATTACTAACAGAGGAACACACGCCGCCGGTGTAATTGTTTGCAATGAGCCATATACTGAATACATTGCGGCTATGCGTTCTGCCGATGGTACGCTTGAAACTTGCTATGATCTATGGGACGCTGAAGAAGCCGGTTGCATTAAATTTGATATGCTTACCGTCGCCGCCGCAGACAAGATTCACAAGACCATGGACTATCTACTTGAGCACAATAAAATTACTTGGGAAGGTTCGCTAAAAGCAACATACTATAAGTGGATACACCCTAACGTATTGAACTATACCGACCCTAAAATGTGGGCGATTTTGCCTTCAATTTATAGCGTATTCCAGTTTGATACCCCAATTTCATCTAAGGCATTAGGAGCAACTAAGCCACAATCTGTAATGGACTTATCAGCCGCCAACTCTTTGCTTCGCCTTATGCCAGACAATGCAGATGAAACTCCAATTGACCGGTACCAAAGATATAAACAAAGTCACCAAGCATGGTTAGATGATGTTGAAGAATTTGGACTTAATGAGTCTGAAAGAGATTGCCTTTGGGAATATCTGTCTGACGCTTATGGGCTTGCCGATAGCCAAGAAAAGATCATGCGGCTTAGTATGGATAAGCGAGTAAGTGGATATAGTCTAAATGAAGCCAACAAACTTCGTAAATCAATCGCCAAAAAAGATGAAAAATTGCAAGCAGAAGCTAAGGCCATGTTCTTTAAATATGGTAAAGAATTAGGTACACGAGAAGTGTTCTTAGATTATATTTGGAATGTTGTGTTCGCGGCAAGTATGGGCTAAAATTTTGGTCATTATCAGTGAACCTACCAAGGGTGTGGAACAATAGTTCTGCTAACGGTATCAGATGAATAAGACTGCCATCCAAGGCTTACAAGCAGATGATGGTAAATAAAAAGACGAAGCCTCTGACTAAGAGAGTCTACGGTCTGGAAACAGATAGCAGATAATACCGTGCCAAGCCTATTTATAGGAAGGTGTAACGACTATCCGTAAGGAGTACATTGTTTATTGGTACGACAATGGAAGTGCTGATATAAAAACGAATGTTAAATTTATTATATAAGAAAGGAGGGAAATAGATGCTAACAAGAATTAAAGAAGCGGATGGTGATTATTTTGTTTCAAATAATGGTTATGTATGTAATTTACAAAGAAACTTAAAATATCGTTTAACTAAAAATGGATATGCAAGAGTTCAATATAAAGCAAATGGTAAATATGTTGATAGATATGTGCATAGATTGGTTGCTCAACATTATATTCCTAATCCTGATAATCTACCTTGTGTAAACCATAAAGATGGAAATAAATTGAACAACTGTGTTGAAAATCTTGAATGGTGTACTTATAAAGCTAACATGGAACACGCTTCAAAACATGGTTTGGTAAATACAGATAGCGAATTAAGGAAAATCAAGTGTAAAGAAAATCAAAAGAAAGCAACAAAGGCTAATTCTAAGCCAATGATTGAATACGATGAAAATGGCCGATATGTACGAGAGTACGAAAGCGGAACTAGTGCTTTGTACAGATTATCTTATAAAGGCCATTATTATAGAGATAAGCAAACGCTATTAGATTTGTATGGCAAAGTACCTTCTTTTCTAGTAAATTATGAAGATATGAAAATGGCGCAAAACCATAATCGTCGTATTTTCAAAGGAAGTAAAGATGGAGACGTAATCGTTATAGATAAAATTGCCAATTTACCTATCACACGAGAACAATTTTATTTCGCCTACAACCATTCAATTCCAGACTCTAATGGATATACATGGTCGATTACTTTAATTTAACATTCGTTTTTAAAGATATAGTCTAATAGGCTAACCAAGAATGGAAACATTCACGCCTATTGATTCCTTCTCCCAATTACATTCATACAGCTATTCCATTATCGCTTTACAAGAACTTAACCTAAATTATTTTTACCCTCGTGTTTATTGGAACTGTGCTTGTCTATCTATTGAAGCGGCTGGTATTACTGATGATAATGATGGATCAAACAAGACCAATTCAACAGATTACGGCGAAGTTGCCAAAGCAATCTATAAAATGAAGCAATCTGGCGTTGAAGTTTCTCCCCCATCAATCAATGAATCAGATATTGACTTTACTCCTGTTGAAGAAAAGGGCGAAATTCTTTTTGGAGTTGCAGGAATTGCTGGCATCAACCAAGATATTTCCAACCAAATTCTTGCTCATCGGCCCTACACTTCTTTCAAACAATTCTATCAAACTCATGCCTATAAAGGTTCTCTCATCACGCCATCTAAATTCATTCAACTTATCAAATCAGGCTGTTTTGATGAATTCGAGCCAAATCGAATTAAAGTAATGAAGCAATATATCCTATATTCATCTAAGCCTAAGACTGAATTAACCATGGCAAATCTTGATATGGCAATTAAGATTGGATGCAAAATTCCTAAGCAACTAATTTCACCATATAATTTTAAGAGATACGTATGCTCATCTGAATTCTATTATGGCCCACATCCAAAGTTCAAGTCAAAGAAAATTTATTGGCTAGATGAAAAAGCAAGGAAATATTTCACTACCAACTACGAAGATTTACTCGAAGAGGGCGTTGATTATTTTTATCAAGATGATATGAAATTGATTGTCGATAAGTCCCTGGAAAAGATTCTCAAGCCAGTAATAGAAGAACTTAAATCTTTTATCAATACACCTGAATTCATCAAAGAATTTAATCAACAGGCGATGCGTAAGAGATATGCCGAACTTGTACCCAACCAAGATGTTAACCACTGGTCTTTCGAAGCCTGTAGTTTCTTTGCACACGAACATGAATTAGCTCATATCGATAGAGAAAGATATAATATTGATCTATTTAACGAACTTCCTGAAGAGCCAAAATTCGTAACAAAGCGTTGGGGGAGGAGAGAATGGAAACAATATGAGTTGGCTCAGATAGCAGGGGTGGTACTTGATAAAAACGACAACAACCACTTAGTCACTCTATTAGACATTAACAACAATGTTGTTCAATGTAAATTTGCAGCCGAAAATTATTCGTGGTATAAGGCTCAACTAAGTGAACCAGACGGCAACGGAGGAAAGATTGTTGTTGACCCAAGTTGGTTTAAGAGAGGCCAGGCTTTAATTTTAACCGGAGTTAGAATGGGCGAAAGTGATTTTAAGGTTAAGGCGTATAAGTCAAGTATTTTTAGGCATAAGGTTCAGAAGATTGTTAATGTAGATAATAAGATAGGTGAGATGGTGATTCAAAGCTATAGATATGGGTATGAACCTGATGAAGATTAAAGGAGAACATAATGAAATTACAAATTGATACAAAAAGACTAAAAGAAGTTCATTTTACAACCAACAAAGACGGATTTTTTGATATAGAGTTTATTTATTTTCCAACTCAAAGAGAGTATACAAAAGGATATATGAAATATTGTGATACAATTCATTCTATTACTAATTTAGAAAAAGTTAAATTGAATGGATTGGAAATTGATGTAGGAAACAATTAAATATCTCTTGACATTCATTCTCCTTTATGATATAATTGCAGTATCTTAAAGGAGGATGATTTTTATGTATATGAGAGACAGAGAAACTACTAAAAAAATGCTTGATAAGTACTTTTCTATGTTTAACAAAAAGACCGAAGATGAGGAAGTCTGTTTTAACGGTGTAGTGAAAGTGAGAGATGACGCTTTCCCACTCAGAATGAATTTTGCCTTTTCTCCAAATAAAAAATATCACGTTGTTAATGGTTACATCCTTGATGATGAAGGATATGGATGTGGAGCAAATATGATTCTTCAAGATGAACTTGAATACGGATTTTATGAAGATTTTCCTGCGATTCCTATTAAAGATTTCAATACTTTTGAAAGTGGTATGTTTGAGGTTGTTGAAAAATATTATTGATGGTGTTGAAGCAAATAACCTATTGACAACCTTCCTATCTTATGGTATAATGGATATATCAAAGATAGGAGGGTTCGTTTTATGTATCTAATCACCTATATCGACATTGATTGCCATGAGTTTGATTCGCCGTATCATGTATACAAACTTACTAAACTTTATTAAAGAAGGTGACACATCCAAATGCTCGTAAACTGCATCCCAATCCGACAACTCTACAACGATTATATTTCAGGTTATCGTATCCTTGCCTGTACTTGCAAAGGTCAACCACCTGATGATCTGCAACTAAATGATTATGGAAACTTCACGGTCAGCGGAAGCAACCTATCTTCCCTATCTATTGGGCATGAAATCAAACTTGACATTCGAGAAGATTTAAGGAGCAAACGCCCAGGTTCATATCGTTTAGTTGGTCTTGGTGGAATCAAAACCGAGGGCGAAGAAATTAAGGTTGATCCCGATCAAGAATACAACATTCTATGTGGTCTAATGTCTGAAGGCCAAGCCTATAATGTAAACTCAGCCTATCCAAATTTTATTTACCTTATATTAAATGGGCGAGAAAGCGAAATTAGCTATAAAGATATTTTTAATGTTGGCCCTATATATCTTGAACAATATATTGATAAAGTAAAAGCCGCTTGTCGTTCTATTTTATTCATGCCTGTAGCTATGGACAATGGCATTGAAGATAGCGAAACTATCGAAAAGCTCACACAAGTCTACCTAACTCCAGAAGAACTTAAAGAAGCCTTTGACACTAATCCATATCATGTCTATATTGACCTTGTGCATTATCCATTCAAGCGCAGTGACAAACTTGTACTTGATAAGCATCCTGAATTTATCGACAGCCTTGAGCGTTGCGAATATGGATGTATGGAAATTCTACGGCAAAATGAAGAAGAGGGTGATACGAGAATCAACGCCAATCTTCTTGCTTCTTTGGCGAGAGAGCTAATCCCAGAGGCCATGAGCCATATTGTTGAAGCCGTTAAAAATTGTGAGCTAATTCACTACGATGAAGCCACAAAGTTTTCAAGTTACAAAGAAACTTATGAAGCCGAAAAAACTATCGCCCATTGTATTGAAGAAAGATTAAATCCAAATTTTAGCAAAGAATATCATGATATTCTAGATGCTATTGAAATCAATGGTTATTCTAAAGAAATGAATTGGCAAGATTTTCAAGAAGTCGATGGATTCAAGATGACCGACGAACAAACGGAGATTCTAAAGTTGGCTAATAACCAAAATGTCATGATTTTAACAGGATCAGGTGGCACGGGCAAATCTACTAGCATGAAAGCCCTAATCCGTATGCTCGAAGCCAATAATCGAACTTACACCCTACTCGCCCCAACAGGCATAGCCGCCAAAAAACTTCGTGAATCAACTGGACGAGATGCTTTTACCATCCATATGTTCCTTGCCCGTGGAGCCTTATCTTGTGGCGAATATATTATCATTGACGAATGTTCAATGGTCGGCGTTAAGTTGATGGCGAAGCTATTCAACAAAATCGAATCTTCAAAACCCAAGATTATCTTCGTCTGCGATGAAGCCCAGCTTGCTTCTATTGATTGCGGCAATATTGTTCAAGATATTCTTGATAGTGGAATTGTCCCTAGAGCCAACCTTACCAAAGTTTTTCGTTATGGTGAAGGTGGCATTGCAACTGTAGCTACTGATGCTCGATTTGGTACTTTTGAAAATGCCATGAAACCATATCCAGATTTTAGATTTATTGAAATCAACAATGATCCTATTGGGCAAATTCTTGAACAATACGACAAGTACCTTGACCAAGGTTATACTAAGGAAGATATTCTTATCTTGTCTCCATTTAACAAAGGCCCTGTGGGTACTTATGCTATCAATAAAGCTATTCAAACTCGATATAACCCACATCCTGATACCCCAGCAACTTACAAACGCAAGACTAAAGGCGAAGACGTTACTATCACATTCAAGATTGGCGATAAGGTTCTCAACACCCACAACAACTACAACATGGCTTCAATTGAATATGATGAAGACGGGGCGATGGTAGATTCATTGACTACTATCCCAGTTATGAATGGCGATATTGGATATGTTCGTGCCTGTAAAGATACGGAAACCGGGCCTGAACTGATTGTGGAATTTGATAGTGGATTAGCGAAGATCAAAGGCGCAGATATTGCCGATTTGATTTTAGGTTACGCCGTATCAATCCATAAGATTCAAGGCGCTCAGGCTAAAGCTGTTATCGTTGTAATTGATAAGAGTCATAAGAATATGTTAACACGCAACTTGTTCTACGTTGGCGCAAGTCGGGCACAAAAAGACATGACTATTATTGCCGATGCAGGGGCAATTGAAAGTGGGCTAGAAAGACAAGAAAACAAGGAAAGAGAGACGTGGTTAAAGGATATGTTGATTGGTGATGAGAAGGAATGAAATATTGTCCAATGAAATTTGCAGCTTTAGCAAATCCTCGGATTATCAATCCTGATAAAATAGATGCGTTTCTTGAATATGACACAACAAATTGTGCATGGTACTGTCAACACCCAAACGGTGAAGGCGAATGTGCCATTCATTCTCTTCAATCATTATTCGATGGTCTACAAGACATTAGCAAAGAAATTGGAATCAAATAAAGGAGAAAATAAACAATGAAAGTAATGCTATCCGAAACCGTAACCCACTACCATGAAGTCGAGCTATCTGACGAACTAGATATTGAACAGATTCTTGAAATGGCGAATAGGCTAAAGAAAAGATGCGACACAGGATATGAAGCCGTAGCCACTGTACTTAACGCTTATAAGAGCAAGTTTGGCTTCGATTATACAGTCACACCGAATGCTTGCGGAACAGAGTTTGAAAGCCTTGATTTTGAATATGAAATCGAAGAATAATTCATAAAATATTTACAATATGTTCATAATTTATTCATATTTTTATGATATGATATTTTTCTAACCCGAAAGGGAAAAATTAAAGGAGGAATTTTATGACAGTAGAGCAATGGCTTGGTGAAAATAATCAACTAGGCATTGATATTTGGCACCGAAAATATCAAAAGAATAATGAAACATTCGATGAATGGCTGGATAGAGTTAGCCTTGGCGACCCTCTTGTAAAACAACTAATTATTAAAAAGAAGTTTCTTCCTGGTGGCCGCATCTTAAGCAATGTAGGCATTAAAAATGAAAAAAATGGTATGTCAAATTGTTATAGTCGTGGATTTATTGAAGATGACTACAACGATATCATGCAAGCAGCTATTGATATTGGTAAAACTTTTAAGGCACAAGGTGGTCAAGGTCTAAGTCTAAGCAAGCTACGCCCCAAAGGAACACCCATTGGTGATAATTATGAATCAGACGGTATTATTCCTTTCATGAAGATTTATAATGAAGTTACCCAAGGAACTTCTCAGGGTGGCGCTCGTAAAGGCGCACTACTTATGAGTCTTGATGCTTGGCACAAAGAAGTAATGAATTTCATCACTATCAAGTCTCAAGACGGTCTGATTGAAAAAGCTAATCTAAGTCTTGAAATTGATGATGAATTCATGGAATGCGTTGATAAGTATTATAAGACGGGCGAAGCTGTTACTGTGACACGTCATGAGAATTATAGTGGGCATGAAGTAGAGTGGGAAGTTACGCCCATTGAAGTTTTTAAGGCGTTTATTCATAACAATTATGACTGGGGCGATCCAGGATGTTTATTTGTAAACAGATTCAGAAATTACAATATGATGGAATATTGTGACGAATATCAGGTTGAGACGTGTAACCCATGTGGTATTTGTAAAATTTGCCTCATGTAAATCATCCCGTAAAATCGGTGAAGCCTAAACCGAAAGGCATGGCAATACCGAGTTCCCACTACATCATAGGGGAATGTAACGCATAGGTAGTGAGCGATAAGAGAGCAATAATCTACCCACGAGTACGGGACTTTAGATTCGCTAAAGAAAATATATGCTAAGCTGGTCTGAATTGACAGACGTATCGTTTGTTAAAACGTATGGGAGAAATCCCCAGAAGTATAGGATAAAAAGCCTATACGATAATATAACTGGAACAACCCCTAAACAAACACGGAGCCTGTAATTTAGCTTCAATCAATCTATCCGAATTTATTGATAGTCCCTATACTGACAAAGCATCTTTTGATTGGTCTTCTTTTAACCAAGCTGTAAAACAAGGTATTATTTATCTTGATAAAATCATTGATCTAAACGCCCCAAACCATGCTCTTCCTCAGCAACGTGAAAATTCCCTCAATTTCCGTAATTGCGGTCTTGGCGTATTTGGCTATGCTACTATGTTAATGAAAATGGGCATGGAATATGGTTCAGTTGAAGCAATTGAATTTACTAACGGACTATTTTATCGAATGTTCCGCGAAGCAGTTAAAACATCAAATGAACTTGCTAAAGAACTAGGCTCTTTCCCAAAATACAATGCCAATCTATGGAATAGTAAAATTATCAATAATCATTTTACTAATTCTGAAATTGAGAAAATGAAGCCATATGGCCTTCGTAACTGTAGCCTCCTATCAATTGCTCCAACTGGCACAATTGCCACCATGCTAAATGAATCAGGCGGATGTGAACCTGAGTTCGCCATTTCTTATACTCGCCGTACTGTTGGCCTAACCGATAATCAAGACCATTATTATACAGTATATTGTAAAGCTGCAAGAGAGTATAAAGAACTGTACCCTGATTCTGAACTTCCTAGTTATTTTGTATCCTCTTCTGATATTGACCCACAATCTCGTGTTGTTACCCAAGCAATTATGCAAGATCATGTAGATACTGCAATTAGTTCAACTGTGAATCTTCCTGAGTCTTGTGCAGAAGATGAAATGGCGCAAATTTATCTACAAGCGTGGAAGAATGGGTTAAAGGGTTTAACTATTTTTAGAAGTGGTTGCAAACGTCTTGCTATTTTAACTACTGATAGCCACGAAAACAAAACCAAATCTACTGAGCCTCAAACCGAAACCTTCACTGGCCTAGGTCGTGGCGATATTATTGAATGCTCTAATGACCTTGTTGGTAAGAAACGTAAGCTAACTACTGGTTGCGGCAGTTTACACGTTCTTGCTTATTTTGATCCCGTAACTGGCGATATGCAAGAAGTTTATCTAAACAAAGGAAGCACGGGCGGTTGTGTAGATGCAGATACTGAATATTTTAATGGAAAAGAATGGAAAAAAATTAATCAATATAAAGAAGGTAGTTTTGAACCCGTACTACAATATAATAAAAACGGAACCGCTTCTTTAACCATTCCTCACGCTTACATTGTTAATGAAAACGTTAACACATTAAAACATTTTCATAACAATACTGGACTTGACATGGTGCTTTCTACTGATCATAAAATGTTCTTATATAAAAATTACATTAAATTTATGAGTGGAATTAGAAAGAAGTTAACTACCGAAACTATTACTGTTCAAGAATTTTTAGAGAATTCTTCTAAGAATCGTCACATTCCAACCACATTCACAATGGCAGAAACAGGCATTCCTATTCCTGATAATATTATTCGTCTTCTTGTTGCTGTTTATGCTGACGGGACTTTTGATGGGCATAAAATCATTATTAACGTAAAGAAAACAAGAAAAAAAGAACGACTAAGACAATTGCTCATTAACTGCGACATTGGTTGGACTGAAAAAAATATCCATAATACCGACTATACAATATTTTATATTCATCCCGTCCCCAGTTGTAAACAATGGTTTATTGACAAACAATTTACCTCTAAATGGTATGATTGTAATGACGAACAATTACGAATTGTAGCTGATGAATGTGTCTATTGGGACGGTTCATTAGGGGATGGCAATAGAATGGGTGAATATTTCTCCTCTAAAAAGGAAGAAGCTGATTTTATTCAATTTGCTTTAACTCGCCTTGGGTACAGAGCTGCTATTTCTCTTAATAACAGTACAAACAGCAAGCAAAACAGTTATCGAGTAAGATGGACAAAACAAAACGTACATGGTTTATCTACTGCTAAAATTGAAGACTACAAGACTGTTGATGGAAAATCTTATTGCTTTACTGTAGACAGTGGATTTTTAGTGTTAAGAAGAAATGGGCGTATCTTTATCACAGGAAATTGTGCCAACTTTATGACTGGTCTAAGCCGCACTATTTCCCTATTATGCCGTGCTGGTGTTGATGTTTTTACAATTAAAGATCAGCTCGATTCAACCGGAACTTGCCCCTCTTACGCCACCAGAAAAGCCACAAAACATGATACGTCCAAGGGTTCTTGCTGCCCCATGGCGATTGGTAATGCTCTAATTGATATGTGGCGAGAGATGCAGGATGATATTGATATCGATTGGGAAGACGAAAAGATTTCCGAACCTCATGCACCACGTCCTAAGCCTTATCAATCTCAGCCCACTAATCAAACAATCACAAATTCATCTGCAATTTGCCCAGAATGCGGTGAGCCTTTAGTGTTTGAAGGCGGGTGCAATTCTTGCAAGAATTGTGGATATTCTAAATGTAACTAACTGAAAGGTGAAAATATGTATACACTTCATTTGCACACTATCGAAGATGGAAAGGAATCTTTGATCTATTCTTTTAATTTTAATAAGATTGAAGATTATAGAGTCCCTCAAAAGGGCGAATCTATTCTTTATCAAGATGAGGTTTATAAGGTCGTTGGCGTATGCACTTGTCTGGAAGATAACAACACAACATTTAGCCTAATGCTTGAGAAAATTAATGAAGAAGCAAATTGGTGGGAATAAGGAGGAAGATTATGGAAGTAATTGGATCATGGACAGCACCTACTTGGGAAAATGGTAGACAAATATTCCGAAACATCAACATGAGCCTTGAATTGAAACCGCTCAATCTTAAAATCAAACGCCTAACTGAAACTGCTACACTACCGACCAAGGCTCACGATACTGATGCTTGTTTTGATATTTATGCCGATATTCCTAATGAAGAATATTCGTATGTTTATCGAGATTCTTCTTCTGGATATCAATCCATTAAAAAAACAAAGGGTGTAGCCATTCAACCCCATCAAACCGTCCTAATCCCAACTGGCTTCGCTACTGAAATTCCGCATGGTTTCTGGGGCGCAATCTTCGCCCGTAGTGGTCTGGCATCTAAGCAAGGTCTACGACCTGCCCAAGGTGTTCCAGTAATCGATGAGCCTTATCGTGGGCAATGGATGATTCCTCTACACAATGACAGTGAAGAAACTCGTGTAATCCATCATGGCGACCGCATTTGCCAATTTATGTTGCTACCCTACTTCCAAACTACAATCACCGAAGTTGACGAACTTGATTCAACCGACCGTGGCGAAGGCGGCTTTGGTTCAACTGGCCTATGATATATCCTACCTTTAATATTCTTCCAAACCAAACCTACTCAATCCATGTATATGATACTGAATTCGATCCTATCAATCCTGTTACATCCATAGATTCTAATTTAGATGAATCATTTGCCGCTTTTTATGGACTACTTAATTTATTTATCAGCCAATACAACGATGGTTTTGAAGAAGGATATGCTACTGGACTAGATGATACCATGGAAGGAATTGAAGATTATTGAGTGAAAATCAACATAAATTAACTATTGAGCCTATCGGCAACCACTATCGTATTGTTGAAATTGATAACGAAACCAAAACCCCACTATTTGAAGAATATGATAAGGACATTCCTTTAGAGATTATGGAGAGATTGGTTAAGATTATGCAAGAGCAATATGATATTGGTTATAAAGAAGGACATCAAGAAGGATATGGCAAAGGCTGGGAACGAGGCGTAGAAGATGGCGCCAAGGGAATGTATGACGAATATTAAAATTAAAATTTAATAAAGTAAAAAAAATAAAGGGCGAGAGAAATCTTGCTCTTTATTTTTATTTTTATATTGACAAAAAATTTTTTCAACATAGCATAAAAAATACTTGACAAAATGCCCAAAATATGATATAATGTAAATATAAAAGCAAGAAACAGTTTCTTGCGAATAATAAAAAAAACAAATGGGTGATAAGTTTGTATATAAATAAAGAAGATTTAACAGGTCAAAAATTTAATCATTGGAAAGTATTAAGAAAACTTCCATCAAAAAATGGAATGTCATATTATGAATGTGAATGCGACTGTGAACTTCATACAATAAAAGCAGTAAGAGGCGTCGCTTTAAAAAACGGAAAAAGCAAAAGTTGTGGAAAAGGAAAACATCGTATTAATTTTTATTCAAAAAATTTTAATAACTATAGAATAATAAACAATTATGTTGAATTTTATGATAAAAATTTTATATGCTATATTGATTTAGACGATTTAAACAAAATAAATGATTGTCATTGGTTTTGTAAAAAAGATCGAAATGGAGACATTAGATGGGAAAGTACAAAACATGGATTATTACATAGATTTTTAATGAATTATCCTCAATGTAAAATAGATCATATAGATGGTAATTCTAATAATAATCGTAAACAAAATTTAAGAGAATCTACAACTTCTCAAAATGCATGGAACGCTAAAAATAATAAAAGAAATACTTCAGGATGTAAAGGAGTTGATAAAAATAATAATGCTTATATAAATTATAAAGGAAAAAGAATTAAACTTGGAAAATATAAAACATTTGAAGAAGCAGCATATGCTAGATATTATGCTGAAATAGTTTTATATAAAAATTATTCTATCTATTATTCAAGAAAAAAAGAAATTCCAAAAAGTCCAGAAAATTATTTGCAAATTGAAAATAAAGTTATAGAAAAGATAAAAAAATCTATACTCCTTGAAGATTATAACGACGGCCTTTATCAATCAGAAGATAGTTAGTTTGTTAAGGAGGGATTAATTTGAAGCCTAATAAATGCCCATTTTGTAATTCCAAGGCAACTGTTTATCCATTCATTTGTCAAATCAATCTTATTTACGAACCGAAATTTTTATTCAAAAATTATTATCTAGTTAAAGCTCATTCCAAAGATATTCCAATTTATTGGACAGTTGAATGTTCTAAATTTTGCAAAGAATGGGATAATGAATACAATAATAAAGATTCTTTAATTGCTAAAGAAAATAAAGAAGAAGCAATTGAAGAATGGAACAAATGGACACAAGAGGTGAAAAAATAATGACGATTCTCGTTGATATTGACAGCACCATTACAAACTTTGCAGAAGTTCTATTGTTCGTAAACAATGCAAGAGCAAAAAGTAATTATCAGTATTCGGATATCACAAGCTATGATTGGTTTGATAAAACTTTTTCTAATCCTTGGCAACCCACCACTATTGAAAAATTTTGGGATAAAGTTCAAGTGAATCCTAAAGCTGTATCAACTATTGAACGATGGATCGAGCAAGGCCATAAAGTTTATCTTGTAACAGCTTCACATTTTAACAACACCCTTGGCTATAAAATCAAACGAACTCTTGAGCCTTTTAATCCAAAGCTTATCAATGAACGTAATGTTGTCATCGCTCAAGATAAATCTGTTATTATGGGTGATGTAATGATTGATGATTGCGTAGGGAATTTAGTTAAATTTAATGGAGTCCGCATTTGTTATACCCAACCTTGGAATGAAAAATACATAGACATTTTTAGATATAATGATTGGAATAAAATCAATTCGATTGTAGAAGTATATAATTATATTTTACTAAGCAAGTAAAAAAAATAGGGATGGACTCAATACGAATCCATCCCTATAAAAATATTAACCAGCAGCACTAGGCGTTAGTTCAACTTGTAATACATGATCTTGATCAGCAGTAACCTCTTGTTCAGAAGTATCATAACCTTCAGCCGTAACCGTCACAGTGTATTCTTCTTCAAGAGTATCTAAAGGATATACGTTATCCAAGCCTTCAAATGGCTCAATAGGAGTATCGGGTTCAGCAGTTAGAGCTACAGTAATAGTATAAGGCGCATCAACAGGGCTGACAAGAACTTCAAGCAGATGACGGTCAGTGAAGTCCAGTACATCATTTTCATCCTTACTGAAGAAACGCCCGTCACAATCAATGCCACATGATGTACGAATGATATTGGCAAGAGGAATATTCACATCAACACCAGCGGAAGTAAGAAGCCACTTGCCGTTATGCTTTACAGTCTCGAAAATTAAAGCATCGTATGGCTGACCACATGGTGTAGTTGTTTCAGTTAGAGGGTCGTCAGAATGAGCACCGGCCACAGTGACAATGCCATTCCGAATTTCAAAGGTATCTGCATTTAATTTAATACCACCACATTTGGGGGTAATAAACATTATACCACCTTCCTTATTTTATATTATATTTATCAAAAAATTCCTTCTGTGGAGCGAATTCACCACAATATTTCTTTTCTGCACATAAACGAAGCTTCACAGCTTCTTCAAAGTTATCTGAAGAGCCAAGATAAGTTGTTTTGTTATTGATAGATATTTGAGCCACCCAAGTGTTTCTTGGTTTACAATAATATACTCCAATAACTCCGCTTTTATTCTTTTGTGTCTTGCTTATATTTCTCATGTTATCTTTTTGCTGACAAATTCTTAAATTTTCTCTACGATTGTCCCAAGGCTTATGATTTATATGGTCTACTACAAAGCCCTTCTCAGGTTGAAGTAAAAATCTATGTAACAACATGACTCCAAAATAATTTTTAGCTTCTTTTGTTTCGGAAGCTTTAGAAACATATCCATTTTTATCTACACGCCAATTAAAGCGCCGCACTGTCTCATAATCTTCTATATCAATTAAGAATTTCCTGTGATTCAAGTCATAAACTTCTATATAATTCTCTTTGAAAACATAAGAATTATATTCTTCTTTGATACGACCAGAAACACAGCCACAAGAAGCATTTTTTGTAGCTCTTAAAGCACTACCACTTTTAATTACAGTCCTACCTCTGCCACAATCACATTCACATAGCCACCATGTTTGTCCTTGATTTTCTGTTCCTTCTGGTGGTTTCACTCTTTCAAGAATTGTTAGGTGGCCTATCTTCTTCCCTATCATGTCAATAGCTTTTTTAGTAGTTTTCATATAAATCCTCCTACAAAGATTATTTTATTAAGGGGTTGGAGCAATGTGTAGGCATTACTCCATAAAGATACAAAGTTTGCAACCTTTATATCAACCCTTTTATATTATATCATATTTTAAGCAAAATGTCAAGAGATTTTTAGCTAAATTTTAATACCGCCGCAAAAGTTTGCCATTTATTCACTTCCTTTAACTATTTGCAATCAAACCAGCGTCACGAAGAGAAGCAAGTAGAGCGTTGATGGTTGTAATAGCATCAGCGGCTTCAGAACCAGATACGTCAGGAACAGCCACACCTTGCTTAGAAGGACCAGCGGGACCTTGAGGACCTTGTTCACCTTGAGGTCCTTGGGGTCCTTGTTCACCGGGGTCGCCTTTAGCACCAGCAGGGCCTTGTGGACCAGTACCACCGCCGTCAATCAATGTTACAAGATTTTTTTCATAATCTACATCAAACTGACTATCATCAAAATAAAATCCTCCATCAGGAGTTTTAATTAAAGCCATTTCTCATTCTCCTTTTATTTTTTTTACTTATGTTAACCTTTGATTATCTGAACGTCAACCAATGTATATTTTCCATTTACAATAGCTAAAATTTTCCCTTCGTCCTCTGCGGTAGGAACAGGAATCTTTTCACCGCTTCCACCGCCGCTTCCAGTAACGGAAAGAACTTTATTTTCATCAAAACTTAAGGTATTTTCATCTATATACCAGCCACCACAAGGAATAATTTTTTGTGCCATTTACATCACCTTTTCTTTAACACCAATATAAAAAAACAATAAGATTTTTTACAATAAGCAGCACGAACTAATGTAATCATTTATATCATATTCTTAAATTGGTGTAAACGTTCCAACTGTGCCACTTCCGCTAGTAACCAGTTCAACCAACTCGCTTGTATAATTAGTATACATCAACACAAAATTAACGTTGGTTGTAGTGGGGGCAGAAGCATAAAATCTTACATATCCATCAAATGTTTGAATATTTAGAAGACTGTTCCATGAGGCTTGCTCATTTGTTATATTAGTTGTCCATTGAGGGAATACAAGAGGTGTTTGAGTTGAAGTAATTTCAGGTAAATTAAATTGTTGATAGTATTGGCCACCACTTGAAGTCCAATTTCCACTCCCAGAAGCTAAAGTTCCATTATATGACGTATTAAATGGCGAAGTAGAAGTTGGAGCATCAACCGCGCCAACGACATTATCGGATATAAAACCAAGAAATTGTCCCTGAGTTCCCGTTTGTGTAGATAACGCCCCAACATCACTAGCTGTTAGATTGACTGCACCAGTCTTACTGTTTACAGACGTAACAGGATAAGGAGGAGGATTGCTAGCAGAATATTGTTTAACATTGTCTACATTTCCTAGTCCCACTTGAGATTTAGTAACAGCATGGGGATTGCCTGTATCTGTTTCATGAGTTAGAAGGGCATCGTCTACTTCTGTAATAGCGGCTTGTAAAAATTCATCTTGAAATGGTAAAGCAGTATAAGAACTAGTACCGTCACCAACTTTAAACCTTGTCTCTCCTGCATTAGTAATAACAATAGCAATTTCACCATTTAGTAATACAGGATTATTTTGTGTCCAGTTAGCACTTGTATCTTTCTTCCATTGGATTCTTGAATTAAATTGTTTTGTAGCCATTAACTATATTCCTCCTTAACCATATAGGGGCACCCGTTAAATCTAACGAGCGCCCCTTTTGAATTTTATTAGATTAAATTAGATAACAGAGTTAGAGCTACCGCAGTTGAAGATGAGATAATCACCGCTGGTCTGAATAGCATCATTGATGTTACCAGTCTTACCAATTTGGCTTACAGCAGATACATCAATCTTGTTTGCAACATCAGTTTGAAGTTGAGCAATATCTTCTTTGTTGGCAGTATTATCAGTTTCAAGCGTTCCAACACGACCAGTTAGAGCGGTTAGGTCGGTTTGAGAAGCCTTAGCGGCTAGGTCAGTAGTTAGATTGGTAATCTTGCTTTGAGGCAGGGTGGGAATATCATCGGCAACAATGGCAGTAGGGGTTACAGATACCACACCATTGGTTTGGGCAATAGTACCAACCTTACTACCAGTAGCAATAGTGACAGTGGTCATATCTAGGCCATTGATAGCATTGGTAATATCTTGGGGAGTGGCCTTAGCTGCTAGGTCAGTTACTAGGTTAGCAATCTTACTCTGAGCAATGTTGGCGTTAGCAGCAATGTCAGCATCAACGATAGAACCCTTGACAGCATAGCTGGACTCGTCGCCTAGTTCACGCCAATTTTCACCATCATAAACATATTCCTTAGACTGATAAGTTACTACATCACCAGAAACCCAATCTTCATGACCTTCAACAGTAGCAGTACCAGTGCTGGGGTCAGTAGTAGATTCACCAACATAGTGCATAGCACCAGATAAGCCAGCAACGGCGTTCTGTACATCGGTCATGGTTGCGGCCTTATTGGTGGAAGCGTTGTAAGCGGTATTGAATACTAAGGTGTCCTGCTTACCAGCAAGGGTGGTATCTAAATTAGTTACTTTAGAGGTTGGAATAGCAGGAATATCATCAGCAGTTAGTGTCTTTGGAGTGGCAGATACTACACCGTTAGTCTGAGATACAGTACCAATAACCTGACCAGTGCCAGCAGATACAGCAGACATATCAAGAGCATTGATAAGGTCTTGGGCCTCACTAGCAGCATCAGCAACAGCGCTAATTACTTCCTGGTCCACATACTTCTTAAGGCCATTTAGAGTAAGGTCAGAAGCAGCATCCTCAGCAGTACCAGTTAGAGCAGTTTGAACACCAGCAGCAGCACCGGCAGCGTCATAAGCAGAGCTTTGGGTATAAGCAGCAGAACCTAGGCCATGAACAGCAACATTAGTGCCATTAAAAGCCACTGTGCCGTTAGCAGTACCTTCAGTAAGAGTATAAGTAATAGTAATAGTGCTTACATCCACCCAAGGAGCAGAAGCGTTTTCTTTAGACTGTAGCTTAAAAGAAGTGTTGCCATTCTGAACCAGCTGATAAGTAGTGTTAGTATCTTGAATTGCACCAGAAATGAAATCTTCTAGGCCAGTGATACTAGTTGCGGGTAGAGTAGGATTGCTACCCTTTAGGCTGGGAATAACGTCAGCGGCAGTAGCAGAAGCCCAACTTAGTTCAGTAAAAGAACTGGTGCCATCACCAAACTTTAGTAGAACAGCAGGCTCGTTTAAGCCACTTCCAGCATCAGCAGGGACTACGCAAACAGCAGCTTCACCGGCTAAAAGCACAGGGTTATTGGTAGTCCAATTTGTATAAGTATCGTACTTTAGAGAAATACGAGTATTGAAAGTTTTAGTAGCCATATATTAAAATTCCTCCTAAATTATATAAAAATTTAAGAAATGTCGGGAGCAGTACTAGAACCACCATTAAGAATCAGTGCATCTCCGGCAGTCTGTACTAGCTTCATAACATTGATATTGTTTACTTCCATAGAACCGTTAGAGGTTACGGTCACGCCATTCTCAGCAGCAGTGCTTTGAACAACGCCAAGAGCACCTACAGTGGCAATAGGAATGTTTACAGCCTTATCACTTACATCAAGAGGTACACTATTGATGCTTACGACTTCAATAACATTGACCTCAGCACCAGCTTCAATACCATTTAATTTTTGAAGCAGAGTATCAGTAAAGTCATTTTCAGAAAGGCCCTTACCTTCCTCGGCATCAACCTTACTGGCCAGAGCATCCGTAAGCCCAGCTACTTGGGATTGAGCAATAGCTACAACACTAAGCTGGCCTTCGGGAGAAACTGCAAGTTGACCGTCTGCGACGCTTTGGATGTTTAGAAGATTTGTTAGCTTAGTGATTAGGGTATCTTGAACTAGGCTAGAGCCGCTTACCTTATCTACCTTATTACCAAGTTGAGCAATAGTAGCATAAGTTTCAGCAGCTTCAGTCGTAGTCAGATAACCGGTTAAATCAACAAAGCCAGATAGAGCATCAAAATAATAGCTTCCATCCACTTCTACTACAGCAACATTCGTATCAGCAGGATATTTTTGCCCTTGCTCACTAGCGATGAATGTAGCGCCAGCTGTGAAAGCATCAGTAACGTTATAAACATTGCCGAGATTATCAGCAGAAGGCGTGGGAAGAGAAGCAAATTCTACTGAGCCAGAGGGCTTGTAGGTAGAAGAAATTGCGGCGGAAATTTTGTCATCAGTTTCAGTTTTAGTATAAACATCAGCCGCATTAGCTTTTGTTTCTAAAGTATCATTGATAGTGCCAACATTACTTTGTAGTTCGCCAACATCAGTCTGTAGTTGACCTACGGTTTGTTGTAGACCCTCAACAGTAGAGCTATCGGGCGTATACCATTCAAGTGAACCATTAGACCCAATACGAGGCTGTTGACCAACAGTAGCGCCAGAGAAGCCAACCAATTGTACCTGCCCATCAGATACCGTGATAGATTTACCATCACCTAATACTGTAGACCCTACAGGTTTCAAAGTCTTGTCAGGTTGAATGACATATAGAGTAGCTACACTAGATTCAACAACTACTACGGTTTGACCAAAGAAATAAGTGCCAGATGCGCTACCAACCTCAACCGCACCTTGAGCCGCAGTTTGAGCCGCACTTAGGCTATCAAAATAATATCTTGCATCAAGAGGGAAAGCGGTTTGAGGATTAAACGCAACCGCAAAGTTAAGTTTACCAAATTCTGCCATATTCTATCCCTCCTTAAATAGTTACCTTATAGGTATTTTGTGTGTCATTTGCATTGGCGTAGTTAGTGTAATATACCTTATATTCAATAGGATTATAACCATTTGCGCCAGCTACTTGAGCTTGAACTTTGGTAAAGGCAGTTTTGATTTCTGCATTTAGACCGTTAGCGTCAAGAACAGAAGTAACATCTCGAATAGTTGCAGGATAAGCAAAAATAACACTTCGAGCGCCAACAGGAATAGAAATATTCCATACAGTGCCAGCGGTTACAGCCTTATTAGTTGCAGTTAGAGCACGAATGTTTTCAGATTCAAATGTACCACTAGATTGAGAGGTGGTAGTTCCATAGAAGCCATTGCGATAGCCAGTAATGGTGCCCTTTGTTGCAGACTTAGAACCGGCTTTAATTTGACCATCGGCATATTCTTGTCCAAGTGCAGTGTTGGGAATAGCGCCAGCACCATAAGAAGCCGTAGCAGTAATAGAATAGCTAGTGCCGTCAACAACTTGCATTTGAGGGAAAGAACCAGAAGCAGTAGTAAGAGTATTGGGTTCAGCGGCGTTGTCCACTACACTCCAAGAAGTTGCAGTAATACCAGTTGCAGGACCATATTGATAGCTACCGGGATTTAGAGTGGCCGTATAAGCAGGCGTTACATTGGTGCCAACTTCATAAGCCTTAAAACTAGAAGAGCTAATGCTAACAGAGGGTTGAGTGATAGAAGGATTTGAGTCTGTTGCGAAGGCGTTCAGTAGAACTTCAAGCAAACTATCGCCATTTGCAGGAACAGTAACCTTGCCTCCACTGGGAACGTACTTACCAAACGTTTCAGTAAATACAAGGTCTTGAGAAAACATGACTTGACTTGCATCTACTTGAATGTCTGCGCCACTATTTGCATAAGGCAAATCGCCCCAAGTAGTAACGCCATCACCAATCTTAAATTGGCCTTTGTGCTCACCATCGTTAGTAATGCAAATTTCACCAACTAGAGGGATTGCAGTATCGGCTACTAAGAGCCAATTGGCCTCGGTGTCGTTTCTTAATTGAATTCGAGTATTGAGAGTAATATCTGCCATTATACCAACTCCTTTATGTTATTTTTCCAAAGGCGTTTCCGCCATTTATTGTCTCTACATCAAAAACTGTGCCATCTTGAATTTCATCATATAATTGTTTAGTGTCTTGATATATTTTTTGAATATTGTCTTCAATTTGATAAAATTCACTAGGAATGGGTTCCCATTGCGGTGACGGATCAATTGAGTTTTCAACCCAAACCTGAAATTTTTCCGTCCTAAAAACTTCGCCAGTATCATATTGGTTTGCTACAAACTGCATTTCATATCTTCCGTCAAACGGCATCATATCAGCAGTCAAATCAACATAAATAATATTACTATCTTGTTGTCTATTTAGATTGATAACATTATATTTTTCTGGCTTAATCATATATACATACAAAGTATATTGCCAAGTATCGTCTTTATCGGTAGTTGCTTCGAACCTGTTAACCAAATTATTCAACTGAAAACCGATAACTTTATCACCAGTAATTGTTACCTTAGTCCCGGTGATTGTAATTTGCATAGGTTCCATTATCTCCCTCCTTTCGGAAGAAAAATTTTAATTACCTAAAATAGTCTTTAGCTTAACAATAGCGTCTCCTGCATATCTAAGAGTAGCAGTAAGGAAAGCACCAATAATAACTAAAGCATCAATTGTCTCAAGAACCTCTTGAGAAATTTCAATACCAACATAAGTAGCATAGGCAGGAATAACACTTACAACAATGCTCAATAGGGTAATGCTAAGAATCAAAACGATGAACTTGACGATACTTTGCTTGATTAAATTCCAATCAAATGTACTACCATCAATCTTAACATTCTTCCAAACGCCAAGGCCCATATTGGCAAGATAAGCGCCTAAAAACAGCCCAATTCCAACGCCAATCTTTTCCAAATTTGTTAAAATTAAAATTAAAATATTATCCATATTCATTTCCTTTCTATCTTGTCCAACTTACTGAAACGGTAAAATCAACGGTTGGAGTTGATGTACAAGTAAATCGAATTTGATTTTGCAAAGATTCAATACCTGTCAATGGATCAAGTAAAGAATATGCTTGGTCTTGAGCTATCATTTCCTCTTGACTTCCGCTTAAAACTTTGGTACACTTGAGTATATCAGTAGGCATAACACCGTCCAGTGACACGGTTTGTTGGTTGTTACTCCATCCAGAAGCCGTCAAAGTAAATTGGTAAGGCCCATAGCTTTCCCCAATGTTCCATCCAAGGACTTGATCTTTAATTGATTTTGGATGCAATGGAACAAGAGTACCGTCATTAGCCTTTATGGTCATAACAAAGCCTAAGTTAGAGGGCATTATGTCGCCTCCTTAAATACCAACTGAACTTCTATTTCACCTACAGGTTGTTTATATAGGCGTGTTAAATTCAATTGATTTTCCGTTACCGAAAATTGTGTAATTGTATTATAATCTGATTGGGCTTGATCGCCAGTAGATACCAAATACATCTCAACAGGCGCATTAACTTGAGCCGTCGTTGTAGTAATGGTTACTGTTTGGCTTACATCAGCCGTAGTTGGAACAGGAATGATTACATTGATTGTTGAATATTGAAGCAAATTAGTTGCATCAGTAATTGCTTGAACACTACTTTGAGGGAATAAATCGACGAAACTTAATCCCTCATTATAGGCTAGCCTGAAATTAACCGCCAATCTATTCCCTCCTTTACTGAATTTGAATAATCAACGGTACATCGATTGTTGGAGTTGAACTTGTAGACAATACAATGTTGGTTCCACTAATGGATAAACTAAGGCTATTGTATACCGCATATTGGCTTTGAGTTATGCCGTTGGCCGGTAAGACATTAACAAAATTGTTTACAGTCAAAAATGGATATTGATAGGTATAGGTTTGATTGACCCATTGTCCCGGTTGAATATCTAAATCAATATACAAAGCCATCGGCGCATAATCATCGAACCCATCAAGCCATCTAAATAAAACGTTGGGATACATTTCTTCCCAATCGCTTATATCCGTATTATATCGATAGAACTGGCCAATTAATGGCGTAGTCGTGGATTGGGTAAGAGGATCAACAGATGTTTCAAACCATACCGTATTTTGTACAGGGTAAGCAGGAGCAGTTGTTCCTACATAAATTTGGCCCGGAGTTGATACAAGGAATATCCCCCATGTACTATTATCAGTACCGGGCGTTACGCCTGTATTCTGAACCAAAGCCACATATATATTTGTTCCATATACCACAAGGTCATTTACATTATACGTATCCGTACCATTCCATTGATACCGCATATTTACATCTACACCGGGCGCGCCTTCTTCACCTCTAAGACCAAGGAATAGCCAATAGGTTGTGTCCGTAGGTACGGTTCCAGTGGGTGGGTTTCCAATGCACATATATACATCATCATTATAAACAACGAAATTATATGGCTCGTATTCGACCGCATTGCTCCATGTGCCTTTGTTAACAAAGTTGTTAATTAACGAAGAATATTGAGCAGAAAGACCAGATAAGAATAGGGGAACCGCTGTATTGTATTTGTTCTCAAGTTCTGAAATTCCGGCAGAAATCGTGTTAATTAAATTAGCAATAAAGGCTTTGCCTTGTAGTTGAGTGGTATTGTTGGTTAACAAAGTCAAAGCCTCTGAATATTGCCCGTTTTGAAAATATTGTTGATATTGTTGTTGTAGATTCACATCAGGAATTTGAATGTCCTGATAATGAATCCAATCTAGGGTGTTTGGGTTTGGCATATTTTCACCCCCTTTTATTACCATGCTATATAATAATAATCTTTTGTTGTTCCGTTCGCATATAGTCCTACTTGTGGATTGATTATATTAATAATTCCAGAATTTTTATTCAAAGTTGCATAACTATTATTATTATTTTTTAAAATTTGTACAACAGCTGCACTATTATTATTATAAAGTATTTGACTTGTACCGTCTTCTAAAAAATAAAATGTTACTATATAGTTCGATCCAGAAGAAGCATTTGGATCAGAATCAATATTTTTCAAATAAATAAAATAATTGCTTTTATTTAATGGTAAATTAGACAATTGATTAGAATTTGAACTAGTGTAAGTACAAACCCCACTTTCTACTTCAATTAAATTAGCAACACCATTAATTTTTATTCCACTAGAACTAGTAAACGTTTTACCACTCACAACGTCCGCCGCAGTAGCATTACCGAAATTACTTAAAGGGCTATCAAAATTAACAACGGTACCGTTTTGTACAGTTGCAGAAGAGTCAAAAGTATATGAAAGCCTTAAATCTGATCCATTAACAGTAGGAGAAATACCTTCATATGTAGATGGATTGGGAAGAGCAGGAGGGCCAGAATAAGTACCACTTAATAAATTTCCTTGACTATCATAAGCTTGATATCCCGTTTGAATATTTGCATCCGTTGCAGGACTCGTCAAACTTGCTAAATAATAATATTTTGTAGGATTGTTGCTCGTATTAAACCACAGCCCTTCTACTTGTAGATTCGTTGGTTCAGTATCTTGAATTGGATAGGTGGTTGTTTCAAGATTTATTACCATTTTCCAATATTGAGGATTAGAAGATGGCTCACGATTTTGGCTAGGCTGTAAAGCCATCCACAAAGACCCGTCATAAGTTACTGCATCATTGGTTGAATATGCTACTGAATTGCTCCATTCTTGACGATAAGAAAGACCCGTACCAGAAGCACCAGTTTGACCTTGAATCGTTAGCAATCGCCAATAAGTTTGATTAGTTGGAGCGGTGCCAACAGGAACATCAGATAAAGCGATATAAACAAGATTTAAACCAGATACAGTATAAGAGACAAGATTGTTTGTGACATACGATGAACCACTTTGCCAAACGCCCTTATAAGAAAATTGATTAATGACCGAAAGCCAATTCTGTTGAAGATTTTGAACATAAGGTTTAATATCGGTTAAATAAAATCTTTCCACACTAAGCATGGCCTGAGACAAGGTGTTGAGGTCAGTGGCGGTAATAATTTTCTGAGTGCCTTGGGGGATTTGGGTAAGGATTTGGTTGGCGAGAGTGGTATTACCAGCTTCCATGGCCTGTTGATATTGGGCGATTAGTGGGCCATCAGAAGCGACAATGTTGAGGAAAGTCATGAATTGGTCTACACTAGATGGAAAGTTGGTGAGACTCAAATCAGGATAAAGTGCGCTCATTGTTTCAACTCCTTCTATATTTAATTGTTAACAATCGCCGTAGACTGAGGATAGAATTGTATCATTGAGATAGTCATCGTATCACTTGGCGAAAGCCCAAAATTGATTGATTTGATTATATATTGATTTGTTTGTTGTGTTCTAAAACTTGTATATTGTACTAAGATATTAACGTTCATCCACGGAACGACAGTGCAATTAAGCTGAATTGTATTGTTCATGTTCGTATGAAGCCAAAGTTCAAACTTCGCTCTTTGTTTTGCAAGATCATCGCTATAACAATTTTCATACTCGCCGCCATATAGGGGCAATCTAATCTGCCCAACAGCTCCATTAATATAAAACGGACTTTGTGGGTTATCATCTTCCGCATATCCATAGGCTTGTAAATGACCCAAGTAATTCCAATAAGTCCCTTTGAATTGTACGCAATAATAAACTTCACCAGATTCAACAGGAATATCAGCCACAGTTGTTCCATCAGACATAAGAATGGGATATGTTGCTAAGCTATTGATTTGAAGGCTGTACCCAGAATATCCGGGATTATCAGTCAAAGTAAACCCATATATCATATCTTCAGTATATTCCGTAACATCTTCAATGGTCAACTGTATGGTTGTTCCTGATACAGATGTAGCCGTAGAGAAATGGGCTGGATCATGTGTACGTCCATATACTTCAATTACGTTCTTGACGTTTTGAAAATCGACGCTAATATTTTCCTCAGTGACGATATTTGACCACAAAGTATCATCTACATATACTGGGTCTCCTTCACCTGTTGGAATTGGCTTGTAGTAAAATACGCCATCAACGTCAAAAAAGATTTCATATGAGGGGTAAATGTCTCTTAGCCCACTTAACAAATCGTACACTGTCGCCCCTTGGCTAAACTCAAGATCATTTGGAATTGTACCGGGGTTTGGGGCTTCTTCAACCACATATTTTGTAAACCCACCTAAAGCCAATGTATCAATAATAGCTTGGCGAATATTTTCACCAGCAGATAATACAACAGGCGTACCAGGCAGATAGCCATTACGAACACCTGTCAACTTCGCCATAAGGTCAAGTAGGCTTAAAGTCAAAGTATTGGTTGAAGGATTATATTGATAACTTGGAGCATCAATAATGAAAATACCACAATTGGTATATTCAATTTCACCTGTAAAGATAGATGTAGTTCCCACCCAAACACGAATATATTTATCAAGCCAAATTTGACCATGGGGTTGAACATCAAACGAACTACTTGTTACAATCAATGATACCGTCCCTGTTCGTCTTACGTCTGAATTCGCATCAATAGAAATTGAGCCACCCGTAGCAATGCCTTCAAGACTATCGACTGTTTGAAATTGATAATTCAACAATTCAAGGCGAATATACCGGCTTTGAATATTTTGTAAAGCAGTTTGAAATTGAGCTGACGTAATATTAAACCCAGCCATTATGTCACCTCATCAAGAATCCCATTATTATAAAGGTCTTGTTGACTTTGAGCATCGCCAATTTCTGTCCATTCAAAGTTGATGACAGGGATGTCCATGCCATAACTAGATTTATAGGTTACACCTATGTTGCTGTTGACAATACAAAGCCATATATTTCCGTTCCCCGTAGTGTTAAACATGAGTCGCTAATTCATGTCAGCTTTCGCTTCTTATAGTTTCCTATAAGCGCAGACTATATCTTTTACTTTATATCAGTAGTTAGTTTTATCAATTTTTCATCTGTATTTATAAGAGTATCTATTGCTTCAATAAGATCATTATCATTCGGAATTTGACGGTTTCCTTTAATACGGATAATTTTATAACCTTGACCTTTAACAAATTTGTCTCTAATACAATCTTGTCGGCCTCTATTTCTATGCCAATATTCTCCATCAAATTCTATATCAATTTTAATGTTATTAACTTCAATGACGCAATCTAAAGAATAATATACACAAGGTTCATTTAACTTACATTGTCCATATATTGCTTTTAATTTTTCATATAGTTCAAGTTGGGGCCTAGATGTTTTGGCAGTATCATTATTATCAAATGAAGCCAATATTTTTCTTTTTACTTCGGGTGCTTGTGTGTGATAAGGCACTCCATATTTTTCTAAGTCGTGCTTCATCTTTTTCTCATGATATTCTTCTGTTTGTGAATAATATTCTTTTCCATATTTTCTCAAACAAGTCTGCTTAGTTTTTTCTCTCCATTCTGGAAGTTGGCTATATTTTTCTACACCATATTTTTTAATCATGGTTTGTTTCTGCTTTTCTTTTACTTCCTCTTTTTGAGAAATCCAATCAACGCCATAAAGTTTTTTAAAACTTTCTTTAGCTTTTATAGATTTACATTTTGTACAAGCATATCCTTCAGAATATTTACCGCGATTATTATAATTTTGAAATTTTACATCAACAATTTCTCCACAAAAATCGCATTGCACTTTAACCCACGCATGAGATTGAGGAGGCAAATCTTCAATCTTAACTTGAAATTCATCCTTCATTTTAGTAAAAATATAACCTTTTTCTATATAATATTCTTTATTTCTTGAATGCCATTTAACAATAGTATGTTGATTTGGTAAAAGCATCTTTCACCTTCTTGCTTTCGTTATTTTTTATGTTTTGATATAAAGCAATGTACCACTTCGGCCACTAAGCGATTATGGCCTACTCCCTTCCGGGATAGTCGTTGAGGGTTTCTCTATTCGAGACTTCCCTGCTGATTGCCCAATCCTTGAACTTTTTAAACCGTTACGCTTAGGCTTATTTCATCCTTTCGCTTTGGTATCAAGGCTCTAAGGGGTTTCCAGCATTTCAATACAATTTTACATTCATGTCACCATGAAAGGGACCTATTATATTGGGGAAATATATTTAAGTCCTTGAGTATCTTAGCTTTTCTATTGGTCAAGAAATCCTTGATTGCGTCTTTCAGTTTAGTGATAGCGGTTCTATCAATACCATTCTGTTGAAAATTTTCATTAAGAATAGTCGCGGTCACGCTGCCACTTTCATAGCTTAACTCGCCATTTGCCACAAACACAGGATATTGCTTTCCAAGCACCTGAAACACGCCAATCTGTTGATTTCTTTGATTGTTACCATATTCGACTTCGTACAAGAATTTATATATTGTTTCAGCATCACCAATAAATACACCATTGAATTGTGAAAGCACGGTATTGATAATATACCCACCCTCAACATCTTCAATAATAGGCACCAAGGCATATTCATACGTTACATTATTTTGATTCAGCAAATCGTTAAAAACAAAAGTCAAATCTTCTACTGTATTCACAGGAATTGTCTTCAAAGTAAGCCAGTTAAATGTTCCCTGAACACGACGCTTAATCTTAATGGCTGAAATTTGATCAATTAAAAAGTCAACGTTACCAGCTTCAATATTTCCATTAAAGTCAGCATCCATAATAGTATCATAGTCCCATTGAGTAGGGATTGTTGTTGATACTGCCGTATTCGTATTTCTTGTTACATTAAAATGATCGAAAATAGCGTTGGTAAGTTTTACGTTTGTAATATTATCTACATTTGAAGGCGCAGTATTTAATGCGTCTCCATCTGAGAAAAAATTATATCCTACAAATTGGAACATACTACGCCTCCTTTATGTATTTGTAAGCAATTGTAAACTATATATATTATTTACTCTTGTTAAATAAACTACATATTGTTCTGTTGCCGATAGTGTTGGAACATAATTACTAAATATATAATAATCCATTCCACTAATTGATTGAACATAAAGTTCAACATAAGATTGAAGTTCGGTAGATGAAGAATTTTCATATCCAAGCATATAGTTTAATTTAATAATTTGTCCATTAGTATTGCTAAATTGAGCAATTGTGGTATATGGATTCGGATTTCTAAACCATAATCTACTTAACATATCACCCGTTATACTAAAGCCTTGACCCCATTCTACATAACTGTCATCTTCTGTTAAATCGATTTCTTGATCGTTGATATATGTGGGTGGGTCTGGATTACTTGAGCCTTCAATCAAAATAATGTTTGAAGTAATGCTTACATATCCTTCATCGCAATTGTTCGCCAGTTGAACAAGGGTAAATAAATCAGGCTTGGTGTATTGAACCGTAATTTGTTGAAGAATTGTAGAGATAATAGTGCCCTCAGTAGTTGTACCGGTAAGTTGAACATAATATACCGTATTATTCTCAAAGCCTGTAAATGTATAGCTTCCATTATAAGGCGGGGTTCCATTATCTGCATATTGAATACCAGATGTAGAAATTTGAACCTGAGATGAATTGTAAAGATTCATAACATAGCTATTTAAAGGTTCGTTTTCAGCCTGAGTGTAGCTAAATTGGAAATTGAATGAAGCGTTGGTTACAATCCCACTTACGGGAATATTTGTAAATTGAATTACAGGCTCAGTATAACACCAAAATTGAATAGGAATGGAGGTTGGCGATTCGTTCCCATCTGCATCAAAAACAGATATTGTAGCATTGTAGTAAGTGCCGTTGGTTAATTCATTTGCGTTTACAATATGTTCATATTTAAAACTTTCTTGTTTTTCTTGATACACAATATCATTTGTATCATTATTTCTTATAATCAACTGATTGGCAACAATCTGAGCAGAAGTACCAGTAACAGCAAAACTAAAAATTTGTTCTTTAGTCGCATCAAAAGCCGCCATCGCCAATAAAGTGGGACGGGTTAAAGTCATCTAATCACCTCCATTATTAAATAAAAAATGCAACGGCTTGGTTGCCTTGAGGAACGATAATCTTGACATTTGTTCCTACTGATGGTACAATAGAACCATAAGGTTTAACAGGATGAATTTCTCCATTATATTGAATATTCCATCTACCATCATTGTTATTTGAGACTATAATTCCCTCATATATCTGTGTAGTTTTGGATAAGGCCATGTTCAACATATAATCAAAACTTTTGATTAAAACTTCAATGGCAGAATCCATAGAAGATTGATTTTTCATATCAGTCATCTCCTAAAAATAATAGGGGAAGATAAACCTCCCCTATTATTTACTCGTTTGAAATTGTACAGTCTTTCGCCAGAAATTATTCTTGAGATAATTGGTGAAATCTTGTGGGTCACGAACATTTGGTAAGTTGAGATTTTGAATAACAACAGAAGTACCAGATGATTTTGACATAAATTCACTTGGACTCATACTGCCCCAACCCCAAAGATTCTTTGTAATATTGGCCGGTAAAATTCCATCGCCCGAATTGATCCATCTAAGTTCAGGGCCATTTTCGCCTACAAGAGATAAACCACCGGAAGCTGACAATGTGCCTTTGGCGTGTTTAGATACATCAGAAACCTTAACAGATTCCCAGTTACCAGGGGTACCGCCTACAATTTGATAAGTACCACCACCGGTAACAATTTTGTCACCAATTTGAGCGCCTTCAGGAGCTTTACCGTTTACAGATTGTAAGGTCTTGCCCCCACTACTACCGCTACTACTACTTGATCCATAAGAATGCTTTGAAGTATCAGAAACCTTAACAGATTCCCAGTTACCCGGAGTTCCGCCAGTAATCAAATAGGTTCCGCCACCGGTTACTATATAATCACCAATTTGAGCGCCTTCAGGAGCTTTACCATTTACAGATTCTAAATATCTTCCGCCAGATGCTTCTTGATTTTGTTGCAATTGAAGAGCAGAAAGCTCTTCCATTAAACGTTTATATTCTGCAACATATTCAGCTAAATTATCAAGACGCTCTCTCCAGTGCTCGCCCTCAAGCTTTATGCCAAGTTCTTGTTCGATCATCAATCTGTCTTGTTCTTCTTGATAGTCTTCTACAACACTTGACCATTCTTCTTTATATTTCTCCCAGCCTTCAATTTGTTTATCAATGGCCGCAAGAGCTTCCTCTTTTAACTTTTCAAGATTTTCAGTTTCTTTACGAAGAGCTTCTTCACGTTCATAATCTTCAAGATTCTTTTGAGCTTCAGATACTTCATCAATATCTCCAACATATTGAAAACGGCCATCTTTATAAACAAGAACTTGAGATTGCCTTGCACGAGCTAATTGGTCTTGAAGTTCTTCTAATTGAATTTGACGCTCTATTTCATCATTCTGTTCTTGGAGAGCATCAATTTTATCATCCCAAAGCTGCTCTTCCGCATCTCTTTGTTTCTCTAATGCTTCAATTTCTTTATCAATTTGATCAGTCATATAACTGAACAATTGTTCATAAACATTAGTTTCACTAGTAAGAGCGTCAATTTGTTTTTGGGTTTCTTCTTCAATTTTTTGCCGCGCTTCTTCAGCCCTTTGCTCAATAGCATCATAAACACTATCAATTTCATCTTGATACTCCCACCAAAGTTCTTGAAGTTCTCGAATTTGTTCAGAATCTTCGGCGTATCCTTTGGCTCTTAGGGCGTTGGCATAATTGGCTATTGCCTTTTGAGCATTTTTGTAAATATTGATAATTTCTTGGGCGTTACCTTCTTGATCTTGTTTGTCTAAAAGAAAAACTTTATGGTCTTCTTTTTCAAGATAATCTTTAAGAGGTTGAAGAATATCTTCAGCAGCTTTAGAGGCTGATGAGCCGCCACCACCTCCGCCGCCATCATCTTCTACAATATCATCTAAAGTAATCTTGTCTCCTGCATTTTTTCCTTCTTCAATAGCCTTTTTTAAATCTTCATAAAATTGCTCGGCTTCATCTATTTTTTGTTGTAAATCATCAGGAACGACAAATAAAGAATTAACAGCTTCGTCTCCATAAGCACTTCTTAAAGTTTCATCTAACATACCCATAGGGGTAGAAGCCATTTTTTCTCTCCATGAAGATTGTGCCATTAATGCTGTATTTAAAGCCGCTTCGGCCATAGAAATTGCCACCGCATCTCCTGCCGCGGCTAATTCCAGTAAAGCATCTTTAAGGAGATAAGATTGTCCTTCTACAGTTACAATACTTCCACTTAAATCTGAATAAGTATCGTTTAGATATTTTAATTGTTCATCTGTTAATTTTACGCTGGATCTTACAGTATCTTCTAATCTAGCTTGTCTTTCTAATTGACCATTTAATGTATTTAATAAAGATTGTTTAGAATTATATGTATCCAAGAAATTTTGCTCAAGCTCATCTAATTCTTTTCCATTATCTTTTAAAATTTGATAAGATTCTGCTAATTTTGAACCTACTTGTAATTGTTCTTCAAAAGCATCTCTTATACCTAAAATAGTAGAAATTGGCTTATCATTAGAAATAGCAGTCTGATATTTTTCTGCAATTTCATTTAAAGAATCTATATATTTTTGATTTGACTCTTCCGCAGAAATTTCCACTTCAGCACTATATCCTGCTATTGCAAATCCCATTTCTTTAATTGCTTCTTTAGCGTCTTCTGTTGACATAGAAAGCAATTCGTTTTTATCGGTCAATTCAGCCACATACTTTATTAAATCTTCATAATTTTCAAAAGTACCTGCTTTAGTTTCAAAAGATGGCAAATAAGAAGCTGCACTAGTTCCAGGGGTTGCTAACAATTCATATTGTTGAACTGTTTCTGTTCTTTTTGCGTCAGCGGTTTTTTGTGCCGCTTCTACTTTTTGTTGCTTTGCTAGCTCAAGATTTTCTTGAAGTTCCGCATTTAATTTTTCAAGCTCTTCTTTTTCAGCTTTCATTTCCTCGGTTCTATCATACCAAGGAATTTCATTAATTTCTTCGAGACGTTCTTGATTTGTTTGAAGCTCAGTTTCAAGGTCTTGAACTTTTTGAGTAGCTTCTTCAAGAGTGGGGTTGGCTTTTTTCCAAGCTTTATAAATGTTGTATCCAGCTACCGCAATACCAGCAATAATCCCGGCGACAGGAAGAGCCGCAGAAGCAAAACCAGCAACGCCAGTAGTTGCCCCAGTAAACACACCGGCCAAAGTTTTAAAAGCAGTACCAATATGGGCTACTCCAGAAACCAATTTACCAGCAATTTGACCAAATATTGTAAGGCCACCAGTTAATACACCGGTTAATAGCGTCCATTGAGTAATTGTTGCACCAGTTTCAGTATTAAGGGCTGATAAAGCATTATTTGCCAAATCAAGAATAGACTTAACAAGGTCAGATTCAATAACATTATTAGAAAAATCTTCAAATGTGGCTTTAAGTTGTTGGGTCTTTGCTTCTAAAGACTCCATATATGCCGAATTTTCTTGGGCGGCAGAGCCAGCAGAATTCATAGCGGTTGCTGTGGCTTCTACTGCTGTTGAGAAGTTTGACATTAAGGCCGAAAAATTCTGGAATTGATTGGTCGTAATATTAAGATAGAGTGCTAATCTATCCAAAGAAAGTTTTATTTAAAATATTTTTATATGTTTCAGTTTTATATAACCAAAACGGTATGCGAACTAATATATATCCCATATTTTTACAATAATCTTCTTTAATTTTATCACAATACTGATTATATAATAATTTGTCTTTATTAGTCCATCCACTCGTATAATAATGCTGGCTTCCATCGCACTCGATCAATATAATATTATTTTCCCACTCAACATAAAAATCAAAACGTAAACAATTTTTATTTTTACATTCAGGAAAAGTATGCTCTTGATCATACCTTATATTATTTTGATCCAACCATTGTTTAGTAAGTAAAGAAATTTGCGACTTTCCGCTACTAACCGATTTATCATTACAAGATGGGCAAACATGGCGATTATACGGCATTGCAATCCAATGGCACCATTTTTTAGAAAATTCTTTCCCACAATCTGGGCATAAAAATTTTATGCGTTTTGTTGTAGCTTCAAACAACTCTTCATCGCTTGAAATTATAACACAGTTTTCTTGTACCCTTGAAGCGTAAAGTCTCATATTATATGGTTTAAATGGATTATTTTTATCCCATTTGTTAAAATTTTTAGTTCTTTTATCAGAAACAGCACCATGATAAGATAATTTATATTTATATCCTTCTTTATCCATACATTCAACTTTTTGCTTTGCATCTTTAATTTCTTCCAAAGGCTCTAAACCTTTTTCTCTAAATTTAAGAGCAAAATCTTTAATGTGAGGACTGCCGATATTTTCACCTTCTTAAAAACTAAATAAAACTTTCTTTCTTATAGTTTTCCTATAAGGCTAGACTATATCTTCATTGTTGTAAAACAATGTCAAAGCACTTCCATTTAAGGGATTTTCACCCACCTCAAGCACTAAGGCCGTACTCCTGTTGTCGATTAAAGGCTCGACCAAGGGATAGTCGTTGAGCTTTCATCCGTTCTGGATGCTTAGTTGCGGATTCTCCAATCCTTATATCTTTTACCATACCATGATGATTAGTCATGCCATTATAATATTCCTATTATAATTTGGTGTATAAGGCTCTAAGTAAGTTCCCGTCAATTCACTTTGAATGGGCAAATATTTACCCGCCTGTTGCGAAGCAATATAGTTTTGTGTATTTGTATCTAATCTATTCCAAATCTGGGAAAGATCATACAAAATATCATATGAAGAACGAAGTTGCCCTTCACTATCATAAAGAGCAATACCCAATCCTTCATAAATTTCTTTAAGAGCTTTGCCAGTTGAAGAAGAATCATCTACAATTTGTACTATACGGCTTCCAATACTTACTAAGCCTCTTGAGGCTTTACTTGCGTTTCTTGTTACTTCTGTAATGGCCGTAAGCATACCAAGAGATTCTTCAAATGAAGAACCGGTTTGACTCATTACAGCAGACATATTGTCTAGGTTTGTGGCAATTTGTCCTGAAGAAACGGCGAAATTGTTTGCCTTTTACATTAGAACCGAAGTTGCTAATTTCGGTTTGAATTTACTCTATATATTTAATATTTTTATTTTTTATTTTTTCTGGCATTTTAGTTTTTCCACGAAGCCAATTATTTAATGTTTCTGGTTTTACTTTTAAATATTCAGCCAACTTCTTTTGACTTTCAAAAACAATACCATCACATTCATATTTCTTTTTATTTCCTGTATGAATAGAATTCTTTTCTTTAAAAACATGAAAACTCTCATCTTCATAACGAAGATTTTGATCAATAATATACTTTGGTGGCGACTTTTTATTGTTTAAGTATAAAGATATAGAAGAAGCGGTAGTTTTTAAATATTGGGCGCACTCTTCTAAAGAATTAAATGTAATATCTTTTACCATTACTTTTTTATATCTGTTTTTACTTACACGAGAAGGAAAAACAACATCAAACCCTAAATCTTTATAACATAATTTTTTAGAATACCAATATTCTGGCATTCCAACTTTACCATTTAACCAACCAGTAATGTTTCCTTTTGGATAATTATTCTTTTTCTTAAATTCTGTTAAACTCTCATATTCTACACCATCACAAATTACTGGACGAGAATTAGGACAATCTTTACCAGTTTTTCCCAACAATCTTTCTCTATTTTTATTTCTTAATTCTTTAGACGTTTTATGTCCAACAGTCCCTTCTCCACCATCTGTTAAATTATACCCATAATCAGAGCCATATCTATTTATATTTGTTTTATATTTAGATATTAATTCTTTTTCTTTATTAGCAGCTTGAGAATATGATAGATTTTCAAACAATATTATATGTTCAATATTTTCCCATCCATATTTCAATATAGCTCGATACATAGGACTATTTCTTTTTTTATATCCTCTTCCCTTATCCCATCTTGCTTTTGGTCTTTTTGAAGTTATACCTATATATCTTTTTCCATTTGGGAAAAGATGTTCATAAACAACCCATTTCTTTTCTTCTATTCTTATCACCTTACATAAAATATATAGAGGTTCACCTATTGTTTCCAATAGGAATAGACTATATCATCACTTTTCAGTGCAGGGCGCTTCCACAACCAGCATTATTGTGTACTCTACTCACTTCGTCCATTAAAATGGCTTATTCTACATTATTGTAGCTACATTTATTAAGATGTCAATCTTAATTGCTTTCGATAGTCGTTGAACCTTATTGTATATTTCAATACAATCTTGGCTGCTGATTACCATATCTTTTGACTTAGGTTCCCAGCAATTCACCCTGTTTTAAGAGGTCTGCAAAATCAAACCTCATTAACCGCATCAATAACGTGCTCAGCTTGTTCAGCAGCGCCGCCGTAAGAAGATAATGTATCTCCAAAAGCAGTTAATTGAGAAATAATAAAACTAGCGCTGTCTCCGGCTGAAATTGCTTCGTCGGAGACATTTTGATACATAGTTGCTATTTGACCTAATTGTGCCGCATCATCATCATTGAATCCATTCTTCCTAAATTCGGTCGCAGCCTCTACCATTTCTGACGTTAATTGACTTTATTTATCAAAATAATCAATAACACCATATTCTTCTTCGTATTTCTTTTGGCCTTTACTTCTTGCCGCAATTAATTTTCTATTATTTTTCCCGCTTACAAACAAACAAAGCCAAACCAATAATAAAATAACAGCAAGAAATAAAACACCGGCACTTGATGTTATAATACTAATCACCAAACACAAAGTTCCCGCAATACAAAAAAGACCTTTCCATCCCATAATCATTATAGAAAGAGTGCATAAAACCAACAAAATAATTAAGCTACCAATCATAGCTATCTTCTCCTTTCTTACAATGATTATAACATAAATTATCAATAAAGTCAATACTATATTCATATTTTCATATGAATCCCGACTATTTCTTCACCCTTAGCTTTTCGCTTATGGAGGGGCCGAACTTTTAGTCTGTTGACACAACCCTCATCAGGTCTTCGCAACCAAACCACCATTTTATGTCCAATTTATTGGACACCTAGAACTTAGGTGTTTCCGCCATATTCCATCCTATTCATTGTTGACAGTTTCCCACTTTCATGATACTATATTCTCAAGTAATCATTGTAGTTGAATAGGCTTTAGGTTTTACTGGATTTTGAACGGTTCTTGGTGCTGGTTTGCCATCCCAACACCCCGGCTCAGACACTTTGGTTTGCCGGTACGGGCCACTTCTGTTCCCATTTTAGAAAGTTTGTCTACATAATTATCTAATGCTGCACCTGAAAGATCAGAGACCTTTTTGTATTCCGTCAAGGCAGTGTCAAGAGCATATACATTATCAATCATAGAAGTAATAACTTCAATACTTCTTGACATAATCAGATTAGCTTCTTGGAAAGTTAATCCCATATCCTCAACGGATTTACTTAAATCTTCTACATTTCCTTTTGCATCTTTAGTATCAAACGAAATTTTTGTATTTTTACTAACGTTATTCAATTGTTGCTGAATATTTTTAGTTTGTAATTCAACATCAACTAAAATACTATAATTTCTTCCAGTAGCCATTTCTCACACTCCTTTATTGTGATTTAGGCTTATTACCAAATTTTCTTGGTTTTATTTGAGAATAAGCAATAAGTAAAGCTTCAGCTTCATCATCTTCATTTCTTTTGCTTTTCTCTTTAACCCATAAAAGTTCTAGTCCAAAAAGTTTATTTGCCGTCTCGACAGCTTTTCTTTTTAAAACATCCCTATGAGTTCCTTGGCGAGTACCGTCATATAGACCTAATCCAGAACGCCATTCGCTTGGAAGAAGAAAGTTTATATCAACACCGTATTCAGAAGCTACGCACAAAGCCATTCCCTGGACAGCACCAAGCTTCATGATTGTTGTTTTGCCATCTTTCATTGGCACATCTTCCATATAAATTTTTTCAGGTCTATACTTTTCAATAATCTCTTTTAGAATTTTCCATTCTTTAAAAATTCTATCTCGCCAATCCTTATCATTAAATTGTATTCTTCCAGACGCTATTCTTTTACAACCATCTGATTCAAATATTGCCCAACCAGAGCTAGTAGTCGAGCCGTCAATTCCCATAATAATCATTTTATTTTTTCCTGTATTTTAATCCCGCATATTTTAATCCACGTTCAAACCATGTTGTTAATGCCTTAGATTCAACAGATTTAATTAGTTCTGACCATACATCACGTTTTCTTGTCCACGGGCCATGTCCAAATACTTTACTAGATTTGCCTTCATAAATAATTTCCGCTAAATATTCTCTAGCATCGCCCCACGCATTCATGATTTCTTGCCCAAAAGAATCTGGTGTACCATGTTGTCCTTTTTCTGGAACATAGTGCATAATTCTTCCAGCGTCAGACGATGTTTCGCTATAACCAAAAGTTCCCATTGCCTGGTTACCGCCCGAACTTAAACTATAATCCCATGCTTCCTTAAATTCATCCGTTCTTTCATAAACTTCTGGTGTATAGTTATTATATATAATTTTCATAATTAAATCTTCGTTTCTTTCTGAGATTTGTTGAAGAACATAATCTAAAGCAACAACTAATGGAGGTGATAGCTTACTTACAACACCTCTGCCAAATGGTTTATTTACATTTCCCAATAATAATCTTTTTAATTCTTCATCATTTCTTGCTTGACCGCTCATGTTTATCAACCGCCTCTTTTAAGGGTTTAACCATATTAGGAAGATTCTTCATTAACTGAGTCATCCCACGGGCAAAAGATTGCTTATAATCTAAAGCATCTTTGAGTTGATTGAGATTTCGAATAGATTTATAAACAGCTTCAATTAAACCACTAGAGAAAAGCAAATCATGTTCAATTCCCTCAATCTCTTCTTTTGAAAGATTGGTTGCATGATACAATACCAAAGTATCAAGATTAATTTGGCCTTCAGCCCATTTCCAATCAAGAGACATTGAATTGGCAATTTGTTGAATTTGGGCATAAGTTAAATAAGGATTGACGTATACATCATAATCTTCAAGATAAATTTTTTCAATAGGCTTTAATTCCTTCATTTCCTTTTATCTCCTTTTTTATTAAAGAATATCTATAACTTTTAATAGATTCATGGCTGGTTGAACAACTGTGTGCATATAACCATCACCATTCATATCTTCATAGTCTCTAAATAATTCCCAGAAAGCTTCTGATTCCATTCTAGTCCATGTTTGATCTGGATTTCTTTCTTTATTTGTATAATATCTATAAAGTTGAAGCAATTTATCACGAAGCTTATTTCTTTCTCGCTTTTCTTGCTTTTGGCGCATATCTTTAATAGATTCTATAATTTCTTGCTGACTTTCAGCTAAACGATTCTGCGATTCTTTGACTCCATCAATTTCTTCTCTGAATTGTTTTTGAATTTGTCTGCTTTGTTCTCTATATTGAGGGTATTTATTAACTTCTTCTAAAACTTTTTGGAGTTGTTCATCCTTTAGCTTCTCCGCTTCATGCTTTTCTATAAGAACATTTTTCTTATTATCCAGAAATTTTTTAATTTGCTTATAAATTCCGAATAAAAACACGATAGCAAGAATAAACACAATAATTTTACTTAAAGTAATGTCTCCAAAAGTTTTCAAAAATTGTTCGAAACCTATCACTGTCCCTCTCACCCTTCATATTTTCTAAGTTTCCATTGCCCATTCTTTAGTTTGTACGCTTTTACATATAAAGGGATTTCATCAAAAGGATTCGGAATAACTTGTATTTGATTATTTATGCTTACATATAAATTGCCTTTTCTTTCAAAACAAACTTTATAATAACCTTTTGGAACTTCGGCATTTAGCTTAACTTTACAAGAAATTCCCTCATTTTTGAACTTCCACTTATTTTCCTTATTACAGTAATAAGACCATGGGCAATTATTTTTTAAAAGAGAACATTGATTCTCCTTTAAATACTGACACATGATATCACCTCTTAAAAAATAGGGAACAAGAAAAAGTCTTGTTCCCTATATAATAAATTAAGCAGTAACGGTAACTTTAACGTAAGCTGGCTCTACTTGCTCTGTATGATCAGTAAGATTTACAGAAATTACACAGCTACCAGCAACACTACCAGCAGTAATAAGGCCGGTATTTTGACCGACAGTGGTATCAGTTGCGGTAGAAGCAGGAGCGGGTTCAATAGCAAATGTAAAGGCACTATTGGGCATACGTTGAGCGGGTTGGTTGTTACCAAATACGGCACGAACGATAAGGGTTTCAGTGTTACCATCAGTTAGGCTAACGTCACCATTTTCAACAGCAATAGCAACTACATTTTCTTGCCAAACAGCACCATAAATCTCTTCGGTCATGGTAGCGTAGTAAGGCTCATCTTCACAGGTATCAGTAGACATAACAGCTAGAGCAGTACCGGTTAGAGGTACAGTAGCAGCAGAAGCGGCGGCTAGGGTTAAATCTCCACTACCTTGTGTTCGCATGGAGTCGTTAATTCCATGCCGTCTTTTAAAGACAGCTCATGCTTTCACATGAGAGCAGACTATATGTTCATCTCACCATCTGTATATGATAAGAGCCGTATTTTTCAGCCCACTTGGGCTTACGAGGACACAATCCTCTAGTCGTTGAACGTTGTCCTATTCGGACATTCGATGCTGAAGACCCATTGTTACGATTGGTTAGGATTTAACCATACAATCATCCCATACATTTTTTCTACTTTCGTAACATTCGCACTTAGGTTTATTTCATCCTTATGCTGTAGTTGTATGGGCTTTAGGGATTGCCAGCAGTTAACACGGAGCTTACACTTTTCACAAAATGTAAGTGGCATTGTTTTCAAGCGATTAATTTGAAAACTCGACCATCAAATTGGAAGCTAGGAATGTCGGTAATTAAACGACCAGCCTTGGGAGAAGAAGAAGAGATGTTGGTACCTTGAGCATTGGAGGGGAATAGGTCGTTAATAATTACAAGGTGAATCGTCTTGGGTACATATTGAGCATTAATGGTTAGGCTTCTAGCGTTCATATTTTGATAGAAATACTTAACGCAATATGTATCATTTTGAGAAGCACCGGGAATAGTCATAGTAGTACCGGAAACATTACCAATACTCCAATTAGTATCAGTAGGTTTACGATACCAACCAATCATTGCGCCATTGAAAGCAACAGGAGTTTCGCTTAAAGTAACAGAGTTACCGCCAGCACCAGCTTGTAGACTTTCTTCTTTAAGAACCACACCACCTTGAATGGGATTGGTGCCAGTAATGTAGCCAATATAATCAAGATCAAACATACAATCGGTAAGAGATACGCCAAGACCAGAGTCATGGAAATACTTACCAAATAGCATATTACCGGGGCCGCCACGAATTTCTTCGGCAGTAATTGTGAAACTAAAAGTGTTCTCGGTAAAAGTTTTACTTACGCCAATTAGGGCATTGGAGCCAGGATCAAACATTAGGCCAATACCGGGGCCAGCTAGAAAGTTTTGAGAAACCACTAATTATTCCTCCTTATTATTAATAATTTTTTGTTGAACATTTCCATTGCCGCCAGCTTGCTTATTAAAATTAGATACAGACACAACTTGATCGGCAAACTTTTCTTTTTTATTTTTGTAAATCCATTTCTCAACTTTATCTGCATTTCCAGAAAAAGCTCTTAATGGATAAAGTGTATTAAATTCACTTTCTTCATAAACTTCTTGAAACAGCAAAGAATGGCTTCTGTAAGTCATTTCTAATTGAGAAGATTTTGATATTCCAGTATGGGCCGTAATTATTGCAATCTTTCTTTCTAGGCTCGGAATTTCAATATTTCGACTTTTTAAATATGCTTCCTCATCTAATTTTTTCTTTAGTTCAGGGTTGACATATTCATCATCATAGTCTACTATATTTTGATATAAAATAATCCTTTTGATATCGTCAAACTCTTTAGAATTTATAACAACATCCATATTCCTATCTGCTAAAACAATTTTTTTGTTCTCATCCAAGCCTAAAAGAGGCATTTCAAATTTTAAACAAATTTTTAATATATTTAAAAATTTACTTTTATTTGTATCATTTTGCAATAAAACTTCTACCAAAAATTGTAAATAACTCATCTGAATTATTTTAACGTCTGGCATACTATTTTTATCAACTTCCAATATGTCTTTGCTGTTCAAAAAATATTCGCTTTGTCGTAAAGGAACAGGATAAATTTTTATAGTTTGATGATTTTCTAAACTATATTCAACAGGCTCATCAAAGTAAAAAAAATTATGTTTTAAATAATTTAAATCAATTGACACAACCCTCATCCTCTCCAACATCGCCAACATTAACACTTAGAAAGATTTGATAACCCGTAAATGTCTTTGGGTTACCAATAACAGTACGTCCCAAATCATATCTTGACATATCATCAAAAAATGTTAATTTACCAACGCCACCAACATAAACGCCATTAAGCAACGTTAAAATTCTATTTACAAATAAGTCGGCTCTTGATACGGGGACTCCGTTATAATCTACAAGACTCATTTTTGGCCCATATAGAATATCAAAAGCATATACTGTTGGAGCCACAAATAAATCTTTGGCATGGATATAATAGTTATATAACTTCATAATAGTTTTTGATTCTGGAATAGCATCATCAATTATATTGGTCATAAATACACTATAAGGCTCTTGAGGGCCTTCTTTCCATACCAAATCCATCTTTTGAGAAAAAGTTAAATCCGGCTGAGACAAAGCGTCATAACTATTGTATGCCAATAATTTCCATAAAATCTGTTCCTCTTGTGCTAAATAAGTTAAAATATTGTATGGAATAGAGGGTAAACGAGACATTGAATTATACATCTATTTCCCTCCTTATCCTAACATACTTACTACGTTAAGAGTAAATTGTGCTATAGTTTGGAAATTTGGCGAAGCATTTTGAACACTTACATACAATATTTGTGGAGTTATTGAAATAGCATTCGCTGTAATAGTATATTGACTTCCAGATTGAGTTATGGTAAGATATTGATTAGAAAGAATTTGATCGGCTTCAGATAGGCTTAATACTACATTTTGAGGAATTATCATCGTGCTTCCGTACATAGCCTCTACTGAAAAATCAATAGATTCAAATTGTCTAATCTTATTAAATGCAGGATTTATTAAAACCAAAGGCTGAACAACTTGGGAATCAACAACTTGAATTGTAATGGTAGAAACAACATCCGTATTTCCATTTAATGTTGCAGTAATTATCGCGTTAGATCCGGAAGAACCAACAACCGTATATTTTCCAGCAAGGTCAATAGAGACTGTATTTTCATCTGAAGTAGACCATACAACATCTCTTTCAACTTCTTCACCATTCAAAGTAACGGTGGCTGATAAAGTTCCACTAGACCCATTGGTTAACTCCATATTCTCTGCGTCAATTTGAATAGCATACTCATACTCGCCATTATAAGCCAACCCATTCTCTATATCGTCTTTATCATGTATTTCATCAAGGTAAAGATCAAGATAAAGTAAAGTGGGGGTTTGGTTGAGCAAATCTTGAAGCAAAGCATTTTGATAGGCCAACAACTTGAAGGGACGGCCATTGAACATATAACGGGTGTTTAGTTTAAAAAGACGCAAAGTATCTTCATTTCCTTGCACCATAACAGTAGCATGGTTGTTTGGCGTGATGATATAGCTAGAAACTTGCTGACTTGGAGAAGTCATGTCATAATCAATAACACAAGGAATAGAAAATATAGACCCGTTTTCAGGATCAACAATTCTCATGGCGTTATTACAACGTCGGACAGCAAGAGCTTTTTCAAGTCCATCATATTTATTGTAGAAATAGCTAATATGATAATTATTATCGAAAATATAGTATAGACCTTGAATTGTTTCATGATCAATATCTTGGAACATCAATTGAGTAAAATCTATACCGTTCTTTACGTCACTTGAAGTAGTGCCAACAATATAATCAAGCCATACATCAATATCATGATAAGTATAAACGCCAATCCCGTCTTGTTCTTGAACCGTATATCTGGCAGAGGTGCAATCAAATAATCCATCAATCGCCGCTTGTTGCAAATCTCGAAAATAATCGTTTGGATTTTGAGAATATCCGCCATTTAAAGAATTTTCAAAATAAGGTAGTGGCATTATAGCACCTCCTTATCCAAGATACCAATAATATGGAATACAATCTGACGCACGGTATTATGGTCGGCTTTCGCGCCGAGCTTATACAGTCCTCTTAAAGAGTATTCAATATCTTCATTTCCATAACCAATATAGAATGTAATCAATCTATTTATATAGCTCTTATAAGTAGATTCGGTTATATTTAATTCTTCTTTTTGAAGTTTTTCAAATTGAATCAAAATCTCATAAATACGGTCAATCTTTTCTTTTTTTAACATAGACTCATCTCCTTAAATAGAGATGTTATCAATATTTTGCAATTGATAATTCGTCATTTTTTGAGAAACCTTTTCTCGAAGTCCATCAAGATAGGTTGTTTTCTCCTTTAAATTTTGAGCAGCACTATGAGATTTAAAAGAGCCAGAAGATTGTAAAAGAGCATTGATTTTTCGGCTATCTTGTGTTTCTTTCTTGAACCATTCAAGAATCCAAAGATCGGCCAAAATGCTAATCTCTAAACTCGTCAATTGATTATTAAACTGTCTTGTCACAGTGTCGTAATCAAGGCTTTGATTGCAACGAAAGAAATTTGGAACAGCCGCTAAAAGCAAACTATCACAAAACATTAAAAATTTGGCTTCACTTTGATCATAAAGTTTTCTTAGCTTATAATCATCAATAAGAGTCAAAGCCAAATCAATAATTTCATCGAATGAGGTGGGCATATTATCCCTCCTTCAAATTCTCGTTTTCAATAGGCGTAATTTCAATCAGATTTTTACCTGACAGTTCGCCAATTTGCAAAAGAATATTAGCATCTACATCTTCGCCATTTAGCTTCTTATTCTCAATCATGTCAACAATAATTTGCTTTTGCGCCTTGTTGGCATTTTTATAAACTTCAACTACATAAGAAGGTTTTTTGGTCAGCAATTCTTTCATTTGCTTATCACTAAGCAAATCTGCATACACATCCTCTAGTTCGCAATCCTTAACAAAATCAGCATCAAGAATATATATTTTGCCATCACGAATAGACTTGGGCATATTGTTAATAATCATTCTGGCTTCTCTTTCAATAAATCGACGAGTTCCAAATTGTTCGTCAATCGTATAATAAGAGCTACCCTTTAGAACAAATTTACCTTTAGTCATATTCACAAAAGTAATATATTTTTCTTCTTTCTTAGATGGTTGCTTATTCCCAATGGAACCCATAGCCATCATTTGCATAAGAGTTTCCATTTGAGCCTTCATTTGATCAAATTCAGATTTTGAAATTGTAACTGTTTCTTGAGCCTGTGCTTGTTGAGTTTCAAGAACTTCGTTTTCCTTCTCCTTCTCAGTAGTAGAATCAGGTTTCTTGTAAGCCATTTTATTTTCTCCTTTAATTTCCTTTTATTTCTTTTAAATTATAGATATCCTACAATATAAATAATTCAATTGTAGTGTTAATTGAAAAGGTATTCCCCTGTCTTTATATTGTAGGATTTATATTAATTAAATTATTAAACAATTAAATCAATTAGCCAGTAATCTTATACATACCAGCAAAGGCAGCAGAAGCGAATACTGCATCCCAATCTTTGCGGAAGGTATAGTTTGAAGTTAGATCGGCGTTATCATAGAATTGGTTAGAATTCGTCAGAGTATTACTAACTACCGTCTTAACCACCTTATCCATAGCAGGGCTGATGACATATACAGTATCGGGGTCCATAGCTAGGCTGAAATTAGTATAATCACCAGTAGCAACTTGGGGTAGCCGGATTAGAGTATAGCCATAGAAATTCTTTAGGATGCTAATAGAACCGTCTAGGCCATCAACATTGATACGAGCGCCAATGGCACTATCGGGAACTACTTGGGCTAGAGCACTAGCAGTACCCATAAGAACAGGGCGAGCGCCATAGTTGTAAGCCTGTACAGTTTCGGCTAGATTGATTAGAGTCTGGGTATCGAAAGCGCCCTGAACAGATAGAGCAGCAGGATAAACGCCTTGAGCCATACCAGTAGTTAGAGCACCCATGATATCCTTAGCTATTTCAGTTTCGACAGACATTACAACTAGCCGTACGAAATCAGCCAGGTCTTGCTTACCAGCTAAAACACTGAACATATCAGCATAAACAGTTACAATATGTTCCTTGGGAGTAACGATTAGATCGCCAGAAGCCTTTAGTTGGCGATGAGTGGTACGTTCGCCGTGGGCGCAGTTTTGTTCATATAAGGACGCAACTCCTTATACAGTCTTGCTTGTACCAAAGCAGACCTCTTATGTTTTCACATAAGCTCAGATTATTTCTTCATCTTATAATTTAGATATAAGAGCCGTATTTTTCCCCGTCCATAAGCTTGACAGGTACTCTCCCTCAAGGAGATAATCGTTGAACCTTATCCTATTCGGATAGTGGATGCTAAATACCCATTTACATTCACTTAGGATTTAACCATATGAATATCCTTTATATTTTTTCTACTTTCGCAACTTTCACGCTTAGGCATATTTCATCCTTACGTTGTAGTTATAAAGGCTTTAGGGATTCAAAGCAGTTAACACGGGATACTTGCTAATCACTTAACAAGCAGGGCGATACAAAAGTAGACGGACGAGCTACTTAGTTACCCGTAGAAACAGTGTATAGAGTACGAGGCTTAATAGTATAATGTACAATATCGCCATAAGACACGAACTTCAGGTCAGTGAATGCACCGATAGAAGGGTTGATGGTTAGAGGTAGAACAGAGTTGATAGTTGCATCAATAATTGCAAAACTTGCCCACCGAACATTGGGGTTAGTACACCAAGCGTTAATGTTTTCAGCAGAACGCTTAACGCCAGAACGAGCTTCTACTTCAGCAAAGAAAGCATCAGAAATCTTCTTAGACTTTTCATCGTAAGAAACACTCGTATCATAGGAGAATAGCTTTAGGCCATCTCTCATTTCACGAGTTTGAACATAATAATCTTGGAAAGCAGTAATAAAATCACTGGTCTTGGCGTTGCCAGCGCAGAAAGTTACAATTTCATTAGAAACATTAGGCATATTTTTATATCTCCTTTACAACAATTTTATTTTAAATTAGTTACGTACACACTTTAGAACATAAGTCGTAACAATATCTTGACCGCAATCAATGTAGTGATTGCCAAGTAGAGCAAAATAAGTGCCGCTAGCAGGAGCAGATTGAGCAATAACTAGCTTACCAGAAGTATCAACACTAGCATAAGTATAAGTAGGTTGATCAGTAGGAGCGGAGCCAGAAGCGAAAGCGGCGGCAGTTACTTCGATAACGTCAACTCCGGGAACTAGGTAAGCTAGAGAAATGGGTTGACCAGCTTCATTATAGAAGTAACGAGGATCAGCAAAGACATGAGCATCTAGGCCAGTATAAGTACCGGGAACAGGAGTCTTAGCAATCCAAAGGCCAGTAGCGTTAGCAGAAGGAGCAGCAACGGAATATTGGAAATCAGTTACAGCGCCAGCAGCAGTAGAGGTAGAAGTAGTAATGCCACCAACAGAAAGTAGAGTACCATTATCTACATCAGATTCACAAACACCAGCAATATTATAAGCATCTACGTCCCAAGCAGCACAGTGCATTAGGTTAACAACAGCGTGAGTATTAGGCATAATTTATTTATCTCCTTTACAATTTAATTTTATAGACGGCCCCAAACAGAGCCAGATTGATTTTGTTTGTTTTCAACAGGGGCGGCAAAAGACATAATATCGGATTGCTTCTTGGTAGACTTCTTACCACATTCAAATCCAATAGCCTTTACCTTATTACTCCAAGCATCGATTTGTGAAAATTCGCAAGCCATTCCTTCTTCACGGAGAGACTTAAATTGTTCGTCATTCACAAAATCCTTGACTTCATTCATAACAGATTCAACAGAGCAAGCTCTTTCCTTTTCCATGCAAGCATTTTTATACTCACGAAGTTCGGCAAGCTCTTTCTCCATCTCTTCCATCTTCTTGTCTTTTTCCATGATAATGTTATCGCGCTCTTCAATCTTCTTTTCCATCTCGGCGCACTTGGCAGCAAAATCTTCATCTTCATGCTTATCACCATGACCATCATCTTCACAGCCGCAATCAGACATTTTATCCTTACATTCACATTCAGCTTCAGATTCAGCCATCTTTTGATCAGCGTCTTTCTTGACAGTATCCCACTTAATATCAGCATCAACGGACTTATCATCTTTATCAACTTTAACATCCGCTTCTACACGATACCGAACATCACCCTTAGTATAAATAATGTGATTATCTTCAATACTGTCTACATAAGCGCCATCGCCC
>NFZD01014546.1_pt1 | contig 86252 bp, 97 predicted proteins | sample 1095381 | NCBI WGS metagenome assembly NFZD01 (sample SAMN03609891, study PRJNA323583) | gut metagenome | isolation source: feces | host: Rattus norvegicus | place: Denmark: Riget | collected 2013 | reverse complement strand
TCTCAATATCTTCTTCTTCAACATAATCAGGATGTTTATCCATTGTTCGGAGAGTGTCATCCACCCTCAAATCCCAATCCTTCATAGCAGTTAAAAAAGTATTTGTGTTTACAATCTCTGGGTCTCCTAAAAAATAGATACGGTCAGTTGTAACTTGAATAATCACACCAGCTACAACATCTTTACCATTAATGTTACTTATCAGCGTATACTGAGTTAACCCTTCTCCATCAGAACCCGAAAGATTTTTAAAACTATAAAGTGTCCATCTCGTAGATTCCATATCTTACTCCTTATTGTTCGTTTTCTTTTGGTCATTAAAATATTTATAATTGTTTCGCTTACCACAAGCCAGTGAATACTTGCAATCAAGTTCGCAACCATACACCATATAACGATTGTCACACTGCTTACAAACAACTTGACCATAGGGGTCAGTAAATTCTTCCTCACACATAAGAACAGCTTTTTTCATATCCATTCCATCAATACATTGACGCTCATGTATATAAGCTGTTACTTCAGATTCAAACTTTTTCCCACATTTATCACAAACATAAATAGTTTTCATCTTGTCCTCACTTAATTCCAGCTTCACGCTTCTTTTCCTGATACATTTTATTTAATTCTTTAATATCAGGAGCATTTGAACACTCTTTATTCATAAAGGTCTCCACCATATTTACAATCTTCTTGTAGCTATGGTCAAGAGGCTTATAATTAGGGTCTTTAAAACGAGAGCAAATAAATCTGGAACAAATTTGAGGTCTTACAGAATAAATTTCACATTCGTTTTCATCGTTTAAAAATGGACAAATATCTACAAACTTATTCTGCAAAGCAGAGTTCCTATCATTCATTTTTACTTCAGGATGTTCCTTTAAATACTTTTTAATCTTAGCAATTTCGCCTTCACTAAGAATTAAAAGACAAGAACAACACTGTCCACAACCAGAACAGTTACCTTCTTTAGTATGGTCAACACTATCTGCCATTTGTTTATTCATGAACGAAACTCCTCTCTAACTTGCATAAGAATCTTACCAAGTTTATTCAGTCCATGCCCATTGTCAGTTCCCCAATAAATATCTCCATATTCATTGTTGCACTTAAGTTGCCAATCTTCTGTTTCAAGCAACTTTTTTCTCAAAGGAGCTTGCTGAGAAAACTTAGCTTTGACAATCTTATACATTACTTCATCTTGAATTTCTTCCCATCCATCACGTTTATCACAAGTTTCGCCCAATTCCTTAGCTTTCATCGGGTTCATATTCTGATATTTCTTACGCAAATCCTTGGTCTTTTCTTTCTGTGCTTGAAAGGCTGACTCAGCATTAAGATAAATCAGCCCTTCATATTCAATCTTAGCAGGAAAGAAATTGGAAAGAAATTCGTAGTCACCTACAAAATTCTTAATCTCTACCATTATACTCCAACCTTTTCCAAAAATTCCTTTTCACTCATAATAGGTGTACCAAGTTCAGCGGCCTTTTTTGCTTTAGAAGAACCACTATCCGCTTCATTTGTTAAAAGGTAATCTGTTTTTTTAGAAACAGAACCAGAAAGCTTTCCGCCTCGGTCTGTAATAATTTTTTCCAATTCTGAGCGTTTCATCGTTTGAAATGCCCCGGTTACACAAAAAGTTTTACCGTTAATAAAATCATTCTGTGCTACTTCTTTCTTCTCTTCAACAATAAAATGCAATTCGGCTACAAGATTATCTTCAAGGTCGCTTCCTTGTCTCCACCAACTATATACAGCTTGATTGTTCCACCAGTTGTATAAAGACTGATTCATAATCTCTCCAAAATCATCAAGTTGAGTAAAATCAAAATTATTTCTTAAAGCTTCAACTAACTTAGAATAATCTCCATTGAAATATTTACTAATTGTCTTAGCCGCAGACTTTCCAATATTAGGAATACTCAATGCAACAAGATAGTTTTCAAGCTTTACATTTCGTGACTTTTCAATAGAATCAATCAACTTTTCATATGACTTTGCCCCGAAACCTTCCATTTTTACGATTTCTCTTTTAAAATTGGATAGGTGGTAAATATCTGCAAATCTTGTAATATATCCAGCATCAATAAAACGTTTCAAGGTTGCTTCACTCAAACCGTCAATGTTCATAGCTGGCTTAGACACAAACTGGACAAATTTTGAAAGCATCTTTTCTGGACAATTAGGATTTACACACCAAAGAGTTTCTGCCCCAGATTCAGAAACACGATGTAAAAGTTTGTCTCTGCAACACGGACAATAATTCGGAAATTCCAAATTGTTACTTTGAGTGAGATTACCAGTCACTTTAGGAATAACTTCATTCATACGAGCGACAGTAATTCTATCCCCAATTCCCAATTTCAAACCTTTAATAATAGATAAATTGTGGAGCGTAGCTCTTGAGGTAACAGCTCCTGAAAGGTCAATAGGGTCAAACACGGCAGTAGGAGCAACCATTCCACTCTTACCAACATTCCATTCAACATCTCTTAAAGTGGTTTCTACATTCTCCATTTCACGTTTCCACGCAAATTGAGAGTTAAGATGATGTGCTGTAGCTCCAAGAGAATCGCCATAGGTAATATCATCATAAGCTACTACTAAGCCATCCACAGGAATTCCGTGCTCCTCTGCCACATCATAATACATCCAATTAAAAATTTCTGGAAGCTTTTCAAGTGAAGTGTCTTTACAGATATTCCAAGGAACGACCTCAAAATGCAACTGCTCCATATAATTCAAATTTTGTTTAAAAGAATTTGAAAATTTAGGAGCTTCAATTAATTTCCAAGCGATAAAACTAAGTTGACGGTCTTTTGTAATCTTGGTATCCAATTGACGAATAGAACCAGAAGCATAATTACGAGGATGACTAAAATCTTCTCCTTCTAAAGCTTCTTCATTCATTCTCTCAAAAACGTCCCATTTAACAATAATTTCCCCATCAACCGTAACACTACCCATTACTGGGATGGTTAAAGGGACATTAGAAACCATTTTAATGTTATTGGTAATATCCTCACCAACTGTTCCATCGCCACGAGTTTCTGCGCTAATCAACTTACCATCTTCATAATGAATACTACAAGTTAAACCATCACACTTAAGCATAAAAACAACTTTTTTGTTATCAATGAATTTTTCAATTTCATTAAGGTCAGTGCTTTTAGCTAAACTTAACATCGGATGGGAATGAGTAACCTTTTTAAGTTTACTCTGCACCTGATAGCCAACCGTTTGAGTAGGTGAATCAGGATAAATTGTATTCCATTCTTTTTCCAGATTCTTTAATTCATCAAAAAGCTTATCATATTCAGAATCTTCAATTTCTGAAATATTGTTGTTATAATATTGGTCACGATAATGATTCAACTTATTAACAAGTTGTCGCATGTAATTTTCTTCCATAAAACCCTCGATATTAATTTTTCTAATATTAATATTTTTGATATAAGCTACGCTTATTAATTGTCTTTCTCACAAAGACACAATCAGCAAAAATGTCCGTGAGTAATGGAATTTTACCAAATAAAATCAGCATTTTATTTCGGCTTGCAACCCAAATCTGCCATCAAAGATTCTTTAATTAACATCCTTTGTACCCTCGTAAACAATTCTTCTACTTCTTTATCTACGGGTAAAGCTTTCCATTCCTCAACCTTCTCATTAACTCTTTCTTCTGTCTTAGCAATCATTGCTTCGACTAATTCTTTTGCTTCATCTAAAGGCAAAGCCGTGGTCTTATAGCTAATTAAAAGTTCCTTGTGTTTTGGAATAAGAATCTCTTCATAACTTTCTGTCCCATCAATATACCTATTAATAAAATCATATAGTCTTGCAATATGATGGAAATCTTTTAAACTGTACCCATATTTATCAATATCTTCTTCATTATGAGGAGCTTTATGAAGCATTGACTTATACTTCGTTTTCATGTTTCCATACATTGACAAAATTGATTTTCTTGGATTGTATCTGGCAATCTTTTCTCTGTTCTTTTCAATCATGCCTTCCCAAATAGAAATGTAATTCCGGTCAATATATCTATATTTTGTAAATAGAGTTTCCAAAAAATTGACGTTTTGCTTTTTATACGAATCAAACATTAAACGGATGTCTTTCACGTCCATCTTTCCGCCATCTTCGTCTCTGGCATAATCTTTACTTACCCAATCTTTTGAATCTACAATATCATCAAATCGAGGAAGCACAATTGCTTTAGTATCAATATCTGATTTTTCAGTATCCATTTGATAATTTTGTGCTCCATAAATAAATACACCAACAGGTCGATACCCCAATGTAAATAAATATTGATAATCAGATTTGAGCCTTTCCTTGATTCGCTCTTCTCTATCCATTTTTATCACACCCTTTACAAATATGTAACAATAGATAAAATATATCTTATCCACTCTTACTTATCTGTATTATAACAACCCTTTACTAATTTGTCAAGAGTTTATGAAAATTTAGGAGAGAGAAATTTCCCTCTCCTAAATCTTTTAAAAAACTTTTTATTTGTTAACGCTCTTTAATTGCTTAAAAACTAAACTGCCAATTGCATTGCCAATTAACATAATAAAAATATATCCAACCGCTTTTAAGCTATACTCACCAGCCATAGCAAAATAAAACATATTTGCTATTGAATGTTCAAAGCCAGAAAGGATAAAAATCATAACTGGTAAAATAACTATTAGCCAAGAATCAGAATTTTCCAACCAACCTTTTACAGCTAAATACATCATAATACCACAGCCAATAGACAAAAGTAATATACTAAACCAACTGTCAGCTAATTTGTTTTGAACAATAACTTGTGCATTTTGATTTAAAACATCTCCAAAACGAGTAAATCTTATTCCCCAAGCTATAATATTTGTGCCTATAAAGTTACCCAAAATTATAACAGGAAGTAAAACCCATTCACACGATAAATTTATTGTTCCAATTTTACCAGTATATAAAAACAATCCCTGAGCAAGAATAGTAATTAAACCAAAAGAAAATAAAAACGCTCCAATGAACTTATTATCTACACTTAAATTTACTACTCCAGCTAATCCAATCATACATCCCGCAAGTATAGAATAACTTAAAACTCTTTTCCACAAATACATCCCTTTTAAGAATTTTAACCTTACAAGTAAATTATTCACAATAAAGCACAACCTTATCTTTTGTTTTATTCATGTCAATTACTCGCTGATTTCTACTACCTCTCCAAGCAAGAGACAAATCTTTTTTATCATATTCAAAAAGTCCATCTACAAAAACATCACAGTCACGAACAAGAAGAATTCTTTCATTCGATTCTTCACTAAGTCCACTACCATCGAGCAAATTTTCATAAGTAAAACCAGACCAAATCCAAACAGTTTTACCTAAGTCGTGAACTTTTTGCACAAGTTGTCTTAGCTGTTTTAATCCATCTATGTCTTGCCACAAAGGGTCTCCCCCAAGGAGAGAAAGACCCTTTATATGAGGTTTACTTACTTGTTCAAGAATGTACATTTCTGTTTCTTCTGTATATTTTTTCCCATAATTAAAATCTTGTGCATCTTGATTGAAACAGTCTTTACAATGAAAATTGCATCCACTAACAAACAAGGTTGTTCTAAAACCTTCTCCATTAGCACAATCTTCTTCAATTATATTACCGTAACGCATTAACAATCACCTTTTGTTTGATTATTAAATCTTTGATGCTTTACACGCATCTCAACTTCTTGTTGCTTACCTTTATTGAAAGCTGTGGTATAATTTCCTGTCAAATATCCAGTTACACGACGTAAACGCTGAATATCGGTTCCTCCACACATCGGGCAAGAATCCCCAATTTCATCTGTATAACCACATTTCAGACAAGTATCATTAGGAACGTTAATTGCAAAATAGGGAATATCCTTGTCCATAGCATAATTAACAATGGTTTCCAAAGCATCCAAATTATTCTTTACCCCAGCGTCTAATTCGACATAAGTAATACAACCAGCGCTGGAATATCCAGTAAGTTGAGATTCAATGTCAATTTTCTTAAATGGACTCATATCTTTCCAAACAGGAACATGAATACTGTTAGTAAAGAAGTCTTTATCAGAAACATTTTTAATCACACCATATTTAGCTTTAAACTTCTTCATAGCAGTATAACAAAGATTTTCTGCCGGGGTATAATAAACACCAAAGTTAAGCTTATATTCTTGTTTAAACTCAGCACATCTATCTTTAAACAATTGCTCAATCTTCTTAGCTAATTCCATACCAGCTTTTGTTGTATGGTCTTCTCCAATAAGAATTTGTAAGGTTTCTGCCAATCCAATTTGACCAATAGCTAATGTGCCATGCTTTAACGCACTCCTAATTCCTTCTTCGGGAATATAACCAGCCATTACACCATTTTCATACATAAATTTCGCCGCATCAGGAGATTGACTACAAATCCAATCAAAACGTTCAATAAGAGAATCTTTTGCTTCATGAATCTTTTTATCCAAAATTTCCATGAAAATTTCTACCGTTTTATCTCCCGCTTCTTCAGTAAAAGTATCTGCCAATTCCTCAGCTTCCATAGCCAAAGTAGGCAAAATAATTGTTGTAGGACAAATGTTTCCACGTCCATCTTTTTGCTGACCAAGGCCATTAATATCCCAGCCGTTCGCAGTTCTACAGCCCATGGTGCTAAAATAGGTCTTGGGGTCATTAATATCATATCCGGCGTTGCCAGACCAGTCAACATTCGCATAGTTAGGATAAAGTCTCAAACTGGTAGACTTAAGCGCCAATCTATACAAATCATAGTTAGGTGTACCGGGTTTGTCATTAACCCCTTTCATGTACTGGAAAATTCCACAAGGGAAGATAGAAGTTTTATGCAATCTGCCGATACCTTTAATTGAAGTATCAAGCAACGCCTTAATTACCAATCTTCCTTCTGGAAGAGTGCAAGTGCCGTAATTAATTGACGTAAAAGGCAGTTGGTTCCCGGAGCGGCTCTGAAGAGTATTGAGGTTGTGATACATGCCCTCAACTGCTTGATAACATTCTTTAGAGGTCATATCAAAAGCATATTGGCAAGCTTTTTCATTACTTTTCCACCAATCAGAATCTATAGATAGATATTTTTTAAAGCAGTCTGGGTCATTAATAATATCATAAACTTGCTCTTGAATAAATTTAATGTCTTTACCCTCAATGTACTTTAAACCATCTACATAATGTTTATAAAAACTCTTTCTAACATAAGGAACCATCGTCCAATCCAAATGAGTTGCACTGACCCCGCCAAACTGCTGTAAACTTTGCAACTGGAAAATTACTGCAACCAACTGGAAAGCCGTATTAATACTCTGTGCTGGACGAACATCAGTTTGACGGGTATTAAATCCATTTTCAAGAAGGTGGTCAAAAGGAATACTTAAACAGTTATGAGAACCTACGGCATAGGCATTAAGGTCATGAATATAAATTTCATTATTTTCATGGTTGGCTTTTGTCTTAGGAGAAACGATATATTCAAGAGCATACTTGCGAGTAACAACATCGTTTGCTTCGCCCATACGCCCACCAAAAGAGGCTTCATCAACGTTAGCATTTTGATTCTGAACGTTCTTAGCACTAAGCTTTTCAGCAATAGAATCCATAAGCTCTTTGTACTGAGAACGAGCCATTGTTCTAAGATACCTATAATTCATATAGTTCTTAGCCGCATCTTTATATTTGGAAGCCATCAACTTTTTTTCAACAAGGTCTTGAATTTCTTCAACCCTTAAAGTTTTGTCAATATTTTCAATTTCCTGAGCAATTTTTGTCGCAAGTGCTATATCAACTTCGCCACCCTCTACGGATTTCATTGCTTTTTCAATAGCACAAATAATTTTCTACTTGTCAAAAGTAACTTCAACACCATTACGTTTAATTACTGTCATAGCTTCCTCCTTTTATTTTACAATTAAGTTTCCATCTGAAATTTCAATTAACTTATTATAAAGACGCAAACAAGCTCTTGTGTCAGCGTCTGCGGTATGCCAATTTTTTAATACAATTCCAAAATAATCACAAAGAGTCCCCAACTTGTAGTTAGCAGTTACCCCCTTTGGAATCAACGCCTTTGCATTTGTAAAAGTATCACACACCCAAAAATTAGGCAAAGTAATACCATAACGTTCTGCCTCTGTATTTAAAGCTCGTACATCAAAGCTTGAATTATGAGCAACAAGAATAGCGTTATCAAAATATTTTGAAATCTTTTTCCACTGCTTAGAAAACAAAGGATAATCCTTAACCATTTCATTAGTAAAACCATTTGTTTTAGAAGCGTCCTCACTAATAGGATAATCAGGATTACAAATAATCATATCATCTGCTATTTTCTTGCCATTTTCATAAACAATATAAGCTAAACTAACGATATAATTCGGTTTCAATCCGACTGTTTCTGTATCAAAAAAAACAAAGTTTGCTGTAATTAGGTTCCATCTTTTTTCTCCTTGGCTGACAAAGCAACTGTTTTTGCTTCATTTTTAACAGTAAGGATTTTCTTCATCTTATTAAAAGCTTCCGTGATATATTTCAAAGCACCAGAAAGGTAAACCCCTAATGTAGCAATCGTAGAAATAACTTCACTATATTCAGCAGGAATTGCCAAACCATTATCAGAAGCCCAAGGCACAATAAGAGATGTTGCCAAAATCAAGAAAACAGTTCCACCAGCAAAAGCCAAAATCTTAAATACACTATTAAGAAGCTTTTCTTTGCTAAATACTTCCTGATTAATTTTAATATTATAATAAAGAGAAAAACTCATATTTGAAATATAAGCCATTGCGAAGATTGCAAAACCAATCCCAGCAACCTCTAAATTATCTAAAGCTAATTTCCAAAATTCAAGCATATATTACTCCTTACTTTCCAGAAGAACCAAAACCACCTTCACCACGGTCACTATCACTCAGTTCTTTTACTTCCTCAAAAGAAGTTTCAATTACAGGGGCAAGCATAAACTGAGCAATCCTATCTCCATGATGAATAATTTGAACATTATTGCTATCATTATGAACAGCAACAATAATTGGCCCACGATAATGAGAATCAATTACTCCAACACAATTAGCAGGACGCAATCCTTGCTTAGTAGCCAAACCACTACGAGCGTACACTGCACCCCAATACCATTCAGGGATTTCCATGGCTACACCAGAACTAACCTTTACAGTCTGTCCGGGCTTTATCTTAATTCCCTTTTCACTTTCCTCAATTGTCTTTCCAAACGGGATATAAGTTTCCTGAATGTCAGCGTAAAGGTCAAAAGCCGCATCACTATCATGAGCCTTAGTAGGCAACTGAGCAGTTTCAGACAAGCGCTTAATCTTTACATTAATCGCAAACTTTTCCATAAAAATGTCTCCTTTTATATCCTTTAAAATTAAACTTTTATTTGTTAATCTACATAGAAAATGGTGAGAGATTACTCTCCCACCACACTAATCTTCTTCAACTTTTCTAAAGTCTTTTCGATGTCAGAATAATGATAGCAGGAGCCATTTCTAACCAAGAAATCATTCTCTCTACCAAGATAAACATTAATTACCCTCGCTCTAAGAAATTGAGGTACATTATTGTCAATCCAAATCATAGCTTCTTTCTTGTCGGTTAGATAATTTTTACATTCAATCTTTCCCTTGTTATAGAAATAATTTACCGCAAAATTAAACTCCTTTAAATAAAGCATTACATTATTCTTATAATTTTCAATGATTTCTTTGTACGCAATTGGAACCTTGCTTACAAAGTCATCGTAACGATTGGCTTGAATAGCTTCGATTACTGCGTTAGGAGAAATGTTCTTAGAAAGAACTTTGTGCATTAGAAGGTAGTCCGTGACTTTGATTTTCACTCGAAAATGAGCCCCATCAATCCCGATAATATCAAGCACCCAACCCTCTTTTTCATCAGAAGTATATTTCTCAGTTTGAGCAAGAATATCAGAAAGAGAATCAGCGTAATTTTCAGTAATCTTAATAGAATACCAAGATGCTTTTCCCTTAAGCTCAGTAAAAGTCATTTCAGAACCATCGTATACATTTCTTGCCGCAAGAAGATACAAACCCTCTTGTTCCTTGGTATATTTAACCACAATAGGATTCTTGGGAGAAATATACTCAAAGATAAAAGTCCAATCAGGAAAATCCTTAAACATTCTCTTGTGTCCGTCAGTCAAAAGAGAATAACCCTCAGACAATCTCCAAGATTCATTCTTGTCAAGAGCGGAAGAACCAGAACCAATGATTTCATCCTCTTTAGCATCATAGCGATACTGCTGATAACTACCGTCCATCTTGTTAGTAATATAAAAATTACCTTCACCCGCATTTTCATATTTCTTCCAAATATTATCAGCTTTCCAAGAATCTTCATCTTCGTTATAATTCTTGAACTTAGAAAGAGAAGCCAATTCAATAGTATCGTTCTTCAAATCAAAAACAATGCTTCTGCACTCTCGATACAAGCCATTATAAATTTCAAAGAAATTAGAACCGTAACCGAGGTCTCCAAGCTCAATATAACCCTTATACTTAAACAAGGCATAGTGTGAATAACAAGTTACATCAAGAGCCTTAAAGACATCTAAAACACTCTTAATAATCTTGTCCTTAATCTCACAATCTTCATCAGAATAAACGAAGTTAATATAATCAAGCCAATCATTAAAGTTATATTCCTCAGAATCGGCATTTCCCTTCATATATTCTCTTTTTACAATCATAACATAATTATAAAGGGGATGCCAATTAAAATTGGCCTGATAATTATACTTCATGATTAATCTTCCCTTCCAGTTGCATATTTATCACATTTATTAAACAAAAACAAAGTGTCCAGATTATCTTTTCCCATAATACGCTCCCACTTCTTTCTTGCTTTTTCAGTATCAATAAAGAAAGGAAGCATATGATAATTTACATAAAACAGAACTTTGAGCATCTCGTCAAAATTTTGAAATCCGATTTCATCAAGATTCTGCAAAAGACAATAAGCTCCATAATTATGATGACCATAATAACGATAATCGCCAGACCCATCATCTTTAGGCTCCCCAACAAACAATTTGCCAATATCATGGATAATTGCCGCACGGTAGAGAACATTATCATTAGGTTTAAGTTCCTTTACTTTTTCTGCACATAAACGACAATGTTTATCCAAAGTGTATTTATGATGATGGGTTTTTTGGTCGAAATCTTTCATTAACTTAAAGATAACATCCTTATCAGTCATCCAGTCCTCTTTAGGAAGAATTTTAAAACTTTCTGCGGAATAATTCCATCCAACAAAACTAATTTCGTCAAATCCTTCTTCATAAAAAGGAACTTCAAACTGTTTTGCTTGCTTATCTAAAACCCAATCTGGAACAACTCTATCTCTGGAATGATTCTGAGCCTTGGCCTGTTCCAAAGAAGTAGTCATAACCATAGCAATCTTCTTTACGTTAGGAAACTTCTTTCCAACTTCAAGAATAGAGTGTCTACTTTTAATGTTGATATTAGTAGCATCCACAATAACAGTTCGTTTAGAAAGATTGTTGTTAATACGCTTACGCACTTCAGCAAAAACTTTATCATTTGCAGTCTGGTCATTTTCAGAACCAAGAATTTCTGCACGGATAGCATCAGAAGAAACAATAACGCTCTGCTGACCATCCACTCTATCATAAGTTTCTTTAAGTGTCTTGGCAATGGTAGATTTACCACTACCAGCAATACCAATCATCAAAACCAGTCTAATCATATTACTTATCTCTCAATCCTGAAATAATATTATCAACATCTGCCATGTGAATTTCATAATCTGTCTTGGGCTTTTCTTGATTCGGTTCGGGAATCAAATCTCCTGCAAAGAACAACCACTTAGGACTTGTTGTATCCTCTACAAGCTGAACCACTTTATTCACATTTTGAGATTTGGCCTTCTTCTTAACGGGGTCAAACTCAACAGTAAATACATCGTCCTTATGGGCTGTTACCCATTCTTTATACTCATTACGCATTTCAGGCCAGTCGGGATATGTAGAAATTCTGTTATAGTCCAACTTTACCTTTTCGCCTTCCCATGTCGTAACAGGATTCTGAGTTCTATCATTCATTCTCTTAACAAAAGTTTCAGCAGAAGCCTTTGTAACACCATTCTTAGTCAGCTTCTTTACTGTTGCTCTACGTTCCGCTCTATTCATAAACATATCTCCATGTTTTCAATTTTATTGTACTTGTATATTATCATACGACAAAGAGTTTGTCAAGGGGTTATTAAAAAAATACCCCTTAACAATCTTCTTCTTTAAATTTGGGCCTTTCCCAATTTAATTTATCTCCTTTAGGCATATCATCTTCTGGAGTTAACATTTGCAAATTTTCAATATTACAAAGATTTTCGACTTCTTCTTTAGTAGTAGCTGTAGATAAAGGAACAATATGGTCAATATGATAAGGTTCTCCATCCCATTCTGTTCCATAATTTTCCAACCAAGTCTGTTTCAAATGAACCCACGCTTCTTCATAAGAACATCCTAATATTTCATAAGAATGACATTTTTTAGAATACCCTTTTCTTCTAACTAAAGAATCATACATAAAACCTCTAATTTTTGTCTTAAAGGCAAATAAGTCATCTTCTTTTAGTCGTTGTTTTGCTTTAGTGTTCCAATAATCTTTTCTTCGCTAAACTATTGCTTCATGATTATTTTCTAAATATTCTTTCTTTTGTTTTAGTAATTTTTCTCGGTTTTCATAATAATATTTTTGATTGTATTCATGAATTGTATCTTTTTTCTTTGTATATCTTATTTTAGCCGCTTCTCTTTTCTGTTTTAATCTTTTCTCTCGTTCTTCCCCTTTTAATAAACGGCAATCTTTACAAATGGTATCAATACCATCTTTGTTAGAAGATAATTTCTAAAACTCTCGAATTGGTTTTTCTACTCCACATTTATTACATTTTTTAGTAAAAATTCCTTGGTCTTCAGATTTTTTATAAACATCAATAGACTAATTTGTTTCAACAATCTATTGCTTTTTCTTTTTTATACATTCTTTACACCAAGAAACATAACCACTCGCCTTATGTTTATCTTTAGTAAAATTATTAATTGGAAGGACTCTCCGACACTATGGGCATTTCTTTTCTATTAATTCCATTATGCCAAGACCTCAAACTTTCATAGTCTTCTTTTAAACATTCTGGCAAAAATGTTCTTTTTACAGCCACAAAATCAGTATTAATAGCTTTTCTTAAAGCCCTTGTTTGTGCTACCAAAACACACAATTTTTTTGCCCTTGTTAATAAAGTATATACTAATTGACAAGTAAGCATTGCTGGAGGAGTTGAATAATCAACAACTCCAATAATCACTGGACAACCTGACCCTTGATATTTATGAATGGTGCAAGCATATCCAAGAATTAAATAATCTTTAACATCTTTTTCTAACAATCTTACAGGAACATCTCCAAGGTCAAAATCAACAATTACTTGGTCTTTTTCTATTTTCTTTACAATTCCTGTCCATCCATTGTAAATCTCTGTTTGAACATCTTCTATATTAAAAACTTTATAATTATTTTTTATGCACATGACTTTATCGCCTTCTTGAATCCAAAAAGACTTATCATTCCCTGAAGCATCCTTGTTTTTTTTAACAAACGTTTTAGGTTTCCCTTGATTTAATGGGTTAATTAAAGACTGAATATCTTGATTAAGATTAAATACACAAGCATCTCCTCTTTCTTTTACTGGAGAAATAATCTGTATTTTTTCAATATCTTTATTTACCAATGGACTATTGTAATATTTTTCAAAATAACTTACAACATCTTTTCTATCTTTTTCTTTATCTACTCGGATGTCCAGAACCATATCTTGAAGTTCTCCTCTAATTTCAACATCTTCAAAATCTTGTTCTTCATAAAGTTGAACCTGATTACGGACATCGTAAGCTGTTGTTAAAATACCAGATGCTTTAGCTTGTCTGTGAACCTCTTTTAATTGTACTGATGGAATAATGTCACTATTAATCATATCAGCCGCAAGGTTTAATGTTCCTATTGAAGATAATTGGCCCATGTCACCCAACATAAGCAATTTACTGCCAGTTGGAATAGCCTTAATTAAGTCAAGAAAGATTTCTCCTCCCACCATACTAACCTCGTCCAAAATAACAATTTTATAAGGAAGAGGATTTCGTTCAGTATAACTAAAACTACCAGATTGATAACCAAGTAAACGATGAATAGTAAAACCTTCTTGCCCTGTTACTTCTTGTAATCTCGCCGCTGCTTTGCCACTAAGAGCACATTGAGCAAAATTGTAATCGTCTAATACCGCCAAAATACCAGTTACAAGAGAAGATTTACCAGAACCAGCTAAACCAGAAATAATACAAACCTGTTCTTTTAAGCCAAGTTTGATACCATCAATTTGCTCTTGCGTAAATTTAAACCGCTGTTTTTCTTCAGCTTTGCGTATCTTTTCATCGAAATTTTCAATTACAAATTCATTATGAGCCCCTAAAAGACGCTTTAAATGATAAGCAATTTCCCTCTCAAGTTTCCAGTATTTAGTCAAATAGACCCTACGTCCAGCTTTTGTTTCTCCTTCATCAACGATAATCGTACCATCTTCTTGTAGTTCTTTCATCGCTAATGCAATATTATTTGTTTCTTCTCCTGTTTTTTCATCATAAATAATCTTTACAACGGCGTTCTTACCTCCAAGGTCTTCGTACAAAGAACCCATAAGTTCACCAGCAGAAACATAAGAATGACCATCTTCACCTTGAGATTCTAAGAACCAAGTAATATATGCCTTAATTCTACGCACATCTTGAACCGTAAAAGCACTCTTTAAAGCAATTCTATCAGCGGTAAAGAATCCTACACCAGCTATATCTTTAATTAACTGATAAGGATTTTGTTTTACCACATCAATTATCTTTTGAGGAGTTTTATACTGAGCGATTAACTTAGCTATAAAAACTTGTGATAGCCCGACTTTATCTAATTCAATATAAACTTGAGACATATCCTTGCATTTTTCAAAACGTTCAATTACACAGTTAGCAATATAATCTTTAATACCCTTAGCTTGTTTCAAAGCATTAACATCGTGATTTTTAATTGCTTCAAGAGGATTGGGACAGACCTTGTAAAGTTCCTCAACCTGTCCCTCACTCATAAACGCTCTAAGAAACGCTCTTTGATTTTTTATTTGGGAGAAATCAATATCTTCATTGTAATAAACCAACTCGTATTGAATACCATATTTTTCATTTTCGACTTCTTTTGCCAAAATATTATAAGTCAAATTGGGGTCAATGTTATCTTCATAAGTACCAGTAATGGTAACTTCTCCCATATAATTTGTCACTGGTTCGCCTTTTTCAACTTCACAAACTTGCCAAATAACAATACCCCACATTTGCCCTCCATCACCAATACCACCCTTGGGGTAGAGGGTTTTGATATGATTGGCTTTGATTTTAATAAAAACTTCGTCTTCTGCGTTCTACAGCTTATCACTGTTCATCAGAACCATCTACCTCCACTCTATCAGAAATCAGTTGTAAAGAACCATCTTCATTAATGTCCTTTATCATTTGTACTGAATGTTTATAAATACTATCTTTATACTGACGAGGGACAAAATTTTCACCTCGTCTAAAACCTGTAATTAACAGTTTATTACCACGTTGGAACCAAGATTTCTCAAGAACAGCCTTTGTTCCATCATCATTTTGTTGAGCAATTTGTTTATCATAAAATTGGAATTGGCCTTTATAAAATTTCAAGTCACAAACACCGTCAGGTGTAAGTAAAGTTACAGTGTTTCTATTCTTATCTTTATCAAGAACTGTGCCACATACTCTTACCAACTTAAAACGAGCTTTTTCTTGGTCACGCCAATAATATTTATAAGCAACCTCTGGCTCTTCTGGAAGGTTATCAAAATTCTCTATGCTATAAAGCTTTCTATCTACTCCAGCAAGTTCATGCTCATGATAGTACATACAAAGCGAATCCATTTCCCATTTAGAAATAGTACCACTTGCATTTACATCCCAAGTTTCCTTAAATTTGGATTCATTTACTGCATCAAGCATTTTTGGATTATCTAAAACCTTTTCTTTAAAATCGGCAATTAACTTTTTAAATACTCTATCAAGACTACCACGCTTTACAATAACTTCACCATTATCAGCGTAATCCCAATCCTTACCCTCTGTCATATCATTTAAGAAATATTTTTCAAAGAAAGGATAAGCAAACTTTCTTTCCAGCACATAAAAAGCAGTATTAGGACTTTTTCCTAATTGCTTATAGAAAAATTGTTTTTGATAAACATATTTTCTAAAACGATAAAGTCTCAATTCATATTTCTTTTGACTATCTGTAAGCAAATTTAACTTAGCAAGGTCTTCGATATTATCTGTTGATAAAGATTTGATAGGACTTGAAATAAATCGAATAAAATCAGCCATAATTTCTCGTCTATCTCTGCCTTCAATATTATCAAAACATCCCGCCTTAATTAACAAAATCATTGCTGTATTGCCAAATTTATTTTCCTTGGCTTCAGCTTTATACTTCTGCATTTTATCGTAGAAATCCCACATAGAAGTATACTTCTGATTGTCAATAATTGCTTTTGCAATATTAGTTCCAATTCCCTGAATGGGCTTCAAACCATACACAATTTCATTGTGCTCAACATCAGGATGGAATCCAAAACGAACACGGTTAACGTCAGGAAGAGCTACTGTAACGCCCTCTTTTTTAATGTTACCGATAGCTTTGCTGATTTTACCATAGTTTGTATTACCATCTTCGCCACCTGAGTCTGAAATCAGATTAGCGGTATTCCAATAAATCACAGGATAATGATAAGCAAGGTTGGCCTCCTGTAAGCCAACAATACTATATGCCAATGTGTGAGCCGAATTCGTACCGCACTTAATCTCTTAAGCCATTCTATTTGAATGTTACGGTTTAGACTATACCTTCTTCCACTTGGGAAGTGCTATTATAGTCGTTGAACATCTTTCTAATTGAACTAAATTTTCTTTGCATTCCAAAAGGTTTATCATAAACTAAAGCTAACAATTTTATTATATTGTAATGTTCTGCTGTTTCTATTCTCCACAAACCAGCTTCATTTTTTCGTTTACGAATATCTGTCATATACAAATTATTTTCAAGAGTATATCGACACCAATTAATAAAAGTTTCAGAAGCAGAACAAATATAAAAAGCTGGCGCACCATAAGAAGTTTTAAAAACACAGCCATCCCCATCAATAATTCCTCTTATAATATAAGGGAGATATTTTTTCTCTTCTTCTTTTAAATTTGGTTCCCGCAAAGTCAGAGTTTTATTCCTTACAATTCCATATCGTTTTACATTTTCAACCAATTTTTTGTCTGAAATTATAATGCGATAACGAGGCAGACGATTATATGCTGGAGGATATTCATATTTTTTATACCCATGTCCGACTGTTTCTGAAATAAATTTAATGGCGTCTTCATCTGTTAAATCTAAACCCACATCTTTTTCTCTTGATGTTATATATCCATCTGTAAGCAATAGACCTAAAAAATAAGCATCAAATTTATTTGAAATAGTTTCCATTGTATAAGAGCACCCTTTTCGAATCCCTCTCATACCGTCTATTAATTCTCTGGCTTTTTCTTGTCCATAATATTTCTTTACTTTATCTGTAATACTTTTATTGGTTTTAAAACCATATTTAACTCTAAGATTATTTAAAGGAACTCCTTGTAAATATTCTTCAACCATTTGTTTTTCTTGTTCTTGATTTAAAAAAGTAGCCATTTAGTTCACCTTAGAAATTTTGATGCGGATTGTCTAAATCTTGACGATATTACTATACCTTAGTCATTACCCTCGCCGCTATTATATCACTATAACAGTTTAGTTGTCAAGATAATAAAGAGTTTCCCGCAATTTAAGCAATTTTTTACTATACATCGCTGTATAGGGTTTCCATTCTGTTAAAAACCATAGCCACGGTTCATGGCTATCAATACATCCCACACATAATGACATAATTTAGGAGAAAGGTTCTTCTCCTTAATGTTTTTATAAAAATCTTGTTGTAATTCCATATAAGCTTTAGGATTTTTTTTGGCTATTGACTTTCTAAGCTTATCTGCCCACAACAAGTCGAATCCACCAATTTCAGGGTCTTGAACAGCGACCATAAAATCTTCCTGATTAGGTAACAAACCATAACTCTTTTCTGCGTACTTGCGTACAACTTCTTGTTCATGTTGAGTTAAACCATAATCAGACATCTCTTTATACCAAAGAGTAATATCTTTCTTATATCTACCAAATCTTTCCAATGGAGTTTCTGCTCCGGGACTTGGGGCCATCAGTCTCATTACCGAGTTTAAAGCAGAAAGGTCAACCAAGCTTTCAGGTTTACCAATAGCTACAGCTTGATAACCTGTTTGTTTTTCCATTTGGAAGAATGACATAACCTTGTGTTCATTTAACATTTGCCAAATTTTTGGGTTGTTACGTTCAATTTTATAAACACCCAAATATTTTTCATAGGTTGATTTTAAATCTCCCTGCCACTCCAGTCGACCATCTTCAAGAAGCAGATTCATACAAATGTGCTCTTTTTGCAAAGCATCAATTGATAACAAATCCCATTTAATTAACGACACTTTTTCGTCTGCATGAAGGTCAAACTGAGTGATAATATCACCACTGGCTGTTTTCATCAAAGCAGCGTGGTCAACCACATCTGTAGCAGAAAGAATAACACCACCAGCATGAGAGCCAACGCCACTGATTAATCCTTCAATTTTTTGAGCAACTTCCCAAACATCTTTATATTGCCCAGTCATTAAATTAACAAATTCTTTATTGGGGCGAAGGCCATTTTCTTCATCTCCATAAAAAGTTTGCTTTAATGTAAACTGAATACCACGTTCTTGTCCGATAAAAGAACCAAGAAATTGGCCTTCTTCTGTAGTATATCCAAGACCTCGGCAAGCTGTTTGAATGGCACTTTTGGCTTTCATAGTAGAAAGCGTTTGGACTTTCATAACCCTACGGTTTCCTGCTCTTTGGTCATCTCCACAATATTTATGCTGAAGATATGCAATAACATCATTTCTATATGCGTTCTCAAAATCAACATCAATATCAAGAGGACTAACACGCTTAGGATTCAAAACACTCCGTTATTTCTAACGGGGCAGACTATATCTTACTCTTTATAACCAACCTCAAAACCAAAATATTTTCGATGTTCCCTAAGTCTTAATGTTATTTCTTGACGAACTATTTTTTTGTTTTTCATTGTTGTGTATTTTTCGTCCATCAACCATTGTGCCGCATCAGTAGTATTTTCAAATTCAAAATACTCGTTGTCTTTCTTGAAATATAAAGGCTTTGAAAACTAATTAGCGGTAGAATAACGTTCTACATTATTTCTATTCAAAATAGTATCTATTGTGCTATGGTCACACCGAATTATTTTTGCTACTTTTCGAGCAGATTTTTCTTGATGATATAGAGCTATAACTTCTTCTTCATCCCATTCATATAAAGAAATATCTCTTCCCCGAATTGTAGAATTATATCCATTATAATAACTGTTATAAAACTTTATCCAATATTTTTCTCTTTCGTCTAACAATTCATTAGAAACTTCTTCTACTTCTTCAAAAGTAAAATTTTCTATTCCATATTTTTTAAAAGCCTTATATAAAACAATCTAAGAAAAATATGGTTTAGTATAATTATTTCTATGCTGAGAAAATCTTTTGTCTAAAGTTTTTACTGTCTATCCAATATAACATTTTTGATTAATCGTATTAGTGATTTTATAAATAAATCCCACAACAACCTCCTTTCAAGAGATTGTTATAAAGAGTTCTCGCACTTCGAATGGTAGCATCTCCACTCTACATCCTTACATTCATCAGGATTAGTCGTTACACCTTCCTAAAAAGGCTTGGCACGGTATTACCCACCCAACGGGCTTCACCGTTAGCAAACTTTTAAAAGTTCACACCGCTTGCTTAAGGCGTTCACGAGATTTTTTGTACTTATGTCACCATAAGTAGGAAGCCTTTTTACCTTTGACCTCCAGTGAAAAGTGGGAACATCTTCTCTCAGAGGGTTAACCTGAGTAATTCCCAAAATATACAAAAGAATAAATCCAAGTCCGCTACCACGACTGGGGCCTACAAGAGACCCACAAGCCCAACAAGCGTTTACCAAGTCACGAGTCTGCAAAAGATAAGCCGACCAATGAGATTTGTTCGCTTCTGAACTTGCCTTAATAGATTCCAGACACGTTTGAATTGCGTCATAAGTTTCTTTATTTGCAAGTTCATCAGAATCTTTCTCAATTCTTTTTACGATTTCACGAACAAGATGTCTATCCCCATTATAATCAGAATTGTAAAACCATTCCAACATGGGAATACTCTTAAAATATTTTGAAGAAAGTTCATAATCTGGTTCAGTTAAATCATCAGGCTCATAAGGAATTTCCAAGTTTGCAAAAAGAGTATATTCTTCAACCATATTATAAACTAACATGGTGTTATCAAGGCCCTTTTGCACAGTTTCTTCTCCTAAAAATTCATCCATGTAAGAATGAATTTCCTGTTCAGACATGACATAAGTGGTAGCATAAAACTCTCCAACCTCTCGCTCTTTACCGCTATCTTCATTAGACTTTAAAAAAGCTTCATGAATTGGTCTATCTTCTTTTTTAAGATAATGAGCATCAGTTGTAATAATATAAGGAATGTCAAGTTCTGCTGAAAATTCTACTAAAGCCTTATTAACAATAATTTGTTCTTGACTTTTAGAAGGTTGAAGTTCCAAAAAGAAATTCCCATGACCAAAACACTTGTCCATTCGTTTCAACCATTTTTTAATTCCAGTATAATTAGGCTGAAGAGGATTTTCGTTATATGCCTCCATAATCAGTTTAGCAGCACGACCACCAAGGCAAGCTGTAGAACCGATTAAATGTCCTCGGTCAGATTCAACAACCTCAAACAAATCTTCATAATAAGTAGGAGTACGAATATTAACCCAAGTAAATGAATTATCAATCCAAGCTCTTGTACTTAATTCTCTAATTTGTTTGTGACCAATCGCATCCTTTGCGAGAAGAATAAAATGATAAAAATTATATTCTTTGTCTTCTTCAATGGATTTTCTGTTACAAAGGTAAATCTCATTACCAAGAATGAGTTTATAATCTTTCCATTTTTCTGGGTCTTTTTGTCTAAGTTCGTCCATTTGAGTTAAAGCGTCAACATGAGCCGCAATACTATCATGGTCAGTAATAGCGACTCCCGCATGGCCTAATTCTTTGGTATAAGTAATTAACCCTTTAACAGTGTTAATACTATCAAGAAATCCTCGGATATTAGAACCGTTATCATCATGGTTATGTAATCCTACAAACATAGGCATTACTCTCCTTTTTAATGTTCTGTCTAAATTATATCAAGTCAAATATAATTTGTCAATAGTTTTTAAAATTTATATAAGAACAAATCCGACAATTATCGGAACAAATATTCACCAACTGTCGGATTTGTGTATTTACTTTCTTTAGTGCGTTAGTTAATTAAAACACGAAATCGTCATCATCAATAACAACTTTTTTCTTTTTAGGCTTGTCAATTTCATCCCAATCAACTTCATCTTCCAAATCTACTTTTGCTAATTTAGATTTGGTGTTCTTTTCAACTTTATCGACTTTGGAGTTGGTGATTTTAGGTTCTGCAAATTCAAATTTGTCATTATCATCATTATCTTCAACAACATCGTAATTAAGAATTTTAACTTCTGGATAAGTCTTATTTTCCTAAACTTCAAGTTGGAATTGACAAATCAAATTCAATTTAAGATTCTTTTTATTTATGCCAAAGGTCTTTCTATCACGCAAAGTCATATTATCATAATCAGAAGCGGGACAATATTTCTTAATATATGTTACACCGTTATATTGAAAACGAATAAAGCTCTTGTTATCTCCATAAGCTGTAATCTGACTTGCGTTAATACGAAGATTTGAAATTGCAAAAGTAGGAGTAGGAACAGTATTACCCCAAATTCTATAATTCTCTGCGACTTCACGAACGGAATTATTTTGCATTTCGTTGGCGGGTATAGTCCAATCTACTTGATAAATTGTTCGACAATCCTCAAGAGGAAGCATTTCATTACATTTTTCAATAGCTTCTTTCAATTTATCTTTCTTTAGAAAAACTCCGCCAGCATTACTATGACCTTTTACATCGACTCCCGCCTTAGACAAGAACTCCATCAAATTTTTAACAGGGCCTTTATCGTATCCACGACAAGAACCGCCAAACTCATTTTTTGATGTCTCTCGTAGGAGGACAACAGGTTTGCAAAACTTAGAAGTTAACTTGTTTGCTACTAATCCAGTGACGCTCTTTTTGTCCACGAGCGACGTACAATCGACAAATAAAATACTGTTTTTATTTAGTCCTTCTTCATCAATTTTCTTGACTATCTGCTCCATGAACTTTCTTACCTGAGTGTCCTGTCTTGATTTTACATTATTAGCTACTCTTGCCATTTCCCATTGGAGAGTATGTTCTTCAGGCTCAGGCTTTGGGTCAGAGGCTTTCTTCCTCCTTGGTTGATAAATAACAGTTTCTTTTTCACCAATCATGGCTCTAAACAAATCCTCTTGCTCTTTCTCCGTACCATAACGAACAACGCCATTAATACGAGGAGCTAATACCCAACCCACATTAGTAATCGTTCTACCAAAATGAATTTCATCAGCCATCTTATCTTGAAGTTCATTTAAAAATTCATTCTTAAAACTCTCTTCTTTAAGACCAGCTAAAACATACCATCTTGTTTCTGGATTTCTAACATCCATACTATCAGCAATGATTCCCAAAGAAATCAAATCTAAATAATCATCTAACCATTTATCATCAATTCCATATTGCTCACAATACGCTTCACCAAATTTTCTTACAACACCAACACCAGAAAGAGTTGAATTAGGATATTGACCATCACAATCATTTACCCAAGTACAATAATTGGTATAACAATCTACCTTAATTCGATTTGGGTCTTTCTTTACAAGTTCATCAGCTTCTTGTGCTGTTACCCATAAGCCTGTTTCCTTATCTAAATAATCTGTTTCAAGTTCATGGTGGTCTATTACCAAAATAGGAGCGTCAGGATAGTTTCGTTTAATTTGAATCGCATCTGAGCACTTCATAGAAGCATCAGGAATAATAATTAAACCAACTTCATCTTTAGGATAAGCACTTAAATCCTTATAGGTTAAACCATGCTCTTTGTTATAACTAAAAATATATTTAATATTTGCATCTGGATTTAAATGCCTAATAATTCCTGTCAAAACACTTGAAGATGTGTAGCCATCGCAATCGCAATCGACCTTAATAATAATAGGCTTATCAAGATTATCATGTAAAATCTGAACAGCTTCTTTCATATTTTTAAACAGGAACGGGTCATTAAGAACTTTCCTCTAAGGGTTCAGAAAAGTCTTAATATCTTCAATACCATAGCTCTTAAGAATCGTTTCAAGGAAATCAAATTCATCATCAAACTTTGTGTTAAATTTGGTTTCCCATAAAAGTTTTTCCATATATAATTACCTTAGCATCCGACATATCTTGTTACTATCACAAGTATATACAGGCGATGCTTCCTTTAATAAAATTTTACACTTTTCTTTACCCTCGTCAAAAGGAGAATCCTTAAGTTTAAGCAAATTATTAGAGTCTTTTATGAGAAATACACTAAACGAAGAAGCCAATCTTTGAGATAATATTCTCAGTCGCTCTAAGTATCTTTTATAATTTTCGTATAGCAGTTTATCTTGTTTGTAAGTATCTTCATATCTTTCATCAAAGTCTTTATCAAACCCAAGATAAACTTTCTCCACCCCAAGTTTTTCAAGCGCTCTTATCTGCCAATCTGAAATATTAAATCCACACGTTGCAACTGCACAACTCTTATTTCCAAAATAGCTGTCAGATTTTAAAACGCTCTTTTCTCCCTCTACGATGATAGCCTTTTTTAACCTTTTAATAGTATCTTTGTTTTCATACAGTCCATATAGATTTAAGCCAAGAGAATGACCAAAATCTTCCCCAGCAATAAACAAAGGCATATATTTATTATTTACGTCCTCTGGCTTTAAACTTCTACGTCTAATTCCAACCAAGTTGCCATCTATATCATAATGGGGAATAATAATATATTTTTGATAATCATACCATTCTATCCCAAATTTTTGCATGGTCTCAATAGAAATACCTTCATCTATCCAACCTTTATAAAACGTGTTATTATCAAAATATTTTAAAATACTTTTCTTGTCATTGTAATTTGTCTTAATTCGAGCATCCCCAAAAAGTGCTCTTCTTTTAATATCCTCAGATTGTCTATCCATTTCTGAAACTTCTTCTCGAATAACTCCAGAAACTTCACTGGTAAAACCATGTCTATTACGAGAAATAGTTTTACCAACTTTTTGAGCAACATAACAAATTACTTTAGTATAAAATTCTTCATTTTTAGCATCACGAATTCTTTTAATAAACTCAAAAAAATTCATTCTACCACAATTTGTATAACAATAAAAATCTTTGGACTCTGTAAAGAAACAAAGTTTGTGACTATCTCCTCCATGACAAATGGTTCTAAACCATAAACATCTTTGTTTAGTTTGTCCATCCACAGAGGTATTGTATAGAGGAGAACCATTTTCTTGCATTATATTGATAACAACATCTTCCGTTACCAATTTTAAGAGAACGTCTTTATCTATCATTAGAAATCAAACTCTTCACTTTCAGTTCTACTTGCTTCTTCTTCTTCGTTATCGTCTGGGTCAACAACCGCTTCTAACTTTTTATTATAAGGGTCTTCCCAAAACGGTTCGTTTTCATCTTCATTATCCTCTTTTTTATTGTCTTTGTCAAGCTCTGCGGCAATCTTTTTTTCAACTTCCTCAGTATCTTCAAAGGCATTGGAGGATTCTTCTGCTAAAGCTGTTTCTGTAATATCAACAGTATCTTCAATCATCTGACCAAACAATTCTTCCTTAGAAGTTGAGAATACAACCTTTTGGTCTTCTCTTACTCTGGTAAATGTTTGAGGCATATCCAAAATCTGATAATCTTCATCAGTGCAGAACAAATCATGAACACGCATTGTACTATATTCAATATACACCCAAATTTTACATTTAGTATATTCGCCACCACGGTTCTTATATACTGTAATACAACGATTTGGTTGCCATTTAAGAAAACGACTTTTCATAATTTTTTCAAGTTTCTTAAGGTCTTGCATATTTACCATAGAAACAATATAACCAGTATCAATTTTCCTAAAATACCCTCGGTTTCCCGATATTTATTAGGGGAGTAGACTATACCTTTATCCTCTTATGTAGGATACTCATTGGTAGTCGTTGCGACCTTTTCCTATTGGAACTATGTCTCAGGATTACCCAATCTTTAATCTTGTTACCTTATCACTTTGATTAGAAGTGCCACACTTCGATTACTCTTGTGCTTGGTAATTAAAGCTCTAAGGGCTTTCCCTGATATTCTGAGTAGACATATGCTATTACTAACATACGAGACTGTTAGTTTTATTATCGTAATATTCTTGCTTTAATTTTAAAAATCTTTCGTATTTTCTATCTAAATATATCGTAGCATCTTTATAAAGAATTTCAAAAATTCTTAATATATTGGGATTTCCACCTGTACCCAAACAACAAATATTTCTATCTAAATAACGCTTATCTGGAATTACTTTTGCTTTAATGGAAAGAAAAGCTCGAACTCCTTCAAGAAATTCTTTGGTTCCAGAAAAATGAATATATCTATCTGCTATTTTATATTTGTGATTACCTGTTGTAATAGAACCATCACCATCAAAATATCCTCTAATAAAATGATGTTTTAATGTTTGAGGCACTATTGAATCATAAAGATTTCTTGGGTACACATCCTTTATTTATTAAATCAGAAACCATTTTACTACTATAAATTTCGTATCGAGCAATTTCTGTTTCTGTTCCCCAAGATAATTGAGTGTGAAAAATAATTTCATAATCACCTTTAACAGCTTTTTGAAATTCTTTTAATATCTTTAAACCGCTTTCATCTGGTTTTTGAACTAAAGCAACTGTATTTCTTTCTTTATAAACAACACCATCGGCATACAAAAAGCCAAGCCAATACGCTTTTTCTTCTGTATCTATTGTCTCGAAAAAATCCTAATCTACAGAATGTTTTCTTGGCAATTCTCCTTTTAAATTATGTTGTCTCAAAAATTTTTGTATGGTTCTCTTGCTGACATTGAAGATTTTACTGATACATTAAGCCCCCATCTTCTATTCTGTAACAAGGTTAATTATTTCTTTTTGTTGTTCTTCTGAAAATTCAATCTTTCTCATAAAGACCTCTTTTCTCAAGAACATTACGATAAAACTGTTAATCTGCTAAGGCTTTTGAGCCTCTAATGATAGTCTGGTCTTGATTTGCCGAATTCTTAAAATCACCTGAAACCTGAGTCCAAGAATCAATACTAATATCGTACTTTCGTGTAAGCTCTTTTAACTTCAAACCAAGGTTCGCAAGAACTTGGTCTTCACGAATTTGCATCTTAGCCTTTGCGTTTGATTGGAACTCTCCAATCAAGTCAGTAGTAATATGAATATAATCAAAGAAAACGTGTCGTACATTATGTTGTAAAACGTGTTGCTCAATAACGTTTTCCAAGGTAGCCAAATCATAATCAGGAATATATTCCAAATAAATATGTCCTTCATCATGCAAAATACGAATAGCTTCGTCTACTCGTTCTTCTTCATCTCCGACATATTGACCGGACGTAATATGACCTTGAGGTACGTCTGCCATATAAGCCCACAAAATAGGCTCAATCTCCTGAACCAATTCCATTTCTGTTCCAATGTACAAGGCCGCATTTTGGGTGCCATTGGGATTGTCAACAAATTCCCCAACGTTAGAATCCCAATATTTAGGAGCAAATGTATGGCAAATATTTGCAACCGTAATACGAGTTTTACCCGTACCAGAAGCGGCAGAACCAAGTACAAACTTTCTCGGCTGAATACCTCTGGTAACAGTGGTTAAGTAATTACTGGCATACGAAAGTCCGAAAGCAGGAGTCTTTTTCCATTCTTCTTTTTGCTTTTTGCCCTCGTCACTACCAGCTTTAATACTATCTCTACCACTTTTTGTACTATATTCTTCTGTAATAGCTGACAGCTTTTTTCTAAAATAATTCAAAATGTCATCAATAGACATCTGGCTAAATCGGTATCTCTGTTCATCAAGAACTTCCGGGTCTTCTTCTGTAGGGTCAAAAATTTCATCGACCTCAATTCCCGCTTTCAAATATCTTCGAAGCAAAGAAAATTTCTTTAATTCTTGATAATTTGCGTTAAAATTTTCTGGAGTGGCTAATTCTTTCGCTTTTTCCACATATTCATCACCCTGATTCTTCGTATAAATTTTATACAAAGACTGGAAATTATTTTTTAAATAATCGTTGATAATATACTGGTCGAGCTTTACAGCCCCCTGAGAAAACAAATTATTAATTGCGACAAACACCGTTTGGTGAAAAGCTTCAACAAAATCCTGTTTAGTAATTTTATGTCCAACTAACAAAGTGGGATTCTGAATAAGACAACCAAGAACCTCTCTTGATGCAGATTTGCTCTAATATTCTCTAATATCAGCCACTTATTAATCCTCCCACTTTTTATAATTATTATAAAAATTCCAATTATGCTTATTTTCAAGATAGTCAAAATCGGAATTAATTATTCCGTCATCAATTATATCATCCCCGTCAATTTCTTCCCTGTGATTTCGTTTCGCACGTTTTTTAGCATCTTCTTCTTCTTTACGAATGATTTCAGAACGATTAACAACAATTTCAACTGGAGGTGCTGTTAATATTCGTTCTAAAGTATCAGGGCCGGGGACTTTTATTTCTTTATATTCTCGCCAAAACTGTTTGGCTTTTTGAAAATAGCGAATTACAAGAAACACATCTGTTTCTTTTTCCATTGGGTCTGCTGGAGGGTCTTCATACTCATACATATACATAAGCGTAAAATATATTTGAGAATTTGAAAGACCATAATTTTCTTTCAACTTCTTTATATAGGTGTTAAGCAAAACCATATTTGCCCATTCTTTTGCATTAAGATTTTCGTAAATATAATCATTTACTTTTTTAAAATCTTGAGCATCCTTTAAAACTGGTTTTCCGCAGACCTGACAATAATTTTTAGACCCTACGGTAATTTTTTCCTCTTTAGGAACATATTTACCGCAGACACAACATTTAACATGGCCTTTTGGAGCCCTTGTTCCTTTTACTTCCATACGTTTTCCACCTACTTTACTTAGATTTTAGAGCGGAAAATAAAAGGGGATAGTAAGATTACTATCCCCTATAATCTATATTTTACAGGGCGATTTCGTTCTCCGCACAATAATCCTTGACATCATCAAGAATCAGCATCAACATATCAGTCTGAGATTCATCACAATCTTTAACATTCTTGCCCTTACCAAGATATTCGGCAACAATTTTCTTGTAATCGCTGATCTTCTCAGCATTATACATAGCCTTGGCATACTTGCCAATCTGAGCAACCAAATCCTCAAAATCAACCTTTTCAGATTTGTCTTCATTATCCTTGAACAAGTTAACTTCCTCGTTAACAACCGTTGCTCCATTCTCTTTCTGCATATCAATGGCATGAGCCATATCATCTCGCAGAGCCTTATAAGTAAACGGAATCTTTTCAGACATATAAGGGCTACGAGAGCCAGCCTCAAGATGCTTATTACCACGCAGAGTAAGCATAGAATGAATATTACCCTGTTCATCAGACTCGTAAGAGGCATAAGCACAAACGTCAACCAGACGGGACACCACAAGGAAGCCACGGTCAGGAACCGTAGGAATAGTCTTATCGTACTTTTCGCCATTCTCCTTAATCTGCTTCGTGGTAGCATGAGAAATACAAATCAAAGTATAACCAGCTTTAACAATCTCTTGGAAAAACTTATCATACTCACGAGACAGTGCACGATAACCACGCATCTTCTCGGTTTCATCCAAATAATCTACGCCTTCCTTATCGACAATATACTTTTCACAAAAATCATAAGCAATGTCGATAGTATCCACAATAACCGACTTGAAAATCGTATCTCGATTTTCCTTTTCAGCAGATTCTGCATCCTTGAGCAACTGCTTCTTTACTTCAAGAGCTTCCTTCCAGCTATTAATAGGCTGGGCAATAATGCCATCCAAGAAGCCATATCCTTTTTCGACACATTTCTGTAGACTATATCACGATTTGTTTTACAACAAATCCTCTCCCGCTTCCACATAATTTCTTATGAAGAGTTTCCTCTTGCGAAAGGAATTTCGCCTTTCGTGTACTCCCCAAAGGGGATAGTCGTTTCACATTTATACTGAATTTTCAGTAATTTAGCACAGCGATTCTTCTAAAAGGTTGGATAAATCCCCTTTAGACATTCCCTGTTAGCACCTATATTAGCTGTCATTTCCTACAGTTACTTAATCGTTATAGGCACACCCTGTATTTACAGGTTCGAGAGAGAAGCACCCAATTCATTTAAAAAGTCTAAATATTTAGCATATTTTCTATTTAATCGAGTTTCAAAAGTCGAATCTTGATATAAATAATCCAAGATTCTTTTTAATTGATATTTTCCCATAACTTGAAAAACATAATCTTTTGCTTCATTAGGCCCTTTTGTAATTTTTACTTTTGTTCCTAATTCTTCTTGAATGTTTTCAAGGAATTCTTTTGTTCCTGTAAAAGAAATCCTCCAAGCCTTTGCTTTTCCTGTTTGATGAATACTTCCATCCCCGTCAAAATACCCTCTAATAAAAGCCGGGACAAAAGTTTTTTCAATATTTGGAATAGAATTTATTGTTAAAGATTTTCTTGGGGTACAACCCCATTTAACCAAATCGCTAAACATTTTTCGACTTTTAACGGATACATAATAAATCTTACAAGAAGAAGAAAAACGTTCATCTACTACTTCTCCAACTTTATTGTTAATTGCTCCTATAGCTTGTCGAAATTTTTCTATGTGTTCTTTATCAATTAAATTCAATCTAATTGAAAAACGATTATCTTGAATTGCTCCATCAGCATACAATAAGCCAAGCCAATAAGTTTTTTCAAAGTTATCTATATTTTCAAAGTAGTTTTCTTTTAACGGATATTTATATCGGAAACCTTTTATTTCAATCTAATTTTTCTTTAATATATTACGAATTGTTTGAGGGGCTTTTATACCAGTTATTTTACATAACTCCACTAAAGACACCCCAGATTTATATAAAGAAATAATTTCTTGAATTTGTTCCTCTGTTAAATTTAAACTCTTTCCATTTTCATGCTAAATATTGAATTCTACCATTTTAAACAAACCTTTTTACTTTGATGCTAACAAAATAGGCTTCGGAAACTTGCAAGCATTTGTAGTTTTGCCGCTCTTTCTTTCGCCGTAAATCAGGAAACTCTTGCCACTAAGGTCACGAGTCACAACATTAGGCTTAATATTAAAAATATCAATAGCCATCTTCTAATAAAAATCTCCTTTTATATTATTTGTTAATTAAACTTTAGTTTATCCTCTCTAAACTTATGTTTAGAAAGGGATGTCCTCGTCATCATCAACAACAGGAGCCATCTTCTTAGAAGAAGAACCCCTGCTACCAAAGCCACTACGAGAAGAGGAGGAAGAACCAGACTTTGCAGAGTTGTTAGAACCACCCTGATAACCAGCTTCCTCAATTTCCTTAAGATGATTAGAACGCTCAGTCATCATAGCCTTTGCCATCTGATTAGAAATGCACATCTTATCATCATCTTCATCATAGGCCATGTCACCACCAGTAAGAACCAGTTCAACGAAGCTACGGCCCTCAGTAACTCTCTGCTGACCAAAGCCCTTCTTCTTAGGCTTAGGCTCTTCGTTACTATTAACCATCCAAGTCAGGAACATCTTTGCAGTACGACCCTGCTCATAACCGTTGTCCTCAAGAGCGTCAACCAAATCCTTGGGGATGACAATACTCTTAAAATCAAGAGCGTTATGATAGAAATCCATACCAATCAAACGCATACGCATACGTCCAGTAGGCTTCTTATCATCATCGGGGCCACGCTCTTCCTCAGTGACAGACTTGATGTAACCCTCAATATCGAGGTCACAAGCGAACTCGTCAAAATCATTGAAAAACTGCATGGTAGCGATATTAGTCTCATGCAGAGAGCCGTCAGAAGCTACATAGTCATTTGCACTAAGAGAGCCAACCATGCGAACCATAGTAGCGTTCTCCTTATCCTTGGTCATGGGAACCGCTTCCTTAACCCACTTAGTTACCTTTGCATAATTCTCACTATCAGTACCATCTTTCTTCTGAGCCTTGATATAAGCCTTGAACTGACGGGTCAGAGTGCTATCTTCCCCGCACTGAATTGTACCACGGAAAGAAAGATAGTCGCATCCATTCTTATCAGTACCAGTCTTAACATTTTCAAGAGTTGCCAGATAGCCACTATAAACTACCTGATTAGTCAGATTACGAATCTGGTCAGTATTAATTGCCATAAATTAACTTGTCTCCTTTAAATTGTCTTTAAAATAATTTGTTTAATGAAGTTCAACTTCATCGTCTTCAGGGTCAACTTCTCCGCCCGGAGTTGCATCAGCAGAAACCTGATAATCCTCACAGTTCTCAAAAGTCAGTTCCACACGCAAATCAACCTTAGCATCCTCAAGAAAGGGCTTCAGCTTTGCACGAGCAGTACACTTTTCCTCAAAACGACAAGTATCACACTTAAGATTATTAATCATTTGTCATATCTCCGATAACATATTAATTAAATTCAGTTAAGCAATCTCCCTCAACTGTAGCTTTAATATATCATTTGGGATTTCATTTGTCAAGAGTTTCTGTAAATTTTCTTTTAATTTTTTATTCCACTATCTGATACCACAAATCGCCGGGGCTTTGATTGGTAGGTTGTGTAGCAGAAACAATTAGTGCCGTATTAGTATCACGCCATGCTGTCCAAGAAGTACCATTATAACATCTATGGACAATAGAATTGGTAGAAAATTTAAAAATGGCCTAAAAAGCAGCGTTTCCAGCCCCACCAACCATCATTACATTTCCTTCGCAATCGTTTGGAATATTAGTATTTCCAGTGCCCAAAAAGTAATTACCACTTTCTATTACTATATTTACATCTGTGTTTGTAAGCACGCCACCTTTTTTCTAATAAGTATCTTTAATATTATTGCCATTTTCATCTTTGTATGCTTTTTCTACAGTATCTTCACTGTTTGGAGCATATTTAGCTTTAAGCATATCACCATATCCAGCCTCCGACATAGCATCTGCAACAGCTTTCGAGGTGGGAATCTACTCATTTGAATTGGTCAAAATTGTTGTAATTTTTGAAGAATCAACCGCTCCAACATCAGATGCACTTAACTACACCGCTCCTGTTTTATTATTGACAGATTGAACTGGGATATTAGGAATTGCCTCCTATGTAATAAATCCACTATCATTATCAAGTTCACTTGTCTTAAAAGGAATTTTTGTTGTATTTGGTAAAGCGCCCACATCCACCGCTGAAAGAACAACTTCTCCAGTTTTATTGTTAACTTTTATAACAGGATAATTAACATCGTTTTTAGTTAAAAATCCACTATCGTTGTCAAGTTCGCTTGTTTTTGTTGGAATTTTTGTAGTATCCGGTAAAGCTCCCACGTCTTTAGCGGTTAAAACTACTTTCCGGGTTTTAGAATTTACTGAGGAAACTGGATACGGGGGCGGATTAGAAACAGAATACTGTTTTTCATTATCAACATTATCTAAACCAACTTGAGCCTTTGTTACATCGTGCGGGTTAGAATGATTTAAAATATGCTACTCTAAAGCAATATCCCCCGAACTGCCCCCACCAGAAGAACCCCCACCAGAAGAACCACCGCCAGAAGAAGTCCGTCCCGTAACGATTGATAAGGTTCCTTGATTTACAAGATTAACTCGTTTTGTTCCACCTCCATGTTTTGCTATAACCCAGCTATTTGTAAAACTACCCTCTTTCAAAAGGATTTCAACAGAATCTCCAACGTTTAATTCATAAACACTCTAATTTTGTAAACGAGAAAATCCACTTCCATCATCATCTGGGAGCTAAACATTTACAGTGCCATCATCATTTACCTTTGTAACAACGGCTGATTTAATTCTTACCGCTTTTTTAGTTCTATCATCTACACAAGAATTAATACGATTAAGCATTAAATCTGCCAAATCGTCTAATCCTTTTTCTGTAGACTAATATCGTCTATCTCTCATGTTTTCTACCTCGTATTAGCTGGTAAATCTTCTGTATTACAAAAAGACACACTCATTTGTCCATTTTCACTTGTATAAGAAATAGAAGTAATAAGAAGTTTATTTCTTTTTAATCCTAAAAACTAATCTTCTACCTCGCATATATTATTAACGGTTAAAACTGGATTAAAGCTTACATTACTCTAAAACTAAACTGAAACAAAACTTGATTTTCGTAAATAATACATTGCCAAATCATGAGCTAAATCATCACTCCAAATATTAGCGTTAGAATTTGGAAAATCCATTCTCCTTCCAATTTGTTGAATACAAATAGGAGATGCAGGATTTTCATTGGAAACAACGGCAGAATAAACATTTGAATCAATATTGTCACCAATAACCTTAACACAATTTACTATATTCTCATTTTGATAATTTAGACTTAAATTGTGCAAATCTCTTCCCAACCAAGGATAAGTCCAAATAATAGGTTTAACGCTATCATCCACAGTTTCATTTAATGGATAAAAGCACAAATTACCTACACTATTATAATAATATTCAGCAGATAATTGTGTAGCTAACGCATCAATCACAGTACCATAATTTTCTCCCGCTTCTGCACGAATAGTCTGTTGAGTTTTCATGCCTATAAAACTTGGGTCAAAAATTGGTTCTTTATAATCAAGTATATAACCATTTCCCAAAGTAAAATTTAAAACACCTTTTATAGCATCTATAATATCGCTGTCAAGCGATACCTCATACGCAACATCTAATGTTCCAGTTTTTCCTTCAAATAAGGCATATTTATCCTATAATTGCAATGTTACCGTTCTTTCAGAATCGCTTCTTGAAAGGTCAACATTACCAAGTATATAAATACCCTTGGGAAACCAAATAACATCATCTTCATTTGCTCCATAATTTAATCCTACATCGAATCTAAATTTAGTATTTACCCAAATTCCATTAACATTTGGGGTATATTTACCATTAGAATTTACCAATTCGATAGAAATATTTCTACGCTATCCGTTCTGATAAGACTCAGTGTAATTAACCCCACCAATAACAATATCCTCTTCTGGTATAACATAATCAATAGCTTCGTAAGGAGTTAAAACACTTAAACGAAAACGAGGTTTTACAAAAGGTCTTTCTATGAGTTTCTTTAAATTGGAGAAGCTCATATTACTTTGCTATTCAAGAAGAACATCTCCAAAAATTTCCATGAGCTTCCTCCTTATTAAATAATTTCTACAATAGCAACTTTAGAAACATCTTCTGCTTCTTGCCATTCAAAACTTACCATGGTTTCCATAAGATTGCTTTTATAATCCACCTAATATGTTGGATTTGCCTAAACCATAACAATCCAAGCATTTCCCTTGTAATCTTTAAGAAGTTTTAATTTTCCATTTGTAATAAAAGATTTCCATGCCTTTTCTTTTTCAACGTGTCTTCCATATTTAGAATCTTTATTTATCTTTTCATTATAACCACAAATACGCTGATTGAAAATTTTATCTTGTTCTTCAGACTCATAAAGTTTTCCTGTTTTTGGGTCTGTTTTAAATTTATTTTTTATGGAATAATCATTATAATAATCTATATCTCCAAGCAAACAAGAAATAGACCCACTATCAAAATTTTTCTAACCAATAGAATATTTCCCATAACGACCGAGAGTTTCCCACATAGTAACGCCGGTATTCATTGTATTTGTCATATCATCAGACATATTATATTTAAGATGCCACATATCTCCAGATTTAAAATAAATCCCATCTTCTGTAGAGTCTTCAATATCACAAATTGTCCAATCTCCCCATTGGACATACAAATAATTAAGTTCAGTCTGAGTTTCGTCGGTATAATTTTGATATAATTTATACTCTAATCCTTCGCTTGTTGTAACTTCTACCGCCGCCAAATAATGATAATAATTATCTGTAGTTATATTATAATCAATAAATTTCGTTGCACCATCTGAAATCTTGCAAATATAGTCATAATATTTTTGATTGGGCGTTTTTCTATAAATTGAAAAAGTTGCATTTGCAATTTCACCAACCGGGTCAAAATAGCTACAATCTACCGTAGAGGAGAAATCATTCCATAAAATTGTATTAGCAGTCATAGCCTTTTTACCATAGGCTGCTTTTTTTACTTCTGTTAATTCATCTTTTCCCTCTGGGGGCGCAGGAGCAATTTTGTCAATTTTTAAACAATTAACTTTAATATTACTATTAAAAAATAAATAACAATTATCTGCCATTATGATTTCCTCCTTTCATTGGTGATTTTAATTTCACAAGAAGCCTATTCTACATCTCCCTCATTATCAATTTTTAGATATAAATCCAACCATTTACTATTAAAAGCATTTTCATTTTTGTCTCCTATCATTGAAGAGCTATCAACCCAAGTTTCATTTTCATCTAATGGATTCCCTCCAAAACCAATGTTCCCATTGCCAAGCTAACTTTCAATATCTACTCCGAAAGTGTTATAAGTATTTACATCATCTGGAAGCTAATTAAGCGTTTCTGCAAACATAAATTGAATATCGGTATAATATTCCCACTATTGCTTTTTTTGATTATATTTATAAACATAATTTGGCAACCAGTCAATATTATACAAATTAGTCTAAACTTCTCCCTAATAACACCAAATTTTGTCTAAATCAGCACTATCTGGTATACTAATTAAATCTTCTTCCTTCGCCATTTTAACCTTAGAACTATTTATGAGAGCATATTGCAATTTTGTAGGAGTTGTAATATCACCATAAGGATTTTCATCTTTAATATTAAAATAATTGGGGTCGTTTGTTTTTATCATCCATGGCTATAAAACATTATTTTTATACCATTTTAAATTTAATAAGTTTGTATTTTTCTTTATATTACCATTTGAATCCAAGTAGTAAGAATTTCCACTTCCAAGTCGCAAAGATAAAATATCAATAGAACTACCATCTTTTGCTTTATGACCGACCTCAAGAACAACCAATTCTCCCCCATCAGGAATAGACTTTACAAAGTCATAAGAAATTTGAAATTGAGTATAAAAACTAAATGTATTGGTAATATTAATTGGTATTTTATTGTTTCCTAAAACATATTCATAATTCGCTACTCTATTAAATGGAATATTTAATACTCCTCCATTTAAATTAGAAGAATCAATTGACATTTTATTATATTTATCTGTACTTCCAACATAAACTGGTACCTGTGCAATAACGGATATTCCTTGTTCTTTACAATCATATTGAACATCTAAAGGAACCAAACCAGCTTCTACTGGATAGTAAACTTTAAAAGAAAATTGTTCCGAAAAAAATTCTTTATCATACTCGTCAATAATTTTAATTGCAACAGAATAGAACTTAGGAGCAGAAGAAACAATGCCACTTTCAAACCCTCTAAAACTCCATTCTAATTCTGAGTTGTAAAGTTCATCACTCTAAGTTATTAAATCTCCGTCTTCACTATAAAGGTAATATTGATAATATTTTACCTCAGTATTAGAATCCCAAAGAGTTTTAAATTCAATATCTCTCCAACCAGTGTTTTTACTATCAGTTACATTTTCATAATTTCCAGATGTACTTAACTCAGACATTGCCCTGTATTGAATAGTCATTATTGGAGCTTTTCTTGCATAAAAAATTGAATTCGGCATTGAATCAATAAAATCTGTATATACAGTATATTTGGTTTTAGGAGAAATGTTAATATCAACATTGTTAACTTTTTGTCCATATTTAACTACCCACTATGTATTATCAAGTTTATCAAAAGTAACATCTGTTGTTTTATTAGGAACTGTAATATTACTTGTCTTTTTTATTAAAGCTAAACGAGCTCCATTTTCGAAAACGATTTCTGGTGGATTTGTTTCATCTGTTTTTATATTGATATTTGGTTGAATAAAATAAATTCCCTCGTCATTTGCAAAAATAGTAGTAGATACAACTGGTTTTCCTCCAAGGACATTATCCTCAACAGTAACTTCTGTATAAGTTTTATCTAAAGCATTATAGGTATACAACTTATATGTATCACCATCTTGCGGAAATTTATTTGTTGTATCAGTAATTTTTAATGCTTCTTGGAAACGAATTTCTCCAGTTGTTTCTCCCCAACCAATAATTTTTGTTTTATCACAAATTTTGGTTTCACCACGATAAAGTTCAATAAAATTACCTCTTTCAATATCATCGTTAGGGTCAACATAGATACTGGTTAAAGTATGTGCATTGGAACATTGATAAATATCAATCGAAGTTCCATTTCTATAATTATATTCAAAAGGTTCTTCAAGAGTAATCTTGGTATAATTTTTATCCCAACCCAATTCTCTATCAACCCAATAAATTTGATGTCGTTCTTTATAATTAGCATTAGTGGGTAAAACAACATTATCAGGGTTGCCATCGGGCAATGGCATGAAATTAATCCCTTTAATTTCAACCCACATATCATACAAAATAGCCTCATTATTAGGAACCCATAAGACAGAAGTAGTAGAGCCAACAAGAAATCCGCTACAAATTAAAGTCTTAGGCTAATTATCGTTAAGTTTTGTTGTCCCATTATAACGAGGAAGCAACTCATAAGTTCTAATATTCCACTAATAATCTTGTCCGTTAGTCAAAGTTGGAACTGTAGTAGAATTTATCTTATTAGAAGTTAAAATTGCTTTATTTATCAATGGTTTAGGTAATTCAGTAGGGGTCGTTGGAGCCAATATTTCCTTGGTTCCGTCACCAGATAAAATATTAATTTTATATGCTTTAATCGTCGTTCCAGATGTATTAACCTAACATGAAAATACACTGTCTTTTTCGTTCGTTACATCTATCTCTTGCAGGTTCGGAATACTATTACTCGGCTTAAAAACCATTTCTTTTAACTCCTTTCATGTGTTTTAAAATAGGAGAGAGGGCGAGGCGAGTTTATTTTCCTCGCCCCATCCCCACTTATATCATACTACTTGTCATACGTCAAGTAGTTTTGTCAACTTGTAATATTTTGTCTCGAATATTATCTATTTTTCGTTACATTATGTCTATTACTCATTGCCTTAGAAACATCATCCCAGAACTGAGCAGGATTGTTAGTGTTCTCAAGAACAATATCACCCTGAACAATATACTGAGTATTCTGTCCCTCTGCCCCAGCAACTTTCTTCGTCTCAGGTAACCTTGTAGTAGCCATGTTACGCAACAAAGTGTACGCTTGGTCACTGTTCAACACAAACTCAGGATTGCCCGGAGTACCATGCAACATTGCAAGTCCAGTATAAGTTACCGGGCCATTCTCAATGCCATTGGCATATTTCTTTTTACCAATGTCGCTAACATGAATTTTTCCATCGGGGCCACGAGCAGCCTCAGCTTCTTCACGTTTATTATCAATATTGCCCACAGTACCATAACCCTTACCGCCACTTGTGTTCTCACTAACAAAAGCAGATGATGTGGTGTTTTCACTATTAGCCCCGCTTGGTTTCTTGGTAGTAGTATGTCCAGTGTGAAGGTCAGTATAGCTACCATCTTCGTTCTGAATATAATCTTTGCCAGAAACAGCATCAGCCCTACCAGAAGAAACGCTGAATCCACCACCAATAGAAACTGCCCCGCCACCGGAAGCAAGAGAAGAAGCATAAGCGCTTTTAATTCTTTCATTCATACTCATAACTTGCTGATAAACATTTTGTTGTGCCGCAACCATTTGGGCACCAATAGTCTGAATCTCTTCAACACTTAACTGCATACGTTGAGCAATCTGGTCTTGAATATTGCTCATTTGCTGTTGCAAGGTTTGAAGCTCTGCATTATTTACACTCATTCCCTGATTAAGCAAAGTATTATATTGATTGTTATACTCAACATATTCTCTGCACATATCGTTTACCCACTTGTCAGTTGTGCCAACAGAATCACTCTTAAGCCTACTATCAGTTTGATTGTAAGCATCCCAAAAGTTGTTATTTTTATCAAGAATGTTCTTTTGCAACTTAGAACTCTTTTGGAGTCCTGCATTGTTAGCTTTCCATTCTTTATACAACTGTTCATTACTTCTATATTTAGGATTATTACCACTAAGGTCTTGACCAAGTTGAGAAGCTTTTTGATTTCTTAAATCTGCCAATTTCCAAAAAGTAGATTCATCCTTAGCAACTAACATATCTCTTGAATAATCATGAGACAAATCAAGTTCACTAATAGAAGCAGAACTTGCTATTAATTGGTCAGGTGTAGTAAAGTTGTTATCATTTACCCACAAGCCATTAATAGAATTAACCAGCTGTGCGGTTTGCTCATACAGCTTTTGCAACTCAACAAGATTATTCTTGTAAGGTGTCAACAAATTGTCTTGGAAGATTGTATTGTAGTTCTTATAATTCTCAAGAGCGTTCTGATTAAATTTCTTCATATCAGTTGTAATTCTCTCACGAATCTCTTCTTCGGTTTCACAACCCATAAGTTCTTTGAGAATACGCTCATTATTTATACGTTCAAATTCATTATAATCCCATTCCAATTCTTTGAGATACAAATCCCAAGCTTTAGAAAGGTCTTCGAGAGCTTTTACTTCGGTATCTTTGGTTTTCTCCAAGTCATCAAGCTTGTCCTGACGATTAAAATCGTCAATATTTTTCTAAGCTTCACGCTTTTTATCAATTGGAGACTCATAAACCCAGCCTATGCCTTCTCTGAAAACTCTTTCCTTCTCTTTTGCCGCAGCTTTCTTCGCAGCTAACAAATCTTCGAGTTTTCCTTGTCTCTCAAGTTCATCGTTAATATCTTGAATCGGCTTAATTTCATCTTCATAAGCTTTCTCAATAGCATCAATCGCATCCTGAATTTCATCTTTCCACAAATTGATTCTATATACAATAGCATCATATTGCTTGGACTGCAAATCAGTCTGGTCTTTTAAATTATCTATTTGAGCTTGCTTCAGACTCAATGTAGCTTCATTCAAGCTATCTACAATGTTTTGAATTTGTTCATCAGTCATATCACTTGTATCTTTTAAGGCATCTTCATACAAAGCAATCTGATTCTATAACAAATCCATTCTTTGAGTATAATAACTATCAATGTCACCAATCTTAAACCATTCATCTGGCTTTTGCTTTTCCATTAAATCAAGCCTACGATTCAAATCATCTGCTTTATCTTCCATCTTTTGAATGGTCAATTCAGCACGATTATCAATTAAATCATAATACTTGCTCATTTCATCTCTTAAACTCTTAGAAGCATCACTATTACCAGTATATGCAAGATTTAACGCATCTTGATAAGAAGAGCCAGATTTAATATATCCTTGAACAGCTTCGTTATAATACTTATTAAGATTCTTTTGCGTAAGTTCAATCTCATTAGAAATAGCATCTATTTGATTGTTCATAGCAACATCATAAGCAGGATTGCTATATGCGTCACCTTTCAATCTATCAATAAAATGCTGATTGTTATCTCTTTGCCATTCAGAAACTTCCCTTTCGAGTTCAATTTGCTGATGAATAAGTTCTAACAATTTCTTCTTTCTTTCGATATTCTCTTCTTCTGTATCAGAGGTTTGGATATAAACTTTTTGCATAGCAATCAGTTTATCCAAAGAAGCGCCTTGCAATTCAAGAATATTGTATTTATCTTCAATCTCTTCATCGTCAAGATTGTTTATAGCTTTTTGATATTCAATATATTCTTTTTCTGCGTCTGCTCTTTCTGCCTCTGTTTTTGCAGAAGCCATCTGAGCTTTATAATAACCAGCTAAAGCTTCAAGACTTTGACGTTTTTTCTCGAAATATTTAGTATATCCAGTAGATTTCTAACTGCTTTCATCCCAAACTTCCATGGCTTCCCATTCTTTATCAATTAAAGAATCCAGAGCCTTTAATAAATCTTCAACGGATTTCTTTTCATCGTCCGACAAATTAACAAAACCATTATCTTTAAGCCATTTCCCAGCGCCCTTAAAATCTTTAATATTAAGATTTTGATAAAAATATTTCCAAACATCAATCGTCTTCTAAGTTTGAGAAATTTGACCGTCTATCCATTGTCCATCCGGCCCCATTTGTCCCTCTAAACTTTTTAATTCTGTTTGAAGTTCTTCATTTGAAAATTGACTATAAACCTCCATCCAAGAATCAAGGTCATCTTTATTCTTCGCAATCTTATCAGCATAAGATTTAACTTTTACTGAAACATTTCCAATTGCTTTTTCTACCTCAGCTTTACCAGTGGCATATGCAGTCTTTAACCCTTTTAAATTTCCAGAAGCCAAAGCATCTAACATATTCATAATTCCGCCAATAATGCCAGCATATTTAGCCATTACAGTATTGGTCGTATTTGTTGCTTCAGCAGCGTCACCTTGAGCCTCAGCATTGGCTAATTCACCATTAGCCGCACCATAAGAAGCAACTGTAGCGTTTCGTTCTGCTAATGTCTTTTTTATTGTTTCTGCTCTGGTCATCATGGTTGCTTTTTGTTCTGTTAACTGCTAAACAGTTAACATTGCACTTGCTTGAGCCGCCAATAACTCAGATGCCGCCATAGACTCATTAGCATTATCTTTAAGTTTTATTGCTTTAACGTGTTCATATTCATTTCCAGCCGCATCAGTCAATGTTTCTTTTTCAAAATCTAAAACATTAATATAGTTCTAATTAGTTGTCAACAAATCTAAGATTGTGCTCATAGAGAGTTTTCCGTTTTTAGCTTGTTCTTTTTGTGCTTTTGAAAGTTTTTCATAACACTCTCCAGTTTCCTTTAAAGCTGTTTGAAGTTCCTTAAATGTGTTAATATATCCATCAACTTCCATATCTTCTGGATAATATAACTTCATCCAAGCTTCTGCATATTGTCCCTAATAATCAAAAAGTGTAGATAAACCAGCACTACAAATAGAATCTATCGAAGTTTTCCATTCTTCACTTGAAATCTCTACATCGCCATTTTCAACAGAATCCCTTAAGCCAGAAACTGCCGATTGAATTTGAGTATCATATCCAGAAAATTCAGTGGTAACACGAGAGTTCTTGTATTTAGAAGAGATAAAATAATCTTCTATTTTTTGTCTTAAATCACCGTAGTTAAAAGTATAATTTTCAATATATTCACCCATCGCATCAAAATTATCAGTAGGCAAATCTCTATTCGCTTTTAGCATTTTTACTACTGTCATCATATCATCGTCAGACAATAACACACCCTTATTTAACCATTCGTAAATTTTCTTTATTTCCTCGGTTTTTAATTGTTCTAAATTATCTATAGATAAATATTTTCCAGCAGATTGCTTTACACCAAAATCTCTTTGAATAGATTCCAACGGATTTTCATTATCAACCCATGTATCTCCCACCAAAGTGAAGCCAATCTTTACTAAAAGTTGACCTTTTTCGTCTTCAGTTAAAAAATCAGCATTGTTCAAGATACCTTGCAGTAAATTTTGTCTAACTTTTGTAAATTCATCTGGGGATACACTATCATCGAGCTCAAAATAAGCTTTAAAAGCATTTTCCATTTCAGGAGCGTTTTTAATAGCGTCAGACATAACTTCTGTCACATGAGCTTTAACTTCACCCGTACTCATGCCATCAAAATTCATTGATTGTTTTATCATATCAACATATTGCTTTTGTTCGTCTGTCAGATTTTCATACGATTCACTTAAAGTGCTATTTCTCCTAATTACCGCTTCTACTTGGTCTCTGTATTCAGAATAACCAATAGCCCCCATGGAATCCAATTGCCTTTGTAGATTATTAGCTTCTGCAAGCAATTCTTGGGCTTTATCTAAAGATTGCTGCCTTAATTCTCCGCCTTCTTTAAAAGTGCTTGCATGATTCATATATTTTCGTGCTTCGTCCTTCTTTTTTTTGATTTGTTTTTCCAAATCAGAACGAGAAGAAGTTGCTTCATCTACAATCTAATCAAAATAATCAGAATCAAGGAGTTTAAAATCAGCCTCTTTTTGTAAAGAATCAACTAATTCATTAACACTATCTGTTACAGTTCCAACTTTTCCATTTAATCCAAGGAAAGAATTCCCAGCTTCATCTGTACGAACAATTAAATTAGGGAAAGATTCTGCTAATTTATTACTGGTATCAAGAAATTCTTTGTATTGTTCATCTGTTAAAGAAACATTGTTTCCAAGAGAATCTACCCGTTTTACCAATTCATCATATTTAGAAGTATCAATAGACGCATTTGCCGCTGTTGTGTATTTTTCCACAGCTTCTTGCGCTATTTTTTGGGCCTCTTCTTTTCTCTTATTTTCTTGTGAGAAATATAAAGAAGCAATTCCACCAATAACTAAAGCCGCTATTGCTGCTATTCCCCCTGATGTAATCCGTGCTCCAGCAAGCACTCCACCAACAGCTTTACCACCAATACTACCAAGAGCCAAGCCACCAACTGTACCAGCAACTTGAGCCGCAGAATTACTAAGACCAAGTTTATCTGTTAAAGCTTTTCCAATACTTGTACCAACACTTGCTCCAAGCATAGAACCAATCATTTGTCCCGTACCCTCGTAAATAGCTTGTTTAGGATTAACTTCATTGTAATCTTTAAGCTAACCTTGCAAATATTGTCCTTCTTTACTACTTATAAGAGAAGCAGCTTTTCGAACAGCAATTTCATAATCTTTTTTAGCTGAGGTTAAAGCATCTGTTTGTCCATTAGCCACTCTTTCTTTTGCAATTTGTTGAAGAATAACATTTCGTTCTTCTTGAGTAGTTCCATTTAACAAAGCTTGAATCATAACAGAGTCCCGCTCAGTTATCAATTTTCTTGCTGCTACTATTGCTTCTTCTTGTCCCAAAGTAACCTGATTAATAGAAGATACCCATTGTTCTCTTTGAGCTTCTGTTAATCCGAAAATTGTATTTTGTAAGGGAAGCATATAAGCTTTCGTTAGCGTTTTCCAATCAGAAGAAACTTCAGACATAGAATCAATAAAGTTAGACATCCCTTGCTGATAACTTTGTCTTACAGAAGCCATATAAGTTTCCTGAGCATTATCCATCGCTAAATTCCAACCGTTTGCAATAAAACTACCGCTACCCTTACCGATAACAGAATTAGCGATTTGTTGATTGTTAATATAACTTGCCATACGGCCCATTGTACCAACCAATTTACCAACACCAGCAGACAAAGAAGTAACAATACTTCCTCGATTAGTATATGCCAAAATTATACTTGTAACTGTTGCCAAAGCACCAAAATTTTCAGTTAAATCTGCAATCCCATTATAAAACTTCTTTAAACTATCAGAAGCATTAAGAGCAATTACAAACTTTTCGACCGCCGCACTAATTCTTGTCTTTGCCGCTTCAACACTGTCACTATAAGCTTCCATCTTCTTTGCGGCAGTGCCATAAGCATTTTCAGAAATCTGTTCATACTTAGAAACCAAATCCCAATTTTCAAACAAGGTAAGAAGGTTTTCTCTCTGGCGTGTACCAGCCAAAGAAGTGGCAATACCAGACTTCTGTACGTCAGAGAACGTGCTCCACTTAGAAGCAATTTCATCCATAACATCATCAAAGTTACGGAAAGTGTCTACTGAACTACGAATGTTTATACCAAGGGCTTTTAACGCTTTTTCAACGTCATTTCAATCTATTACTTTTATGACTAAAACAAAAAGTTTTAGCGGAGAGGAATCTTCTTAAGGTTTTTATTTCAAACCGCTCCTCTCTCTCCCTCTTAAAATGTGGCAATATAAGGGAGTTTAGACTATCACTTAACCTCCTAAGAGGTCTCTTTTCAGTTAGTCGTTCACCGTCAGATATTTATTTATAAAATCTTCAAAAGACATTTCAAACATACTGGTTTTTATTTTGTTATTTTCTTCTACATAAAGCTCAACCCAGTGCCTATTTTCTTTCTTAAAATAATTATAACCGGCTTCTTTAAAAGATAAAAAAGAACTTTTATCTGGAATAAAACTTCGGTATGAGGAAATAATTGTAATAAGTTTCCAATTGTTAGAATATAAAACCTTTTTTCTATAAGTTTCTTTTTGATTAAATTCAGATTGAGTTAAAGTTCCCATTTTTACTTGTAAATTGTGCCGCCCACCATTATATTCAATAGCAATTTTGTTTTTTATATCTGCTATATCTATATTAAAGCGTGACATTGGATAATTCAATTCAAAATCACCGTTTCCGTCTAAATAATCAAATATATCTTGCTGTTGTTTAGAAACTTTTTGTGTTCCGTTTTTAGAAAAACTTTCTCTAATTTTTTCTTGTATCTCTTTACTTTGAGAAGGATTGCTTACTCCATAATTCCTTTTTAACGTCTCTTTAGATTTCTTAATAACATCTTTATTCCCTAAAGGAGAGATACTCCGATACTTTTCAAGATTTGTTTGATTTCGTTTTTCTTGAAATTCTTTTGTGCGAGCTACATACTCATTTCCATATTTTTCTAAGCAGGTTTTCTTTGCTTTATCTTGAAACTCTTTTAATTCAAAAACACTTTCGACCCCGTATTTCCTTTTTATAGCTTCTTTTTCTTTTATATGAGCACAATCTTTACAAAAAGGTCTATTGTCTTCTTGTTTTAATAAAGTCTAATAATTACTCCATAACATAGAATATTCTTTTCCACAATTTTCACAAAATACTTTTATTCTAATGGAATTAGCAGGACGATATAAATTCTTCATTTTTACCTAAATAATATCTCCCATATCACAATTAAAACCTTGATTTCTATATCCCTTCCTATTTCCTCTATTAATCTAAACTTCTACCAATTGTTCTAAATCTATCATAGAAACCTCCTTTCTTTATTTATCTGTTCGGCCTTGTCATCCTTGCCACAGGATTTCCAAGTCAATTAGAAAAGATTTATTACTTGTAGTTTATGTATTATCCTACAAGAGCCCAAATATTTAGGCCAGCCCAATTTGCTTCATCGTAGTTTTCGCTGTCTATATCAGACTGTGCAGCTACAAATTTGCCAGCGGCGATGTTCTAATAACGTGAATACACAGTCTTAAGGCTCTCACCCACCGATGCAGCGCTCTTCTGCGTAACATCTGTAATCGTAGTTAAGTATCCAATATATCTATCAAGTGTTGTTCCTGCCATTTGTGCAGAGTTGCTTGCACGAGACATAGCCTCTGCTAAATCCAAGCTGTTACTTTTAAGACCTATAAAAAAATAGGCGGAAAAGGTTCTTCTTTAAAGTGTCTTTACACTTGACCTTTTCTCTATATGTTTCCATATAGTTCAGACTATATTTTCACCCATTAAGGGGCAAACCCCAATAGTCGTTACAATACCTTTTATAAAGGTTATCTCGGTATTACCATATTATAAACTTAGGCTTCACCGATTTGGGTTTGTTCTTTATTATGTACAATTAAAAATCAATTTGAATGAGAGAATTAAAATCATAACTAATTGAATTTTCTTTCCATTTTATACTTTTATCATCCAAATTAAATTCAATCCAGTTATGATTGTCGTTTAAATACTTTTTAGCTTGAGAAACAAGAGAAAGAATTACATTGTCTGGTGGAAGATTGCGCTTAGTAAGAGAAATAAATAATATTTGTTTATATCCTTGATTTTTTAAATAAAAATACCTTTTGTTTTCATCTTGCCTTTGCTGTTCTTCAGTTTTCTTTTTCATTTTCACAGCAAGATTGTGCCCTGTCCCATTGTATTCTAAATAAATTTTATCTTCGGAAAACAACAAATCAACTGGATAATAAGAAACAAATCCATTTAGTTCTCCACCCAATAGTTCATGTAAATGCAACTGATTTTGACTGCATGGAATTCCTTTGTATCTATAATAAGTTTTCCCATTATCACTAACAAAAGTTTCTAATTCTTGATTAATTCCAAGAGTTTTTACCACTTTTTCTCTAATTTCGGGTAATTGCATTACGTTATCCACGCCATATTTCTCTTGTATGGACTTTTTAAGATTTTCTTTTATCTTATCATTCTGCATTACATTTTCACAACCATATTTCTACAAACAAGTTTCTTTTGCTTTATTATGGGCTTGTTTGTAAATGTTTTTGTATTCTTGTTCTTTATTTTCTTTAAACCATTTTGCTCGATTCTTTCTTACACATTCAGAACAAAAGTCACCAGCATTAGAATATTCTCGATTTCTCTTTTTTATATAATCACACCAACGTAATTTTATTTCTTTCCCACAACAATCGCATTTATACATTATTTCTTTTTCGCTTTGATTCCCAAGGTCAAAAGGATTAAACATTATTTTTTCTTTGACTTGGCATACATATCCTTTCTACAAAAAATAATTTAAATTAGCCTTGGTTATTTTCACTTCAACTTTTTCTGTTAAAAGCACACAGTTTTCCTCCCTTCTTTAAATTAATTATATTAATTATACATAATCTACGTTCCCGTATTTCGGGCAATTTTATTTACCCGCACTAATCTGTTATGTTTAAGTAGGTCGTTAATCTACTTGGTTTCCCCTCATATTTTCACATGAGCACTGACTATATCTTCATCCTCTTATTGAGGAGCATACCTTTTCGAGAAGCTTTTACAACTAACTTCCCTACTCTCTTTCGAGATAGTCGATGAACTTTGTTCTATTCGAACCTTAGCTGCTGATTAACCAATCTTTATAATTTTTAACCATCACACTTAAGCCTGTTTCATCTTTATGTTGTGGTTTATAAAGCTCTAAGGTTTTTCCAGCAATTAAATATGTTTTCTATTATTATGTTACCATAATAAGCGACCTATTTTATTAAGCCGCAGCCATATCCACAGCAGTTAATTTATCAACAACACCACTAATATCATTTGCCGCAAGTTTCCAACCCTTAAGCACACTAATAAGATAACTCGTAGCATCAGCAGAGTTAATCATACCAAGTGTAGCCAATTGCATAGAAGCTTCAGTTAATTGAGATGCTTCTGCACCCTCATAACCAGCACGAAGCCAGTCGTTAGCAGCAGCAGCAATTTCTTGAGTAGTCTTACCCATTTCAGTTCCAAGTTTATTGAAATCCCACATCATACCATTAATTTCGTCTCTGGTATAACCGCTTGCAATCTGAAGGTCAACCATTCTCTAATCAAGCTGTTCAGTAGCAGAAGTAACTTGTCTAATTACTCTTTCAATTCCTTGGAAAGAAAAATAACCCATAACATAGTTACCAATCTGGCTAAAGGACATCTTGAAGTTGTCTTTTAATTTATCCAAGAAGCCAGTGTTCTGTTGAATACTTGCACCAAGTTTCAACTGATTCTTAGCTTCTTCCTGTGTCAACATATTAATTTGTTTTTGAATTTCAAGAGCCTGTTCTTTAGAAGCCACAATTTCTCTTTCGCCAGATTTCAAAACATAATCGCCATTTTGATTTCTGGTAAGGGTTGGGCTATTCATTTGAACGTCATTTAAAGACTGTTGCAATCTTGCAATATAATTAGAGTGTTGAATAGCGGCTTGACCACTCATACCTCTACTTTTAGCTTGGGCGATAGCAATATCATTCTTTAAACGATTAGCAGTTTGTTGACCATTAAACCATCCACGTTGCAAAGATTCAAATTCTTTAGGATTAACGGCTCCCACTTTCTCGTAAGAAGCATAAGCCTTGTTAACAGATTTACGCTGTCTTGCAAATTCAGAGTTAGCGGAATCAATGAAAGCTTGCTTTTGTTCTTTAGTTAATCCTTGTAAAGCATTTATTTCTTCAACAATTTGTTGATGTCTCTTTTGAAGTTCCTATAAAAGAGCTTGCTTATTAATATTAGCATTAGCATCAAGATTCAGGCTTTCTTTCTTGCTTGCAACAATTCCTTCCAAATACTTAATGTCTTCGGCATCTTCAGAATTATTTCTCGCTTTAAGAGTAGCCAATTCTGCTTCCATATTAATAAGCTCTTTATAAGCTACACCTTGGTCTTTAAGGTCAGACACTTTTTGAGCGTTTTGAGATTTAGCTTGATTATAAGCATCTTGGCTAAAGGTTTCTTTACCGTTTTCGTCAAAATATTTTCTGTCGTAAAGATTTGCCGCCGCTTTGTTTGCAATATTAACAGCAGTATCTTTGTCTCCACTCATTAAAGCTTGAAGCAAACTAAATATATCTTCAGAGCTTAAACGTTTCGCTGAACTAAATTCCGTTACAATTTGTCCATCTCTCATATGGTTTCTTGCAATTTGAACCTCACCATTTTCAAGATAGTCTTTTTGTCTGGTCAATTCTTCTAAACGCTTATTGTCTTCATCACTTAAAATATTATTGTTTTGCTTTTTCTTAGCTTCTAATTGGTCAATAGCCGCTTTAACCTTTTTCTCTTCAATGCCAAAATAGATATTGGCTTGAAGAAGTCTTTCCATAAAGGTTTCAGGACTGGCATCTTGAGAAAACTTCCAGTCACCAATAACCGCTTTCCCCTTTTCATAAGAAATAACGTCAGCGGTTCCCTTAATGCCTTTTCCTTCAAGTCCACCTGTTGAATTAGTAAAATATCCACCAAGATTTACTTCTTGCTAAGTATTTTTACCAATTAATCCCAAAGATTCTCCTATTTTAGCAGTTGCAGTGGCTCTTCTTCTCATTAAAGCAATATTATCTTCATTAGCACTTAAGCCTAATTCTTGAACCAATGCAGCTTTAAGTTGCTTGTATTCCTCGGCATCAACCAAATCATCCGCAGTTACTTTTCGACCTTCTTTAGCTGCTTTGCCGATTAATTCCATTAATCCGTGCATGAAAGTCCGTCTTGCCGCAGACTGTTTCGCCGCCTGTCTATCTTTAAAGCTTTGTTGACTTTCATCAGGGTAGTTAAGCAAAGGTTTCAAAAGAGTTGTTACACTATCAATTCCATTCTCCCGAAGACCAATAGTACCCATAAGAGGGTCTTCGACAAAAGACGCTCCATGTTTACCATTTTCATTGTCTACAATAATATGGTCAGAAGCAACAGTCGCAAAAGAGTTAATAATTTTTTGAGCTTTTTCTTTTGCTTTAGCTTCAGCTTTTGCAGCTTCTCTTTTTGCTTTTTCTTCTACTTTCCTTTGTTTTTTATCTTCTTTACTTTCTTTTTTATTAGATTTTTTACCCTTACCACGCTGAGTATTTATAGGAGCTACCTTAGTTTCTCTATTTTTTAAGTTCCAATCACCTTGAATAGCAGCTTTAATTCCCTCAAAGCCCTGCTTTTCCAAATAAGAGTTAAATCTACTAAGAGCATTGGTTAAAACTTCAAGAGGAATTCCTTCTGCCGCAACTACTTTACCATTATCATCTACAGTTTCGTACTGGTCTAACCCCATTTGTTTATAAAGGTCATAATCAGTTTCTCTTAGACTAAAACGAGCATTTTGGAACTGACGAGAATCTAACAAATCTCCAAGAATACCCATCTTTTGAGCTTGAGTAATAGCAGATTGAATATCTGTCATTGAACCCTTTAAAATTGTATCAAACAATTTAGTCAGTTCATCAACGGCAACCTAATCGCCTTCTTCTCCACCCCCATGAGCCGCACTTAAACGAGCAAAAACCTTTTTAGCAGAAATAGCATCTTGTTCAAATACTTCAAAGAAAGCACGAATAAATTTAGAGTCTGCCCCATTTTGTCCTGACAATTCATCAAAACCTGTCTTAGACATCGCACTTCTAACACGAGTATTTAAATTAGAAAATTGTCCAACATAACCTTTGTTATATTTAGACATTAACGCCGCAAATTTACTTGGATTACGATTTTCAAAGTCGGCTAAAAGTTGGTCAGTTTTATCTTTCTTACTGTCATTAACTTTGTCCCATGCAGCTAAATCATCTGCAACCAAATCTTCAATTTGACGTAAATTTTGAGCTGCTTGAACAGCTTTTTGATATTCGGCAAAGTTAGTATATTTAGAAGTAGACCCTAAAGGAGTTCTTAGCCAAGTTTTATCGCCATCATAATCTGCATTAGTAGCAATAGATTGACCTCTACCAAGCATAACAGCATCATCACTAACATTGGTATCATCAATAGCAATCTTTGTATGATGAATATCCATGCCACTTGTGCTGGGGTATCTGTGCAATTGACCAGTAATATCCATAGCTCCAACTTTAGTTGCAAAAGCAATAGCATCCAACAAAGATTCTTCCATCTTTTGCAGTTGGTCTATAGTCATCTTAGCATTAGAAATTTCTCCAGTTAAATCTATATCGGCTAATTTTGTTCTCCGAGTACCAGCCCTATACATCCAACCAAGACTTTTAACATTTTCAATTAAATTTTTCTTGTATTCTTTATTGCCGCCAGTTTTAGAAGTAGCTAAAAGCTCTTTTAATCTTTTAGAAGTAATAAAAGCAGTATTATTTACAGTACCATTTTTTACTTTTCTTGTGTCAGGAGAACCAATAGCTTTAACATAAGAAGCATTGGGCATATAACTTTCTGTGGCAGCTTTAAACAAATCACTATCTTTGTCTGTAGCCTCTGTTTTTAATTGTTGCCTTGCATCTGTAAAAGCATCATCTAAACCTTCTTTAGCTCCTGTTTCAGATGCTTCTTGCGCCACCCTAACAATATTTGTAACAATTTTATCTGTCAAAGAAGGGATGAAATCTCCATCGTCTGTTTGAATAGGGGCAATATCAGTTAATTGACTATAGTTGTTTACACTGGCAAAATCAACAGCTTGATTAAAAGCACTTGAAGTTCTCAACCCCTGTAAATCCAAAGCAATTTTAGCATTTGCATATTCAGCATTATCTGCCATAAATTGACGAACGAGTGCCATGGCAGATTTTTCATAATTTTCTTTTTTTACAACTCCGTTTTCCCAGTTAAAATCTGTTGCAACAGAACTAATATCAATTTCACCTTTAGAAGCATCAGCATTACCCCATTTAAGAGTAATAACAGGGCCTCCTTGTTTGTTTAATTGAGTAGGAGAAGGAGCCTTATTGGTATCATAAAAATGTTCTAATCCCTCAATAATTTCTTGGGCTTTTAAACCTCTTTGACCATAATCGTTCTGGATACTTGTTTCAGCTCTATTATAAGCAGAAAGTCCCTCCAAATTGTCTTCAGATATTGCCTTTTCAGAGCTCTTAATTGCTCTCCAAAAAGCCTCTCTTTCTCGGTACGCAAATTTAACTCGTCCATTTTCACTTGAAGATGCGTCACCAGCACCAGAAGACTCAAAATATTGAGCATCTTTTGCCATATTAATAGCTTGAGCGGCAACACTTCTGGTCTTTTTATAAGTATCTTCACCTAAAAGCGCTTTACCAAAAGCAGTTAATTCGCTACCATCTTCTTCAATAAAAGCTCTTCTTTCTCGTTCTTTGTTAGAAAACAAAGGGTTTAAACCTTTAGCGCTATAATATCCAACTTTACCTGAATCCATAAGTTCAAGATTACCTTGAAGCTTTTTACTTGTAGTACCATCAGGGTTAACAACTTCAACCAATTTAAGCATTTTTTGCCAAGTGGGGGCTAATTTACCCATAGCTTCATAAATTTCTTCAATTGATTTTCCCTGTTCTAAAGCAGATTGAACTATATAAGAGAAACGACCACTTAATTGAGGCATATATTTTCTTGCTTCTTGGCTTTCTCTCTCCATTAAGTAATTAGCCCGTTGTGCTCCATTACCATTTTCATCTTTCAACCTATCAGTAATCATTGAGAACAAGTCGTTGTTAATTACACGAGCAGTATAACGTCCGCCCCCTTCAGTCAAAATCTTAGAACCGTTTTTAACAGCATCCAATTTTTGTGTAACTAATTGGAAACCTTGAGCTGTTTTTCTAAGACCCAGAACCAAATCTCCAGTAGAAACAGTGAAGTTTTTACCAAATCTAAACCTTTCTTGGCTTCCCATTAGTTGTTTAGAAGCATCCACGCCCAAAGTTTGTCCAATTTCAAGATTGTCAAGGGCATCATCGGTTATGCCTAAACGAGCCAAGAAATTCTGATTAAGCTTTTTTCTTGAAACTCCTTTTGACAAAACTTCTCTGTAAGATGTAAGTTCTCTTGCCATGCTTTCAGGCATTATTACGCCGCCCTCTCGCACAGAAATAGCTAAATCTTGAAGTTTTTTCGCTAAACCGTATTCTCCTTTACCGCCCAACTCACCAATTAATTCATTAACTACACTTTGAATTTCATTATCATCCGTAAAAGCTCCATTATACTGACTTCTTTCACGGGAATTATAATTTACTCCAAGTAGCCTACCCTGTTCACTGGTAAAAATACTTTCAGCTCCGCCTTTACTTTGGGAGCCCCTTCTTTGATAGTTAAAAGACTGACTTAAAGAACGGTTAGAATAATCACCCCAAATATTTAAAGGTAAAATATCTTTAGAACCAGACATGGCTCCAAGACCCTTCATAACACTTTCTTCTTTAATTCCCTCAAAATTAGAAACGACCCCAAGATTTTTAAAAGTTCTAATAGTATCTCTTAAATATTTAAAATTACTATCTCTTAAAACAGCTTGCAGAATTTTATCTTCAATATTTTCTGCTTGCCATTGTAAAGTAGTATCGTCAAGCTGAGTTATCATATCATACGCTTGATTAAAACGAGCAATTTCAACAGAAGTTAATTCATAGGGATTTACTTCTGGAGCATCCTTGCCCCAAGCCCTACCCTCTGCTTTTCTTTTCTCAAAATCATGAGCATATTGTTCATCAACATATTCCTTAAATTGAGAATAAAAACTTTGAGCTAAATCAACTGTGGAATACATACTCAAAGCAGTAGCTAATTGTTCAGGATTCTTTTCTCCAAAAAACTGCCCAATCGCTTCTTCCATATCTTTGTTTTGAGCAGTAGTTTGAGACCCTTGTAAAGCATTTCTTCCAGCAAAACGCAAAGTTCCAGAAGCTTTTTCTTTATCACCCTTTAAAATATTTTGAGTGAATTTTGTGGGTTCATCAGCCTCTCTATTATAACCAAACAAATTCGCAATATTTTTAAATTGCATTTCCATTGCAGAAGTTAAAGCGGGAGTTGCGGTTCTCTTGCCTTTTTTGTTGGTTCCCCATTTTAAAGTCGGGTAAAGTAAGTTTGCAGAAGCACCCCTGCCTGTTTGAATAGTTCCCTTTTCGTCAACCAACCCCAACTCAACATTCGCAATATCATTCCAATCCCCACTAAAGCCTTGGTCTTGAGGATAAAAACCAACCCTTAATTTGCCATTTTCTACAGAGGCGGTAACTCCGATTCCCCATTTAGCAGCTTGGTCATAAATTTCTTCTAAATAATCAGTAACACTAATTCTGGTAGCATTTGTAAAATCTTTACCAATCATTTTAGCTCTGGTGTCAAAATGCTTGCCAGTTAAAGCGTCTTCAATATTCTTATCACCAGTTACAGCTTTTGAGCTTAACAATTGCTGAACAAAAGCTTTTGCTTCAGAAACTTTCTTTTGAGTGTTTTGTTTTTGTCTTTGGCGTTGACCTTTAGTCTGTTGCTCCACTTGCTTCTTTATGTCCTAATTAAGCCCCATAGAATTTTTCTTCCGATACCCATAAATCTAACCAGTAGCTTTAGACATATAAGTGTTCACAACAGTATCAATATCAACATCTGTAACCTCTTTACCAGAAGCCACATTTTGTTGAACAGCAGCTACCATTTCTTGATAAACAGCATCAAACAATTGTTTATAATGAGTAGAATCTACCCCTTCTCCTCTGGTATTAAAATCAGTAAGACCTTTTCTATCCATCGCCTTTGCAATTGCTTTGGCAAATTTTTCGTAGATGTTACCTTTTTTTGTCAGTTCATCAGCAACAGCTTTAGTTGTTTGAACGTCATCATCCGCACTGTGAGCAGCGTTAGCTCCATGGCCTCTTACCAATAAAGCCAAATCTTGTAAATTAGTATGTCCTGTAAATATTGCATTTTGCACCCGATTTTCTTCAAAAACTTTTAACACAGCATTTCGAACATCTTTTGTGTTTCCATAACCGAAAAGACGATTTGTAGCATTAGCAACTCTTGTAGTGACTTTAACATCTTTATGTTTAGTATTATATTTTTCCGCCAGAGTCCTCATAATTTCATCATCAAAACCTGTTTCATCGTCATAAAGACCTTTATTATTAAAGCCAACCATTGTAATATCTTTGCCAAACGTTTTATTGATTTCGGTTAAAATTTGTTTTATATTTTTCTTTTTTGCTTTATAAGCTGCGGCAACCGAAGCATAATCCGCACTACCTTTTTTTAAATTTATTCTTACTTTTTCCAGTTCAGTTAAATCTGCATCAGCCCTATTAAGTAAAAGTTGTCTTAACTATTTTGAACTTTCTATAAGTTCCCCATTTTTAAAAATGTTCATTGCATCTTCAGCGGCAGAAAGATTTGCTTCTTCACTTCCTAAATCTATTAAAATTTCATTACCCTTTCCGCCCAGTGTTTTACCAGTAGTCGGTTCATACGCAGAAAAAGTAATTGGACGAGCAGTATCAGTTTTATTATTTGTCCATCCTGTTACATTCTTTTTTTTACTGGCAGTTTCCAAATCGTAAAAAACTGATTTGGTTTCTTGAATCTCTTTTGCAAGTTGTTGCGCTTGTTTTTCTAAATCTCTATCAATAGCCATATATTACCTCCATATTACAAAGAAATACCATATTTCTTTTCTATTTTTTGTTTAATTGAAGAGTTATATTGTTTTAAAAATTCTTGTTGCCCTCTTTGCAACGCTATTTTATAAACCTCATCTAATGGAGATAAGGCTAATGTATTTAAATTATTATTTTGCTTGTTTAAGTTCCAATCATCTATTGGATCTATCTCTATTTCCTCCCAATAAATTGCATCAGCATCATCAGCAAATTGTTGTTCTTCAAAAGGCCCAACATACGAATACTCAAAGTCTGGGTCTATAAAATCATCCATTGTTGAAATTCTTGAAGGATTATGTCCTCTATCTAACTATCCTCGTTCCATTGAATTTAAAAAACGAAATTTACTTGAATCATATGTTATATTGGGATATATATTTATATTATTAGATGTAAATGTTAAAGAGGGAATTAAAGATTGTTCATCATAATATTTACCATAATATTCATCAAAAACTTTTTTAAAAACGCTTTCTTGAATATTCCTATAATATCCATAAACTTCATTTTTTATTGCTGACACTCTTTGCGGAGTTGTCCTTTTTATTTCTTGAACTGTTTTTAACTACTGGTCAAGCGTTTTTAAAACAGTTTTTGTATATGTATTTATTTGTTGAACTTGAGAAAAATCCATATATTATCCTCCTTCTTATGTGATAAAAGAGGGTGCTCTATACACCCTCTTATTATTCATTCTTTTAATATTACTCTTCAGTTTTCTTTTTTCTACCTCTCGTAGATTTTTGTCTTGTTTCTTTTTTAGATTGCTCAGTTAATTCACTAAGACTTTGTTTTGCTTCTTCATTTGCAATTTCACTAAGATTATCTATAACTTGTCTGGCGTTCGGGTCATTAAGTTCCATAATCTTACGCAAATCAGCGACCATCTTCTTATCCTTCTCCAACTTCTCAAGAAGCTCCTCATGTTGTTTAGCAGATTCTTTCAAAGCCTGATAATCAATATTACCGAGAAGAGAATCCAAATCCTTCATAGCATAAATATTGAGAGAATCCTCAATCATTTTTACAATCTTGCTATAATCATCTTTACAATACTGCAAGATAAAGTTAGCAAAAAGAGGATAAAGTAAATCATAAGATTGATAAGTCCTAAATTCAGGGTCGGTTACATCAATCAAAGCATAGCCTCCTAACAGGACATCAAAGAACAATTCACGTTCCATATTGATAACACGAATCTCGTGCATCTCTACATCTTCTGCATTAAACTTAAAAATAATAGCCATAATAAGACGCATCTTATCAAGAATAGGAATATAATTCCTAATGGTCATTCTATTACCAAGTTCATCCAATTCTTCTACAGAAGTTTTACCCTGAACAAAACGAGAAGCTACATTAACAAGTTCCGCAAGCTTAATTTGCTCTGGAGTTTTATCTTTTTCCTCGTTATTTAGTTCAGAATTTGAATTAACATTTTCCTTAACTGGAAAATCAACCACTTTATTATCTTTTGCATTTTCATCCATAGGTGAAAATCTCCTTTAATCAAAAATTAATTTAAAAATTGTCCAAATAAAAAAGTATTTTTATTTGCCTTACTTCGATACCCGCACTACCATCTCATGTCCACAGTGCGGACAGTATACATGAAGAAATGATACCTTTACCTTTCTTCCATCTTTTAGCTCTAATTCATCATAATCTGTCTTTGTATATTCAGAATCTTCGTCATTTTCATCTATCCATTGTTCGTTCTGACAGGCTAAACATTTATAATACATACGCTATACCTCAATCCATACTAATTCCAAACAACTCTTCAAGTTCTTTATCATCTTTAGGAGCTAAATATCCTTGGGTTGTTGAAATATTTTCGTGTCTTGCAATCAATCTTAACTTTTCAATTGGAATCGGAGGCATATTATTATCAATCAAATGCTAATGTGTTCCATTAGAATAGTTCTCTAAGGCTGAATGCCTGAATGAGTGGACGTTAAAATTTTGTTCCTCTCCTGTAAAATCTTCTACAATCTTACGCCAGTTTACCACCCATTCATAAATATTACCGGGTGATGCTGCTTTTCCCTCCGCATTTACAAATAATTCTGGGATTCCATCATCACCACGCTATTCTAAATATTTCTTTGCCGCTTTTTTAGTATAATCAAAATAAATTAAAGGAAATACTTTTCCCCTTTTTCCAACCACCTAATTTGTGCAATTTCGTTCGTCAGAAACACTATCTTTTTTTACTTGTGCTAATTCGTTTTTACGAGCGGAACTTTCGTAAGCTAAAGCAAGCAATGTAGCATCTTTATAACGCTCATTATCCATAAAATATCTATAAAGGGTCATAATGGTATCATTACTCAAAAATTCAATTTCTCTTACTTCTTCTCTTGGCAATCCCTTTACTTTAGAAGCAAAATTAATAGTATAATCATAATCCTATTCATTAGAAGCATACTCAAGCATAGTACGAACCATTGACATTAAACGGTTAACTCTTGCTGCACTTACTCCAAGTTCATCTGAATAATACAAAGTAAAATTACGAAAGTCTCTTTTGTTTAAATCCAAAATGCTTCTATTATCTAATTTATTTTTAATATAAAGTAAAACAATTCTACCATCATTATAATACTATGCAATAGTCGAAGGCTTTTTCTTCGTTGCTTTACATTCAATCATAAAATCATCAAGTAAATCTTTGTTTTCTGGATTTACTTGTTTATATTCCTCTTCATCAAATATCTTGTTATAGGGTTGATGTCGAGCCATTTAATCATCTCCTTTTATATACTAAAAAGTAAATCTTTTAATTTCTCCATTTTTTCTTGAAATGCAGGACTTACTATGCCGTTGTAAATGTCCCGACAAGCTATTATATTTTATATCTAACTTTTTACAGACTTCTGAAACACAGCTAAAAATTTCTCCGGTTTCCAAACATTTTACCTTGTTTGGTCTTCTGGCCTTTCTTAAATTTATATTTTTAGATTCATCTAAATATTTCCAATGATACCGATTGCCATTTTCATCTTTTCCACTGGTTTCTATTCTTTCATATAAAACAGCCCTTATATTAGCTTCATTTCGATTGGCAAATTTAGCCGCCTCTACAATACTTTTAAAAATTTCTCCTGTTTCTACACAAACAATTTCCTATCGAATTGTGTCAATGCCTGATTTTTGATTTAAAAGAAGCTCTCTTTTTTCTTCTGTATAATCTTCTTTAAACAAAAAATGAAACCGCTTTGCAGTTAAATTTGGCATTGTATCTCCACAAACAGCATAAATAGTAGAATCTGTACATCCTACGCTCTATGCTGCATAAGCAGCATTTAAAAATTCCTCTCGTGTTTCCAAACAAATTACTGGTTTAGACTAAACAGCACAAATTGCCATTCGAGCCTAAGCATATTCATAAGATGAAACAACAATTCTTTTTTTAGTCTTGTGTATCCGATTACTCATAGACCACCAAGCGTAAGCATAATCCTTGTCGCTTCTATTTTCATAATGAAGTATTTTATGGGCATAATAATGCTCTTGTCCTAAAAGCCAAATTAAATTCTCTTTTTCATTGTTTCCACCCTTACTCCTTAAAACAATATGATGTCGTTCCATGTAAACAAACTTATATCTCCTATCTTCACGCATCTATCGTATCCTTTGAATATAATCTAAATATTTCTCATTCTTCTCAGGTACAATAGGATTTATTTCCATCAACAATTTAACTTCGTTTTGCATAACTTCAACTCCTTTTTAGTTGACTTTATTTCAAATAAAGTTGTAAAAGTAAGTGTATCGAAAAAGGCTCAACACAAGGTAGCTACTCCCTGTCCTTTTACAACTCTATAAACTAATTAATTATTGCTTTTCTTTGATAATGTCCTCTAACAATTTCTTTACATTATAATCATATAGTTTTCGCTTTTGCTCTTGCTTTACGATTATTCCACCGTTCTGCACTATATCTATAGGTTTCGCACTCTTTCTATCATTCGATACAAAATAATCATTGAACGCTTCAATGGGCCAAAAATATGTATCTTCGCTATACGGCTCTCCATCTTCTTCGTGTCTGAAATTGATGATAAATCCTGTAATAACACCTTCGTGCAAACCACCATTTGATAAACTACTAATTTGATGTAGCTTTATCATTCCACCATCATCGGGCTCCCTTTGAAAACTTATGGACTTGCTATGCGTACTCTTCATTTCTAACATAAACAAGTGACCATCATAAAACATTATAAAATCAGCCGGAGATTTTAAAGTGAAACGAGACCTTAACTCCTTGTTCTGGTTAAAAGACATATCAGTATCATTTAATCTTAATATAAACAAATCTTGCTTTTCAGCAGATTGTTTCCAAAGCTGTTCAAATTTTTTACCAGCATTTTTCATATTATTTTCCCCAAAAATCGGAAATTGCAAAAAAAGAGGTAGTTGAGCGCATAAGGTCTGCCTTAATAACACATTTCAACTACCCCTTTGTAAATTATATTTTTGACAAAATTTTCGTGTTTATTTCGCCTTTAGTTCTTTTATTAAATCAATTCCAATCATCTTCGAAATCTTCATAATAATCTTTTTTATGTTTTTTTGCTTTTCGAGTTTCATAGCGATTTCTGTTCTTAGATTTCTCGGAATCTTCTTTAAACATATCAAGAAATTCTTCTTCATGGCTTACCACTTTCTTTTTAGGTTTATACTTATATTTATTCTTGAAATCCTCTTCATCTTTATCTTTTCCAAAATTTGAATTCCAATCTCTTTTGAAATCCTTTTTAAAGTCCTTCTTAAATCCATTCTAACCATTATTAGAATTTCTTTTATCATTATTGCTTTTATTTTTACTGTTATCAAACTTCTTATTAAAGTTTTTGCCAGAATTATTAGAATTTTTATTAAAATTTTTATTTCTATTCTAATCAAAAGAACGCTTATCTGTTCTCTTGTTCTCTTGGTTCTCCATAAAATCCTCTAAAATGTTTATTATACATAAAAGAACTTAATATCTTTCAGTCCCTTTCCATAATCAAAAACAAATACCGTGCATCCAGAGTTTGCCATTGTATATCCACTCTTGACAGTCCAATTATCCATTTTAGTCATAGCGGATAATGTAAAAATAGACACACCAAAATTTTTTGTTTAATCTTCTTTTTTAGAACTTTTAGACCATCTATCTAATTTATTCTATACATTGTTATATTTTTCGTGTTTATATTTCCAATAAAAACCTTTAAACTTCTATCCTTTTTTTATTGCATGGCATATACCACTACTTCTTGGAGGCCGTCCAACAGCAATAGAGGCTTCTTTACAAGTTTCAAATTCAGTAAGTTCGTTACCTTCATCATCTACCTAAATAACAGGTCTTTTATTATCTGGTTTATAATATATAGAATTTTTATCTAACTTTTCATATTCGTCTTTCCAATACCATAAATATCCACCACAAGAACAAATATTATGAGCAGCATTGGAGCGAATTGGGTCAGCATTTAAACCAGTAATTTTAGCAGCCTCCATCACAGTTGGATATTCTGTTACATATTCCCGATTTAAAGTTAATTGTATTATAGCGCCTCTACACCAGTAATTATTTAAACCACTAACATCAGCATGATGGTCTTTTATTTTTCTTCTGGTTTCTTCGCTGTGTTTACCATTACTTCTTCCACCCATATCTTGATTGAAACCAAATTCTTCTTTATATGACTAATACTGTAATATTAGCTCTTTTTCTTTTTCATCAGCTTCATTCTAAGTTAGATTTTTAAATAAAATCTCATGAGTAAAATTATCCCATCCGTATTTTAAAATAGCATTATAAAACCTACTATCATTAGGTTTTCTTGATTTCCCAGATTTTGTATATTTTCCATGAGGTTTGTACCCATTACCTTTTTGCCATCTTTTTTCTGGATTTTGATGGTGAGTAATACCTATATATCTTTTTATTACTCCATTTAGTTCTATCCAATGCACATAAACAAGCCATTTTTCTTCCATTTTCAAATCATCTCCGTTACGATAAATTGAAAAAAAGAAAAAGTAATCTAAATTTAACGGAATTTAGAAAGGTAGCTACTCCCTGTCCTTCTCCTTTTTTATATTAACAAGAAAAAACTTGATAATAACAATATTTAATTAAATATATACAAAATGAACTTCTTCTAAGCCAGAATCATGGTTAAAAACAAAACCAGCAATTCTTCGGTTAGATATATAACCATTTTTAGCCGTCCACACATCTTTTGCCACAGGAGAAGGACAAGTCCAAACATCCACTCCTGCATTTTCCTTACACATTAAATGATGCAAATGACCTAAAAGCCAAATTCGAGTAGGACATTGAGCCCAATCTTCTGGTCTTTCTAATTGCATTAAAGTATAAATTCTATCTTTTTCCTCGCTACCATGAGAAAATCCAATTAAATTATTCCCTAAACGGACATATTTCCTTGTAGTCGGCAAAGCATCCACTTCTACATTTGCGTCCAAACGATAATAAGCTTCCAGTAATCTTCCTAACATATAAGATTCGTCTCGGTCATGATTGCCTTCGGTATGAACTACTAAAACAGGAGATATTTCTTTAAAACTATCTATTACAGTAATAATAATTTCACAAGTACGGTCAAAAATTTCTCTGAAAGATGCACAATTACTTTGTTGATGTCTCCCGGAAGAAGTCCAACCCGTAGCAGAACTATTCATTACATCATTTCCAATACACAAGACAATTTTCTCAAAATTTCTATTCTCATATCTTTGCAAAAATTGTTTTACAATTTTTCGAACCATTTGTTCTGCTATATCTAAATTAAAGTCTTCTCCTGTTTCTTCACTATAGCCAGAACGACCAATGTGCAAGTCCGCAAAATTTATTACCAAATATCCATCTGACTGAATTGTTTTTTCTTTTAAACTAACAGGAGAACTTTTAAAAGACTCAAAATGTTTTTTTACCGCTTCTAAATCCAAACCCGTTTCAGTGGGCTTTACAGTAATCTTAGATGAATAAAGATTTCTTGTGCCACCTTTACCATCTCCCTGTTGCCAAATTGAGCTCTTTGCATTTACAAGTTCATAATAAACAGGGTCATATCCATGAGCCTTAAGCAAAGATTCTTTATCATTGATTTCATCTTTACTCAAAGCAACAATCTTTTCAGAAGTTTTAGAACCATCTGCATTTAAACAAACAGTCTCCTTCTGAGTTTTAAAAATTTCTTTGGGTTCAGCAACCCATCCCTTTGAAGCAAATTCATCATACGCTCCAAAGCTTCTACGGATACTATCTGTAGTTACAGTTGGCAAACCATACTTAGCTCTAATATCTTGTGCGTCAGACCAAGTTGCGTCACCCTCTAAAATTTTAGACCTGACCTAACGCATTTCTCTCAAATAATCATTTGAGACTGTATAATCATTTAAAGCCATCTTTTTTATTTTCCTTTTTATTTAATATAATTCATCCAAGAATTTGACAAATATCAGTAATAACTTCGTCAGTAATACCATACTTAATCTGGTCATCAATATAAATGTACCATTCTTTCTTCATCTGCTTATTCAAAAATGTCTTTTCAATCTTAGTGTGCTCAAGAACATTTTCTTTAAGCATATCCATTAAACGCTTATAATTCTCAGTTTGAGCAACAACAGCGTCATAGCCACCTACACTTCCGCCCTGACCAGCATGAATCAAGACTGTTGACTTAGGCATTGCAAAACGTTTATGACCATTAAGATAAATTAATGCTGCTGCTGACATACAAGCATTTAAATTGTAAGTGTATATCGGAGTTTTAGAAATCTTCATAATATCAAGCAAAGCAAAACAGGAATCCAAAGTGCCGCCGTAAGACTGGAGCAAAATTTTAATAACCTTTCGCTTTTCAACGGGAATATGGTTTTTTTCATCCTCACGGTTATATTGAATTACTTGACGAATTTCATTAAACAAATCGTCATCAATATCCTTGTCAATCCAAATTACTCGCTCTTTTCTATCAAGATAATATTGCAAGAGTGAGGGAGTAGGGAGCTAAAGATTACCCTCTGGTTCAATATCAACAAGCTCAACCAAATCTGCCAATCCTGCATTTTTTGCATTAGTATCATTCATATTAAATACCTTTTTTAACCTTTAAATTTATTTTTCTATGTTAAAGCTTTTTCAAAAAAGCCTTATTTACTAATTAAAAGATGGTAATTGTTCCTATACAAATCAGAACAAAAGGTAGCTATCCCTGTCCCATCTTATCAAAAAGCCATCAAGTGTGCCATTTCTGGTCTGATGGGATATTAGCATGAAACGTATATTATATAATATACATTACAAGGAACTCCTTGTACACATGGCACATGAGCTAATTAAGGATTTATGCCGACATCCCGAAACGCCTTTCTCTTCCGCTTGAAACCTCACATGAAAGTATGTAGGTCGGTTGGTTCTATTAATCCAACATTACAGATAAATTCCTAAACCAAGAATTAAAATCAAATTACAACAAAATTTCCGTGGATTTATTAGCAATAATTACCTTGTCAGTACGATTTCTCTTGCTAATAAGTTCCTGTAAATCAGCCGCAAGACCAATTCTATCTTTCATGTTTCCATGTTGAAGAACAATCTTACCATACATACCAGTTCCAAATCCGCCAGAATAATAATCGCAAAGTTCATCTCTTTGCATATGACTTGAAAAACTATTCAGATTAATTACCTTACATCTACTATGAATTTGTTTTCCATTAATAGAAATTGTTTTGGTCTTTTTTTGCTTAATTTTCCAAGCTAAAGTTCCCTCAACAGAATAACCAACAAAAACAATTCCATCTTTTGAAGAAGGAAGCAATCTTTCAGCTACTCCAACCGCAAAGCCAGCATTTAACATTCCAGCAGAACAAATAAAAATTGCAGGAATGTTTTTATTCAAAACTCCTTCAACATCTTCATAACTACTTGTAAAGGTAATTTTATCCCAAGAACAAACCTCTTGCCACTTTTCAAGCTGCTCTCCTGTTAAAACCCAATCGAAAATCTTATTGATTTTACAAGTTAACGGAGACCCAACATAAACAGGGATATTAAATTCCGGGTCTTCTTTAAACAAATCATAAAGAATTGTAAGAATTACTTGGCTACGCATTAAAGAAAACGAGGGAAATAATAATCTTCCCTTTCCTTCAATACAAACATCCCTAACAAAAGTTTGAATCTTTTCTAAATCTTTTTCTCTATCTTTTGCCTTAATGCTACGTTCTCTATTAGCATAGGTACATTCACCAATTAAAAGATTAGCATTTTGAATCGGTTCAAATTTATTTGTATAATATCCTTCTGTCCTTAAATTGCCTAAATCTCCTGTAAAAGCAATCCTTTTTGTTGTGCTTCCATTTTTAATATACAAAACCAACTGAGCAGCACCAACGATATGTCCAGAGGGAATAAATTCAAAAGATACTTCATCATCTAACTTAATCTTTTCTTTGAACGGATACTCTTTCATGAAAGCAATCATGTTTTTTACATCAGATTCTTCATAAATAGGAGGATAATCCTTCTTGAATCTCCTAAACAAATCTTCTGCATCTCTCAGCATAATCTTTGCACTATCAAGAGACAGTTCCCTAATTATATCTTTGTTACCCTCTGGAACAATAATCTTTCCATTAAAACCACGCTTGGTTAATAAAGCAAGTCTCGATGAATGGTCTGCATGAGCATGAGTAACAAAAACATAATCAACATTTTTCTCTTTGAAAGAAAATCTTGCATTGTTAGCTTGATATTCCTTCAATAAACTTTGATTACCTTGAATCAAGCCGCAATCGACAAGGATAGTTCGTTCTGGTTTTCCCCATGTAATCACAGTGCAGGAACCAGTAACATCTTCTGCCGCACCAGAATTTTTAAAACTTACCCTAATCTTATCCTTGCTTTTACTCAAAATAACTCCTCCTATATCCGTATAGGAACTCGTAAAGAGAGTTGTATCTCAAACTCTCTCTGCGAGAAATATACATTTAATGTAAATTTATTGAGAGGTTAAAATGAATTTGAAATAATAATTATTCCTCAATTCTCTTAACGTCAATCTTTTTGTATTCGGGGGTACGAACCTTCAAATAAATGTAAGTCATACCATCTTTGCTCTTATACTCAACACTCTTTACATTTGAAACAACATCCTTAGAAATAGGAAGCTCAACGTGTTGAGAATAAGTATAATCTTCTACTTTGGTCTTACCGTCTACAACAATACGGTCGTTTTCAAGCGTAACATTTACATCTTCACTTGCTACCCCTACAGTACGAACCAAGCACTTGTAACCCAAGAACTCTTCTTTGTCATCAGAATCCTTTTTTGTCCAACGTTTCCAATAAGCTGGCATCGTATCCTTAGTGTTGTAAGTATTAAAACGAATACGAGTCGGTAAACCAAATCCAAGAAAATCATCGTCAAAAAAAGTAGAAATTAAATCTGTCATAATAAAAATCTCCTAAAAAATATAGCTTTCGCTAAAATAAAAATTAAACAGGTCTGAGGATTTACACCTCAATCTCTTTTCAGTATACTCTACTTGTACTACACCTGTATATCTGTATCTACTATTATTCTGACTGTAATATACCACACCAAAAGCAAAATGTCAATAACTTTTATAAATTTTGCTCCTCGTATTCTATATTAAGATTTTGTTAAAATAAGCAAATAAAATTTTAGTTTTATTTACCTGTCTCGTTCAAAAAAGGAAAGTAACTCAAAAGGTTACTTTCCTTATTTTATTCTTCAATTCCTTCAGCAGATTCTTCTAAAACACAATCCTTCTTTGAACATTTATCCATCGAAGGACTGTTTTCCCATTTCATCTTCTGATGACAATACTTTGCGTAAGGACAAAGCTGGGAAGTCTCCTTCCCAGCTTTTTTTATCTTACATATCAATCTGCCAAATTCATTAAATTCAGCATTTCGGCAAAGCATAATTACTTAATGGTAACGTTCAGAGAAACAGTAGGCAGAGAATCCAGAGGAGCCTTTGCAGTCACTTCCACAGTCACAGTACCAGTAGCATCCTCAGCAATAGTAACAATACCATTAGCATAAGTATAGCCAGTGCCAGTATCGGCAACAGTGAACTGGTCGTTATTCAACTTAATAGGAGCAGCATCAACAGGGCAAGCATAAACGTTAAGCTCAAGCTTATCACCCTTAGAAGCCTCACGCACAGCATCCTCAACAACAATACCAGTAAAGCCATTCTCAGCAGTACGATTAGCCATAACCTGAATAATTTCAGCGTACACACCATCACCAGAGCAACCAGCACAACCAGAAGCCAGAGCAGTACCCTCAATAGAAGTGTTAGCAACACCAGAAGCAGTCAGAGAAAGCTCCTGAGAACCATTCAGCATGAAACGAGGCACCTTGATAGTAACCTTGCCAGCCAAAGTAGAGGTCTCAATGTCACAAGAACCACCACTATACAGATTAGCCTCAAGAATCAGAGTCAGAGTCTTAGGAATGAAGTTAGCATTGATAATCATACGAGAAGCGAGGTTGTTAGTGTACATATAGCGGATGCAATAAGTACCATCAACAGGAACCTCAATCTCATTAGCTTCAGAAACAGCATATTTATCATACACATTATCAGTACCAGACTTCTTAGCATAAGCATAAACCTTGCTACCAGAAATAGCAACAGCAGACTTAGACAACTTAATCTTCGTACCAGTAGAGGTCAACTCTTCGTCAACCATAACATCGCCGCCCAGAGAAATGTCAGAACCAGTGTTCATGGCAAGATACTCAAGGTTGAACATAGCATCAGTCAGCTTCAGGTCAAAACTGGAAGTATGGGCATAACGACCATAGAGCTTATTCCGAATTCCCGCCCTCACGTCTTCGAAGCTTAATCCAATAGTAATACCAGAATCAATCAGAGTGTTAGCAGAGGCCACCAAACGTTCACCATCGAACAGGGTAGCATTGCCCACGCCAGCAATAACAAATTTCTTTTAACAGAACGCCACCTCTGTTAGCTTTCGCCTTTATGTTTCCATAAAGTTGAGACTATATCATCATCTTTTTTAAGATGTCTCCAACTTCCACTGTCAGTCGCTTACAGTGTACTCCCTTCCGGGATAGTCGTTGAACCTTTTCCTATTCGGAACTTGGCTGCTGATTACCCATTATTAAAATACTTAGGATTTAACCGTATATTATATATTTGTTTTTTTCTGCTTTCGCAACATTCACGTTTAAGCATATTTCATCTTTACGTTGTAGTACAAATATCTTTAGGGCTTTCCAGCAATTCAAGAGTGGCTTTTACATACAGATTTCTCTATACGGGTACTTATTAACACAAGTGATTCTAATCTTGTGTTAGCCAATACCATAATATTATCCTCCTTGTTTTATAGCCCTACGATTATTTTCACGATTGGGCTTAATATTATTTCTTTGTAAAATTCTATACAAAGTATTTATAGACATCTAATATTGTTCACAAATCATACTTGTTTTCTCAATACCAGAAATATATTTATTAACAATTTCATCTTCTTGTTCTTTTAATCTTCTTTGCTTTTGTCCTTTTGTCTCTACAGAAAAATTTCGAACTGACAAAAATTCCAAATATTTTTGATATTTTCTTTCCATATAAAGATTACTATCTTTATACATCCAATCTAAAAACACTTTTAAATCTTCCTGTCGATTAATTTTTATATATCCACAATTTTCATTGGTTTGATAATAAACAATATTAACAGGTAAAAACTTTTCTAATTTTTCTTTTATTTGTAAAAGAAATCTTGGATTTCCAGTAATGCTACTCATACCTCTTGCTCTGCCTTTATAGCTAATACTTATATTACCATCCCCATCAAATACCCCTCGAATATAATCTCGAAAATACTTATCAGGAATATAATCAGGTAATTGCAAAATGTATGTTTTTCTTTCTGATAACCCAAGCTCTTCCAATTTTTCGCAAAAATATTTACTTGTTAATTCAAAATTTACCGCAAAAGATTCTTTCCTGTTTTTTGTCTCTTTTTGATAAACATTATAAATAGGTCTATCACTTTCCAATAAACCCTTAAATTTTTCAAGCAGTTCTAAATCACACGTTTGCAATTTTATTTTTGCGTTGTTGTATTTTTTTGCTATTACAACCATCAGCCGCAAAGAAACCAAGAAAATAAAATTTTTCTGCACAATCTAATTCATCAAGCCAATGTTCATTAAAATGATAAGGAGATTGTCTACTATTATCGTAAACAGAATCATGAGAATCTCTTAATTGAATCCCATGTTTTCGCAAATAGTTTCTTACTGCAACGTCACTTAAACCATAGCGTTCCCCAAGAAAATCAGCAGATAATCCACTTAAATAATCTTGAATCACATTAGTTCCGTCTAATTTAGATTTTCCCATAATATCTCCTTTCTTTTAATATAATTGTCTTAATGATTAAGTAACACTTGCAAATTTTTGCTACAAATCATTCATAGACATAATTTCTTTTGACATATCTCGCTTGTTTTCGCCAAAAATCCAGTGTTCAGGAGGCTTCTTAAATTCAACAAACCCTGACATCGAAGCCTGTATCTAAGCATAATAATAATTCTTAGCGTCTATCGTTTTTAACATCAAAGAAAGTTTCCTTAAAGTTATCTTTTCTTTTAATTCTTCCATCGTATATGGAGAACTAATCGAAATGCAAACCAACATCTTTTCCAGACTTGGAGAAGAATAGTTTTTGTTTTCTAAACGCTGTTTTAACTCCATATCTTTTTTTAAGTTGGGGTCAATATATTTGTCTTCATCATAATCCAAGATGTTCTAATGAGTTACCACAGCTACCAGTTCATCAAATTGTTTAGGAGTTAATTCAGTATTATAAATACTTAACTTTTTGGGGGATGTATTAACAATACTAAATATCTCCCTCATTTTACTTTGGCAGTCGGGACATACACTAATATTTTGCAAAAATTTTAAATTCTCTATTTTTTTATCCTGTTCGTCCATGTCTTCCGTAAAAGACTGTTGAAGTTGAATAAATTTAGTTGTAATTTCTTTTTGCTCAATTTTATGCCGACACTCTGGACAAAACAAACCATTCTTTTCATGAAGAACAAGCTCTAACATACTAATAACCTATGCGGTTATAGCTTGCCCGTATTCTTGGTTCTCCATGCAGCTTATCAAATAAGCCATATTAGACATACTAATTCCTTCTGGATTAGATACGCCTTTATAAACAACTCGTCCCAATTCGTCCTCGGATTTAACCTTTTTAACGGTCTTATCCATAGTTAAACAAGACAAATTGCTGTAAAAATTATAATAATCTTTCGTCATTACTGGGTAAATCTTTAGCCCATTTACAAAAGGAACAGGTTCATCTAAACCGAAATATGCTTGTTCGTATATAGTGATTTTTTCTTGAAGTTCCTTTGAAATAATCATTCAACGTCACCCCTTAAGAAACACCACTCATTAAACAGCCCATTGTAAGTTTAATTCCTTCAAAGTTTCTGTTGTTCCAAACTCCGTGTTGACCATATTGGAATCTGCTCATGGTCTGAGTAAACTCTATAGTCCCAATACCCTAAACTTGAGCTCCATTAAGTAAAAACAAAATAGCTTTTACTAAAGTAGTAATTCTACTTTTCATGGTAATTCTTACATCAACCCCATTAACATTATCAATGGGATAAGAATTCTCTTCATCTGGAGCATTTATGTCAACACACTTGTTATGAGTAATAACATCAATACCTACATTAACTACAGCTTTGTATCTATCAGCAGGAATAATCCTGTCAATATACACCTTAAGTATAGTGTTTTCAGCAGTCCAAGCATCTTCAAAATGAGGACTTCTAAAAATACGTTTATCAGTCTAAGACCCATCTCCATTACTTATCAAAGACACTATCTGTTGATAAGTTGGAAGTTCCTTATTTAATGCGTCACAATCATTATAATAAAGCAATTTCCAAATAATATGCGTCTATTCTAATTCTGCTTGCGTCTTTTTATTCGGTGAAATGAGATAATAAATAATTCTATCTTCAAGTTCATCTAAATGAATAAATCTATTATAAGCAGATGGAGCAAAACTATTATCAATCATTAGTAAAATCCTCCCAGTTTAAATCTAAATACTTCGCTGAATGTAATATTAGAATCATTTGGGTCTTTGCAAGAAGCTGTTACATCCAATGTTCCTCTATTACACGTTTTTAGATTCTTAATAACAAAAGAGTTTTCGCTAAGTTTTGTGAAAATATAATAGTTTTTCCAGTTTTCCTCTTTAATACCATTTAAAACAATCTAATACTCAAACTCAGTATCTATCCTGTTTCCCTTAAGACTTAAATAAGTCTTGCATTCTCGGCTATCGCCAAGGATTATTTTCGTATCTTGTGGGTCAAGAACAATTTGATATTCATTGCTCTCATTGTTTTCTTTTTCTGGAACAAGATAAACAGGAGCATTTTTTGGAATCCTTTTTTCAAAGTTGTCTTCATCTGCTACTGCATCTTTATCCAAAGCCAAAACAATAAGCGGTATATCTTTTATTCCACTTTCCCGTTGACGCACAAATGTTTTTGTAGAAGCACATTTTATAATCGCTTTTACTTTATATAAAGAATTATTTAGCTTTTCATTTGCATCAATAGACCCAAGAATAATTCTATCATTGATTTTTATGCAATTCGAAAAATAATTCATTTGAGCCGTAAGATATAATTCTGCTTGTGGAACTACCAACGTTTGGTTATAATAAAGTTGCATATATTTCAACTCACTATCCACAATAACAGGTTCATATCTTACTTCTGTAATATTATTAGATTTTCCTGTCGGAGACCCTAAAACAGCTACGGAAGCATTGCAACGTCTAATAACACAAGAGCATCCTGGACTAATAGGAGATGCGTTTATATTAATCCATACGCTTGTATCATAATATTTGTCCTCTTCCGACATAAGCGACATATCAGGAAACTTTAAATTAAAACGAAATCTTTTACCAAGTTCTTGGGCATATTTCAAATCTCTAAAAGAAAGTTGAGCCCAATCCGTCCGCAAATCCTTTCCGTTTTCTCCTTTAACAGAACGTATAACAACATCAAGAGGAGTATAATTGGGTAACAAATCTGTATACCCAATTTGTTTTTCTCTTTCCTCTTCAATACCGACTACATTATATCTAAATTCCCAATCCTAATCTCGTTTAGCCTAAAGGTCATTAATATAATGATTATCTTTTGACATATTTTTGTTTAAACGAGATTTCAATAACATAGAACTATTTGTTACATTGGTTGTATCAATAATTGCCATATAACTATCTCCTTATAAGGCTTGCTTTTAATCTTGATATTTTTTTAAGAGATAATTAGCAAAATTAGTGGATTCAAAAACAAGTTTCTTAATTTGCCCTTTATCAAGTTGGCTGGTCAAAATACTATTAATATTAATCACAATATTTACCAACTCACCATCAAAAAGAGTATTGCTTGAAGAAACATATAACGCAACTCCACCACAAAATACTTTATAATTATAATTTGAATTCGGTTCTTGTGACTTATCGTACACATACAAAATCTTCTTCAAACGAGAAATAATTTCCTCCAAACAAACAATTTTTTCGTTGGAGGATAAAGTAACTTTAAATGTCTCATTGTAAGTTTCATTAAAAGCTTCCATTTTACCCCCTTCCTATCTTTCGAGACCCGTTTGCAAAACGAATCTGCCAAGATAGCTTGCTTGTTTGATTACAAATTTCAGTATCGAGTTGATTTACCCATTCATTTTTGCTTTTTAGGATTTTATCATTAGACATAATCTTAAAATCGCTATCTTGCATAAGGTTTCTCAAATCAAGAAGCATATTTCTCTCTTCTTCACCCCATGCCTTTACCAATAATCTCGCAAGAATATTTTTTATGTATTCTACAATCTATTTATTCCCAATATTATTGAGCGTCAAATTAGAAAAATCATCAGTAAACTCTCCTACATAATATTGTTCTACTGCGTATTCTTTACCTTCAGGTAAAACATCCGGGAAAATTACCGTATGTTTATCTTTATTTATAGACCCCTGTACCATAATATCCCGTTCCATATAACAATATTCCGAATTCAAAAGTATTTCAAATCCTTCATCCAAAAGGAACTCGTTATTTTTCCCATCTCCTTGAAAAATCTACATAGTTCCTTTTGGTTCATTATATTCGGACAAGCGTAAAGATACGCTAAGGGGATTATTAAACATTCCAATTGCATTTTGCATATAGGTATACATAATCTTTGAGAATTGTACCCTATCTGTTTCATATGCTTTCGTGATTCGAGGGTCATCGAACAATGCTATTGCTTTTGTATAAACATCACTAAACAAAAAACCCATTGTTTAATCCCCTTTCTTGTATTTACTTATTAAAGTAACCAAAATTCATTGTTGCGATATAATTGTCAAAAATATGTTTATTAGAGATACGATTAAGCAACTCAATCTTAGCTCTATCCATATAACGAGAATCTTTTTCGTAACATTTACCAAGCCAATAAGAGCAAACAAAGTCCCTGTCTTCCTCAGTAAGAGTATTTAAATAATCTTCAAGCTGACGTTCAGACTTCTTGTAAATCTCAGCAAGGTCTTTCTTGGTAACATAATTATAATTCCCTCGTTTAACACAAGGAATATTATAACGCTCTGCAACATCTTCGTATCCGGCACCAATAAGGATGATTTCTTTATCAAACCATTTACGGTATTTAGAAACACATTCCTCAAATTGCTGCCAACTAAGCACTCTCTCTTCTCCTAAAGTATGAAAATCAATAGCAGCTCCAGTTAAACGAATAGAGGTTGCGAGACCGCCAAGAAGCTCTCTGTTATGCACAATAACAACCTCTTTATCACTTTTCTTGTTTCCAAGAATTTCAAGCAATCTTTCAGTTGTATCTGGAAGGGTAGAAGAAACAACAGGAGCTACTTCCATGACGGGAGTAGCCTCCTGCGCTTCGTATTTCTTTTCTAGCTCTTCGTTTTTCTTCTTCTGTTCATCAAGCTCGTTCTTAAGAGAGCTAATAGTCTCTTTCATAGGGGCAAGCATTTCCATGAACTGTGCAGTCATATCGTTTGCATTATTAGTAGTTTCGGTGGAAGGAGCCTCAGTTTGGGTTACTACTTCCTCGGTTACTTTCTTATTTTTATTTACAGCCATTTTAAATGTCTCCTTTTAAACCTTTTAAACTTTAGAAATATTAATTAAGAAAAATCATCTTATATTTCTTTCTATAAACTTAACTATAAATTACCAAATTAGTTAATTTATAAATTAGTTCAACTGGATGGCCCGGAATTTGGAACCAACCACAGCGTCCATACCCATACGCATATCAACAATGAAACCATAGGCATGGTCAGCGGCAAACATAGCATCCTTCTCAACGGACACGGTTTGACCTTCAAAAACAACCTTAATAGGTTTATTCATCCCCAGCGGACAGTATGTTATTTTAAAATTATTGTTTTTTAAACATAGCAAAAATGTTTTCTGTTTTTACTTTGACGAGAAGCCGAACTTTCACAATCGGTTTTTATAGTTCTTCTTCCCACCCCAGTTTCTCTATAAGCGTCTCTTATACTATCATATATTATACCCGTTTCTATACATTTTATCTTTTTTTGTATAAAAATTTCAGCCTTCTTAGAAACAATATTTTCTTCTCCTACAAATCTCCAAATATAAGGAGTTCCATCTTCTGAATGACCCGCTCTGGCAATCTGTCCTTTACAACACTATCCAATATGAGATTGAGAGATACCCGTTTGGTCAGAAGCTACTTTGGCATTAGGATAAGCGACTCCAGTAGTTAAATTAATAACTGGTTTTCCTCTCTTTTTTAGATTTGCTTTATGACTTTCAGAAAGATTTTTTCCCTTCTTTAATTCAGAATTTGCTTTAGCTGCTTGTTCTCTCGCTTGAGCATATTCATCAGGAGAAACTTTGTATTTTCTTCTTTCTTCATTTACACACTAACACATATTCCACCAAGCAAATTGTAAGCCTTTTTCTTTGGGATATTCTTGAGCCAGCAATTTGTGTGCATAATAATGCTCTTGAGCATATAAATAAATTAAGTTTTCTGGTGTATTTAATCCACCTAAAGACTTAGGTTTAATATGATGCTTTTCTTGATAATTATTTGTGTCTTTTTCATTTTTTCTACTGTTTAATATTCTATTTATATATTCTTCATATTTTTCTTCATCTTCTGGAATAATAATTTTTATTTTAAAACACTCTCCCTTTATTAAAGATGGAAAAACAATAATTTTAAATTAACGTGTTCACATAAAGTCGTTACTTTTATGTAGTTCTCTTATGAACTTCTTATATTTTCATATAAGCTCAGACTATATCTTCACCCTCAACTTTACTTGGTAGGGGCTACCCACTTCCATACACTTGTATGTACTTCCCTCAAGAGGAATAGTCGTTGAACTTTTTAGCTAACAATTTAGCTAACTTAGCTGCTGATTGTCTATTTTTGGGGCTTCTTTTAGGATTTAACCTTGAGAAATCTTGATTTCTTTTTTCTACTTTCGTAACTATCGCACTTAAAATTACTTTTTATGCTGTAGTGAATCAAGCTTTAAGAGTTTTCAGCAATTCAGGTAGTATATTGGATTATTTCTAATCTCTATACGCACATTACTGTACGCACTGACTCTTTGTTGTTATACACAACGGTTAATCATATAAATAATATCATCAGGCAGAACCACTTCAGGAGTGCCGTTGATAGTATTAGGAACAAGAGCGTTGCCCAGTTCAATCATAGGAACGTTCTTATAATCAGGCAAGAAACCAGTCTTAACGATGGCAGAATTTTCATCATAACGGAAGCCCTTAGTGCTGTCGGGAAGGACAGAAGCCAGAGCAATAGAAGTACCAAGAGCGTAAACATCAGCACCACCGTTGGCAAGCTTGATGTTACGAGCGGTCTTCAGCCAGTTTTCATCAGTCAGACCATTAGCGATATAACCAGCAATACCATCCTTGTTAGCGGTAGTAACATTGCTGTTATTAGTAATAACATCAGCCATAACCTTAGCCAGACGAGCCTGAATGTAAGCAGCGAAAGAGGCACCAATCTTAGCAATCAGCTTACCCCAATCGAGTTTGTTAGAAGCAACATGGTCAGTTATATTTAGGAACGAATCGTCAATTCGTCCTGAGTAAAACTCCTCACATTTTCATGTGAGCTTAGACTATATCTTCATCCTTTAAGGATGTCCACCATTTCGGAATACTTTAATGACTATATTCCTACTTCCCTTCCGGGAATAGTCGTTGAACCTTTTCCTATTCGGAACTTGGCTGCTGATTACCGATTTAATCGGTGTTTAGGCTTTAACCTTGCACCATACAATTAATTTTTTCTACTTTCGTAACCATCACGATTAGATTTGTTTCAATCTTGCGTTGTGGTTTAATTGTCTTTACGGTATTCCAGCAATTAAATGGAATTATTTTTACGCATATTTCTATACGCCCCAGCTATTTATAAATTGCTTATATTTAACCAGTCAACATACAGAGCAACCTGTTCACGCTTGGCAGTCACAGTATACTCAGTGTTAGAAGCAGTCTGGACACCGCCACGAGCGATGCCTTCAGCAAGGCTGGAAACGATGAACAGCTCATTGCTATCCACTGTATACTTTGCGTTATCGCCAAAACCGACCTGAATCACATCATACAGTTGCTCATAACCCATAGCAGCAACAGTAGGAACAACAGGGGTAATAGCACCAGCCATGATAGTATCGAAAGTCTCAAGGAAACCAGTCTTCTTATACACCATGGGGCTCTTAATCATTTCCATGCCAGTCCAAGTTATGCCACCCTGCTCAACGCAATACTGCATGAACTTAGCAGAGAACTCACTATTAGCGTCTTGATATTCAGCAGTGTTAGCCTTACCCTCAAGAGCCTTCTCGGACAAAGTAACCAAAGATTCAACGAGACCGTCTGCAACGTCTTCGTTGAACTTGTTATAACTAAAAATCTGTTTCATAATTATATATATCCTCCTTTTAGGTTATAGAATCTTCTATTAGATAGACAGAACGGTGCAGAAATACTTCTTGCTGTCATTGACCTGACCCATAATCTTGTTGGTCTCATACTCAACCTTAACAGCAAAACCAGCGCCCTCAGCACCAGCCTTAAAACGACCGTCAGTATCGGGAACATACACATTACCAGCGGTAGGAGCGGCAGTAAAGTTCTCGTCACCAAGGAAGAACTCGTCACCAATCTGAGGAACACGCACACGAGTCAGAGCGCCAGCTGGGACAGGAAGACCAGCAACCTTAATGCTAAGGCCCTTGTAGTTCACACCAACGACATCGCTCTCAGACACGCCAACATAGTCAACAATACCATAACGCTTGCCAGCCTCATAGCCAGCTTCGATAGTACGAGTATTCATGTCCTTCAGGTTCTTATAAACCTCATGGTCAACCAAATCGCCAACCTTAACAACAGCACCGTCAAACAGTTCATTCTCGCACTTACCACTGACAAGATAGGATTTAACATCTTCACTTGCCATCAAAATCTTTTCAAAAAGTTTCATAGTAGAATTTTCCTCCTATATTAAATCCTTCTCAGGCGTTGAACCAAATTTTTCAATTCCTGAGCGTTAGTTAAAGTCTCCTCAACAACACCATTGTTCTGAGACTTGTTAATAGAAACAGAGAAAGTCTCTGCTTTTTTAGCTTTGCTCATTTTTCTCTGAGCATACAAAGCGTCAGCAAGGCTGTGTTCAACAGCACTCTGAACGTCTTCGTTAGAAGAATAAGCGCCATTCTTGCAACTCTCAGAGAAAGTAGCTTTAATAGCGGAATTATTTTCAGCAGTCAAATCCTCTTCTGCATCAATCAAAGAGCAAGCGAAAGCATAGAATTCATCGTTCTGCTTTGCCGTAAACTGAGCAAAAAGAGCATCATATTTGGCCTGAAGGTCGTTAAACTTAGCGTAAAGTTCATCGGCGGTAAGATTTTCCTCACCAACGGCATAAACACCAGTACCCTTAAGGCTACCATCATCATGTTCTTTCATAATATCAGTTTTAATATCAGCAATAGAGTTTTCCTTTTCACCCTTTTCGCTACCATCAATAGTAACGTGAGCATCGGGAGTAACGATAGTAGCATCAGAAGCCATTTCTTCCTTATTTTCTGCGTTTTCTTCTGCGCTCATATTGCACTCGTCCTCTTTATTTTCCTCAGCGGATTCGTTTTCTTTACCGCCCTCGTTATCAGGTTCTTCATTAGAATCGTTATCATCTTCCTCGGCACAATTCTCACAGCCCTCAGCAGACTCGACCCTCTTCTCGCCATCATTTTCGGGGGCTTCTTTATGTTCATCTGCTGACTCACAAACAGTTTCAGCGCTTTCGTTTTCACAACCAGCGCAACCATCAGGATGTTCATCAGACTCACACTCTTTGTTTTCTTCGGAGCACTCTTCTTTATTCTCAGCGGACTCTTCCTTTTTATCATCACAGGCTTCAGTCTCCTGATTATCAGTGGAGCACTCTTCCTTGTTCTCCTCAACAGACTCAGTTTCTTTGTTATCTTCATCCTTGGCATCATCAGCGTTTTCTTCAGAAAACTCCTTCCAAGAGCGAACAACTTTTACCGCTTCGTCCATGTTAACATTAGCGTTCACATGGCCTTCGGCATCTTCAGTAAAAGAATAAGGAACCTTGTAGGCAACCTTTTCCTCTTGATTAAAACAATACACATGAGTTTCGTCCAAATCAGAAGCCCATGTATTTTCGCCAAGAGCACTGTTAAGAAGAGCCATTTTTTCCTCGTAAGTCATTTCTTGAGACTCCTCCTCTCCATGTTCCATTGTAATTTCATCTACTTTTTCATTATCGACAATTTCACCTGAATCATCAGCGAAAGAGCCTTTATTATTTTTAATATCGTTTTCATCCAAAGCAATGTCAAAATTATTATTGTCTAATCCTTTGTAAGCAAAAGACAAACATTTTTCTTGCTTTTGATAGAAAGCATCATTAACTTTATCAAGAATCGTTAAATGGGCATTAGGAATGGCCTCTGTCACATCTTCACCAAGCAAGGAGAAACCGTCAAAGGTAAATTTATCAATAATTTCGACACCATTTTCATCTTCATGGCTTTCAATGACTTCGACTTCGACAGAAATTTTCTTTCTTTTATCCTTAAGAAGTCTCTTAACCTGACGATAACAATATTTTGCCCATAAGACGCAAGTAAAATGAACCCAAGTTTGTCCATTCAATTCAATCACTTCAACAAGGTCTTCGTTTCTAATAACACCAAGAGGCACTTCGCATCTACCGTTAGTAAAATCGAAATAATCCTGTTGCAACTCGTTATCCCATCTCAATTCCATTTCATGAGCCTTAAAATCATTTTTCCCGACATTAAAAGCACCCAAAGCTGGTTTGTTATAAAAAGATGGGAGAGCATCCCTCAAAGAGTTTGGAGTAAAATGAGTATTGTTTCTATTAGGATAAATATCTGAAATAGCGTAAACATCAATAGCAACAAAGTCATTTCTCAGCACATTCTTAATACGCAAATTTTGAGGAGAAAGTTCAAATTTAAGAACTTTATTTTCTTTCAATAATATCTTCCTCCTTTCTTTATTGATAGAACATCAACCCGCATTGTTCGTTTCCTCAACGGGAGTCCATTCACAGGAATTTCAGTAAGAGTCTGGTTAAGTAGTATTAAATACCATAACCCTATTATCCCAAAGTTCGTTTCTATCAACGAAAGCATTTGGGACAAGATTATTTTCATTGATGTAATCTAACAAATCAGAAGATGGTTCAAACCACTCTCCATTTTGTCTTAATCTATATTTAATAAAAGAACGATGTAAATTTTCCTCAGTTTCTTTCGTTCCATTTATATACCCAAGCAAAAACAACTATTGGTCTGAGCCAGTATTTAATTGTTTAAGCCTACGTTTAACATTATTAGTATAACCAATTTTAATATTGTATCCATTGGTTATAAAATATACAAATCCCTCAGCACTTTGATTTGTTTTATTATTCATTAAATAAAAGTAAACTCCTCAAAATCAATATCGAATTTATATGTTTTACCAGCTTCGTAGTAATCCTTAGCCTTAGACCTCCAAATATCGCACTGATGTAAAAGGACGCTTGCATAACGAGCCATTTCTTCAAGTTCGATTACAAACACTTTACAATCCTTGTTATAATCAAGAAATTCGATTGTATTAAGAAGTCCTTGTTTAACATTATTCATAGTATTGTAAGCATCCTCAAACAAAACAACAATGTTTTCATAATCAGAAGAATCCTGAGACAAAGCTCCACGAATAGGTCTAACTCCCTCGTTAACCATAATTTCGCTTAACTTATCTGCCATTTTATCACTGGGAAACAAATGAGCGAATTTTTTATGGAAAATATCGGAAGCAGAATGGCAATCCAACTCGCAATCGAGGGCATAAGCCATATTATCGCAAGCGGAATTAGATTGGAAGAAAAGGGTTAAGAGACCATTCAAAGAATCTCTAACATTTTCATCAAAATTATTTTTAACCATAGTTTCACCTTACTTATTATTTAGATAAATTACCTATATCTCTTTTAATTTCTTCGATGTCTGCTTTTTCTTCTTTAATTTGTTCAAAAGCTATACCCATATTCTTCTCAAGCTCGTAAGTACGAGTAATCAAATTATTATGAGCGTTGACTTTTTGTTCCAGTTGGCTAAGTCGATAATTAGTTAACTTAGCCGTCGCTAAAATTCCTCCGATGGAACCAATACAGGTTCCAACAAAAGAAATAATAGCAATAACTATACTTGAGTCCAAATTCTCTACCTCCTTTACTTTATGATGAAAGGGGATAGCTTTAAATTGAGAATCAGTCAATTGGGGACGGATTCTTCAATAAAGTCTCCATCCTCGTTCTTAATGAACTTCAACCCTTGATGACACTCTTTACAGATAAAAAATTTTTGGTCTGGAGAGGTCATAAATTTACGATTGACCTCTTGCAGAGTGCTATTTACATCATAAGGGTTGTGATTACACTTACACGGCTTTTTCTTATTCTTACCAAAATAAGCGCTAATAATTTTAAAAATTTTCATACCTTTAAACCCTTTATAGTAAATATATTAAACATCAAGACTTTCTTGATGGAAAGAATTTGAGAACTCCTTAATATCTGAAACGTTAGTTCCCGCATCAGCAGAAGCAGCAGTATTATCGTTCTCGATTTCGCTATCACTCAATTTAGGTCTACCTACTGAATTTTTAATATCGGATTCAGAAGAAGATTTAGTCGTAGTGGTAGTGGTTTTAGTTTTAGCGACAGTTAGAGCCTATTTTTGAGCTTTTTCTGTCATTTCTGTATCATTAACTTTAATAACTTTTATATCATAAGCCTTCAAGTAATTTTGTGAAGCCACATAATCCTCAATAGACATATCATTAGCGGAAAGAAGTTTAGGAAGGAATCCCTCCAAACCAGAAACTACTTGTTCTCTTAATATTTTAATATCCTCACGAATATTAAAAATATCGCCCCAAAGATGGACTTCCCACTTATATTTCAAGCCGAAGTTATTTTCAAGCATTTCGTTCAAGAAGTTTTCGTATTGTCTTGTAAGATAATCGACTCTTGCTGCTTGAATCATTTGTTGAGCTTTAACAGAAGCGATAGAAGGTTTATCTGTAATACTCATAAGAGCAGCGTTACCAGAAGTAGCGACCAAATCTCTTGTACGGTCATAGATAATGTCCATGGCTTCCGGCTGATTCTCCAGCGTATGAAGTTCAAAATTTTCAAATGGGGCAAAAAAGCTCATAATATTGCCAGATACGCTTTGTGCGAATAAATCCTCGTAGCCCAAAATAACATCCGGTGAAATAGCCGTTGAGTCTTGACCGGGTTTTGGGTCTTTCCATTATGTTTAATATTAAACACAAATAATACAGTGTTTTTAAGATTATCAATCTTAATATTGCTACATTTCGTAGCCACAATATTTCTATTGTGTGCAGACTATATCTTCATCTATCAAATAGATGTCCACCACTTCGGCCTAATTGATGAGTTTAGACCTACTTCCCTTCCGGGAATAGTCGTTGAACCTTCTCCTATTTGGAGCTTGGCTGCTGATTGTCCATTTTAATTGTTTTCTTCTAAATAAAAAATAAATTTATGACCCTTAGCAGATTCTTTTTGCCCTTTACAGACTTTCAATATGCTTGATGGGTCAATATCAAGTTCTCTTCCTGCCTATCCAGCAGTATTATAAACAATTCCCGAAGCCACATCCTAAACCGGCCTGTAATATCCAGCTTTTCTTATCTTAGTGTTACCCAGCAAATAATCTTCATAATAAGTAAAAGTATGACCTCCAACAGTTTTTCTAATTCCTCGACAAACCTCTCTGATATTTACCTTGCTCAAGCCTAATTCCTTGGCAGCTTCAACCGAAGATTCATAAACCTTACCTGTATTAAGGTCAATTATTCGTTTACTTTTACCAATGGTTTTATTTTCATAATTGCCTTTTTCATAATCAGACAAATAACAAAATTTATATCCATTTGCAGATTTTGCTTTACCTTTACAACAAGAAGTAATATTAGATGGCACCAAAATATTTAATTGTCGAGCGGCCTCTTCAGCGCTCTAATAAACAACCCCAGTAATAAATTCTACAACAGGAATACTATTCATTTTTTGTATTTCTTTTGCAGCTCTTCGTTGTGCCTCAGCATATTCCTCCGGCGGAACATCATACGTTCTTTTTGTGCCACTATTTTTATCTTCTTTGTGACATAACATCCACCACGCATACTAAAGAGAAGGATTATCTGGATTTTCAAGCGCCAGTAACTTATGACAATAATAATGCTCTTCGGGTAAAACTATGATAAGATTACTTTTTACCTCATTCCCGCCACAGCACTTTGGGATAATATGATGCCCTTCTGTATAAATATTAGTTGGACGATTATCCTTCCGAAAATTCCTTTCTTTTGATAATCGTTCAACATATTCATGATATGTTTCCCCCTCTTTAGGGATTATAATTTTATCATACATCTCTCGTTCACCTCCTTTTCTTTTTTTATTATATGTAATTTATTTTTTATTTAGTAACAATTCTTTTCGTTAGGATTTAACCATAGAAAAATCTCGATTATTGTTTCTTCTTTCGAAACCTACAATTAGGTTAATCGAGCTTTAGGATTTTCCAGCAATTCGATGGATTTTTTTCAAACACATCGCTGTGAAAGCGGTCTATTTTATTAAACCAAAGGAATTTCTGCCGTAAGTACACTGTTAATACCCTTACTTAACAGACTGGCTTGCAACCATTTATAGTTATCCAAATCAGACAAATCGTCAAACAATCCCAAAAAATCTGGGAACATATTAGCATGACTACCATCAAAATAGAAAGTGTAACACAAATCTTGAGGAAGTGGAACCCAATACATATAGTTTCCATTTTTATTTTCGAGAATATGACCAGCGGGAAGTTTAGCACGAGGGTTAAACTTTACTTTTCCTTTTTTATCCATAGTAACGACCCCTGTTGACAGCATTTCTTCCCAAGCGTCCTAAATAAATTTAGGATATTGAGAAACATCGTAAGCTGGCTGAAGGAAAATTACCATGTTAAAACTTGCCCCAAATTGCTGTTTACTTCCAAAACTTGTAAGTTTTACCATATCAGGATTAAGCTTTTGTAAAACGAAGAAATTAACAGTATCCTTATCATAACTAATACGAGGAAGATAGCTACTTTTTCCTTCCAAGCTAACCTGAGTAGTAATAGTTCGTAAAGTTAAACTTGGTTTAAATTTTTTTATAATCTGGTCAACTTTTTTACTTTCTTTTTTAAAAGCATCAGTTTTAGTGTCATCTTCACTTGCATCAATAGGTGTTACATACCATTTATAAAGAGGAGTATCTCTATTAAGTTTAACAAGAATATTATACACATAATTAGTATAATACAAATACATACTAAGACTTTGTAAAGTTAACTCTGAATTTTCAGGATTAGCCAAAGCCTGTTGCAATTCTTCCTATTGGACTTTACGAGGCTTAGAGTTAGCTTGTTTAATTCTATAATTTTGCACAAAAGGATTATTAAGCTGCGACCAAGCCTGATTCCAAGCAGAAGCGATATTAGAGTAACCTGTATCTGCATATTCTTTAAAAACAGAAGCCCAACGTTGTCGAACCATTTGTTCCGAAATTTGAGTGTCACGATACTTTTGCTGTTCTATTTCCGAAGATTCTGTCATAGTAACCATTTTTTTCTCTTCGTTTTTAACAATAGGTTCTTCAATTTGTTTCTTGGGTCTTCCCCTACGTTTCTGTTCTGCCATTCTTTTCCTCCTCTCTATTATTCTTTAAAGCTTCTTTTTTACGAGAAGCTAAAATTTGCTCACATACATCTAAAGCAGTCATAGTGCATTTCAATCTTTCTTGTTGTTCGATTTCAAAGCGTTGTTTATCCAAATCGACAAAAATATCTCTGCACCATCTTATAATATTAGGATTTTCTTTTCCCAAATTATATTCATTTATTTCTTTCACAACAAAAAATTTCGCTGGTTTCAACGAAGCTTTTAAAACTTTGTCAATCAATTCATGGTCTGACCATTTTCGCAAAGCTACGAATAAATTTTCATCACAATAAATAAATTCAAAAATAGAACTTAATTTATCGAGCATTTTTTCAAAATCGACTTCATCAAAATTTCCCACAATTTTATAAATCATTGTGCAATCTCCTATAAGTTTTAATTATGTGTATTCTATAACGGCTATCATTTTTAATGGCAACAATTATCATTTTTAATAACAATTACGACCAGATAAAGTGGTAATCACTAACAATACACATAGAGTTACGAACTATTTTGTGAACATTGTGTAAACAAAATAATAATGGGTTGACAAAATTTGTGCAATTTGCTATAATGAGGACATCGCAAGACGAAAGTGGCTACCAAATAAAATGATACTTTTATTAAAGGAGAAATTAATTATGAATTATGGCTACATTCGAGTCTCTACTGACAAACAAACAGTCGAAAATCAGCGTTACGAGATCTCAAAATTCGCAAAAGCACACGGTATTGTAATTAACGGATGGATTGAAGAAACCGTTTCTGGTACTAAGGCTCCAGACAAGCGTAAATTAGGAGAACTTCTCAAAGAAGTACAAAATGGAGACACTATTATATGCTCCGAAATTTCCCGACTTGGAAGGAGCCTCTACATGATTATGGACATTCTATCCATCTGCATGACTAAGGGAGTAACTATCATGACCATTAAGGATAATTTTGTGCTTCATGATGACATTCAGACTAAGGTTTTGGCTTTTTCCTTCGGCTTGTCTGCTGAAATTGAGCGAAATCTTATTTCCCAGCGCACTAAAGAAGCTCTCGAAGTCAAAAAGAAAAATGGTATCCAACTTGGCAGACCCAAAGGCTCTCTTGGTCAGAATACTAAACTCACTCCTCACGAAGATGTTATTCGTACTCTTATTGCTCAGGACAATACCTATACAGAAGTAGCACGACTTTTCAAAGTTGACCGTTCTACCATGAAACGTTTCTGTGCTGCACGGGATATAAATAGGCCCTTTAACAGCAACAAAAAATCTGTTGTAATAAACGTTGCGGAAAACGAACCCTTAGATGACAACAATGAGCTCACTATTAAAGTAAATAATACCGACCATCTGGATAACTTATGATAAAAATGTAATTTTATCTATACTTTTTAACAATTTAATCAAAGCACTTTTGAAAGCATCACCATTTCTATGGTGGGGGTTTTTAAAATGTTTCAAAATAATGTTC